>Ga0302314_10013091_pt1 | contig 14282 bp, 18 predicted proteins | sample III_Palsa_N2_3_FD_200533 | JGI IMG/M metagenome (GOLD analysis project Ga0302314, IMG submission 200533) | Peat permafrost microbial communities from Stordalen Mire near Abisko, Sweden - III_Palsa_N2_3 | ecosystem: Environmental > Terrestrial > Soil > Palsa > Peat permafrost | place: Sweden... | reverse complement strand
CGCCGGTGCACAACATCGTGCTGGTGCATGGCGCCTGGGTCAACGGCAGCGGCTGGAAGCCGGTGTATGACATTCTGGTGAAGGATGGCTATCACGTCTCCGTTGCCGAACATCCGCTGACCTCGTTCGGCGATGACGTTACTGCGGTCAAGCGCATCGTCGACATGCAGGATGGCCCCACCATCCTTGTCGGTCACAGCTATGGTGGCGCGATCATCACGGATGTCGGCAATGACCCGAAGGTCGTGGGCCTCGTTTACATTGCCGCGCACGCCCTGGATAAGGGTGAAACCGAGGTCGGCAACGGAAAACAGTACCCGAATGCCACCGGCAAGGCGGGTGACGTCAGGAAAACCGCTGACGGCTTCCTGTACCTGGACCCCGCACATTACCCGGCTGACTTCGCCGCCGATCTGCCTTTGAAGCAGGCGCAGTTCGAGGCGAATGCCCAGGAGCTCACGGCGGCGTCCGTGTTCAATTCTCCGGCGGGTGACCCGGCGTGGAAGACCAAGCCAAGTTGGTACGCAGTGGCCACGGCCGATCGCATCATCAATCCCGACCTCGAGCGGATGTACGCCAAGCGCGCCGGCAGCCATACGATCGAAGTGCAAGGTGCGAGCCATTCGGTGTATGAGTCTCATCCGAAAGAAGTGGCTGCACTGATCGAGCAGGCTGCAACCCATGCAGTCCCGTAACCACTGATGGTGCAGGATCAGGCGGCGGCACTTTCGCGCCGCCGCCGATTCGCAGATCAGAAACAGTTTGCCTCTTCACCCGGTGAACCGATTGAGAAAGCTGGAGAATTCCGATGACCGTTTGGGATAGCGCAAGGCGCGCGCGTGAGGCGCGACTGCAGGCTGGTGCACGGTACGCGCAGGGCAAGCGCGTAGAGCGCAAGGACGCCACCGCGTTGCTGGAGGCTGTGATGCAGCCCGGTGATCGCGTCTGTCTGGAAGGCGACAACCAGAAGCAAGCCGATCTATTGGCGCAGGCACTGGCCGCCGTCGACCCTGGCAAGATCCATGATCTGCACATGGTGCAGTCGGGTGTGGTGCTACCGGAACATCTCGATGTGTTTGAGCTTGGCATCGCCAGGCGTCTGGACTACGCCTACTCAGGCCCGCAGTCGCAGCGCATTGCGAAACTGCTTTTCGGCGGCAAGATAGAACTCGGCGCCGTGCACACCTATCTCGAATTGTTTGCGCGCTACTACGTGGATCTGACACCACAGGTCGCCTTGATTGCCGCGGTCAGCGCAGATCGTGACGGCAACCTCTACACCGGCCCGAATACCGAAGACACGCCGGCCATCGTGGAAGCCACCGCGTTCAAGGATGGCGTGGTCATCGCGCAGGTCAACCAGATTGTCGACAAGTTGCCACGCGTGGACATCCCGGGTGACTGGGTGAACTTTGTGATCGAGAGCGACAAGCCGTTCTACGTCGAACCGCTGTTCACGCGCGATCCGGCTGCCATCACCGAGACACAGATTCTCACCGCGATGCTGGCGATCAAAGGCATCTATGGTCCCTATGGCGTGCAACGTCTCAATCACGGCATCGGCTTCAATACCGCCGCGATAGAGTTGTTGCTGCCAACGTACGGCGAGCGCCTGGGCCTGAAAGGCAAGGTCGCCACTCATTGGGCCCTCAATCCGCATCCCACGCTGATTCCGGCGATCGAATCGGGGTGGGTTAAGCAGATCCACAGCTTCGGTTCCGAGGTTGGCATGGATGACTATATCCGCGCCCGTTCGGACGTCTATTTCACGGGTCCCGACGGTTCGCTGCGTTCCAATCGCGCGTTCTCGCAGGTCGCTGGCCTGTATGCCTGCGATATGTTCATCGGCTCCACACTGCAGATTGACCTGCAGGGAAATTCATCGACGGTCACGGCTGACCGTGTTGCCGGTTTTGGTGGTGCGCCGAATATGGGCAGCGATGCGCGCGGCCGGCGTCATCCCAGCGCGCCCTGGTTGCAGGCAGGCAAGGAAGCCGATCCGGATGGTCCGGCGCCACTGCGTCGCGGGCGCAAGCTGGTCGTGCAGATCGGCGAAACGTTCGGCGACAAGAACGTGCCGATGTTTGTCGAGAACCTCGATGCGCTGAAGCTGGCCGAGAAGCTCAATCTGGAGCTTGCGCCGGTGATGGTTTATAGCGACGACGTCACCCATATCGTCACCGAAGAAGGCATCGCCAATCTTCTGTTGTGCCGCGACAAGGACGAACGCGAGCAGGCCATTCGCGGTGTGGCTGGCTACACCGATGTGGGTCGCGGGCGCGACGCGAAAATGGTCCAGCGGCTGCGTGAGCGCGGCATCATTCGTCGGCCTGAAGACCTCGGCATTGATCCACTGGATGCCGATCGCCGCATGCTCGCGGCGCGCTCCATCAAGGATCTCGTCCGCTGGTCGGGTGGGCTGTACGACCCACCCTCCAAATTCCGCAACTGGTGAGGAGACATCATCATGGAAAAGCTCAACTACCGACATGTCGCCGCATCGCGCGCGAAGGGCGAAAAGCATCAGGCCGTGGTCGGCGTAGTGGCCTCCGGCAATCTTGAAGTGCTGGTCGAGCGCAGCTTGCCCGAGCGCGAGTGCGAAGTGGATATCCGCACCGCCGCAGAGGGTTTCGGTGAGGTGTGGCAGGCCGTGGTTGCCGACTTCGTCGAACGGCGTTCGCCCGGCGGCCTGAAGTTCTCGATCAACGATGGCGGTGCACGCCCGGACATGGTTGCGTTGCGTCTGGCCCAGGCAGCGCGCGCCGTCGAAGGAGAGCAGGTATGAACACGAAGGCAAGTAATTCGACCGAGTACGAGATGTCTGCGCGACTGGCAGCAAGTTGGTACGAAGCCAGCGCACGGCAGCGTCTGGCCGGTTTGCTGGATGAAAGCAGCTTTGAGGAGTTCATCGGTCCTGAGCAGCGCGAAACCAGCCCACACCTTGCGCAGTTCGATCTGCCTGAACAGTTCGATGACGGCATGATCGTCGGCCGTGGTCGATTGAACGGCGAGCGTGTGCTGGTGGCCGCGCAAGAAGGTCGTTTCATGGGCGGTGCGTTTGGTGAAGTGCACGGCGCCAAGCTCACCGGCTTGTTGCGTGCCGCTCGCGACATCGGTTCGGTGCCCGTGCTGATCCTGTTCGATACCGGTGGTGTACGGCTGCAGGAGGCTAACGCGGGCGAACTGGCCATTGCGGAAATCATGCGTGCACTGATCGACGCGCGCCTCGCCCGCGTGCCAGTCATTGGTCTGATTGGTGGTCGAGCGGGATGCTACGGCGGAGGCAGTCTGATCGCCGGATGCTGCTCGGCGCTCGCCGTGTCTGAGCAGGGGCGTATCAGCGTATCCGGTCCGGAGGTGATCGAAACCAATCGCGGCGTGGAGGAATTCGATTCCAAGGACCGCGCACTGGTCTGGCGAACCATGGGTGGAAAGCACCGTCGCCTGATCGGCGGGGCCGAGGTATTCGTTGACGACACCATGGCCAGTTTTCGTGATGCGGCCGCGTACCTCATTCAACATTCGCCAGCGCTGGATGCCAGCATGCTTGAGGCCGAGCAAGCGCGTCTTGAGCAGCGGACAGAGCGTTTCGGCCATCTCGAGGACGCGCTGGATATCTGGCAATCGATGGGCGCCAGGGACGCACAAGCCATCCCCGGAATGGCCTACGAGGATTTCGTTGTTCTCGCTGATCAACTGGAGGAGCCGCGCCATGACGCTCGCTGACATTCTCATCTCCTTGTTCCCCCATGGTCACAACGTGATGCTTGAGGAGGGGTTGCTTGCCGGTCGCGGCAAACGACCGAACGGAGACTCGCTTATCGTCGTCGGTGTCGATGGGCGACTGCCTGTCGGTGTCGAACAGGCGGCGTGGCTTTCCGGCAAAGTCCTGGATGCCATCAAGGCTGGCGGCAAAGAGCCGATCCTGGTGCTGATCGATAGCGGCAGTCAGCGCATGAGCAAGCGTGACGAGTTGCTGGGGATCAGCGAGTTTCTGGCGCACCTGGGCAAATGTTTGATTTATGCCGATCGAAAGGGGCACCCCACCATCGGTCTCTTGTACGGCCAAACCGCCGCCGGTGCCTTCATCGCCACCGCCCTGGCGACGCGCACGCTGGTCGCACTACCCGGGGCCGAGCCGGCCGTGATGGACCTCCCATCGATGTCGCGTGTCACCAAGCTGCCGCTCGAAGTTTTGCAGGAAAAGGCCAGGTCCACGCCAGTTTTTGCGCATGGTCTCGACAATCTTGCGCAGACCGGCGCCGTGGCGACTGTGCTGGATCCAGGGCAGTCGCTGGCCGAGCAGTTGGAAGTGTTGCTCAAGTTGGAGGTGTCGGCGGAGTCGTTCGCGAGCGTGCAGGCAGACACGCGCGATCTACTGGGCAAGGAGCGCAAGGGTCGCCCAAAGGCTGCCGACATCGCAGAGCGTGTCTATGAACTTGCCCGCGCGTCGGTTTGATCTTCCGCTGCGGCGCCACCAACTGGTACGCATTTGTCCTGCGGCCTGGGATGCGTTGTTGGCATCACGAGTCGATCTCGGCAACGACCCGCTGCTGCGCGAATGGGTAAGAAACGGCTGGCCGCTGATCGTGCGGCGCCCGATGCCCGGCGAAGTCGGCGGGCTATCGTTAGGTCTGCCGCTTCCTCCATCGGCCGGCAAGCGGCGTATCGCCGTGCAACTGCAGCCGGATCATGTGGTGTCGGTGGGATCTTTGCCGTCGTTGCACAGCGTGATGCAAGCATCGCCGAATGCCTGGTTGCCTTGTTTACGAGAGTTGGACGAGCTCGCGAAGGCTTATGGCGTAAAGGCTGGTGTCTTTGGCAGTCTGGCCTGGCAATGGCTCACTGGCCTTCATTATCTGGGCCCAGGTTCCGATATCGATATCGCGTGGGCACTGCCGCCCCGCGACCGGATGGAGTCCTTTGTCGATGATCTGGCGGATATCGAATCACGCGCGCCGATGCGCCTTGACGGCGAACTGATACGTCACGATGGCAGCGGCGTGAATTGGCGTGAAGTACACGGCGGCGATGCCGATCTGGCGCTCAAGACGGCGACGGAAGTGGTGATGTGTTCGCGCGAGGCTTTCATCGGAGAGCCCGCATGAACGCCGTGACAGCGAACCTCCTGGCGATACCGGAACACCGCGAGACGCTGCGTCATGGCTTTTCGGAACGGATTGCAGCACTGGCCGCGCGCAGCCTTCAGCTGGAGATTGAAACCTGGCCCAAACCAGGCCTGGTTAGCCACATCGACACAGGCAGCCACGCCGATATGGATGCCGAAACCTTTCGGCGCAGCGCGTTGGCGATCCAGCCGTTTTTCGCCAGACTTGTCGAGGCCGGCATGCGCAATGCCAACATGCCGTTGCTCAGAAAAATCGGCCTTCGCGCCGAACACGCGATGATGACGGCGACCGACGGCGTGAATACCCATCGCGGAGCCATCTTCGGCATGGGGCTGCTATGCGCGGCTGCCGGCCTACGTGCCGCCGGCCATGCAGATGCGGACATGTCGCTGGGCGAGGTGGTGTCCCAGCGATGGAGCAGGGATATGGTCGCCGGACCACGCCTGCCTTCCAGTCATGGCGCGCTGGTCGGGCGCCGCTATGGCGTCGGGGGCGCAAGGCAGGAGGCCGCTTCGGGTTTCCCCAGTATCTACGAGATCGGGTTGCCCGCCTTGCGCGACGCAACGGCACTGATGTCTGGCAACGCAGAAGCAGGGCGGGTGCAGACTTGCTTTGCCTTGATAGCGGTGCTTGAGGACACGAATCTGCTGCATCGCGGTGGCATCGAGGGTCTGCGTTTTGCACAACGGGCTGCGCAGTCGTTTCTCGACCGAGGAGGCATCACTCAAGCAGATTGGCTTGATTCGGCTGCGGCCATTCACCGTGCCTTCGTTGACCGATGGCTCAGTCCAGGCGGCTCAGCCGACTTGCTGGCCATGAGTATTTTTGTCCGAGACCTGGATCATGCAGGGGAATGCGGATGACGATCAGCCTGTTGGCGCGGGTGCAGGTCGGTGTCGTCTGGTCATGGGTTCAACCGGAGGCAACATGAGCTTGGCGATATTGTGCTCGGGACAAGGTGGACAACATGCGGGCATGTTCGAGTTGACGGGCGACGCACCCGAAGCGGCTGGAATCTTCGCGCACGCTGAGGCATTACTTGGTTGGGATGCGCGCACGTGGGTGCTTACTGCCAGCGAAGATGCGCTGCATGAAAACCGATATGCACAACTTCTCTGCACGCTGCAGGCGCTCAGCGTGGCGGCTGTGCTTGCTCAAAGCCTGCCAACGAAACGTTGTGTCGCCGGTTACAGCGTGGGGGAGGTGGCTGCCTGGAGTGTGACGGGCCTGATCAAGCCCGAGGACGCCCTTGATCTCATCGTCGCCCGCGCGGACGCGATGGACGCCGCCTGTCGTGGCGAGCAAGGCATGCTGTTCGTGCGCGGTCTGAGCCGAACGGTCATTGAGCATATGACCGAGCGTGCCGAAGCCGCTATCGCCATCGTCAACCCGGGCGATGCCTACGTGATAAGTGGTATGCAGTCTGCGCTCACGGAGATTGCTGCCGAGGCGCGGCGGCGCGGCGCGGCGCGGGTGGCTCCCGTCGCTGTGAAGGTCGCCTCCCATACCCGTCTAATGGCAAATGCCACCCCTGTGTTTTTCGATCGCTTGTCGCAAATGCCTATCGAACGCGCGTTGCCCGCAGGCACGCGTTTGTTGAGCGGCATCGACGGCGAGACCGTACTCAATATTCCCGACGGTCTAGACAAACTAGCGCGGCAGATCTCCCATCCGGTCCAGTGGGCTACGTGTCTGCAAGCCTGCGTGGAGGCGGGCGTCACGGTCTTCCTGGAACTCGGGCCCGGTCGCGCGTTGGCGGACATGGCCGCTAGCGCCTTTCCCGGCATCGCGGCGCGAAGCGTGGATGAGTTCAAGTCGTTTCACGGCGTGCGTGCATGGCTCGATCGAGTGCTTTGACTTTTGTCAGAAGTGATTACGATCTCCAGGGCAGTTCAACATTGAATCCATGAAGTGACATCTGGAGATCAATCGCAAAACGGCGGCCGGGTTCGGAGGTTTTCCCACGTTTTCATGCTGCAAAAAAAGGGGCAGGTTAGGCTTTGCTATCTGGCATAGGTCGTCCAGGCCGTGCGCCACATCGGACAGCCACTACGTTCCTCAATTCGTCCCGAACGGAACTGCAGCCAACTACCGACGGAACCCATCCCGCCAGCCGGCGGCTTTTGTGTGTGTTAAAGCCTTACGTTATATCGCTTATCGATATATGATACAAAGCATAGCGGGAAGCAAGCATGATCATCACGTTCAAGGATAAGGAGACCGAGTCACTCTCCAAAGGCTACAAGGTACCGAAGTTCACCAACTACGAGAATCCGGCACGCCGGAAGCTGGCGTATCTGGCGGCAGCGGTGAAGCTGGAAGACCCTAGAGCGCCACCGGGCAACCGCCTGGAACAGCTCGAAGGTGACCGTAAAGGCCAGCACAGCATCCGCATCAACGGTCAGTATCGCATTTGCTTCGTATGGATTGACTGCCACGCATACGAGGTTGAAATTACCGACTACCACTAGCAACACCGCAGCATCAAGCAACACCCTACTTACCAAGTGTCACGCTACCCATACTCGAGGAAATACAACAATGGCCACCAAGCTACTTCCGCCGGTTCACCCGGGCGAGATCCTGCGCGAAGAGTTCATGGTTCCACTGAACCTGAGCAGCAACGCGCTAGCCGGCTTCTTGGGTGTAACACCTGCACGTGTGAACGAAATCGCCAAAGAAAAGCGCGGGATCACAGCTGACACCGCGCTACGTCTCGGTCGTTACTTCAACACCGATGCACAGACATGGATGAATCTGCAGAAGAACTACGAACTGGAATGCGCGCGGCGTGAGATTGGCGCAGAGCTGAAGCACATACATCCGCGCGCAGCCTGACCAAAAAGAAACCCGCTGAATGGCGGGTTCTTTGTTCGTATAACAGCAAAACAGGGGCAGGTTGGACTTTCTAATCTGGCGTAGGCCGTCCATATGTCGAGGGTGGTTCACGACCGGTAAAAGTGGCCGCTGACGTGCACTGTGAACCCCTGTTTTGTTCAACCGCGGTGCACGTCGTCGTTGAATCTGCCCCCGCATGGAACAGACTCTCTGTCACTAGACATGGCGGTGGCACCACACGAGGTCGCTTTGTAGCGACCACTCTGGCTGTCGAACCTAAGTTGGGTCGCGTAGCATGTAACAGCCGTGCATGAGGTCTCATCGATGTCGCGCATTCCGCCGTGGCTGGACCGGAGAACCCTAAAAATATCCGAGTCGCCTTCATGCACAATGCGACCGTTCAAAACAAGCCAGTGTTGAAATTGGTGGGCACCATAAAACAAGGCGAAATAGGGGGCGAGCGTAGGCCTCACATACTCGATTTTCTGCCCATCAAGGCCAATAGGCACCGCCTTCCATACCAGCCTGGTGCTTGGATTTTTCGGTATCGCGCCCTCTTGGGCGTAGACTGTTAAGTCCTGAAGTTGCGCCTCATGCTTCATCAGCGCTCTGGCGAAGGCCGTAGTTACATGAGTCCACCCATTAGTAGGGTCTTCAGTTCGATTCTCAAACAGCGTGTCCGTCGCCGACGCGCGCCCGACAGCAAGCCCTATTAGCAATAGCAGAATGCACGTGCGTTTCACTTTGGTGTTTCGCCGCCTTGAACAAATCATGCTTTCAGAGACGCGTACTCGCAGACACTAAATCCTGGGGAGTCCACATCCGATTTTCCGCGCGTGGTGCTGTAGGCGCTCCAATGAATTGCACCCAGCCTGCCAAGGCGAGAGCGACCTCATTGACCCTGCTTTAAGAACACCACCTCTTTCCCCGCTGATCGCGGAAGGGCGTCCGATGCACTGGGCTCGGATGGCTGCCCCTTACCGGAAATGTATCGGTAGAGGATGTACGTTTTTGAAGTTTCATGCCCTAGATTCGGGATTGCCACGATCAGCTCCGCAGGCCCCAGATAAAGCTGCGTTGGGCGGCCCCGCTCGGCAAAGTCGATACGCTCCCACTCGGATCTTGCGCTGTTGTAACGAACTACCATTCCTTGAACGTAGTTCGACGTGAATTCGCCGGATATGATTAGAGCGCGCTCGGGCGAGCCCGCACAATCAAAACTCATCGATGCTCCGCGCGATTCGTTGATGTCGCCTGGATAAATCGACTCAACCGCGTCAACATCCTTACGCAAGTAGTAAACGTTTGTATCCGCGATCGAATGATCTCGAAGTACCTCGACGAGCCGCGAACCGTCGCGCCCAAGCGCACACTTAATGACGCTTGCTTTGTTTTGCGCACTGACACCTTGTGAAAAAGCAAGAAAACACGTGATCAAGAGCAAGCGATTCATTCCACCATATCCCTTAGCACTTGCATGGATTCGGGGTTTGTGCGAAGCCTGTCTGCTGCCGCCTTGATCTTTTGGTAATAAATTCCATTGCGACGACCTCGGTAGTCCTTGTACGCCTCAGCCACAGGGTCTGAAGCATGCATCTGAGTTTCCCGCTTGATTAGATATTGCAGATACTCTGTTCCAGTCTGGATGTTGGTCGCCTCATCTACAAACCCCGGACTATCGTGAAATTGATCCGCCTCAGAATACATCTCGGTCTCAGACTCTCGCTCTGCACGCGACTTCTGAAGACTACGAATGCGGTACAGCTCTCTGACAGGGGCTCTAAGTAGCTGCATTAGTCCACGTGCAGTGCTGCCGTCTGCATTTGCACTGGCATCGAACCGCGACTCCATGTAGATCTGGCAAATGACGAGGTCTTCGTCGAGAGACGAACGATTGTTGTCTCGGACAAGCTGGCGGATCTGTCGCAATCTTGCGGAATCGTCCACTTGGACTGCCACTGGCTTCGTGTCAGCCTTGGGCGTAAGCCTGGTGGCATGGTGCTTGATAACTTTCTTGTCTGCAGTTGCCATCGCTATTTATCCCAGTCCGGATTGATGGGGGCGTGCCTCTCGAACACAGTGATGCTGACTTGCAGTGCTCCGTCCCCCACGATCTTTTGGGTATGGCCGGATGCATCGGTACGGCCCCCGACTTCCTGCTCGTCCGCTGTCGTGATTTTGTAGGGCATGCCTATAAGTGGCTCGCCTGTGCGTTCATCTCTCAACAGGAAATACTGGTCGTAGACATCTGGCGTTGGGACCCGTGCAGACGACGCTAAGGGCTTATCCACCGGGTTGTAGACCGCGTCCATCCGCTCGATATCGCTGGTGGTGATGCTCTCTGTCATGTTGCGAACTGCGAAAAACGCTGGTGGTGGTTTGCAGTCGCATATATTTATGTCGCCACTCAAAGCATGTTGCTTGCCGTTTTCTGCCGTGCCAGGAAGGCGTGGACCGGACGGACAAATGAAGCCGGATTTTTTGCAGGCGTGGCAGTACGTCTGCATATAGACGGTTGCCAGCTCTACGCGCCGGCCATCGGCGTCTTGATAGGTACTAGTCGACAATCCTTCGGTAATCACGGCATCTCCAGCCCGGTCGCCCTTCGCGAGAAAGTATCGAATCACCTCAGCCTCGCGTTAGCCCGTAACCGTGGAACGCCTGACAACCGTGAAGGTCGTGGATGACACTTGGCCTTCGCGCTCAGGGCTATCAGTGATGGTGTCGTCGTTATCCAGTTCACTACCTACGAACGCGAGCGGCTGATAGTCCGGGCAGTTTGGCAATCCAAGGCCGCTGACGATTTTGGCCATCGTGCCGTCCGTATAATGAATAATGTCCCCAATCGCTCCCGCCTTGCCCAAGGCAATACTGACTTCCCACATGCTCGACGGTTCCCGCAGCACGCCCCCACGTGCTGTGGTGGCGCCGCGCACAGCCAATCGGAAACTCGGTTCACTCTTCGGCGGTACATAGGTCGGGTCGAATAGTCCCTCAATGGGTTTGCCTTGATACTCGATAATGCCCCGCCCACGCTGAAGTGATTCGACAATGCGGTCGCCGTTGCTAAGGTGACTACCCACCAACGCGACCGGCTTATCACAGGAAACCATCGCAACACCCGCACCGTCGATGATGACCGCCTGACTTCCATCCTCGTAGGTCACAACGTCGCCAGCACGCGCGATGGTAAGTCCGGCTATGGAAATACTGCCCGTTGCCTTGGTGACACGCCCTCCGCGCTCTGTTAGTGATGCGATGGTGGCGAATAGGTGTGTCGCTTTGATTTTAGGATCGTGCTCTGCGTGCTCGGCCATGGGCTTCACTCCGTCATCGAATCATCGTGGGGAATCGCAGCCTATTGAAAAGAGTGCCAGCGACGCGTCAGCCGATGCCGATGCGTCGTGTAGGAATTTGTGGTTGAACAAACAGAGGGACAGAGACATGATCTGATGCAACACATTGCCTTCGTGGCTCCCTAACGGACCGAAAATGGGAAAACGGGGCCTCCTCAGCTTCACTTTCCGCGGCAGAAAAGGTGTCAGGGACGATTTCCTGAAAAGCGCGGGGACGGAACGGCGATTGGAAACAGGACTGGCTTCGCCGCCTTGCGCCCGATCGAGCAGCCACCATGCTCCTCAAGTCGTCCCTGACACGAAGGCTTCAGCTCAGCCACTACGAGTGGACGCGACGCCAAACGACCTCACCGTGAGCTCCCTCGGCCGCACCGCTCGACGGCTTGGCCACACGATAGGTCAACTCATCGTTGACGATGGTGTAGTTCGAGTCACCGCTCTTGCCGTCCCAGTTCGGGAACGATGCATGCAGGATCTGACTGTGCATGACCATAGCGTCGGCACTAACGTGGCCGAAGTGGGCGTTGCTATCCATCGAGGCGGCACGGTACTCGTCGGGGGTTCCCTTGGATTTGTCGTTCACCGCGAATGGCATTCGCTTCGCCCGCACGATCTGCATCATGTAGTCGCCCTGTGCATCGATAAGCCACATGCCCTCCGGGTGGGGACCGTATAGCTCTACGCGGTGACCATCCGGGTAGACGTTATCGCAGCGGACGAGGGTCCAGGCGCCGATCAGTTCCTTGGGCACCATCGCATGATCACCGGCAGTTTCACTGTGTATCCCCGCCACATCTCGGCCGGTGGCGGCGGCCAGGATCGGCGATGTGCTCATTGGAGCGAGGAGAGAGGCGAGCAGGAGGATTTTTGCGCGTGACATGGCGACACCTTTGGGTTTGTGGGGTGGGTGGCATCGTCTCCCGTGCGTTCCATTTTGATAATAGGCTTTGATCTTTATTGATCTTCAAAAGAAATTTGAAGATGATTCCGCCTGTGCCTTCTGCACCTGGGACCTGACCCGATGAACCGCCTCAGCGATATGCAGCTCCTCATCGATGCGGCCGACCTCAGCAGCCTGTCGGCTGCCGGGCGCCGGGCAGGGCTCTCGCCTGCCGCCGCCAGTGCCTGCTTGCAACGAGTCGAAGCCATGCTCGGCGCGCGGCTCTTCGAACGCACGAGTCGTCAATTGCGCCTGACCGATGAGGGGCGCATCTACATCGCGTCCTGTCGGGTCGCTATCGAGACCATGAGGGAGGCCGAGCGCGCGATTCGAAGCGGCACCGACGGCGTAAGCGGGACGCTGCGCGTATCGGCGCCATCCGATCTGGGGCGCAACCTGCTGGTCTACATCCTTGACAGTTTCATGGACCTCTACCCGGAGGTGCGCATAGTCCTGACGCTATCGGATTCGCTGTCACGTTTCGTGCCGGACGATATCGACGTGGCCATCCGCGTCGGTCCATTGGAGGACAGCGATCTTGTCGCGCGTCATCTTGCCGATAGTTGGCGCGTGGTGTGTGCTTCGCCAAGCTGTATCGCGACCCATGGGATACCAAAGCAACCCGAGGATCTCGCCGAATTGCCGACGCTGGTACTGACCACGAATGCCGGGCCACGAAATGAGTGGCGTCTTGGGGAAGCCGTCGTGCGGGTTCGGCGATATCACGAGTGCACCGACAGCGAAGTCATCCGCACTTGGGCTGTTCTCGGTCGCGGGTTCGCCTACCGGCAGCTTTGGGCGGTGGCGGCGGATGTACACGAAGGTCGGTTGATGCTCGTCAACGCACCAGCGTGGTCTACCCCCACGCCAATCCATGCGATGTACCACCCGAACGTCTTTCAGCCGCCGCGTGTACGCCGGTTCGTCGATTTTCTACACTCTGAGTTGGCTACGCGGCTTCTGCCAAATGCTGACGAAGCGGCGGCGTTTTCATCGACAAGATGATCGTGTACTTCCTGCAACACTTTTCTTCAGCCGTGGCCAATGATATCGGCCTCGCGGGCGCTGTTGTCTCCTCTGGCACATGAGGCCGTGCTCATTACCAGGTGGCGCCCCGACGACCTGTTTTCGTAAGGGGCTTTGACGCTCGTCGCGACACCCATATGTCCTAAATGCAGACCCGCAGCGTTTTGGCGCAAAAGGTCGGCGATTCTCCTGGCCGGATAGATTACGGCTCTGGCCAATTTGGTTGTCCTTTTGTTAACGACAAGATTCCCGGCATGGCGATCAAAGGGAATTCACATACCGTCCATTTATTTGCGTTGGCTGGGCTGCTATCAAGGCGAAGGGTTTGTGGTCGCGGGGATCTCAACCGCCTTCAGGCAAAGGGCGGCTTCCTGCATTCGTTTGCGATAGGCGAGGTGGCCCTGGATCGCTCGGGGCGGTTGAGTGGTTTTCCCTATGGAGTGACTCTCGGGAGGGATGGCCGTTGCGCCTCGCTTTGCGCTGGATGGCGAGGCGGAGTGTGAGTTCATCTCACTGTGGGGGCTATGGCGGCGAGTTCGCTTACTGAAGAAGCGCTCACGCACACGCAGGAAGCGACAAACGGACATCAGCTGAGCGTTCGAATGTATCGATGACAGCAGGGGATGTGTTTTTGATGTCAAGGCTTCGAAGGCGAGAGGGAGTTCACCGGTCCAAACCTGATCCGTAAGGAAATAAGATGTGCCGGCCACAGAGAATCTGTCGCGTTGCCATCGCATTGATATTCTGTCTTCGTGTGTTGCACGTTGACGCCGCGCAGTTCTCTTTGGAGGGCGCTGTGAGTTACATGGATAGTTACGGCGCTCTTGCAGGCTTTGGGCAGGTTGTATTCGCCCCACACTTCATTGGCGGCAGTCAATTCAGCGTGGCCCCCAACATCCTCGGCGGCTGGGTTGGTAGTCGCAACGTAGAGCGCTACGAGAGTGCCCACCCCAATACTCGAGACAGCATATGGTTGCTCGGTGCCGGTGTGCG
>Ga0302314_10013087_pt1 | contig 14285 bp, 9 predicted proteins | sample III_Palsa_N2_3_FD_200533 | JGI IMG/M metagenome (GOLD analysis project Ga0302314, IMG submission 200533) | Peat permafrost microbial communities from Stordalen Mire near Abisko, Sweden - III_Palsa_N2_3 | ecosystem: Environmental > Terrestrial > Soil > Palsa > Peat permafrost | place: Sweden... | reverse complement strand
CCGGGAAGGCCGCAAGGTCGAGATCCAGCGGACAGCCGGTACTGAGCGCGGCTGCGGCATGCTCGCCTGCGACCTCGAATGCAGCATGCCGCTGGCTGACATCGACGCAGGCGTGCGGCAGGCCGGCGAGCGCCGCCTGCAGTGCAGGCCAGCACGCGTGTGCCTCGAGCGGTGCCAGCAGCAGATATTCGTCGGGACCAAGCCACAGCGCAGTACAGCCCTTGGCCGTCGCCGTCCGTCCCGTTTGCGGCAGGTCAATGCCTAAGGCAGTGCCCGCGGCATCCAATACCGCGGCACGCCCACGCAGGATGCGCCGCTCCAGAGGCGGCAGCAGCCTGACCGGCTGCGATGGCGCGAACTCTGGCGCGCGGGCGGTCAGTTCAGCCATTGAGCCGCTCCCCTTTAGGGTCGTAGAAAACCGGCGCCGTCACCTGCACCGGCACCTCGCCCTGGGCTGTCCGCACGAACAGTGTCTCGCCCAGGCGCGCCCGTCCGCCTGCCACGAGCCCCAAGGCGATCGAGCGCGCCAGTGCGGCGCTGTGGTATGCGGAACTGATGAACCCCAGCGGACGCGTGGGGGGCAGCAGTGCCGCCGTTGCCATGATCTGGGCACCCTCGGGCAGCACGATGGCGGGGTCCAGGGAGGCGAGACCCACCAGCTGCCGACGTCCGGGCTCGCGCAGCGCCGGGCGTTGGAGTGCGCCTTTTCCCAGGAAGTCGGGCTTGGTCTTACCGATGGCCCAGGACAGGCCGGCGTCATCCGGCGTCACAGTGCCGTCGGTGTCCTGACCAACGATGATATAGCCCTTCTCGGCACGCAGTACGTGCATGGCCTCAGTGCCGTAGGCAGTGATGCCGTAGAGTTTTCCCGCCGCGGCGAGCAGTTCCCACACCGCCTGGCCATAGGCCGCTGGCACGTTGAGCTCGAAGCCGAGCTCCCCGGTGAAGCTCACGCGCATGAGCATCAGCGGCACGCCACCAATGCGGCCGGCGGCGACGGCCATGTGCGGCAGCGCGGCGGGCTTAAGATCGATGCCCTCGACCACCCCTTCGAGTACGCGACGGGCGTCGGGCCCCTGCACCGCGATGACGGCCCACTGCTCGGTGGTGGACGTGAGCCACACATCCAGCTGCGGCCACTCGGTTTGAAGGTAGTCCTCCATCAGCGCCAGCACTCGCGCCGCACCGCCCGTGGTCGTGGTCACGTGGAAGCGATCGGCTGCCACCCGTGCCACCACGCCGTCGTCGAAAATGAAGCCGTCATCGCGCAGCAAAATGCCGTAGCGGCAGCGCCCGACGGCAAGATTGCTCCAGGCATTGACGTACATTCGTTCCAGGAAGGTTGCAGCATCCGGGCCGCTTACGTCGATCTTGCCGAGCGTGGAGGCATCGAACAGACCACAGGCGCTGCGCACCGCGCGGCATTCGCGCGCGACGGCGCTGTGCATGTCCTCACCGGGTTGTGGGAAATAGCGCGCGCGCTTCCACTGGCCAACGTCCTCGAACACCGCGCCGTGTTCGTGGGCCCAGCCGTGAATTGGAGTCGTGCGGACCGGGTCGAGCAGGTCGCCGCGAGCGCGGCCCGCCAGTACCCCGAAGGTCACCGGTGTGTAGGGCGGCCGGAAAGTGGTCAGGCCCACCTGCGGCACCGGCTCCCCGAGCACTGCGGCCACGACCCCCAGGGCGTTGAGATTTGAGGTCTTGCCCTGATCGGTTGCCATGCCGGTGGTGGTGTAGCGCTTGATGTGTTCCACCGAGCGGAATCCTTCGCGGGTGGCCAGCGCAAGATCGAAGGTGGTGACATCGTTCTGCCAGTCGACGAAGGCCTTGCCGGCGGCCGCCGGCGGCCGCGGCAGGGCGCCCAGGTAACCGGCCATGGCAGCGTCGGTTGTCGCGGTCGTGACATCCCGTGTCTCACCGCCATGGGGCAGTTGCGCATTCCGGGCAGCCTGATCGCCAGCTGCGGTGCCGTCGGCAACCGCGGCGGCCAGGGTGAAAAACCCGCGGCAGGCGCCCGCCGGCCGCAGTCGCTCGGTGGTCGCGCCGGGGACGAAGGAGTTGATAGTCTCGTCCCATTTGAGCTTGCCGCGCGCCTGGGAAAAAAGGCTGACATTGGGCGTGAAGCCCCCCGACATCAGTACCAGGTCGCACTCGAAGCGCTCGGTCGCCGTGCCGCGCACGCCGCCGCCTGCATCCAGCGGCGCGAGGGTGATTGCCGAGACCCGCAGCCGGCCCGCGGTGCCGGCCACTGTCACACCGGTGCGCACGGGCAGTCCCGCTGCGCGCGCGAGCTGGGGCAGCGCGCCTTCATTGCGGGAACGGATGTCCGCGATGACGCTGACTTTAAGTCCGGCAGCCGCCAGTTCCAGCGCCGCGCGGTAGGCATCATCGCAGGCCGTGACCACCGCGACCTTGCGGCCCGGCAGGACTCCGTGCTGGTTGAGATAGGTGCGCGCCGCTGCGGCCAGCATGATCCCCGGGCGATCATTGCCCGGGAAGACCAGCGGCCGTTCGATGGCGCCGGTGGCCAGCACGACTTCCTTCGCCCGCACCTGCCACAACCGCTCGCGCGGCCGACCCGGCGGCGGCACCGCGAGGTGCTCCGTGAGGCGTTCGCACAGGCCCAGGAGATTGTGCGGGTACCAGCCAAAGGCGGTGGTCCGGGTCAGCACGCGCACCCGTGGCAGCGCCGCGAGTTCCGCCAGTTGCCGCTCGAGCCAGGCACCCGCCGCCGCGCCCTCGATGCGCTCGCCGTGCGCGGCACCCGCCTCGGTGAGCAGGAAGCCCCCGGCAGCGGCCCGTTCATCACACAGAATGACGCGCGCGCCCGCGCGCGCTGCAGCCACCGCGGCTGCAATACCCGCAGCGCCCGCGCCAACTACGAGCACCTCGCAGTGTGCGAAGCGCTGGGTGTAGCTGTCCGGGTCGGGCAACTGCGGCGCATGTCCCAGACCCGCCGCGGCGCGGATGTACGGTTCGTAGAGCGCCTTCCAGGCGCCGCGGGGCCACATGAAGGTCTTGTAGTAGAACCCGGCCGGAATGAATGGCCCGATCAGCGCCGCCACGGCGCCGGTGTCGAAGGCGAGGCTGGGCCAGCGGTTCTGGCTATGGGCCTCCAGTCCCTCGTACAGCTCCACGGTGGTCGCGCACAGGTTGGGCGTGTGGCGCGCGGCATCGCGACGCACCGTGACCAGGGCGTTGGGTTCCTCTGATCCGGCGCTGAGGATGCCGCGCGGGCGATGATATTTGAAGGAGCGGGCGACCAGGTGCACGTTGTTGGCGAGCAGCGCCGCTGCCAGGGTATCCCCCTCGACGCCGAACAACACCCGGCCGTCGAAGGTGAAGCGGATCGGGCGGGCGTGGGCTCTCATGCGGCCCCCTTTGGCCGCGGCTCGCCGACGCGATAGGTCGCCAGGAAGCGGTCCGTGGTGGTATCGCGGAGGGCATTGAAGAAGCGCCCGCAGCCGTGGAAATGGCGCCAGCGCTCGGCGTGCGCGCCACGGGCATTGTCGCGCTCGTAGAGGAAGCCTGCCCACTGCGCAGCGGTGGCGTCCGGCCCGGGACGGGCCACGTGCGCCTGGCCGCCGTAGACGAACTCGGGCTCGGGACGCTCGCCGCAGTAGGGGCAGTTGATCAGCAGCATCAGTGCGCCACCGCCGCGGCGGCGGCCTCGTCGATCAGCCGGCCTTCACGGAAGCGCTCGATCGTGTAGGGCGCGTTGAGGGGATGGGGTGCATCGTGCGCCATCGTCCAGGCGAAGAGATGGGCGGAGCCCGGTGTAGCCTTGAAGCCCCCCGTGCCCCAGCCGCAGTTGACGTACAGGCCAGGCACCGGCGTTCTGGCGATGATGGGGGAGCGGTCGGGAGTGACGTCGACGATGCCGCCCCAGCTGCGCAGCATGCGCAGGCGCCGGAACATCGGAAACAATTCACAGATGGCCTCGAGGGCGTGGCTGCTGATGTGCAGGCCGCCGCGCTGCGTGTAGGAGGTGTAGGCGTCGGTGCCGGCGCCGATCACCAGCTCACCCTTGTCTGACTGGCTGATGTAGGCATGAATGGTGTTCGACATGACGACGCAGGGGAAGATCGGCTTCACGGGTTCGGACACCAGCGCCTGCAGCGGATAGCTTTCAAGCGGCAGCGTGACGCCCGCCATGCGCATCACGGTGCTGGTATTGCCGGCCGCGACTACTCCGAGCTTGGGCGTGCGGATCGGTCCGCGGCTGGTTTCCACCGCCTCCACCGCTCCTGAATTGTCCAGCCGGATACCGGTGAGCTCGCAGTTTTCGATGATGTCCACGCCCAGCGCATCGGCGGCCCGGGCATAGCCCCACGCCACCGCATCGTGGCGGGCGGTGCCGCCCCGGCGCTGCAGGGCGCCCCCCAGCACCGGATAGCGCATGTCGCCTATGTTCAGCGGCGGGCAGAACGCCTTGGCGCTGATCGGATCGAGCCACTCGTTGTCCACGCCGCAGGCCTGGTTGGCGAAGATGTGGCGCTGGAGTACCTGGATGTCATGCACGGTATGCGCCAGCATCAGTACGCCGCGCGGCGAGAACATCACGTTGTAGTTGAGAACCTGCGAGAGGTTCTCCCACAGCTTCAGGGCATGGTCGTACAGCGCGGCGCTTTCGTCGAACAGGTAATTGGAACGGATGATGGTGGTATTGCGGCCGGTGTTGCCACCGCCGATCCAGCTTTTTTCCAGCACCGCGATACGTTTCAGACCATGCTCGGCCGCGAGGTAATAGGCAGTGCCCAGCCCGTGGCCGCCGCCACCGCAGATCACCGCATCGTAGCCATCCTGCGGGTTCCCGCGACGCCATTGGGGTTGCCAGTGGCGGTGTCCGGACAGGCCGCGTCTCAGGAGTGAGAGCGCCGAGAAGCGTTGCATCAGGAAACCGCCCGGCCGGTGGCCGAATGAAGGGGCGTGCGGATGATGCACAGCGCGGGCGCCTTGCGGCCAGCACCGGGTCGGCGGCACGGTTGAACGAAAACGACATGGGCGTCGGTGCTCATGGCGCGCGCGCACCCTTCATCGCCGCGTTCGGATTCACATGGCGGACGAATTCGGCAACGTAATCGTTGGCAGGCGAGGACAGGATCTGCTCCCCGGTGCCGGCCTGGATGATCCGTCCGCCTTCCATGATGCAGATCTGGTCGCCGATCTTCAGCGCTTCGTCCAGATCGTGGCTGACGAACACGATGGTCTTAAGCAACTTGCGCTGCAGGACAAGCAGTTCGTCCTGCAAACGGCGGCGGATCAACGGGTCGAGCGCCGAGAAGGGTTCGTCCATCAACAGGATGTCCGCGTCAGTGGCGAACGCCCGCGCCAGCCCGACGCGCTGCTGCATGCCGCCCGACAGTTCGCTGCAGTAGCGGTCGGCCCACTGCGAGAGGCCCACGAGCTGCAGCTGTTCGTCGACGACGCGGCGGCGCATCGCAGCCATCTCGCCGCGCACTTCCAGGCCGAATCCGACATTCTCCCGTACTGTGCGCCAGGGCAGCAGCGCGAACTGCTGGAATACCATGGCGATGTGCTGGCGGCGCACGCGTCGCAGGACGCGGGTGTCGCAGGACGCAACGTCGATCGCTGCGCGGCCGTCATTCACCAGCACCTGGCCGCGCGTCACCGGTATCAGGCGATTGGCGGCACGCAGCAGCGTGGACTTGCCCGATCCTGACAGTCCCATGAGCACGCAGATCGAGCCGCTCGCAACGGTCAGGCAGGCGTTGGCCACGCCGAGCACCACGCCCGTGCGCTCGGCGATTTCCGTGCGTGAACCGCCGGCATCCAGCGCCTGTAACGCCTGCGTCAGCAAAGCGCGCCCACGGCGGCCCGTGCCCTGGCCGTAGAGGATGTCCACGCCGCGAAACTCCACCGCCGGGATCATTGCCGGGGCTGTGATGTCGGTCATGTCCGCGGCTCCCGGCTCGCCGAAGAGTGGGTCATGCGGTCGAGGATGATGGCGAGCAGCACGATGACGAAGCCGGCCTCGAAGCCCATGCCGATCTGCACCGTGTTGAGCGCCCGCACCACCGGCACGCCCAGGCCACCGGCCCCCACGAGCGCTGCGATCACGACCATCGAAAGGCTGAGCATGATGCACTGGCTGATGCCCGTGATGATGGTCGCCGCGGCGCAGGGCAGTTCGATTTTCAGGAGCATCTGCAGCGGTGTGGCGCCGAAGGCCGCGCCGGCCTCCCGCAGCGGCTCCGGCACGGCGGCGATGCCCAGTTGGGTAAGCCGGATGGGCGCGGGCAGCGCGAAGATGATGGTCGAGATGAGGCCTGGCACGACGCCGAGTCCGAACAGCACCAGGGTCGGAATCAGATACACGAAGGTCGGCAGTGTCTGCATCAGATCGAGCACCGGGTGCAGCGCCGCGGCCAGCCGTGGCCGGTGTGCGGCGGCGATGCCGATCGGCACGCCGATCACGGTGCACATCGCCACTGAGACGATCACCAGCGCGAGCGTCTGCAGAGTTTCGGTCCAGTATCCCTGGTTCATGATGAACAGCAGCGCTGCAGCGACGAACAGGCAGGTGGGCCAGGAGCGGCGCAGCAGCCAGGTGAGCGCGACCAGCAGCAGGATCAGCAGCGGCCCGGGTACGGCCGCCAGCAGCGCCGTCAGACCATTCACGCTGCCGCCGCCGATGGCCGAGATGGCGTCGAACAGGCCCCTGCCGTGGGCTTTGATGTACTCGATCAGGGTTGCGACCCAATCGCCCACGGGAATTTTGTGGCCGCTGATGAAGCCCGCGAAGGTCCCACCTGCTGCCTCACGCGCCCCGGCGATGGCGGTGCTGGCGGGGCGGCCGTCGAGTGTGGTGACGCCGGTGAGCCACTGCCGCACCGTGTCACGATGAGCGTGAAGCCAGGCGCGTGCAGCGGCCTCCGGGGTCGCGTGGCGGTCGAGGATGTCGGCCATGACCTCGCTCTCGCCGTGAGTTGTGAATTGCAGATTGCGCAGCAGCCGGCCGATGTTCGGACATTGCGCCGAGTAGCCGGCGCGGGTGTTGGTGTAGACGGCCGCGCCGCCGAAGTTCGGGCCGAATACCGCATCTCCGCCGGTGAGGTAACGCAGGTCGAAGCGCATGTTCATGGGATGCGGGTCCCAGGCCAGGAACACGATGGGGGCGTGTGCTTTCGTGGCGCGTTCCACCTCGGCCAGCATGCCCTGCTCACTGGACTCGACCAGGCGGAAGTCCCTGAGACCGAACTGCTCCTGCTTGAGCATGCCGAGCACCAGGCGATTGCCATCGTTGCCGGGTTCGATGCCATAGATGGCGTGATCGAGTTGCGGCGCGAAGCGCCGGATGTCATCGAAGTCCTTGAGTCCTTGCGCCCAGGTATAGGCGGGGACCGCCAGCGTATAGCGGGCGCCGGTCAGGTTAGGACGGATGACCTCCACGGAGCCTTCGGCCACGTAGTTGTGGCGGTCCGTTTCCATCGAGGGCATCCAATTCCCCAAGAAGATGTCGATGTCCCGGTTCTTGAGGGAAGCGTAGGTCACCGGCACCGACAGGACCGTGGTCACCGGGTCGTATCCCAGGTCACGGACCAGGGCGCTGAACATCGCGGTCGTGGCGGTGACGTCGGTCCAGCCGATGTCGGCCAGGCGTACCGTGCGGCAACCGGGCCCGTCTGCCGCAACCGCCCCGCCGGGAACTCCCAACAATGTGAGCGCCACTACCGCGGCCGTGATGCCGGCAACCAGCCGACGCAATGATTTAGGCAGCATCGCTTTCATGCCTGTGGCCTTTGGGACTTGACCCCGGCGTGATCCCCACTACATCATCAGCCCAAGCTATTGAATAGCCGTTTAACGGGCGTGCTGTCAAGTTCGCCTCTCGGCATTAATGTACTGATGTCAATAGATAATTTTTCGATTGGCATTGCACGGACGGGGCGCAGAAAGAGCCCATTTGCCACATTCTGGAGCAGGGCATTGAACAAGCAATCAAAGCCGCGGATTAAGCTTGAGGAGTCCCGCCGCCTGCAGCTGATCGAAGTTACCATCGACAGCCTGGCTGAGGTGGGCTTCGTCGGCAGTACCTTGGCGGAGATCGGGCGTCGCGCCAACGTGTCCCCCGGTCTGGTGGCCCACTATTTCGGTGACAAGGACGCACTGCTGACGGAGGCTTTCCGGGCGCTGGCGCGCCGGCCCATGGCCAGTGTCCAGGTCCGCATGCGCGCGGCGACCTCGCCGGCGGGGCGCATCCAGGCCGTGATCGACACCAACCTGGCACCCGAGGAGTTTGACAAGCGCACGGGCACCGCGTGGCTGGCGTTCTGGGGCCAGGTGCTGCATGTGAAGGGCCTGTATCGCGTCCAGAACGCCTACCAGCGGCGCATGCTGTCCAACCTGCGGCATGCACTGCGCGAGCTGGTGCCGGCGGATGAGGCGCGAAGCCTCGCGGCCATGATCGCGGCGATGATCGATGGGGTGTGGCTACGCGCTGCGCTCTCGGGCTGGCATGAGGCGGACAGCGAACGCGCCCGCTCGCTTTTGACCGCGTTCGTCGCTACCCGGCTGAAAGCGCACGCGGCGCCGTCGGTGACCGCAACTGCGGCGTCGCCGGAGCGGCTGGTAAGCGTCAACCCGGCGACCGGCGAGGAGCTGGCCGTGCTGCCCGTCGACGGAGCGCGGCAGGTCGACGCCGCCGTGGCACGCGCGCTTCAAGCGCAGGTCGGATGGGCGGCGCTCACCGGCGCGCAGCGCGGACGAATTCTGCGCCGCGCCGCTGACATCCTGCGCAGCCGCAACGACGAGCTGGCTGAGCTCGAGACGCGTGACACAGGCAAGCCCATCCAGGAGACACGGGTCGTCGATGTGCTCTCGGGCGCCGAGTGTTTCGAGTACTACGCGGGACTCGCTGCGGGCCTAGCGGGTGAGCATCTGGATCTGGGGCCGACGGCCTTTGGCTACACGCGGCGCGAGCCACTGGGCGTGGTCGCGGGCATCGGCGCCTGGAATTATCCGCTGCAGATTGCGTGCTGGAAGACCGCGCCCGCGCTCGCCTGCGGCAACGCCATGATCTTCAAACCGGCGGAACTCACGCCGCTCAGCGCCCTCAAACTGGCCGAGGTGCTGGAGCAGGCCGGACTGCCGCCGGGGGTATTCCAGGTGGTGCAGGGCATGGCCGATACCGGCCGGCTGCTGACGCGGCATCCGCAAATCCGCAAGGTTTCCCTCACCGGCGAGGTCGCCACCGGCAAGGCCGTCATGGCCGACGCGGCGTCGACCCTTAAATCCGTGACACTCGAACTGGGTGGCAAGTCGCCGCTCATCATCTTCGACGACGCGCATCTGGACAACGCGGTCAGCGGCGCGCTGCTGGGTAACTTCTATTCGGCGGGCGAGGTGTGTTCGAACGGCACGCGCGTGTTCGTGCACAAGCGCGTCAAGGGCGCCTTCATCGATCGGCTGCTGGCGCGCGCCGGCCGGCTGCGGGTGGGCGACCCGATGGATCCGCAGTCCCAGGTGGGTGCGCTGATCAGCGAAGCGCACATGAACAAGGTGCTGGGCTACATCGCGCGCGGACGCGCCGAGGGTGCGCGGCTGATCCTGGGCGGGCAGCGCGCGACCGGCGACGGCCTCGATCGGGGTTGGTTTGTGCAGCCGACCGTGTTCGATGGCTGCCGCGACGATATGTCCATCGTGCGCGAGGAGATATTCGGGCCGGTGATGTCGGTGTTGGAGTTCGAGGCGGAGGATGAGGTCGTCGCGCGCGCCAACGCCACGCCATTCGGCCTGAGCGCCGGGGTGTTCACCGCGGATCTGACGCGGGCGCATCGCGTGATCGCGCGGCTGCAGGCCGGCACCTGCTGGATCAACCACTACAACATCACACCCATCGAACTGCCGTTCGGTGGCGTCAAGCTCTCGGGACTGGGTCGCGAGAACGGCCGCGCCGCGCTCGATCACTACACGCAGCTCAAGAGCGTGTATGTCGCTTTGGCTGATATCGAGTCGCCCTATTGAGGCCGCGCCATGCCGGAAATCTTTGATTACGTGATCGTCGGCGCCGGCTCATCCGGCTGCGTTCTGGCCGACCGCCTGAGCGCCAGCGGGGAACACAGTGTCCTGGTACTGGAATACGGTGGCTCGGACCGTTCGGTGTGGATCCAGATGCCGGCGGCGCTGTCGATCCCCATGAACATGTCCCGCTACAGCTGGGGCTACCATACGGAGCCGGAGCCCGGCTTGGGCGGACGCCGCATCCACACCCCGCGCGGCAAAGTGCTCGGCGGTTCCTCGTCCATCAACGGGCTGGTGTACGTACGCGGCAACGCACTGGATTACGAAGGCTGGGAACAGCAAGGTGCATGCGGCTGGAACTATTCGCAGGTACTGCCGTACTTCCGCCGCGCCGAACGGCGCGCCGCAGGTCCGGATGCCTATCGCGGGGGAGATGGCCCGTTGCAGACGCGGCAGGGTCTGTTGAGCAACCCTTTGAACGATGCGTGGCTGCAGGCGGGGCAGCAGGCGGGCTATCCGCTTTCGGCTGATATGAACGGCTTCCAGCAAGAAGGCGTTGCGCGCATGGACATGACCGTCAGCGCCGACGGCCGGCGCTGCAGCGCAGCCAATGCCTACCTGCGGCCGGCCATGCGGCGGCCTAAGGTCAAGGTGCTCACGCACGCCCATGTCAGCCGCGTGGAGTTTCAGGGCTTACGTGCGGTGGGAGTGCGCTATCGCCGCGGCGGCAGCGAGCATGTGGCGCGGGCCGCGCGTGAGGTGATCCTGTGCGGCGGCGCGATCAACTCGCCGCAGTTGCTGAAGCTCTCGGGCGTCGGCCCGGCAGCGGAGCTGCGCGAGTTCGGCATCAGCGTGGTGCGCGACCTTCCAGGGGTGGGGGAGAACCTGCAGGATCACCTGGAGTTCTACTTTCAGGTGGCGAGCCGGGAGCCGGTGACCCTGTATTCGCACATGACGCCGCTGCGCCGGGCGGCCATCGGATTGCGCTGGTTGCTGCGGCACGATGGCCTGGGCGCCACCAACCACTTCGAAACCGGCGGCTTTATCCGCAGCCGCGCCGGCGTCAGTCATGTCGACCTGCAGTTCCATTTCCTGCCCATGGCGGTGAGCTACGACGGCTCCTCACTGGCGCAGGAGCACGGCTTCCAGGCACACGTGGGGTCGATGCGCTCGAAGAGTCGCGGCTGGGTGCGGCTGGCCTCGAAGGAGCCGCTCGCCGCGCCGCGGATTTTCTTCAACTACCTGTCACACCCGGATGACTGGACCGAGATGCGCGCCTGCGTACGTCTGGCGCGGGAGGTCTTCAGCCAGCAGGCATTCGATCGTTTCCGCGCACGGGAGATCCAGCCCGGCGCTGAGGTCACCACCGATGCGCAGATCGACGATTTCATCCGCCGCAAAGTGGAAAGTGCCTACCACCCCTCCTGCTCCTGCCGCATGGGCGATCCGGCCGATCCCCTGACCGTGGTTGATCCGCAGTTGCGGGTGGTGGGACTCGAGGGGCTGCGCGTGGTGGACTCCTCGGTCATGCCCAGCATCACCACCGGCAACCTGAACGCGCCCACGATCATGGTCGCGGAAAAGGCGGCCGACCACATCCTTGACCGACCGCTGGCACCGGCATCCGACGCGCCGTTCTACGTGGCGCCCAACCGCGATTCGGCACAGCGCTGAGCCCGCCGCTACTCCCGGTAGCGGGCGAGCGCGTCGCCTAGGGCTTCTCGCAGGGGGCCCAGCCAAGGTTCGTACTGCCGCCACTGGTCGAGCCCTTCACGGTAGATCGGCTGGCGCACCTGCTCGGAGCTTGCGGTGCGAACACTGCGCTGCGTGCGATGGAATTCGAGGCACGCCGGATCGAACGGCAGGCCACAATGATCGAGGATGCGGCGCACTTGTCCTTCGAGGTCATTGACCACGTCTTCGTGATGGACCCGCAGCACGCGTCCCGGCAGTACCGCGTCCCAGTGTCGCATGAGGTCCAGGTAATTGCGGTAGTAGCGCGCGATGTCCTCGATGGCGTAGGTGAACTCCTGGCCCTGCGCGAACAGCTGCTTGAAGTTGCCGAAGCAACAGGCCATGGGCTCGCGGCGCGCGTCGATGATGATGGCGTTGGGCAGGATGCGGTGGATCAGGCCGACGTGCCGGAAGTTGTTCGGCATCTTGTCGATGAAGCGCGGCCGCTCCGTACGGTAGGCGCGGGTGTCCTCGATGTACTGAGCCCCGAGACGGACGCAGGCGGCGTCATCCAGCCGCGCCAGCGCCAGCGGGTAGGGCAGGTTTTCATCCTGCACGGCGGCGGCGGTGCGCGGGATGTTCGCCAGTTCCTGGGTGCCTTCGACCTGGGGGTGCGAGGCCAGGATCTGCTCGATCAGGGTCGAGCCCGAGCGCGGCAGACCGACGATGAAGATGGGGTCATCGGCCGGATGGCCATTGCCGCGGTGGCGGGCGAAGAACGCACCGGCGCACTCGTGCCTCAGCAGGCGGGATTCCAGCTCGATGGTTTCCGGGCGGTAGTGCCCGGCGGCGTGCTTGAGCGCATTGCCGCGTGCGTAGTAGTCGAACGAGCCGGCATGTTCACCTCGGTCCTCCAGCGCCTTGCCCAGCGCGAAGCACAGGTGCCAGCGGTCGGCGGCGGAAGTCGAGTCGGCGGCTTCGGCCGCCGCCATGCGCTCGACCTCGGGTTCCGCGAAGCGGTAGGTCTTGAGGTTGGCCAGGCTCCACCAGGCGTCACCGTAGTCGCCGCGCAGCGCCGCGGCCCTGCGGTATTCGCCGATCGCCTCGGTCTGCCTTCCCAGGGTCTTGTACGAGTGGGCGATGGACAGGTGTAGTTCCCCCGGCTGTGTCGCGCCCACCAGCAGCTGTTTATACAGTCCGATTGCCTCCTCGTGCTGGCCCAGGCCCACCAGGGCTGCCGCATGCAGCGTGCGCCACGCGCGGTTGTCCGGTTACGTCTGCAGCAGCAGCCGGGTCTGTTCCAGGGCGGGCGCATGCAGATGGCGCTTGATCAGCAGCTGGGCGTAGTCGTAACGGGCAGCGTGGTACTGCGGTTCCAGGTCCAGTACACCCTCGAACAGCAGCTGGGCGTCCTGGTAGGCGTCGCGTTCGACGCCGATGCGCGCCAGCAGCCGCATGGCCTCGATGTGGTGGCCGTGGCGCGCGAGGAAGCCGCGGATGAGGGTTTCCGCCTCGGTGAGATCGCCATCCTCGAACAGGGCGTTGGCCGTGACCACATCCGGCGGCTGCTTCGCAAGCGTGACGATGTGCGCCTCGGCATTGCGCTGTTCCTTTTCCTGCCGGGTCATGCGGAACAGGCCGGCCAGCATGTTCCAGCTCACCGGCAGCGCGGGGTTGAGATTCACCGCGCGCACCAGCGCGTCGATGGCCTCGGGCGCCTGCTTCAGCTGCACGTGGCACAACCCCCGTTCCTGGAACAGGCGACTGAACCTGGGGTGCAGCCGCTCCAGTTCCTCGAGGGTCAGGAGCGCGGCGGGGGCATCGCCTTGCATGCGCTGGTCATAGGCGCGCCGGTACAGGAGGTCACGCTGCCTCCGGAGGTCGGGTTCCACTCGTCGGACGCTACTGGAACTTGTACGCGATGTCGATCCCGATGACCCTGGGCCGCAGCGGCGTTTGCTGGACGATGAACTGGTCGGTACTGACGAAAGTGCTGGCGTTCGAGTCGGCGAGGTTCTCGCCGTAGATCGTCACCGTCCAGGCATCCTTGCTGACGCCCGCCGAGGCGTCGACCGTGGAATACGCCGGGTTCTCGAAGCGCAGGCGGCCGGTGGTGATGAGGCCGGTGGTGTCGAGGTCGGGGTTGGCGCCCGCCTGGGTGAAGGAGTGGCCCTGGTGCGTCACGCCCGCCTGTACGAAGGGGGAGAAGTTGCCGATGTTCCACTCGTAGCGCGCCCGGACGCTGAACTGCAACGGCGGGGAGTCGGCGCTGGGCGAACCTTGTGTGCCGTACGGGTTGATCGCGCCCGGAATGGCTTTGCCGAAATTGTCGCTGTACGGGTTGTTGTCGATCAGCTGCGGGGAATTGGTCTGCTCGCTCTGATTCCAGGAGGCCGAGTACTGCAGGGTCAGGCCGCGCATCGGCCGCGCCACCAGCGAGGTCTCGACGCCCCTGATACGGAAGTTCTGGCCGTTGATGTTGAAGAAGACGTTGCCGAGATCAGCGGCCGGGCTGAAGAAGGCGGTCTGGACGTTGTCCCAGTTCTCCTGGTACACGGCGCCGTTCCACTGCAGGCGGTGGTCGAAGAATTCGGTCTTCCAGCCGACCTCGTTGTTGGTCAGCTTGT
>Ga0302314_10013086_pt1 | contig 14285 bp, 15 predicted proteins | sample III_Palsa_N2_3_FD_200533 | JGI IMG/M metagenome (GOLD analysis project Ga0302314, IMG submission 200533) | Peat permafrost microbial communities from Stordalen Mire near Abisko, Sweden - III_Palsa_N2_3 | ecosystem: Environmental > Terrestrial > Soil > Palsa > Peat permafrost | place: Sweden... | reverse complement strand
GCAGGCGCGGGCCGCGCTGCGGCCTGCGCTTCCGGATGGTCCATCCCGCGCGTCCCTCGCTTCCCTTGCGGAGAGATTCCAATGCTTGATGCGAGCCTTCTGCTGCACGGCGGCAAGATCGATGCCGTGGCGATCAGCCAGCTCACCGATGCCGATGCCGTCGCCGCCGCCCTGGGCGCGGCGACCGCTCCCGAGCAGAAGGCCGCCCTGGCCGTGGCTGCGGGACGCCTCAAGGCGACCCAGGCCAAGGCCGCGCTGGTGGCGCAGCTGCCGTCGGAAGGCTTCACCGGCCGCGCCGCGGCCTGGGCCCTGGCCCAGCTCGGCGCCGAGGCGGAGCTCGTCGCAGCGGTCAAGGCGGACGCCCTGGATGCGCGCGAGAACGGCTACTGGGGACTGATGGTGCTGGCGGCCCGAGGTGCTGCCGGCACGCAATTGGCCGCCACCCTGGTGGCCCAGCTCGGGACCGAGATCGAACGCGCCAAGGCCGGCAAGACCGGTCTGGGCGAGCACGCCTGCCGGGTGCTGGCGATCATGGGCGCGCCGAAGGTCGAGGAGCACATCCAGAAGGTCATCGAGAACGACCGCTTCTGCGATCGCTTCGAGCTGCAGCGCCTGCGCAAGGCGGTGCAGGACGGCGGCCGTGATTCCGACAGCGTGCGCGAGCTCACGGCGCCCTTCACCACGCTCTTCGCCGACCAGCTCTTCTCCGAGGCGCCGCCCGCCCCGGCCGTGCCCGCGCCCTCGGCGAACGCGCCGCTGGCCGGAGCACCCGGCAAGGCGCCCCCTGGCAAGGGCCCCGTGGCCAAGCCGGCGTCCCCGCAGGCGCCCCACCCGGGCGCCAGCGGCGCGGGCGCACCCGGCGACGACGGGGAGCTCGACCAGGAGCCCGGTGCGGCGCCCGCACCCGGCGCGCCGACGGCGCTGCCGATCGACTGGAAGGCCTTCGCCGCCAGCCCGGAATGCACCGCCCTGCCAGCGCAGGTCAAAGGCCTGATCGGGCAGCTCGGGCCGGCGCTCGAGCAGCTCGCGGTGCGCGCCATCCAGGCGCCGCTGGTCGATCTCAACGGGCAGGAGTTCGCCGCCCTGCTGCTGCAGGTCCTGCCGCAGGCGCTGCCGCAGCAGGCGGTGCAGGCCGCGCTCAGCCCGCAGGCGCTCAACGGCTACCAGGCGTTGGCCAAGTATCTCCACCGCGTCGGGTTGGCGACCCAGGGCGAGGAGCTGCTAAGCGGCGTGAAGCTGGTGCGGCGCGAGCTGACCGAGCAGATGCGCCGCTCCGGCATCCTCAACGGTCCCGACTATTCCGATCCCGACGCGCCCAAGGTGACGTGATGCGAGGCGCTGGGCGTGGCGCGCGCTCCGCTTCCCAGCCCCGTGACGCATGCGGCGGTGGGGCATGACCGTCTTCCGGCCCTGCATCGATCTGCACCAGGGCGTGGTCAAGCAGATCGTCGGTGGCACGCTCAGCGATGCGGGTGCCGCACCCACCACCAATTACGTCGCCGCCGAGCCGGCGCAGCATTTTGCGCACCGGTACCGCAGCGACGCGCTGCGGGGCGGGCATGTCATCAAGCTCGGTCCGGGCAATGACGCGGCCGCGGCCGCGGCCCTGGCCGCGTGGCCGGGCGGCCTGCATGTCGGCGGCGGCATCGACGCGGCCAATGCCCGGCACTGGCTCGACCTCGGCGCCGAGAAGATCATCGTCACCTCCTGGCTGTTCCCCGACGGGGTCTTCGCGCTGGCCCGGCTGCAGGAGCTCGAACGGCTGGTCGGCCGCGAGCGTGTGGTGGTCGATCTCAGCTGCCGGGCGCGCCCGGTCGGCCCGGAGCGCTGGTTCGTCGCCATGGACCGCTGGCAGCGCATCACCGGTTTCGCGGTCAACGCCGCGCATCTGCAGCTGGTGGCGCGCCACGCCAGCGAGCTGTTGGTGCACGCCGCCGACGTCGAGGGGCTGTGCCGCGGCATCGACCAGGAGCTGGTGGCAGCGCTCGGCCAGTGGTCGCCGATCCCCTGCACCTACGCCGGGGGCGGCACGGCGATTGCCGACCTGGCGCTGGTCGAGCGCCTCAGCCAGGGAAAGGTCGACCTGACCTTCGGCAGCGCCCTGGACCTATTCGGGGGCCGGGGGGTCGCCTATCAGGACTGCGTGGCGTGGAACCGCGCGCATGGCCGCTGAGCGCTCGTTGGAGCTGGCGCTGTATCCCGGGGCCCGTGCGGTAGGATGGGCTCCATGATCCTGCCCGCCGCCACCCGTGCCGTCGACCTGGTCCCGGAGATCTCACGTCTCAAGCGCGAGCTCGATGCGGTGATCCTGGCGCACTACTACCAGGACGGGGAGATCCAGGACGTCGCGGACTTCATCGGCGACTCGCTGCAGCTGGCGCGCGAGGCGGCGCAGTCGCCGCGGCGCACCATCGTCTTCTGCGGCGTGCACTTCATGGCCGAATCGGCCAAGATCCTGAGTCCCGAGAAGCTGGTGCTGCTGCCCGATCTCGAGGCCGGCTGCTCATTGGCCGAGAGCGCGCCGGCGGAGGCCTTCGCGCGCTTCGTCGCCGCGCATCCCGGGCATGTGGTGGTGACCTACGTGAACTCCTCGGCTGCGGTCAAGGCGCTCTCGGACTACTGCTGCACCAGCTCGAACGCGGTGGCGGTGGTCAACAGCATTCCGCGCTCCACACCGGTGATCTTCGCCCCCGACAAGTACCTCGGCGACTATGTGGCGCGCGCCACCAACCGTCCGCTGGTGCTGTGGGACGGCACCTGCGAGGTCCATGAGCTGTTCAGTGTGGCGGCCATAGCCGAACTCAAGCAGGCCCATCCCGGCGCCGTCACCCTGGTCCACCCCGAGTGCCCGCTCGCGGTGCGCGCCCTGGGGGAGGTGGTCGGCTCGACCAAGCGCCTGCTCGATGCGGTGCGCAGCGGCAATCCGGCCGGCACCTACATCGTCGTCACCGAGCCCGGCATCATCCATCAGATGCAGAAGGTCCAGCCGCGCGCGACCTTCATCCCCGCGCCGGCGCACGTGCGTGGCGATGAGCACGGCAGCTGCACGTCCTGCAACACCTGTCCGCACATGAAGCGCAATACGTTGCTGAAGCTCTATCAGTGCCTGAGCGCCCGCGCGCCCTGCATCACCCTCGCACCGGAGCTCATCGCGCGCGCGCGCCTGCCGATCGATCGCATGCTCGCCATCGGCTGAGCCGAGCCGGGTCGCGCGTGGCGCGCCTCTCGGCCGAGGCTCCTCTGAGCGCTTTCAACTATTCAACTATTCAACTAATGGTGCGAATGGCCCACGGCGGGCGGCGGGGTGTGGTCGTGCGGCGCGTGTCCCGGCTTCTGCTCATGCTCGTGGCCGTGATCGTGGGTATGATCATGCGGGTGGTGATCATGCGTGGCGACGCGCACCGCATGGCCCGGGGCGGCAGGCTCGGCGTGGGCATGTGCCGCATGATCGTGATCGGCATGGCTGTGTCCGCCATGTCCGCCGTGTCCGCCATGGTCGTGGCCGGCGTGCGCATGGTCGTCGTGCGGAGCCTCGGCGCCGACGCAGTACAGCGCGCCGGCCTCCTCGGGGGTGCAGAGCGTCACTTCGAGCTGGATGGTGGTATGCGCGATGCGGAAGTCCTTGAGCCGCTCCGCGACCTGGCGCACCACCTCCTGGCCGCCGCTGGCGGTCTGGTCGGCGACCAGGATGTGGCAGCTGCAGGCGACGATGCCCGAGCCCAGGGTCCAGGCATGCAGATCGTGCACGCCCATCACCCCCGGCACGCCGGTGATGGCGGTGGCCACCGCCGCCATGTCGAGATCGGTCGGCGCGGCCTCGAGCAGGATCCCGACCGACTCGAGCAGGATGCCCCAGGTGCTCCACAGGATGAGCACGGCGATGGCGATCGAGGCGATCGCGTCGACCGCATTCCAGTGCGTCAGGTAGACGATCAGTCCCGCGACGATCACTCCGGCCGAGGACGCGGCGTCGGCGAGCATGTGCAGGTAGGCGCCGCGGATGTTGACGTCGTGCGCGGAGCCGCGGTGCAGCCACATCGAGATCAAAAGGTTGACGCCCAGCGCCACCGCCGCCGTCGCCATGATCCACAGCCCCGGCACCCCGGTCGGCGCATGCAGGCGGACCCACGCCTCCCAGAGGATGGCCAGCGAGATGCCGACCAGGACTACGGCGTTGAGCAGGGCCGCGAGCACGCCAACGCGGTGGTAGCCGTAGGTGCGGCGCGCATCGGCCGCGCGCGAGGAGATGTGGTGCGCATACCAGGCCAGGCCGAGGGCCAAGCCATCGGCGAGGTTGTGTCCGGCATCGGACAGCAGCGCGAGACTGCCGGTGTAGGAACCGACCAGCCCCTCGGCGAGCACGAAGGCGCCAGTCGCGCCCAGCGCCCACAGCAGGCGGGTGCCGGTCGAAGCAGGCAGGTGCGCATGGCCGTGGCCCATAGCCGGGATTGTCCGGGCGCGGGGCCCAACTCCAGTGCCACGCATCGGGCGCTGCGGATGGGTTGACGGATGCATAACTGGACGAACGTACTGACCGTGGACCGCCTCCCCTTCGAAACGCCAGCCGTCGGCCTGCCGGGACGCCCGAGCTGCTTCAGCGCCAGCGCCTGGGTGCGCCTGATCCCGGCCGGGCTCGTCACCCTGGGCTTGGCCATCGGCCTGGTGCTGGCCGAGTCGCTGGGCGCGACCCCGCCGGCGGCGCTGGTCCTGGAGCTCGAGGCGACCGCGCCCGGCACCTGGGTGGTGCTCAGCCAGGGACGGCCGCTGACGGGCATCGTCGATGCGCAGGGCCGCTGGCGCGGCGCGGTCCCCGATGGCGCGACGCTGGAGGTCACGCTGCTGGGAGCTGAGCTCGCCACGGCGCCGCTGCCGTCTGCCTCGCCCATCCCGGCACGTGCGGTCGCCATGCATTGGACCTTCACCCAGGGCGCGGCCAGCCGCGACGGGATGGTGTGGGGCGGCCAGGCCGAGCTGCTGGCCAAGGCGCACGAGGGCGATCATGACTGAGCTGATCCTCAGCGACGTCCAGGTGCGCTACGGCGCGCACCGCCCGGTGCTCGATCTGCACGGCGAGATCCGTCTGCCCTTCGGTGCGATGACCGCCTTGATGGGCGCCAATGGCGCCGGCAAGAGCACCCTGCTGCGCGCCATGCTCGGCTGGCTGCCGCTGTCGCGCGGTGCTATCACCATCGACCATCAGCCCTTGGCGCGCCAGCGCATCGCCTTCCTCGGGCAGAAGCACCTGCAGGCGGCCGGCATCCCGCTGGGCGTGCGCGAGGTGGTGGAGATGGGCCGCTACCAGCATGTCGGGCTGTGGCGCGGCTTCAGGCCCGCGGACCACGCCGCGGTCGACGCCGCGCTCGCGGAACTCGACCTGGTCGCGCTGAGCCGCAGCCGCTTCAACGAGCTCTCCGGGGGCCAGGCGCAGCGCGTGCTGCTGGCCCGGGCCCTGGCCAGCGGCGCCGATATCCTGCTGCTTGATGAGCCCTTCGCGGGTCTGGACACCAGCGCCGTGGTGCGCCTGGCGCACGCCATGCAGGCCCTGGCCGCGGCTGGCCGCCTGGTGCTGGTTGTGGCCCACGAGCTCGAGGTGGTGCGCACCTATTGCTCCCAGGTGCTGGTGCTGACGCAGGGGGGATGCGTCCAGGGTCCGCCGGCGTCGGTGCTGACGCCGCAGCTGCTGGCCCAAGCCTTCGGCCCCACCACCACGGCGCCGGCTGCCAGCGCGCCGGCCGGGACGCCGCGCGCATGAGCCATGCGACCACGTTCGCGGCGGCGCTCTCCCAGCCCGGCTTCTGGCGGGCGGCGGTGACGCTGGTCGCGGTCGGGACCAGCACGGGGCTCCTCGGCTGCGTGCTGCTGGCGCGCCGCCTCGCGCTCCTGGCCGACGTCCTGGCGCATTCCATGCTGCCAGGCGTCGGCATCGCCTGGCTGGTGGCGGGCGTCAGCGTGCCGGCACTCCTGCTCGGGGCGCTCGGCGCGGGCCTGGCGACGGCACTGGGCACCGGGCTGATCAGCCGCTTCACCGCCCTGGCCGAGGACGCGGCCTCGGCCGCGCTGTTCACCACCATGTTCGCCGCCGGCCTGCTGCTCGCGGCGGCCACCGGCGGCTCGGAGGAGCTCTTGCACCTGCTGGCCGGGGATGTGCTCGGGATCGGACCGGGCGATGCGGTCCTGGCGGTGGCGATGGCGGCCGTGACCATGGCCTTCTTCGCCATCGGCGAGCGCGCGATCATCATGGAATGCTTCGATCCGGAGTTCCACCGCTCCAGCGGCGGCGCCGGCAAGGCCATCCATCTCGGGCTCCTGGCCCTGGTGGTGGTGGCGCTGGTGGTCGCGCTGCGCGCGGTGGGCGCGATCCTCGCGGTCGGATTGTTCATGCTGCCCGCCGCCACCGCCGCGCTGTGGAGCCGAACCTGGCGCGGGAGGCTGACCGTGGCCGCGACCCTCGGCGGCCTCGGGCCGCTGGTCGGGTTGACGGTGGCCTGCCGCCTCGGGATCGCGCCCGGGCCGACCATCGTCACTACGCTAGGCGCGGTCTTCCTGCTGTCGCTGCCGGTCGGGGCGGTCTACCGCGCCATCCGCCGGGCGCGCGCCCAGGCCCAGGCCTAGGCCACTCAAGCGACCGACGCTGCAGCACCAGCTCAGCGCCGCCGGTCCTGGCTCGGCCAGTGGCCGAAACGCCGGAAGTAGAGTTTGGAGAAGTGGTGGTATTCAGTGTAGCCCACCGCCTGCGCGACTTCGGCGACGCCGGCGTTGCGCTCGCTGAGCAGGAAGTGCGCCTGGCGCAGGCGCAGCTCGATGACATAGGCGATCGGCGAGGTCCCGAAGGCCGCGCGGAAGCGGTTGCAGAGGTGCGGAATCGAATAGCCGAAGCGCTTCGCCAGGTCGCCAAGCGCATGGCTCTGGTGGAAGGTCGCGTCGAGGTGGTTGCGCAGCTCATCGAGGGCGCGCGGGATGGGCGCGGACGTGGCCGCCGTGGCGCGGCGCAGCTCGCGCAGGAAGGTGTGCAGGTGGTTGCGCATGATCGCCAGGTCCGGCGCGACATGGGCGCGCGCCTCCTCGTGCAGGGCCAAGATGCAGCGGTCGAGCAGGCGGCAGTCGGTGCCTGGCAGGACCACATCGAGCGGCAGCGCGGCGTCGTGCAGCAGCTGACGCACCTCCTCGCCGTCACAGTGCATCCAGGAGTGGCACCAGGGCGCGGTCAGCGAGCCGAAGTAATGCGGCGCATGCGGCTGTGACAGCAGGGTGGCGTGCGCCGGCACGCTGCGCAGGCCCTGCGCAGTGAGGATCTCGACCGGATGGCGGAAGGTCACGAACAGGAAGTCGGACGTGCCCTGGGGCCGATCGACCACACCCGGGGGCATCCATTCGCGCACGCCGCAGGCGCGCAGCGCGAGACGGTCGGTGCCGATGCGCTGCGGGTAGATGAGGCGCAGCCGGGGTGGTAGCAGCGGGGCGGGGATCAGGGGGCGCTTCCAGGGGTGGCTGGGCCCAGAGTATCGGAAACGACATAGAATCCATAACCCAGTGCATGTTTATAAGGATAAGACGGGTTAGGTTTCATTCCCATGAGCGATAACCCCATATCCCCCCGTCCCCTGCGCATCGCCCTGCTCGGCACGGGCGCAACCGCCGCCATGCATGCCAGCCGCCTGTCGGGGCTGCCGGGCATCGCGGTGGTCGCGGCCTGTGGCCGTACCCTCGCTGCGGCGGAGGGCTTCTGCCGCACCTACCAGGCCCAGGCCTATGACGATTGCGCGCTGATGCTCGAACGGGTGCGTCCCGATGCGCTCTACGTCTGCCTGCCGCCCTTCGCGCATGACGGCCAGGTCGAATGCGCGGCCCGCCATGGGGTGCACTGCTTCCTGGAGAAGCCCATCGCGGCGAGCATCGAACAAGGGGCGCGCATGCGCGATGCGCTCACCCAGGCTGGCCTCGTCAGCCAGGTCGGCTACCACCTGCGCCACGGCAGCGCGACCCAGGCGCTCAAGCGCGCCCTCGACGACGGCACGGCCGGACGGCCGACGCTCTTCCAGGGATCCTGGCACTGCAACAACATCCACAGCGCCTGGTGGCGCGACATCACGCGCAGCGGCGGCCAGCTCATCGAACAGGCCATCCATCTCTACGATCTGGCCTGCTGGTACCTGGGCCGGCCGGTCGCGGTGAGCGCGCATGCCGCCAACCTCTGCCATGGGGCGGTTGCCGATTACACGGTCGAGGACACCAGCGCCGCGGTGGTGCACTTCGATTCGGGAGCCATGGCCAGCATCACCGCCTCGAACTGCGCCATCCCGAATGAGTGGACGCCGCTCTGGAACGTGGTGTGCGAGCGCATGACCGTCGATTTCACGCACTGCAACCATGCCCGCTTCGTGGCCACCCGCGAACCGGTGGTGCGCTGGGCCGAGGACCGCGAGGGCGATCCGTACCTCGCGGAGAGCGTCGAGTTCATCGCCGCGATCCGCGGCGAGGGTACGACCAGCGCGCCGATCGGTGCCGGCTTCGAGAGCCTGCGCCTGGTGCATGCCGCGTGGCGCTCGGCGCAGGATGGCGGCCGCCTGGTGGAGATCCGGTGATGCCGTCCATCGCGCAGTCCCAGCATCAAACCAAGCCACGCCCGATGGCATCCCTGTCCTGTCGATGCCTTCCCACGGAGATCCCATGACCACAGCGAACATCCTCGTCAACCTGCCGCCGGGATTCTACCGCACCCCGGCCCTGCGGCCGATGTTCAAGCGCTTGGCGGCGCTGGGCACCGTGCGCAAGCGCTCCTGGAACACCGCACAGGAGATCAGCAAGGACCTGCCCTGGGCTGATGCGATCCTGATGTGGTCCTGGCCCGTCCTCGAGTCGGCGGCCCTGGACACCGCGACGCGCCTGAAGGTGGTCGGCTGCATCGATGTCTCGCGGGCCAGCGCCGAGATCTACCTCGCCCGCCAGACGTTGGTCGCCACGGCGCGGCGCTGCTGGGCGCCGGCGGTCGCGGAGATGGCCCTGGGCCTGACCTTGGCCGGATTGCGCCGCATCAGTCTCTACCATGGCGCGATGCGCGTCGCCAAGGAGAACTGGGTGAAGGACTTCCCGCTGGATCTCGACCTGCGCGAGCGCGAGCTGACCGGGCTGCGGGTCGGAATCATCGGCCTGGGCGCGGTCGGCCGGCGTTTCGCCCAGCTGCTGGGACCATTCCATACCAGCCTGCAAGTCTATGACCCCTTTCTCACCGAGGAGGCGATCGCCACCGCCGGCGGCACCAAGTCCGAGCTGGCTCCGCTGCTTGCGAGCTGCGACGTGGTGGTGCTGTGCGCCGGGTCGAATCCGGGGACCGCGCGGCTGCTCGCGGCAAAGCAGATCCGCAGCCTGAAGCCGCATGCGGTGCTGGTCAATGTCGCGCGCGCCGCGCTGGTCGACACCCCTGCTCTGATCGCGCGGCTCAAGCTCGGCACGCTGACCGTGGCCTGCGATGTCTTCGACCAGGAGCCGCTGCCGGTACGTTCTCCCCTGCGCACGCTTCCGAATGCGCTCTTGACCCCGCATCGCGCCGGAGGGCTGATGAGCTCGGCGCAGCGCGCCATGACCATGCTCGTCGATGACATCCAATCCGGCCTGACGGGAGGCGACCTAGCCCATCCGCTGGTGCCGGCGATGCTGCCCGGACTGGACGCCTGAACCCGGCCCGGTGCGGTCGACCAGACCGCTGTTCTTTAGCGGGACCGCAGGATACGCGCGCGTAGGGCCATGGCATCGGCATGCGTCAGGTAGTCGATGATGTTCTGCCACAGCGGATGGAAGCCGTATCCGCCACCCGTCATCTCGGGAAGCGCCTGGTGCGTGGTCCAGTGCTGATGCAGGACGCGGTACATCGCCACCATCACTCCGGTGCGGTCCGAGCCATGGTGGCAGTGGATGCGGTAGGCCCGCCCTGCGGATCGGCCAGCAGCCGCATCACCGTGACGACCCCCAACATTGGTGATGTGCCAGGTCTGGATGGAGAGCTCGTCATCGAGCAGATCGGCCTGCTTGGCGGCGGCGCGGTCATTGTGGAAATCCCGCAGATCGATGACCGTCCGCACGCCGAGCTTCTTGATGGCGAGCAGGCCGTCCGGGGTCGGCTGGGCGCTGCGGTACAGGTCGTCGCTGACCTTGAAGCGGTTGGGCACGCCCTCCAGAAGGATGGGTGTTGCCCAGGTCGGGTCGCGCACGGTCTCGGCTGACGCGGCCGCCAAGCGACAGCCCAAGCCCGGCAGCAGCAGGAGCAGCAGCTAGACGGCAGTGCTGACGCAGACCCGCATCAGCGGATGATTTTTTGAGCAGCTGGGCGATTACAATGCCGGAGTACGGTCCAGCCGTGGCGGACGCGGTGGCCGTGCTCGCCAGGAGCACTACAGCCCGCGGCGGCGCCAGTCCTGATCGCGGTAGCGGCACTCGGGCATGCCCAGCTCGACGCACTTGCGGCGCAGCTCCAAGGCGGTGGCCACGAAGCCCTGGGCGCTGCACTCGTGCCCGGTCTGGCTCAGGGCGCCGGCTGCGGAATGGGAGAGGCGCTTGGCGCGGTTCATCCGCGACGCGAGCAGCAGCTCGGCCATGATGCGCTCGTAGCTGCGCACCTGCGCGTGATCGATGACGATGCGGGCGGTCGAGGCGCTGCGCGCATCGATGGGCCCGACGGCGATCTCGGTGCGGTTGGATGTGTCTGGCAGGCTGGCCATGGCTGAGTGCTCCGCACCTTATGAATGGTCAACGGCGACAAAATCCGCCTGTGACAGACCTTCTACGTACCAGGCGGCTCAGTGGATGTGTTTTTCCCGTAAATTTTGGAATTTTGACGAAATGCTCACTGCTTGCTCATGCACCTGTCACGTTCCGGTCATGGACCGTTTGGCAGGTCGTCCGCAGACCGCCGGCGGGTGCAGGCGGAGTGTCAGCGGCGCCGCCGGTCCGGGCTTCGGGAGGCATCGCAATGGCCGTGAGCGGGCCTAGCCTCTGCGCCATGCAGGTCCTCATCATCGGCGGCACGGGATTGATCAGTGCCGGCATCATCACCCATCTCCTGGCCCGCAAGGCGCAGGTGACCATGTACAACCGCGGTCAGGGCGAGCGTGGCGCGCCGCCGCAGGTCGAGCGCATCACCGGCGACCGCAATCAGGTCGACGCCTTCATCGCGACCTTCAAGGACCGGCGCTTCGATGTGGTGATCGACATGATCTGCTTCACCCCGGCCCACGCCGAGGCGACGCTGACGGCCTTCAGCGGGCGTTGCGAGCAGCTGATCTTCTGCTCGACGGTCTGCACCTACGGGGTGAAGGTGCCACCGCAGGTCCTGGTCGACGAGCGCTTCGTCCAGGAGCCGATCAGCCAATACGGACGCGACAAGCTGGCGTGCGAGGTGCTGATGCGCCGCGCCCATGCCAGCGGGCGGATCGCCACCACCATCATCCGGCCGAGCCACACCTATGGGGAAGGCAGCCCGCTGATCGACCAGCTGGAGTTCGATGCCGCCTCCTGGCGGCGCATGGAGCGCGGCGATCCGGTCGTCCTGGCCGATGATGGGCTGGGGCTGTGGCAGTCGACGCATCGTGACGATTGCGGCAAGCTGTTCGCCTATGCCGCGCTGAATAAGCGCACGTTTGGCGAGGATTACAACGCCACCCGAGACGAGATTTTGACCTGGCGCGACTACTACACCGCAGTCGCCGCGACGCTCGGGGTGACGCCCACCATCCTCAGCCTGCCTGCTGGCCGGATCATCCGCCGTGACCCGGAACGGTTCGGCCTGCTGAACGAGATCACGCGCTTCCATGGCGCCTACAGCTCGGCGAAGGCGGCGCGCGATGTCCCGGAATTCCGCTGCACGATCTCGCTGATGCAGGGCGCGCAGCGGACCTTCGCCGATCAGAAGCAGCGCGGCGCTTGGCGCGGCGATGCGGCCGATCCGGTCTATGAGGCGCTGGTCGCCGAGGCAGTGAGCCTCGCATGATGGGAGCGGGTGGCGTTCACGTTCCGCAGGTCTAGTGTCTGATCCCAGGAAAGCAGGGACCATACCATGGCTCAGGAAAAGAAGATCAAACGCGAAGCAAAGAAGGCGCCCGCCTTGTCCAAGAAGGAAAAGAAGGCAGTCAAGGTCGCCAAGAAGTCCAAGTAACGGGACGGACCGGCCCGGGACCCTCTGCGGGACCAGGCATTCACGCTTCGATGTTCGTTTCAAGACCGGTCATGGGCGCCCCCCATGACCGGTTTTCCATGTCCGGGCCCAGGCAGGGCGCCGGCGCTCAGATGCCTTCGAAGAGCACCGTCGAAAGGTAGCGCTCGCCCGAGTCGGGCAGGATGGTGACAATGGTCTTGCCGGCGAATTCAGGCAGTTTCGCCAAACGCACGCTCACCACCACCGCCGCGCCGCAGGAGATGCCGCACAGGATGCCCTCCTCGCGGGCCAGGCGCCGGGCCATCTCCACCGATTCCTCCGCCGTCACCGTCTCGATGCGGTCGATGAGCGAGAGGTCGAGGATCTCCGGGATGAAGTTCGCACCGATGCCCTGGATCTTGTGGCCGGCGGGCTTGAGCTCCAACCCGGCGCGCTTCTGGGTCAAAAGCGGGCTGACCGCCGGCTCCACGGCCACGGAGATGATGGCCTTCTTCCTGGTCTTCTTGATGTAGCGCGACACGCCGGTGATCGTCCCGCCGGTGCCGATGCCGGCGACGAAGACGTCGATGGCCCCGGCGGTGTCGTCCCAGATCTCGGGACCGGTGGTCGCCTCGTGGATGGCCGGATTGGCAGGATTCTTGAACTGCTGCGGCATGAAGTAGCGCTTGGTATCCGAGGCGGCGATCTCCTCGGCCTTGCGTACCGCGCCGTTCATGCCCTCGGGCCCGGGGGTCAGGACCAGGGTGGCGCCGAAGGCGGCGAGCACGCGCCGGCGCTCGATCGACATCGTTTCGGGCATGGTCAGGGTCAGCTTGTAGCCCTTGGCGGCGGCGACGAAGGCCAGCGCGATGCCGGTGTTGCCGGATGTCGGCTCGACGATTTCCATGCCGGCGGTGAGTTTTCCGCTCTTCTCGGCGTCCCAGACCATGGCGGCGCCAATGCGGCATTTCACCGAATAGGCGGGGTTGCGGCCTTCGATCTTGGCCAGGACGGTGGCTCCGCAGCCGGCGGTGACGCGATTGAGGCGCACCAGGGGGGTGTGGCCGATGGACAGGGCGTTGTCAGCGAAGACGGGCATGACGGACCTCACTGGGGTAGAGACCGTGCTGGGAGCACGACCGCGCACGAAAATGCCATCCGGGGGCTCAGGGTCCAGCGGCCAATGGGGATCCCTGACCGCACGACAGCGCCTTGTCGAGGCGAAAGACGCGTTCGTCTCTGCCAGTCGCGCAGCGGTGCGATGCTCCGCGCTGCACGTCCATTCCCGGAGCTACGGAGCTCTGGCTCCGGCGGTGGCCGTCTCTGCTGCCTGATCGGCGAGGAGTCTGTCGTCGATGCGGCGGACGGACTGGTCCAGACCGAGACGTTGGCAGGAATCGCGGTACAGGGCCAGTGCTGCCTGATAATGGGGCACTAGGTTCACGAGGAGCGCCGACAGCGCGAATGCCGCATCGACGTGGTTATTGAGCCGGTAGGCATTGGCTAGGGCAGCAAGGCTCTGGATGCGGAACCCAATGCCGACGCGAATGCTATAGCTGTCGCCCTTGATCGAACTGAAATCGATGCAAGGCGGCGTCTCCCAGGGCTGTTGTTCGCCGCTACGACAGCGCCCTGCGATCACCTGCGCTGAATAGCGCAGCTCATCATTGTAATCTTTCTCCAAGGCCTGTTGCGCTGGCACGGGACGATTTTCCAGCAGCAGGGCCATGCCCTGCACGAATGGACCACTCGCGCCGGCTTGCGGCAGATTCTGCGCCATGAGCGCGTCGGCGGCTTGCGAACCTTCGGTCTTCTGGCATTCCCAGGTGCCATAGATCAGGCTGCTGAGGAACGGCCGGATCAGGATGCGTTGGTGGTCGTCGCAGCGCAGCGCGGTGAGACCCGCCCGGCCAGCCTCCGCCAGATCCGCCGGACCGGGCACAGCGGTGGCGACCAGGCTGTGGCAATAACCGCCCCAGTTGATTCCGCACCGCGGCTGGTGGCGGATCCCGACCAGCATGGCGTTGCGGTACGACGAGAATTCGTCGATGCGCGCCCAGGAGAGTAGGGACAGCAGCACGGCGTAGGCGGCCAGGACCAGGCTCGCGTACGACTCGCCCTCGAGCGGCCGCGCGGTCCTGATGAGTTCGACCGCGAGCTG
>Ga0302314_10013084_pt1 | contig 14286 bp, 12 predicted proteins | sample III_Palsa_N2_3_FD_200533 | JGI IMG/M metagenome (GOLD analysis project Ga0302314, IMG submission 200533) | Peat permafrost microbial communities from Stordalen Mire near Abisko, Sweden - III_Palsa_N2_3 | ecosystem: Environmental > Terrestrial > Soil > Palsa > Peat permafrost | place: Sweden... | reverse complement strand
CATGCACCGCCCGGCCAAGCGCAACCAGCTGGTTGCGCTAGATTGGGTGGCGATGACCCGTTTGCTTGTGCTGGGTGGTTCGGCGTTCGTCGGTCGCGCGATCGTGGACGACGCGCTCGCGCGGGGATGGGATGTGACGACGTTCAACCGTGGGCTGACGGCCCACCGGGACGGCGACGGCGGCCCGGCGGGGCCCGACTCCACCCGGCTCACGCGCCTGATCGGCGATCGGACTGACGCCGCGTCGCTGCATCAGTTGTCCGGAACGGCGTGGGACCTGGTCGCCGACACATGGTCGGGCGCGCCCGCGGCGGTACGTAACAGCGCGCGGCTGCTGGCCGGCGCCGCCGGCAGCTACATCTACATCTCGAGCTGCTCGGTCTACGCGCCGCCGCCTCCGGTCGGCGCCCGCGAGGACGCGCCCACGGTGGACGCCTCGCCCGACGCGGCCGACCGCGACGACTACGCGCGCTGCAAGCGCGGGGCCGAGCTGGCGGTGCTGCGTGAGTTCGGGGAGCCGCGGGCGCTGCTGGCTCGGGCCGGGCTGATCCTCGGCCCGCATGAGGACGTCGGTCGGCTGCCGTGGTGGCTTCAGCGCGTCAACCGCGGTGGGGAGGTGCTGGCGCCAGGCCCGCCGGAGCGGCCGCTGCAGCTGATCGACGCCCGTGATCTAGCGCGGTTCGTGCTCGACGCGGCGGTCGCCGGACGCAGCGGTCCGTTCAACACGGTCAGCCGTCGGGGTCATGCGACGACCGCGACGCTGCTGGACAGCTGCGTGAACCTTGCCGGCGCGCGCGATGCCCGGCTGATCTGGGCAACCGCGGACGTGATCGAGCGGGCCGGGATCGAGCCGTGGACGCAGCTGCCGATCTGGCTGCCACTCGGCAGCGAGTACGAGGGGCTGCACGGCGCCGACGTTGAGCGCGCGCACGCGGCGGGACTGCGCTGCCGCCCGGTGTCCGAGACGGTCGCCGACACCTGGGCGTGGCTGCGGTCGCTGGAGGGTCCAGCGCCGCTGCGGCCGGGCTTGCCGGCGCCGGGACTCGATCCCGAGTCCGAGCGCACCGCGCTAGCGCTGGCTCACGCCGCCGGCTAAGCGGCCCGGCGTCGGCGGTGCGTCCGCCGGCCGAGCACGGCCGCGGGCGCCCCGTCGCGCTTCACCACTTGTAGGGCAGGAACTTGCCTTCGAGGGTGACTCGGACCCGGTCCCCGTCGGGGTGTTCGACGCGGTCGATCGCCATGTTGAAGTTGATCGCGCTCATAATCCCGTCGCCGAAGTCCTCGTGGATCAGGGCCTTGATCGCCGGGCCGTAGACTCCGAGCGCCTCGTAGAAGCGATAGATCGTCGGGTCCGTCGGGGGGAGCTGTTCGAAGGAGCCCCGCATCGGGATCTCCTGCAGCACCGCCGAGGCGTCGGCGTCGGCGGAGAGCTCCAGCAACTCGACGAGCGCGTCGGCGGACTCGGCGTCGAACGGATGCTGGCCGAGCAGCGCGGCGGTCGTCCAGACACGATCGCGCTCCAACGCGTCGGCGATCGCGGCGAAGCTCAGGCGCTTGGAGCGCTTGGCCTCAAGGATCTGCTGGGTCAGCTGCTCACGGGTCACGATCGGGTCGGAACCCTACAGCTTTCGAGGAAGCCGGGCCACAGGGGGCCGGCTGCCCGGCGAGCAGCTCAGGTCAGCTGCTCGCCGGGGAGGGAGATCGCTAGGAGTCGACTCCCGGGCCGGGAACGACGATGCCGGTCAGGCGTGGCTTGGACGCGCGCCCTCCGCATGCTCGTCGACCGTCTCGGCCTCCGGGGTGTGGGGCGTGATCAGCGCGCTGATCCGGGCTGAGGCATAGCCGAACACGAGCCCGACGATCATCGTCGCGAAGCAGTTGAGCGCGACGAATCCGAAGGGCGTCGAGAGGACGCCGCCGAACGCACCCTGACCGGCGGTGAGGCCCTTGGACGCGCCCGCCGCAGCTGCGGCGATACCCGCCGGGCTGTGGGCGACATTCGACCCGGGAGCCCAGCCGTCGGCGCCGGTCGCCAGCCACCAGAACACGACCCCCGCGAACGTCACGAAGATCGTCGGGATGTTCACTAACTCCGAGATCGTCGAGGCCATCACCAAGACGAACGCGAGCAGCCCTACCCCCAGCGCGATCCCCCAGAAGTCCGGCAGTTTCTTGACCGCGTGAACGAAGAGGAACAGGATCAGCGCGGAGACGCAACCGATCAGCGTGTTGAGCGCGACCAGCCTTGCTGCCTCGTTGTTGGCCCCGAGCACGAAGAACATCCCCCATGTCAGGAACGCGGCGGGAACCACCAGATGGAACTTCGCCGGCATGTCCAGCCCGTTGCCGAGCGACCCATCGGACACCCAGTGGAAGCTGAAGTTCGTGGCGAACTCGACGTAGAGGAACGCGAGAACGGCGATCGTCAACGCGAGCGGCAACGTCAATTTGACCTTTGTGGCCATACGTCTATCTCCTCCCTACTCGTTTCAGAAGGCGCTCGCAGAGCGACCGCGGGCCGTCCTTCTCTGCGGGACCGACTATCCCTCTTTAGCTCCGCTTATACCGACTCATTCTGAGACAGTCACGCGTCCGCAGTGAGTCAAGCGCCGGAATCGCCTGGAAATGTCGGGTTTGTTGCCGACGGGGCCAGCAGGCGGTAGGCGCGCAATCTCCGGTGCAGGGTGGCGCGGCCGATCCCGAGCTCCTTGGCGGCGCGGCTGACGTTGCCGCCGTTGCGTTCCAGGGCCGTGTTGATCGCCTCGCGCTCGATGTCGCGGAGGTTGCCGGCGTCCAGCGCGGTCTTGGAACGCGCGCGGGCGTCGAGTTGCAGCGACTCGACGCCGATCACCGTTCCCGCGCGCAACGCCGCGGCATCGAGCGTGTTGTGCAGCTCGCGGACGTTGCCGGGCCACGGCTGCGCCGCGAGCGCCTCGTGCGCCTCGGGACGCACGACCGGGCGCGTGCCGTTGTCGCGCTCGAACGTCTCGCACCAATCCTCGACGAGCAGCCGGAGGTCGTGCGAGCGGTCACGCAGGGCCGGCACCGGCAGCGTCACCCGCGCCAGCCGCGAGGACAGCTCCGGGCACAGCGGCTCGGCGTCGGAGTTGATCATCAGGCTGATCACCCACAGGTCCGAGCCGGTCTCGGTCAGCTCGTCGAGGCGGTCACAGAGGGCCAGCTGCGCGTCGGGAGCGAGCGCGTGCACGCGGCGCAGGATCACGGTGCCGCCGGCAACGACGGCTTGAGTCCACTCACCCTCCCAGCCGGGACGCGCGCAATGGACGATCGACAGCGGCCCGAGCCCGCCGAGCTCGTGGAGGCGCTCGGCCAGCATCAGCTTGCCGGTGCCGGCCTCGCCTTGGATCGCGACCGCCATCCGCTGACGCGCTACCCGTCCCGCCTCACGGAAGAGCCGCTGCATCGCCGGGCTTCGGCCGACGATCGGAGCCCAGTCGGGCGGGGCCACCAGACCGAGCTGCGCCCGCCCGCGCCCGACCCGCTCGACCGACACCAGCGCCCCGAGGAGCTCACCGGAGCCGTGCACGAGCCGGACCTCGACCCGGGATGTCCCGCGTGAGAGCTCCAGCTGTTCGGCGACATCGGCCTCGGAGCCAAGCGCCTGGCGTGCGACCGCCAGCAGCAGCCCGACGTCCTCACCGGTCGCCGACTGCAGCATCCGGGCGTTCTGGATCACCGTGTGGCCGGCGCGATCGACGGTCAGAAACGGCGCGGCGCGGCCGGCGCGACTGCGCAGGTAATGCTCCATCAGCTCGCGCTCGCGCCCGAACACCTGATCCTCGAGCAGACGCTCGACATCCAGCGCGGCGCGGACGATCAACGGCCGTGCGAACGAGGCGGAGATGCTCGTGTCGGTCGCCAGCCCGAGGACGCCGAGCGCCTCGCGCGTGACCGGGTGGCGGACGATCGCCGCCGTGCAGCTGAACCCCTGCAGCGCCTCGATGTAGTGCTCGGCCGCGTAGACCTGGGCCGTGCCGCCGAGCTCCAGCGCCAGCCCGATCCCGTTGGTGCCCGCCGTCTTCTCAGACCAGACGCCGCCGGGAACGAGGTTCACGTCGTCGGTGACGCGCAGCACCTCGGGGCGGCCGGCTCGGTACAGGACGACGCCGAAGTCATCGCAGACGACCACCGCCGCAGTCACGTCGCCGAGTTCCGAGATCAGGTGGTCGGCCAGTTGCCGGCTGGCGGCCACGAAGTGGCGCCGGTTGTGGTCTGAGTGGTCGAAGCCGCGCAGCGCCGCCTCGTCGATCGGCGCGCCGGCGAGCTCGACGCGCAGCTCGGATTCGGCCGAGCGCCGCCACGAATCGGCGATCTCCGGTCGCACCCCAGCGACGATCACGCCCTCCGACTGGAAGGCCTCCCATTCCGACCTGAACGCCACGTCAGTGACGGCCGGCCGGTCAATATGACGCGCCGACTCCATGCCTCTCCTCCTAGTAGAGAGCACTTGTCCCTAAAGACTACAGGCTGGTAGATCGGTGCGCGGGGGATGCCGTCAGGTCCCGATCCGCTTCAATGCGCGCACGATGACGGCCGGGGACATCAGCGAGACGGTGACGATCGCGGCCGGCGAGACCGTCGCCGAGTTTGTTCCGGCGGCCAACATGGTGTGCGTCTCGTTCAAGGTCGCGGGGGCGGAGCTGCTGGATCCGGGCCAGGGCGTGAAGGCCTACGCCGAGCGCGGCAAGACGATGGGGGTCCCGTTGCTCTATCCGTGGGCCAATCGCCTGCATCGCCGCGGCTACCAAGCGGCGGGCGCAGACGTGACGCTGCCCGAGCCCGAAGGCCGTTACCCCACCGATCCCGGCGGCCTGCCGATCCACGGGGCGTTGCCCGGCGATCTCGTCTGGGAGGCTTCTAAGCCCGGGCCCGACCGCGTCTGCGCGCGCCTGCATTGGGGCGCCCCGGCGCTGCTGCAGCTGTTCCCGTTCGAGCACGAACTGGAGCTCGAGGCGGTCGTCGCCGAGGGCGCCCTGTCGATCACGACGACGGTGCTGGCGACCGGGCCCGACCGGATCCCGGTGTCGTTCGGATTTCATCCCTACCTGACGCTCCCGGGCGGTCACCGCGACACCTGGCACGTGGAGTTGGGGGCAGCGCAGCGTCTCACCCTCGACGAGCGGATGATCCCGACCGGCGGGCGCAGTCCGCTGGTGCAGCGGAGCTTCGAGCTGGCCGACGGCAGCTGGGACGACGGACTGGCGAGCCTTGAGGATCCGCCGGTGTTCGCCGCCACCGCGGACGGACGCCGGCTGTCGGTGACATTCGACGAGGGCTTTGACTGGGCGCAGGTGTACGCGCCCCCGGGGAAGGACTTCATCTGCTTTGAGCCGATGACCGCCCCGACCGACGCGCTCAACAGCGGCGAGGGGCTGCGGGTGCTCGAGCCCGGCCAGCGGCACCGCGCCCGTTTCACGGTGATGCTGAGCACCCACACGGCTGGCGAGGAGGCCTGATGGATCTGACGTTCTCGGAATCCGAGCTCGTGTTTCGCGACGAGCTGCGGGCCTGGTTTGCGGCTCATCCACCCGACGACGAACCGGTCGGCGACGAGGACGCGCACTACCACTGGCGCGCCGATTTCCAGCGACGGCTGGCCGACGACGGCTGGGCGGCCGTGCACTGGCCGGTTCAGTACGGCGGGCGCGGCGCGACGTTGATGCAGTCGGCGATCTTCTTCGAAGAGCTCGGCCGCTCCGGCGCGCCGCTGCCGGCCAACGTGCTCGGGCTGCTGCTCGCCGGCCCGACGATCATGGCGTGGGGGACCGAGGCGCAGAAGGAGCGCTATCTGAACCCGATCCTGACCGCCGAGGAGATTTGGTGCCAGGGGTTCTCCGAGCCCGACGCGGGGTCGGACCTGGCCGCGGTCAAGACCCGGGCCGTTCGCGACGGCGACGACTGGGTCGTGACCGGTCAGAAGGTGTGGACCAGTGCCGCCCAGTACTCGAAGTGGTGCATGCTCGTCGCCCGCACCGACTCCGAGGTGGCCAAGCACAAAGGCCTCTCCTACTTCCTGATGGACATGGAGCAGGAGGCCGTCGAGGTCCGGCCGCTACGTCAGATCACCGGCGAGTCGGAGTTCAACGAACTGTTCATCGACGGCGCGCGGATCCCGCGCGAGAACCTGCTCGGAGGCGAAGGCAACGGCTGGAAGGTGGCGCTGACGACGCTGATGAACGAACGGGCCGGGCTGGCGTTCTTCCTGCAGGTGCGGATGCGGCAGCTACTCGACAAGCTGATCGCCGCCGCCGCGGAGCGCGGCCTGCTGGACGACCCGATCGTCGCCGACCGGCTCGGCGAGCTGCACCTGAAGGCCGAAGTGCTGCGGCTCACGGCCTATCGCGGTCTGACCGCGATCGAGAAGTACGGCCAGCCGGGACCGGAGGGGTCGCTGACCAAATGGATGTGGTCGCAGACCAACCAGGAGCTGACCCAACTGGCGGCCGATCTGCTCGGCGCCGAGGCGCTGACGGTGGGCAGCCCGTGGGCGTACGAGCTGCTGCGCGCGCGCGGCAACTCGATCGAGGGTGGCACCACCGAGGTGCTCAAGAACATCGTCGCCGAGCGCGTGCTCGGCCTGCCGAAGGCCAGATAGGAGGCAGCCGGATGGACTTCGACCTGACCGAGGACCAGCAGGAGATCAAGCGCGTCGCCCGGGATCTGCTCGGCGCCCGCTCGACGATGGCGCGCGTGCGTGAGGCGGCGGAGGCCCGGCGCTACGACGACGCGCTGTTCACCGAGATCGTCGCGCTCGGCTGGCCCGGGATCGCCGTCGACGAACGTCATGGCGGCCAGGGGCTCGGCGCGGTCGAACTGACGGTGCTGCTGGAGGAGCTTGGCTACGCGTGCGCGGCGACCCCGTTTCTGTCGACCGCGGTCGTGGCGGCGGTGCTGCAGAGCGCCGGCACCGATCGCCAGCGCGAGCGCTGGCTCCCGGGACTGGTCGCCGGCGAGGTGCGCGCCGGCATCGGGCCGAGCGGATTGGTGCTCGACGGGTCCGAGGCCGAGATCGTGCTGCTGATCGCCGGCGATCAGGCGACGCTGCTGGAGAGCTTCGACGCTGAGCCGCTGGAGACGATCGACCCGACCCGCCGATTCGCGCGGGTGCGGGGCGACGGGGAGGTGCTGGAGGCAGACGCCGCCGCCCGGTTCGCGGTGGCGGTGGCGTCCGACGTCGTCGGGGTCTGCCAGCGGGCGCTCGAGTTGACGCTCGACTACGTGAAGGAACGCAAGCAGTTCGGCGTCCCGGTCGGCTCCTTCCAGGCCGTCTCGCACCGCTGTGCGCAGATGCTGCTGCACACCGAGTCGGCCCGTTCGGCCGGCTATTTCGCCGCTTGGGCAGCCGACGCCGATCCCGAGCGGCTGCCCGAAGGCGCGGCGCTCGCCGCCGCCACGGCGGGGACCGGCGGCCGCGAGGTTACGTCCTCGGCGATCCAGAACCACGGCGGGATCGGCTTCACCTGGGAGGCCGACGTGCACTGGCTGTATAAGCGCGCCGAGCTCGATCGGGCGCTGCTGGGCTCAGGCTCACGCCACCACGCGGCGCTGGCCAGGATCGCCGCGCAGCGGCTAACCGCGGCCGCGCCGGCATGATCTGAAGGCTGGCGATTTGACCCCCATATCCGGGGTGCGATCGCCGACCTTCACCGTTCGCCACCCGGTCCGGCTCGTAGCACGCGGCCCGGACGGCTCCTTGCAGCGACGAGGGATGTGCTGGCTCACGGCGAACAGCCATGCGATCGCCAGCCCACACTGCCCGATCGCGGCTCAGGCCTTGCGATCGTCAGCCCAAGGAGCCCTTCGCATGAGCTACAACCACGAATCCGACCCGCAACCGGCGCCGCACGAGGACGGTGCCGACCCGACCGAGGCCTACCAGGCGACCGCCGAATGGGACGCCGTGCCCGAGCAGGAGTCCTGGGAGCAGGGTGCCGGCGACGAGGCCTGGGAGGAGTCCGCGCACGACCCCTGGGACCAGCGCGACTCCGGCCGGTGGGACCCGTCGGCCGAGGAGGAGTGGGATGACGAGCGCGACGGGACGTCCGGCGGCGTCACCGCCGCCAAGCAGACGATCTCCGGAGCGGCTGACAAGATCACCCGCTGGTTCGCTGGTCTGGACAGGCGACCCGAGTACGAGGACCAATATCGCGGTGCCGATCCGGTCGCCGAGCTGACGCCCGGCGCGCCGAGCGCCGAGCGGGCGCCGGCGTTGACCAGCCGCGAGCGTGGCGCATCCGGGGGACGCCGCGCCGCCGCGGGCCGCGCCATCGCCCACAACCGCCGCCGCAGCGTCGCGACCGCACGTGAGGGCGCCTCGGGCGGCAATACGTTCGGCCGCGGATCGGTCCACGCGGCCCGCGCGCAGCGCGGTGGCGGCCGTGGCCGGCCGATCTCGCCGCCGCCGATCGACGAGTACGCCGACGAGCCGCTGCCCGAGCTGATGGGCGGCGAGGACTCGTCGTCACGCTTCCCGGTCGCGCCGCTGGGCTACAACCGCCAGGCCGTGGACGAGCAGTTCGCCGAGCTTGAGCGTGAGCTCAAACAGCTGCGCGAGGCGCTTGCTCTGGAGTCGCACCGTGAGGCGCCGATGTCCATCCAGGAGGAGCTTGAGCGGATCGGCGAGGAGACCGCCTCGATCCTGGTCGTCGCCCACGACAAGGCGCACGAGACGACCCGGATGGCCCAGGAGCAGGCCGAGCGCTGCGTCTCCGACGCGGCCGCCAACGCGGTCTCGATCACCGAGGAGGCTCGGCGCAAGCTCCGTGAGCTCGAAGCCGAGACCGACGTCGTCCGCCGTTGCCGCGAGCGCCTGATCGCCGACGTCCGCAGCGTCTCGACATCGCTGGTGTCACTGGCCGACGAGGCCGAGAAGCGCTTCGCGGACGAGGGCCCTGCCGCGGCGCAGCCAGCGGCGGCGCAGCCGGCGATGCACGGCCCCGAGCCGCGGCCGGAGCCGGCGATGCACGGCTCCGCGAACGCCGAGTAGCGAAAAGGTGACGATGAGCATCCGTGAGCACCGCCCGCCGACGGTGCTCACGGACTGGCTGGACTGCGTCTGAAAACCCTCAGGCGGTGTCCGCGCCCGCTGCGGTCCTGACCGACGGCGGGATCGTCGAGGATCGACGTCGTCGAACTGGTTGCCGGCCACGATTGGTCGCTTTTGCCGATGTCAGGACGAAAAGCGACCAATCCTGTGATGCGGATCCGGCGATCTGATGCTGCGGATCCGGCGATCTGATGCTGCGGACCCGGCGATCTGAGACCACTAGCCTCAGCCCGGGTGATCCGAGCGCTGCTGCTGGACTTCGACGGGCTCCTGTACGACACCGAGAGCTCGGCGTACGGGGTCTGGGAGCAGCTGTACGCCGAGCACGGGGCGCACCTGTCGCTGGCGCGGTGGGTCGGCGAGGTGATCGGCCGGGCGCCGGGCGCGTCCGGTTTTGACCCGCTGGCCGAGCTCACGCGGATCACCGGCGAGCGGTTCGATCGCGACGCGGTGCTGGCCCAGCGTGACGCGCGCCGCCAGGCGCTGCTCCCGCACCATCTGCTGCCCGGCGCCGACGAGCTGCTGGCCGACGCCCGCGCGCGCGGGCTCCAGACGGCGATCGTCACCAGCAACAGCCTCGCCAAAGTCCACGCGCACCTGGCGCGCGCCGGCTGCACGCACCCGTTCGACGCGATCGTCTGCGCCGACGGCGACCCGGCCAGAGGCAAGCCGGCGCCGACCCTCTACGTGGAGGCGCTGGAGCGGCTCGGCCGGCAGGCCGACGAGGCGGTCGCGCTCGAGGACTCGCCCAACGGGGTGGCCGCGGCCAAGGCCGCGGGCGTGTACTGCATCGCGGTGCCGAGCGAGATCACGCGCGGGGCGCCCGGCCTCCAGGACGCCGACCGGACGATCGGCTCGCTCAGCGAGCTGGCGCTGTCCGAGCTGAAGGCCGCCCCCTCGGTCCCCGAGCGGATCCGCCGCCACGGCCGCGGTCTGGAGCGGAGCGGGCGTTCGCCGTTGTACGTGACGCTGATCGCGGCGGCTGCCGACGACTACGCGGCCGGCGGCGTGGTCTCGCGGCTGTTCGCCGGCGTCGACGTGCCGCCGGGCGCGGTGCCGGCGCTGCGGCTGATGGCGGCCTTGCACGAGCTGGCGCTGACCGGGCGTGAGCCGGAGCTGAGCGCGTTCTATCCGAGCGCCGGTGGCACGCTGGCTCCCGAGCACGCCTGGCCCGTCGTGCGCGACGTGCTGGAGCGTGACTTCGACTGGATCGAACCCCGCCTGCACCGCACCGTCCAGACCAACGAGCCCGGCCGCTCGGCGGCGCTGTACCCCGTGCTGCTGTGGCTGACCGCGACCTACGGCCGGCCGCTGCGACTGCTTGAGATCGGGGCCAGCGCCGGGCTGAACCTGTGCTGCGACCGCTATCGCTACGACGTCGACGGGCTCACCCTCGGCGACCGCGTCTCTCCGGTGCGCTTCGAGCAGCCGTGGCGGCCAGCGCCGCCGATCGACCTGGCCGCGGCGGCAGCAGCGCTGCGGATCGACCACCGCGAGGGCTGCGATCCCAACCCGCTCGATCCGTCAAACCCCGACGAGCAGCGGCGGCTGGTCTCCTACATCTGGCCCGACGAGCCGGATCGTCTCGCCCGGCTGGACGCCGCGCTGTCGGTCGCGGCTCGGCGGCCGCCGATGGTGGTCAGGGCGTCGGCGATCGAGTGGCTGCCCGACGCGCTCAGCCGGCGCCGCGACGGCGAGCTGACCGTCGTCTGGCACTCGGTGATGCGCCAGTACGTCGACCCGGACGAGTGGTCGGCGCTGCAGCACGCGTTCGCGCAGGCGCTTGGGGCGGCGCCAGATCGCCCGATCGCATGGGTGGGGATGGAGCCGGTACCCGACGGCCCGGGCGATGAGATCACGCTGCTCAGCTCCCCGGACGGGCCGGCGACGCGGCTTGCTGGGTGCCGCGACCACGGGCCGCCGGTGACGTGGGAGCTCGGCGCCTGAACAGTGCTACCGTGTGTACACATATGGCCGAGAGCGTTGGCGTCAGAGAACTGCGTCAGAACGCGAGCAAGGTGCTCAAGCGCGTCAAGGCAGGCGAGTCGATCGATGTGACCGAGCACGGCCGTCCGATTGCTCGGCTGGTGCCGGTCAAGCCGAGCCCGCTCGAGCAGATGTATCTCGACGGGCGTATCACGCCCGGGAAGGGCGATCTGGTCGAGCTGTCAAGCAGGCTGCGCCTGCCCGCGGAGCCGGGGGAGAAGCCGCTCTCGGAGATCGTGCTGGAGATGCGTGCCGAAGAGCGCTACTAGCGCATACCTCGACACCTCCGCGTTCGTCAAGCTCGTCATCGACGAAGCTGAGTCCGCTGCGCTGGAGTCCGAGCTCCAGTCCTTGCCGGACCGCTACTCGGCGGCGATCCTCGCGACCGAGGTGATTCGCGCGCTCAGGCGGACGGGGAAAGGCCAGCACGTCGGTCGTGCGCGCGAACTGCTGGAGACCACCGGGTTGATCGCGGTCGATCGGACGTTGCTGGAGCGGGCGGCGTCCGTTGACCCGCCGATCCTCAGGTCGTTCGACGCGATCCACCTCGCCGCCGCGCTCGCGATCGGTGAGGACCTGGGGGCGTTCGTTACCTACGATGTCCGCCTCGCGGCCGCGGCCCGGGCGAACGACCTGAAGGTGATCTCGCCGGGCGCCGACCCGCCTCAATCGGGCGATCGGTTGAGCTGAGCAGCCGCGCGCCCGACGAGGGTGCGATCTCGGTGCTCCGCGCCCTTTGAGAACCTTGGCGCAGGTGTCCACCGAAACGATCGCACCTGTGCGCCCCGAGCGGGCGCCTCCGGGCCGGCGCCGGCCCCGGGTCGCCGTCGGGCCGGGCTGGGCGACCGTCGCCGGCCTGACCGCGCTGGCGGCGGTGCTGCGGCTCACGACGCTGTCGGCGCAGAGTTTCTGGCTGGACGAGGGATACACCGAGCGCCTGCTGCACATGACCTTCGGTCAGATGGTCCGGGCAATTCCGAAGACCGAGTCGACGCCGTACCTGTACTACGCGGTCGCGTGGGTCTGGGCCCGGGCGTTTGGGTTTGGCGAGATCGGGGTCCGTTCGCTGTCGGCGCTGGCCGGGATCGCGATCGTGCCGGTCGTCTACGCGGCGGCGCGGCGACTCGGCGGCCCGCGGGCCGGGGCGATCGCCGGGCTGCTGGCCGCCGTCTCGCCGCTGTTGGTGTGGTTCTCGCAGGAGGCCCGCGCCTACTCGCTGGCGACGCTGCTGTCGGCGCTGACCGTCCTGTGCCTGGCCCGTTACGCCGGCGATCGTCGCCGACGGTGGCTGGCAGCGTGGGCCGCGTCGGCCGCGCTCGGGCTGGCGACCCATTACTTCCTCGTGTTCGTGGTGCTCGGGGAGCTCGTGTGGCTCTGGCGGGTGGCGCCCCGCGATCGCCGGCTGGCCGCCGCGGTCGGGCTCGTCGTCGTCGTCGGCGGCGCGCTGTTGCCGCTGGCGATCACCCAGCAGAGCTCTGGCCACGCCGACTACATCTCGCACACGAGCCTGCACACGACGCTGGTGCAGATCCCCAAGCAGCTGCTGCTCGGCTACGCCAGTCCTGGCCAGAATGCGACCGCGGTGCTGGCGGCGTTGCTCGTGCTCGGGGCCGTGCTGACGCCGCTGGCGCTGTCGGCGCCCGCGCGGTCGCGGGCGGCGTGGCCGTTGCTGACCGGCCTGGCGGCGGTGATCGTGCCGGTCGCGCTGGCGCTCGGCGGCGTCGACTTCCTGGACACCCGCAACCTGCTGCCGGCGCTGCCGCCGCTGCTGATCGCCGCCGGCATCGGGTGCGACGGCTGGAGGGATCTGGCGCTCGAGAGCCGCCGGCCGGCCTGGCGCGCGGCCGGCGTGTGGGCGGCGGCCGCACTGGCGGTCGTCTCGCTGCTCGTCATCGTGCTCGTCGACACCGACTCGCGCTACCAGCGTGACGACTGGCGCGGCGTGGCGCACGCACTCGGCCGGCCGACGGCCACGCGGGTGCTGCTGGTCGACCCCCCATCGGGTGAGATCCCGCTGCAGACGTACCTGCACGGGCTCAGCGTGCTGTCGCGACCGGTGGCGGTGCGTGAGCTGGACATCGTCGTCATCCCCGCGAACGTCCAGGGCGGCGGGATCGGCACGCCGCCGAGGCTGACCGGGCCGCAGCCGGCGCCGGCGGGGTTCACGCTGTCGGGGATGACGTACGCCTCGACGTACACCGTGCTGCGCTACACGGCGCCGTCGCCCGTGCCGGTCTCGGCGTCGCTGGCGGGCGCGCCGTGGCTGGGTCAGGCCGGCTACGGCGCGCTGCTGCAGGACGGTGGCTGATGCGGCTGGAGCTGAGCGAGGACCGGCGCGTGTCCCAGCGGCGCACGCCGGCGTTCCTGGAGCCGCGGCGGGAGTGGAACACGCTCGCGACCGTCGCCAGCCGCCGCACGCTCTTGACCGACGTCGCGAACCCGGCCTCCGACACGATCTACGGCGAGATCGGCTACCACCGATTCGCCGGCATCGACGAGTACCGCTTCGAGCGTTCGGCATGAGCGAGAACTGGCAGCAGGTGATGCGCGGCTGTGACCGCTGGCTGGGGCCACGGCGGCCGATCGCCGCGGGTGATCGCCTGCGCGCGGCGGCCGACGCGCTGGCGGCCGACGACTTGCCTGACCACTACGGCGATGGCGACGTGGTGCAGGCATTCGAGGGGCGCGTCGCGCGGCTGCTCGGCATGGAGGCCGCGGCGGTGTTCCCGAGCGGGACGATGGCCCAGCAGATCGCGCTGCGCCTCCACTGCGACCCCCGCGGCGCAGACACGGTCGCGTTTCACCCGACCTGCCACCTGGAGCTGTTCGAGCATGCGGGCTACCAGCATCTGCACGGACTTCGGGCCGAGCTCGTGGGCGATCGCGACCGCCTGATCTCACTTGAGGACCTGGAGGCGCTGGACGCGCGGCTCGGCGCGCTCCTGCTGGAGCTGCCCCAACGCGAGATCGGCGGCCGGCTGCCCGAGTTCGACGAGCTCGTCGCCCAGCTCGAGTGGGCCCGCGCGCGCGACATCGCGACCCACCTGGACGGTGCGCGGATCTGGGAGGCGGCGCCCTACTACGGGCGCCCGCATGCCGAGCTGGCAGGGCTGTTCGACACCGTCTACGTGTCGCTGTACAAGGGGCTGGGCGGGATCGGCGGCAGCGTGCTCGCCGGCCCCGCTGAGCTGGTGGCGCAGGCCCGCGTGTGGCGCCGGCGCCATGGCGGCACC
>Ga0302314_10013082_pt1 | contig 14287 bp, 12 predicted proteins | sample III_Palsa_N2_3_FD_200533 | JGI IMG/M metagenome (GOLD analysis project Ga0302314, IMG submission 200533) | Peat permafrost microbial communities from Stordalen Mire near Abisko, Sweden - III_Palsa_N2_3 | ecosystem: Environmental > Terrestrial > Soil > Palsa > Peat permafrost | place: Sweden... | reverse complement strand
GTCGAGATCGGTCTCCGCGAGTATCGGCACGCTCAGCGCCGGCTGGCCGGGATCTGAGCCCAGCCTTTCCGCGCGGAGCCTCACCTGCTCGGCGGACTCCTCGCCGCTGACATACAGCGTCCGGTGCCCGTCCTTCAGCAGGTGGCCGAGCGCCATGTTCGTGAGCGTCGACTTGCCGATGCCCGGCGAGCCGCCCAGCAGCACGAGCGATCCGGGAACCAGGCCGCCGCCCAGCACGCGGTCGAGCTCGCCGATCCCCGTGGACATGCGCTCCACCGCCGCCACGCCCACCTCTCTGAGCGGACGCGGCCCGAGCCTCGGCCCGCTGCCCGGGCGGCTTCTCGAGCCCGAGGGCCGTTGGCGCACGCCGCCGCGGCCCTCCACCCCCGCCAGCATCCGGCGTTCCTCGACGAGCGTGTTCCACGCTTCACAGCCCGGGCACTGGCCCAGCCATTGGGCGGACTGAAAGCCGCACTGCGTGCAGCCGTGGACGGTCTTCGAGGCCATCGCCCCACCCTACGGCTCGGTGGGGACGCCCCGATCGTATCGCCGCAGTCGCGCTCACAGCACGAACGTGCGCGGCCCCCCGCCGCCGGAGGGGAGGAGAGGGGGACGCGCGCGCGCTCGAACCATTTGCTGGCCGGCGCACCCTAACAGATTGCGACGTTATCTGGAAGGTGTCGCAAACCCCACGGTGGGGCTTCGCCGCTCATACAGCCGCTCGTCGCGCCAGCGCCCGTCCGGCATCTGACCGATGCGCCTGCGCACGCCAACCAGCTCGAAGCCGAGGCGCTCGTGCAGGGCGATCGACCCGGCATTCTCGGGAAAGATGCACGCCTCGAGCGTCCAGAATCCAGCGCGCTCGGAGGCCTCGATGAGCGCGCCCAACAGCACGCTGCCAACTCCCTGCCGAGCCACCGCCGGGTCGACATAGATGCTCACCTCCCCCACCCCGCGATACACAGGAAGGGCCGAGGTCGGGGTCAGAGCTGCCCATCCGAGCACGTCTCCGTGGGGATCCCGCGCGAGCACGTCGGGGTAGCCCGCGTGTCCCCGCGCCCACTGCTCCCAGCTCGGCGGCCGTGACTCGAACGTCGCGTTTCCAGATGCGATGCCCGCCGCATAGATGCGCGCCGCCGCCGGCCAGTCATCGGCCGAGAGCGCTGAGATGGTGATCTGGACGGACGTCCTTCTCGGAGCCTCCGGCGCGCTTGCCCCGCTCGCCGAGGGGGCTCCGCCTGGGGCCTCTGCGCCCACCTACTGCTCGTCGGGCGGGCCGATCTCCGATTGGTCGTCCTCGGGACGCCCCTCGCCATCGCCCTCGCCCAGCTCGTGGGCGCCCGCGCCTTCGGCGCCCACTCCGACGGGCGTCTTCTGCTTCTTCGGCTTGACGATCGTCAGGCGGACCTCGCCTTTGTCGCTGTCTGGCTCGGGGTCGACCACGACGGTCGCGCCCGGTATCAGCTGCTCGCGCAGGACGAAGTCGGCGAGCGGATCCTCGATGTAGCGCTGGATCGCACGGCGCAGCGGGCGAGCGCCCATCGACGGGTCCCAGCCCTTCTCGACCAGCAGGTCCTTGGCCTCGTCGGTCAGCTCGAGCTGCAGCTCGCGTTCGGCCATCGACTCGCGGATGCGCAGCAGCAAGAGCTCGACGATCTGCTTGATCTCGTCCTTCTGCAGCTTGTGGAACACGATCACGTCGTCGATCCGGTTCAGGAACTCCGGGCGGAAGACCTTCTTCAACTCGCCCATGATGCGGTTCTTCATGTCGTCGTAGGTGATGCCCGTCTCATCGTCTGAGACGGCGAACCCGAGCGGCGTGTTGCGCGCGATCTCAGCGGCGCCGATGTTGGAGGTCATGATCACGATCGCGTGGCGGAAGTCGACCGTGCGCCCCTGCGCGTCGGTCAGGCGACCGTCCTCGAGGATCTGCAAGAGGATGTTGAACACGTCCGGGTGCGCCTTCTCAATCTCATCGAGCAGCAGCACGCTGTAGGGCTTACGCCGCACCGCCTCGGTCAGCTGGCCGCCCTCGTCGTAGCCGACGTATCCGGGAGGAGAGCCGACCAGTCGCGAGACGGCGTGCTTCTCCATGTACTCGGACATGTCGATTCTGATCATCGCGTCGTCATCGCCGAACAGGAACTCGGCGAGCGTGCGCGCGAGCTCGGTCTTGCCGACGCCCGAGGGGCCGAGGAAGACGAACGAGCCGGTGGGGCGCTTGGGGTCCTTCAGGCCGGCGCGCGAGCGCCTGATGGCCTTGGAGATGACCTCGATCGCCGGGTGCTGGCCGATCACGCGCTTGTGCAGTTCGTCCTCCATCCGCACGAGCTTCTGGGTCTCGGCCTCGGTCAGCTTGAAGACGGGGATGCCGGTCCACATCGAGACGATTTCGGCAATCTCCTCCTCGCCGATCGCCGGGCGCTCGCCGGACTCGCCCGATTCCCACTCCTGCTCGAGCTCGCGTTTCTTGTTCGTGAGCTTGCGCTCCTTGTCGCGCAGGGCGGCCGCCTTCTCGAACTCCTGGGCCTCGATCGCGGCCTCCTTCTCGCGCCGCGTGGTCTCGACCTGGTCCTCGAGCTCGCGGTTGGCCGGCGGGGAGCTCATCGACTTGATGCGCATCCTCGAGGCGGCCTCGTCGATCAGGTCGATCGCCTTGTCGGGCAGGAAGCGGTCGGAGATGTAGCGGCTGGCTAGTTCGCCGGCGGCGCGCAGCGCCTCATCGGTGATCTGCACCTTGTGGTGCTGCTCGTAGCGGTCCCTGAGCCCCTGGAGGATTTCGACCGTCTGGTCGATCGACGGCTCCTCCACGGTGATCTTCTGAAAACGCCGCTCCAGCGCGGAGTCGCGCTCGAGGTACTTGCGGTACTCATCGAGCGTGGTCGCGCCGATCGTCTGCAGCTCGCCCCTGGCCAGCGCGGGCTTGAGGATCGAGGCCGCGTCGATCGCGCCCTCGGCGGCGCCCGCGCCCACGAGGTTGTGGAGCTCGTCGATGAACAGGATGATGTCGCCGCGCTGGGTGATCTCCTTCATCACCTTCTTCAGGCGCTCCTCAAACTCTCCGCGGTACTTGGAGCCGGCCACCAGCGCGGCCAGGTCGAGCGTGTAGATCTGCTTGTTCTTCAGCAGCTCGGGCACCTCAGAGCTCGTGATCCGCTGCGCGAGGCCCTCGACGACGGCGGTCTTGCCGACGCCCGGCTCGCCCACCAGCACAGGGTTGTTCTTCGTGCGCCGCGACAGGATCTGCATGATCCGCTCGATCTCCGTCTCGCGACCGATGCACGGGTCGAGCTTGCCCTCGGCGGCCAGCTTGGTCAGGTTGCGCCCGAACTGGTCGAGCAGCTTGGAGGACTTCTTGCCCTCGCCGGGTGAGGAGCCCGAGCCTGACCCCGAGCCGCCGCCGGACTGGCCCTGGCGACGCCCGCCCGGGCCTGAGAGCATGCGGATGACCTCGTTGCGGATCTTCTCGGAGTCGGCGTCGAAGTCGAGCAGGATGCGCGCGGCCACGCCCTCGTTCTCGCGTACCAGCCCCAGCAGGATGTGCTCGGTGCCGATGTAGTTGTGCCCGAGGCTCAGCGCCTCGCGCAGCGCGAGCTCGAGGACCTTCTTGGCACGGGGCGTGAAGGGGATCTGCCCGGAGGTGACCTCCTCACCGGAGCCGACGATCCGCACGACCTGCGCGCGCACCCGCTCGACGGTGATGTCCAGGCTCTCGAGCACCCGGGCGGCCAAGCCCTCCTCCTCGCGAAGCAGCCCAAGAAGGATGTGCTCTGTGCCGATGTAATTGTGCTTGAGCGTACGCGCCTCCTCCTGCGCGAGAACGACCACCTGCCGGGCTCGTTCTGTGAATCGCTCGAACATGGTGAGTTTCCTTCCTGCGAGGACGCCGCCTCAAGAGCTATGTGGTCCTGTCTGGGCCTTTCGGGCAGTCTACCAACCGGCTCCCCGGGGCCCGTGAGAGTCATCGTCATCAAGGGCCTTCGCCTTGATAGCTGAACCGCCTCCCACGGCCTCTGGGCCCAGGCCCGCGGTCAATCTCTCATCGCCGGGAACAGGACGACCTCGCGGATCGAGTCGCGCCCCGTGAGCAGCATCACCAGCCGATCGATGCCCACACCCACGCCTCCGGCCGGGGGCATGCCCTGCTCGAGCGCCTGCAGGAACAGCTCGTCATGGGGCTGGGTCTCCTCGTCGCCGAGCGCCGCGAGCCGCTGCTGAGCCTCGAAGCGCTCGCGCTGGACGTCCGCATCGTTCAGCTCCGAGAAGGCGTTTGCGATCTCCATCCCCCCGGCAAACGCCTCCCAGCGCTCGACCAGGCCCGGCTGGGAGCGATGCTCGCGCGCGAACGGCGAGAGCGCAACCGGGTAGTCCATCACGAACGTGGGGTCCTTCAGGCCGGGCTCGACGAACTTCGAGAGCAGCGCATCGGCCATCTGCGGGACGCCGGCATCCTCGACGGGGATCTGAAGGCCACGCTTCCTGATCGCCTCGCGAAGCTCCGGCGCCTCCGGGAACTGCGACAGGTCGATGCCCGTGGCCTCGGCGATGGCATCGATGAAGCTCACTCGCCGCCAGGGTGTTGAGAAGTCGATCTCGCCTGAGTAGGAGATCGATCTCGCCGCTGCCGCCACGAGCTCCTCAAGCCGCGTGGCCTCGTCGTTGTAGTCGGCGTAGGCCTCATAGAACTCGACCATCGTGAACTCGGGGTTGTGCTTGCTCGAGACGCCCTCGTTGCGGAAGTCCTTGCCCAGCTCATAGACCTTCTCAAGGCCCCCCACGATCAGCCGCTTGAGATACAGCTCGGTGGCGATTCGCAGATACAGATCTCGGTCGAGCTCGTTGTGATGGGTGACGAACGGCCGCGCCAGCGCGCCCCCGTAGATCGGCTGCAGAGCGGGCGTCTCGACCTCGATGAATCCCTGCCCGTCGAGGTAGGCGCGCACGGCGGAGATGATCCTCGCGCGGTCGCGGAACAGCTTGCGCGAGTCCTCGTTGCCGATCAGGTCGAGCTCACGGCGCCGGTAGCGCGTCTGCACGTCCGTCAGGCCGTGGTGGCGGTCCGGAGGCGGCCTGATCGCCTTCGCGAGCACCTGGAAGCCGTCGACGCGCAGAGACAGCTCGCCGCGCTTTGAGCGCAACACCGCCCCGTCGACGCCGATCAGATCACCGAGGTCTAGCGACGTCAGCCGCTCGAACGCCTCCTTTCCGAGCACGTCCGAACGCGCGTGCAGCTGGATCTTGCCGGTCCGGTCGACGAGATCGAGGAATGCGGCGCCGCCGCCACCGCGGCGCGCGGTCAGCCGTCCCGCCACGCGATGGGCATCCTCGGTCTCCTCACCGGCCGACAGATGCTCGTAGGCATCGAGGATCCCCTCGATCGGCTCGGCATCCCTGAACGAGTACGGGAAGGCCTCCGGATCGGACCGGCGCAGGCGCTCGGCCTTCGCACGGCGCTCTGCCATCAGCTCGGGCAGGCCGTGCCTGCCCGACTCGCCCGACGGCCGCTCTTCCTCGCTTCCGCTCACGCGGCGAGACTACTTGAGGCCGACGTCGATCTTCGTGATCTTCAGCTTGCGCGCCGGTCCACGTGGCACCTTCACCGCGACCGTCTCGTTGCGCTTGCGCCCGAGCAGCGCCCGGCCGACGGGCGACTCATTGGAGAGCTTGTGCTCTTCGGGCTTGGCCTCGGCGGAGCCCACGATCGTGTACTTCACGGACTTGCCGGTCTTTTCGTCTTTGACATGCACCACCGAGCCGACCTGCACGACGTCGGTTGACAGATCCTTGGTCTCGATCACGGTCGCCATGCGGAGCTTCTCCTGCAGCTGGGCGATCCGGCTCTCCACCATGGCCTGCTCGTTCTTGGCGTCGTCGTACTCGGAGTTCTCGGAGATGTCGCCGAATTCCCGCGCCTCCTTGATGCGTTCGGCCACCTCCCGGCGCTTGTCCGTGGTCAGCAGCTCGAGCTCGTCCTTGAGCTTCTTCAGGCCTTCGGGGGTGAGGATGACGTCCTTGGGCATATGCCCCTCAATCGCGGGTAGGTGGTCGGGCCGACGAGACGCAAAACCCGCCTGTGAGCGGGGACGCTCTGGCCCGGGAGCTTCAGAGCGCGCAGCAGTATAGCGGGGCTCAGGCCCCCTGCAGGCGGGCTCAGAGGACCAGCGCGACGGGCCGGCGAGCGGGGTCGAGCAGCTCACCGACATCATCGAGAGTCTCCGCGGTCTGCAGCGATGCCTGCAGGCGCTTTGCCGCCTGAGCGTCAAGCGCGAGACGCTGCACGTACCACGGATAGAACTTGCGCAGGTAACGCGTGGCGCGCGCCGGGCCGAGGTGCTCGACCGCGCGATCGATCGTCCAGTCGAGCTCTGAAAGCACCTCCTCCGGGGTGGGCCCCCGCTCGCGTTCACCGAGCAGCTCGGCGAACAGCCAGGGATTGCCGAGCGCCCCGCGCGCGAGCATCACGGCGGCGGCCCCGGTGCTCGCGAATGCCTCGCGCACAGCCGCCGCGTCGCTCAGACCACCCGTGAGGATCACCGGCGCCGGCAGCGACTGCACCAGGCGAGCCGCGAGGGCGTAGTCGGGCACGCCCCTGTGCTGGACCGCCGCTGAGCGCGGATGAAAGGCGATCGCCGAGACACCGGCCTCATCCACGAGACGGTGCGCCAGCTGAAAGCCGCTCGTCTCCCCCGGGCGAAGGCCCGAGCGCAGCTTCACCGTCACCGGCAGTGGGCCCGCCTCTGCCACGGCGCCCTGCACGGCGGCCTGCGCCACGGCCACCGCCCGGTCGGGATCGCCCAGGAGCGCCGCCCCGGCGCCTGTCTTCTGCACCTTGGCCACCGGGCAGCCCATGTTGATATCGATCGCGTCCGCTCCCACCAGCGCCACGTGCGCGGCGGCCGCGCGCATCATCTCGGGGTCTTCGCCGAACAGCTGGATCGACACGGGCCCGCCCGCGCGCTCGCGCGGGTCGATGCGGAGCATCTCCACGCAGGTCTTCTCGTTGCCGTAGTGGATGGCATGCGAGGAGACCATCTCCGAGAACGCCATGCCCGCGCCGTAGCGCTTGGCCTGCAGGCGCACGAACCAGTTGCCGATCCCCGCGAGCGGCGCGAGCATCACGCGGTTGGGCACCCGCAGGGAGCCCAGCATCCAGGAATCGGTCAGTGAGGCGGTGCTTGCCACGACACCATTGTTGCGATGTTCAGAGGTTGCGCTCGTGCAACAGGCGCAGTCCGGTGAGCGTGAGGAGGTCATCGACGTCCTGGATCTCCTCGGTGTAGGGGACCACGAGGTGCGCGAGGCCACCTGTCGCAACCACGTCGGTGCGCTGGCCCAACTCGTTGTACAGGCGGCGCAGGATCGCGTCGATCGCGCCCGCGTAGCCGAACACCACGCCGGAGCGGATCGCGTCGATGGTGTTCTTCCCGATCACACTCTTCGGCGGCGCGAGGTCGACCCTGGGCAGCCTGGCGCCGCGCTCGGACAGCGCGTCGAGCGAGATCTCGATGCCCGTCATCAGCGCCCCGCCGACATACTCGCCCTCCGCGGAGACGACATCGAACGTGGTCGCCGTGCCGAAATCCACACACACGGCCGAGCTTCCGAAGCGCTCGCGGATGGCGACCGCGTTGACCAGACGATCAGCTCCGATCTCGCGCGGGTTGTCATAACGGATCGCCATGCCCGTCTTCGTGCCGGGCCCCACCGCGTGCATCTCCTGGCCGAGGTAGCGGCTGGCCATCGCCGTCCACTCCGGCTCGAGCTGCGGCACGGTGGAGGAGACGATCGAGGCCTCCACGTCCTTGAATCCATATCCGCGCAGCTCGAGCAGGTTTCGCAACGCCGCGCCGAGCTCATCGGCGGTCGACTGGCGCACCGTCGCAAAGCGCCAGTGCTCGAGAAGCTCCTCCCCCTGGAAGGCGCCAAAGTGCGTCTGCGTGTTACCGACATCCACGACGAGCAGCATCCACGACCATTATGCTCGGCGAGGCCGATGCCGAGAAAGCGCACCAAGCTCTACGCGCTTCCCGCCTCGACCCCGTGCGCGACCGTGGAGGCCGCGCTGAACCTGAAGGCGATCGACTACGAGCGCGTCGATCTGCTGCCGATGAGCCAGGTGATGATCGGCCCGGTCCGCTACGGCGGCACCACGGTGCCCGGCATGCGCCTCGACGGCGAGCGGCTGGTCGGCTCGCGGCTGATCATGCGCCGCCTCGATGCCCTCGTCGCCGGGCCGCCGCTGCTCCCGCCGCTCGGCAGCCCCTCATACGCCGAGGTGCTCGAGGCCGAGCGCTGGGGCGATGAGGTCTTCCAGGGAGCGCCGCGCCGCATCCTGATCGCCGCGTTGATGCGCGGGCCCGGCGCGATGGAGAGCTACGCCGGCGCGGCCAAGATGCCGCTGCCGGTGGGGCTGATGCGCCCCGCGATGCCGCTCACCGCCCGCCTGATGAGGATGAAATACGGCGCGCGCGACGACGCGGCGCGAGCCGACCTCGCAGAGCTCCCGCGCCAGCTCGACATCATCGACGGCTGGATCGAGGATCGCCTGCTCGGCGAGGAGCAGCCCAACGCCGCGGACCTTCAGATCGGCAGCGCGATCCGCCTGCTGCTGAGCATCGCCGACGTGCGTCCGCTGATCGAGGAGCGCCCGGCCGCGCGGCTCGCCCGCTACTTCCCGCCGATGGCCGGCAGCATCGCGCCGGGAGTGCTTCCCGGGGAGTGGCTGTCGCGTGCGACGAGCACCGGCGAGGAACGCGCAGGTGCGAGGCAACCGCGTCCCGGGAGCGCCACGCGGCGCTAGAGTCGCAGGACCGGCTGGATCGCTTCACAGCCACGGAGCACCGTTTCAAACCTCTCATGCGCACCCTGGACCCGAAGTCGCTCTCTCAGCACATCGACCGTCTCTACCGTGCGGCGTGGGCGCTGTGCGGCTCGCGCGAGGACGCCGAGGACCTGGTGCAGGAGACCTTCGCGCGCGTGCTCTCACGCGAGCGAGTCCTGCGCGGGGACGACGAGCTCTACTACCTGATGCGCGTCCTTCGAAACACATTCCTCACCAGCCGCCGCACCGCGAGCCGGCGACCTGTCACCGTCGCAACGCTCGAGGACGTCGTCGCGGCCGACCCGCAGCCGATGGGCCAGCCTGAGCAGGCGCTTGAGATGCAGGAGGTCTATTCGACGATCGCTGAGCTGCCGGACGATTTTCGCATGACGCTGGTGGCGGTGGATGTGCTGGGGCTGTCCTACCGCGAAGCGGCGCGCGCGCTGCACGTGCGCGAGGCGACGATCACGACGAGACTGTTCAGGGCCCGCAAGCAGGTCGCCAAGCGCCTGGCCCCCGAATCCGATCCCAGCCATGCCGAGAATCCAAGCCCGGCCGAGCATCCAGGCCAGGCCGAGAAGCGGGCCGGCAGCGAGCCGCCTGACGCCCGTGCCGCGCTCTGCCTGCCCACCCCGGCGAGCCCAGAGCTGGGAGCGCTCGCGTCCGCGCGGCGGGAAGAGAAGCAGGCCAGCGGAGTCTTGCCGGGTGGAGGGTCATCATGAGCGAACAGCGTCCACGCACCGAAACCGAGCTGATCGAGTTCCTCCGATCGAGTGATGTGCGCGCGCCTGATGACCTTCACCGCAGGGTGGAGTCGCTGATCGCTGCCCATGTTTCCGGCCGTGAGCGCCCGAGGGGCTCTGAGCGGTCACGGCGCCGCTTCGGGCTGGGATTCGCAGGCACGATCGTGGTCGCCGCAGTGATCGCGGTCGCGCTTGCCGTGGGACTGAGCAGCGGCGGCGGCGCACCCAAGCTCACCCTGCGCCAGGCCTCCGCCCTCACGCTGCGCCCGGCCACGTTGCCCGCTCCGGCGCAGAGCACGCGTAACGATGCGCAGCTGACTGCCGCCGTGGACAACGTCGCCTTTCCATATTGGGAAGATCGATTTGGCTGGCGCGCGACCGGCGAGCGCACCGACCAGATCGACGGGCGGGCCGTCAAGACGGTCATCTATGAAGATGACCACGGCCGGCGGATCGGCTATTCGATCGTCGCCGACACCCCGGCGCCTGCGCTCAGCGGCGGCGGCGTCGCGATGCGCGGCACCGTCCCCTACCGAATGTTCAGCGAGGACGGCGCCCAGTCGATCAGCTGGCTGCGCGATGGACACCTGTGCGTGGTGTCCGGACGCGGCGTGAGCACAGCCACGCTCCTGAAGCTCGCCAGCTGGAGCGACGGCTCAGTCCCCTCCTGAGGCGGCTCGGCGTCAGCCGGTCGGCGAGCCATGCTCGGCGTCTCTGAGCCGGAGCGGTGGTCCGGCCCAGCGAACGCCCTCCTCAAGCGGCAGCGCCGCAAGCGCGTCGGCCAGGCGAGCGCCGGCGGGCGAGCGAAGCTCGAAGTCGAGCTCAAGGGCTGGGATCAGCACGAAGCGGCGGTTGAGCAGCTGCTCGTGGGGCAGCGACATGCGCTGATCGGAAAGCTCGAGCTCACCGAGCAGGAGGATGTCGATGTCGATCGTGCGCGGGCCGTGGCGAACGCCCCCATCGCCGCGGCCGAGCTCGCGCTCCAGGCGCTTGACCGCGTCGAGCAGCTCGAGCGCCTCGAGCGCCGTCTCGACCCTCAGGCAGGCATTCAGGAAGCTCGGCTGCTCGAGCAGCTCACCGACGGGATCGGTGTCGTAGGTCGAGGACGCGGCCAGCACGCTCACGCCCGCGCCCGGCAGAGCATCGGTGGCGGCCTGCAGGTTGACGCGGCGCTCACCCACGTTCGAGCCGAGCCCCAGCAATCCAATCCTCAAAGACATCCCCCGGGACGCTATCCGTCGCCGGAGTGCGCCGGGCCGCCGTCAGGGACCGGCGTCCCCCGTTGCCGTGCGTATGCGCGCGCCCCTTGCCGGGCCCTGCTCGCGCAGCCCGATGCGGGCATGCAGTCTGCGCAGCGACCTCGGCGCCCACCACGTGCGCTCGCCGAGACGGCCCATCAGAGCGGGGACCAGGAGCGCTCGCACGACCGTCGCGTCGATTGCGACGGCGAGCGCCGCGCCGACCCCGAGCTGTTTGACGAAGAAGATGTGCGAGGTCGCGAAGGCGCCGATCGCCACACAGAACAGGAGCGCGGCGGCCGTCACCAACCGTCCCGTGCGCTCCAGTCCGTGGGCGACCGCATCGCGGGTCGCAAGCCCTTCGTCATGCGCCTCCTTGATGCGCGCGAACAGGAACACGCCATAGTCGGTGGAGAGGGCGAAGGCGACCACGAACAGGAGTACGAGATTCGACTCCTCAAGGCCTCCGATCGGGCTGAAGCCGAACAGTCCTGAGAGATGCCCGTCCTGGAAGATCAGCACCAGCAGCCCGGCGCCGACGGCGACCGTCAGCAGATTCATCGCAAGCGCCAGCAACGGCAGGATCAGCGAGCCGGTCATCAGGAACAGGAACCCTCCGGTGACGATCACGAGGATCGCCAGGGCGAGCGGGGTGTGGCTCGTGATCGAGGCCTTCTGATCGATGAACCGTGCCGTCGCGCCCCCCACGAGCAGCCGCGGCGGGGGTGCGAGCGCGCGCAGGCTGCGGACGAGCTGCTGGTTCGCCGGCGCGTTCTCGAGGCCCTGGGGGAGCAGTTCGATCGCCCACGTCCCGCGGCCGAGGTAGCGGGCGGGCTGAACGCTCGTGCGAGCGCCGCCGGCGATGACCGCTTCGGTCCGAAGCGTGGTCAGAGTCTGCTTCGCGCCGGCGGGAGCGCGCACGACCATCGTGATCGTCTGTGATCCATCCACCGGGAAGTCGCGGGTGATCGTTTCCGCCACCTGGCGCGCCTGAGATGAGGCGGGCAGCACGCGGGCATCGGCCGGCGTGAGCTCGAGCCGCAGGGCGGGCAGCGCGAGCACGATCAGCGCCCCGCCCGTCAGCACGGCGACGAGGCCGGGCCGGCGCATGACCGCGCGGGCCAGGCGGAACCAGGCACCGTGTTCGCTCACCGCCAGGCCGGACTCGGCCGCGTGGCGCTGCATCCAGGCGGGGGCGAGCGAGTTGATGCGGGGGCCGAGCACGATCAGCACAGCCGGGAGTACCACCAGCGTGACGGCGCCCGCCGAGAGCGCCACGAGCGCTCCGCCGATGCCCATCGAGTAGAGAAAGCGCAGCGGGAACACGAGCATGCAGGACAGCGCACCAGCGACCGTGAGCGAGCTGTAGAGCACGGTCCGCCCGGCCGTCTGCAGCGTGCGGGCGATCGCCGTCCGGCCGTCGGCCCCGGCGGCGAGCTCTTCGCGGTAGCGGGAGAGCACGAACAGGCTGTAGTCGATCCCCAGCCCGAGCCCCATGCCAGTGACGAGGTTGACCGCGAAGATCGACAGCCCGGCGAACTGGTCGATCAGCCGCAGCAACAGGAAGGTGAGCACGATCGCAAAGCCGCCCACGAGCAGCGGCAGGGCCGCGGCGATCAGACCGCGGAAGACCCAGAAGGACAGCAGCAGCAGGATCGGCAGCGCGAGCGTCTCCGCGCGTTTCAGGTCAGAGGTGGTCCGTTCGTTGGTTTCAGTGGAGGCAACGTCCTCGCCGCCGATGCGCACGCCCGGCAGCTTGAGGCGCACGTGTTTGACCGCTTCGGCCGAACGTTCGCGGCTCGAGTAGGCGGCCAGCACGAGCGTCTGGTTGCCGTCGCGGGAGACGAGCACCGGCAGATGATCGGCGGGATAGTCGAGCGCCCGCTGGAAGCCGGGCTGGCGCTCGAGCAGTGCGGTTACCCGCAGGGCGCCCGCGGCGGCCGCCGGATCTGTGAAGACATCGCCCGCGGCCGGCACGAGCGCCGCCACGCCGTAGTCGGCGGACTGCCCCGTGGCGCGTTCGATCGCCCGCAGCGTCTGCTCGCTCTGGGAGGCCGGGTCCTGGAAGTCAGCTGTACGGCTCTTGAGGATCGAGGTGACGGGAACGCCGAACGCGGCCGCGAGGAGGAACACGATGCCCGCGCCGATCACAACGCGGCGGGCATGATGGGCGGCGAGATCAGACAGCCTGTCGATCACTGCTATGGCTGCTCTCTCGGGGTGATCGACACGCGCACCCGCAATATTATGAGTGACTACTAATTACTTGTCAAGGGTCTTGAGGAGTTGGTTCTCTATCCCTCGGCTTCGCGCCAGACCTCCACGGAGACCTCATCGACGGTGAGCGCGATCGGCGGCTCGGGCTTGGCCGCCTTCACCCACACGCCCTCCAGGTCGTAGTCGGCCAGCAGCCGATCTGCGATCGCGCTGCACAGCCGCTCGAGCGTCTTGTAGGAACGCTGCTGGGCGATCAGCGCCACCAGCTGGCACACCTCGCCATAGTCCACCGTGTCATCGATCGAGTCCGTCACCGTGGCATCGGTCTCGCCGACGTCCAGGCGCAGGTCCAGCACCAGCCGCTGTCCGACCTCGCGCTCTGCCTCTGAGACACCATGGTGGGTGTAGAGCGACAGGCCGGTGATCTCGACGGTGACCGACTCGACCGTCTCCTCGCGGTCATCATCGGCGTCACGGTCATCGCGGTCTAGCTCGTCTGGATCCTCGTGTTCCTCTGGAGCCATCGCTCGCCCAAAGTAGCAGCCGCCACCGCGAGCGCCTCGCGAACCGGCGCGACCTCGTGAACACGAAAGACGCTCGCGCCGCGCTCGAACGCGAGTACGTTCGAGGCCACGGTTCCCCCCAGGCGATCGCCCTGCCCGCCCCCGCCGATGCGACCCAGGAAGCTCTTGCGCGAGGTGCCGATCACCAGCGGACGGCCGAGCGTGCAGAGCTCATCGAGCCGGCGCAGCAGCTCGAGATTGTGCTCGACCGTCTTGCCGAAGCCGATACCCGGGTCGAGCAGCACGCGCTGCTCGCTCACTCCCTCGCGCACGGCAAAGGCCAGCCGCTCCTCGAGGAACGCCCTGACCTCGTCGACCACATCACCGTAGGTCGGAGCCAGCTGCATCGTGCGCGGCTCGCCGCTCATGTGCATCAGACAGCACTCTGCGCCGCTTGAAGCAACGAGCCCCGCCATCTCCGGATCTGCCCGAAAGGCGCTCACATCGTTGACGAGGCTCGCGCCGGCCCCGAGCGCGGCCTGGGCGACCGCGGCCTTGGATGTGTCGATCGAGATCTGCGGGCGCGCGGGATGGGCGCGATCCCAATCAAATGCGGAAAGCCCCTCGACCACCGCGAGGACTCGCTGGAGCTCCTCCGCGGCAGACACGGGCCGGGCGCCGGGCCGCGTCGACTCGCCGCCGACGTCCACGATGTCTGCCCCTTCGGCCACGAGCTTTGCGCCGTGCTCAACGGCGTTCTCAGCC
>Ga0302314_10013081_pt1 | contig 14287 bp, 12 predicted proteins | sample III_Palsa_N2_3_FD_200533 | JGI IMG/M metagenome (GOLD analysis project Ga0302314, IMG submission 200533) | Peat permafrost microbial communities from Stordalen Mire near Abisko, Sweden - III_Palsa_N2_3 | ecosystem: Environmental > Terrestrial > Soil > Palsa > Peat permafrost | place: Sweden... | reverse complement strand
CCGGGCGCCGGCCCGCCGTCGGCCCGAGGCCGGTCAGTAAGGCCCGCCGAGCGTGAGCCGGTTTCACAGGCCCATTGACTTGGCGATGATGGACTTCATGACCTCGCTGGTGCCGCCGTAGATGCGGCTGACGCGGGCGTCGGCGTAGAGGCGGCTGATGTCGTAGTCACGGATGTAGCCGTAGCCGCCGTGCAGCTGGAGGCAGGCGTCGACGACGCGGCCCTGCATCTCCGAGCAGAAAAGCTTGACCGTGGCCGCCTCGGCCGGGGTCAGCTCGCCCCGCTCGTGGCTGGTCATGGCCTGGTCGACCATGGCCTGGCCGGCGGCGACGTGGCTCTGGCACTCGGCCAGGACGAACTTCGTGTTCTGGAACGACGACAGGGCGTTGCCGAACACCTTGCGGTCCCGGACGTAGTCCGCCGTCACCGCGAGCGCGGCCACCGCCTGGGCCTGCGAGTTGACCGCGATCGACAGCCGTTCCTGGGCGAGGTTGCCGCCGAGGTAGTCGAAGGCCCGGCCCTCCTCGCCGAGCAGGTTGGCCGCGGGCACGGGCACGTCGTCGAAGAAGAGCTCGGCGGTGTCCTGCGCGAGCAGGCCGAGCTTCTTGAGCCGTCGCCCGCGCTGGAAGCCGGGCATGCCCTCTTCCACGACGAGCAGGGAGAGCCCGTCCCGGCGGTTGTCGGACTTCGAGGTCCTGGCCACCACGACGACCAGGTCGGACTGGCTCCCGCCGGTGATGAAGGTCTTCGACCCGCTGAGCACCCAGGAGCCGTCGGCCGACCGCCGGGCGCTGGTGGCCATGCCGGCCAGGTCGGATCCGGTGCCGGGCTCGGTCATCGCGATCGACGACATCAGCTCGGCGCTGGCCATCCCGGGCAGCCAGCGCTGCCGCTGCTCGGCCGACCCGTAGGCCAGGATGTAGGGCATCACGACGTCGGTGTGCACCCGGAGCGAGCCGAGGGTGGCCCGGGCGTAGGCGACCTGCTCGGTGACGACGCAGTTGAACAGGAACGAGGTCTCGCCGCCCCCGCCGTACTCCTCGGGGACCTGGATGCCCGCCACGCCGAGCCTGGCCAGCGCGGTGTAGAGCTTCCTCGGGACGACGCCGGCCTCCTCCCACTCGCTCTGGTACGGGGTGACCTCGCTGGCCAGGAAGGCCGCGACGGCCTCGCCAAAGGCCTTGTGCTCATCGTTGTAGACGGTTCTGCGCACGTCTCACCTCATTCTCGGTCGGGGCGGGCTGGGTCACGCCGCCCGGCGCCAGGAACGTCGCGCGGGCCGCGTTGTGCGGGTGAGGGCCAGCGAGCGCCGCCCCCGGCCGAGCACGTCGGCCGGGACCGTCCCGGCCGCGGTGCGGCCGGGCGCCAGCCCCGGCCGTTCCACCCGGATCACCTCGGCCCCGAGGTCAGCCAGCAGCATTCCGGAGAACGGACCGGGCCCGATGCCGAGCAGCTCGATTACCCGGACACCGTCCAGCGGGCCGCTCACGGCAGCAGCTCGCACAGCTGCTCGACGGCCTTCGGCCCGTCCGAGCCCGCGTTGACGTTGATACGGAAGCTGGTCACCCCGGCCTCGGCGTACGCGGCGAGCCGGTCCCGCACGTAGGAAGCCGGCCCGCACACGGTGAGGGCCTCGACCAGGGCGTCGGGCAGCGCCGCGGCCGCGTCCTTGGCCTGGTGGCCCAGGTAGAGCCGCTGGACTCGCTCCGCGTCAGCGGCGAAGCCGTACCGGCGGATCAGCTCGTTGTAGAAGTTCGCGGTCGCCGCCCCCATGCCCCCGATGTAGCGGGCGAGCGACGGCCGTGCCCGGTCGCGGGCCGCGCGGATCGCGGCCGGGCTCCCGCTGGTCACCTCGGCGTGCCCGCCCGCGCCGATCCGCAGCGGCGGCAGGCCGGGCGCGCGCAGCGCGCGCCCGGCGGCCAGCGCGTCGCCCCAGACGTCGCCGGCCCGCTCCGGTATGAACAGGATCGGCAGCCAGCCGTGCGCGATCTCGGCCGCGAGCTGGACGTTGCCCGGGCCGATGCTGGCCAGCCAGACCGGGATGTCCGGCCGGACCGGATGGGTGATCAGCTTCAGCGGCTTCCCGAGGCCGGTGCCACGGGCCGGGTCGAGCGGTACCTGGATCACCTTTCCGCGGAATGACACCGGCTCCTCGCGGCGCCAGGCCTGCCGGCACACGGTGACCACCTCGCGGGTGCGGGTGAGCGGCCGGCCGAAGGGCATGCCGTGCCAGCCCTCGATGACCTGCGGCCCCGATGCGCCGAGGCCGAGCTCGAACCGGCCGCCGGTCAGCTCGTCGAGGGTGGCCGCCGTCTGCGCGATCAGCGCCGGCGACCGGCTGTAGACGTTGACGATGCCCGAGCCGAGGCGCATCCGGTCGGTCACCGCCGCGCAGTAGCCGAGCAGGCTGGCCGCGTCCCGGCCGTAGGCCTCGGGTACCCAGGCCATGTCGGCGCCGGCCGCCTCGACGTCCCGCAGGTAGGGCCGCAGCCCGGGCACCGGGCCGGTCAGGTCCACGTTCACGCTCAGCTCCATGCCATCTCTCCGTCCTGAACCCGCGAGCGTGAGCCCGCTGTCTACGAGCTCACCGCGGGCCGGCTCACCGCCCATCAGCTGGCCCCGATGAGGTGCGCGACCCGCTGGCGGTGGTATCCGGCGTCGCCGAGCAGGTGGGCGTGGGCCATGGCCCGCCGCAGGTAGTAGTGGGCCTCGTGCTCCCAGGTGAAGCCGATGCCGCCGTGGATCTGGATCGAGTTCTTGGCGCACTCGACCAGCACGTCGGAGCCGTAGGCCTTGGCGATGCTGACGGCGAGCGCGGCCTCCGGGGTGCCCGGGCCCGGGCCGTGATCGAGGACGTCGAGCAGGTTGTGGACCGCGGAGCGCGCGGACTGCACCGCGCCGAACATGTCCGCGCACAGGTGCTTGATCGCCTGGTAGGAGCCGATCGACCGGCCGAACTGCACCCGGGTCTTCGCGTAACCGACGCTCAGGTCCAGGCACTGCTCGGCCGCCCCGAGCGCGGCCGCGACGGCGCAGGCGGTCGCGGTGTCGGCCACGTCGCCCATGACCGCGGCGGCACCAGCGGCACCAGCGGCACCAGCGGCACCAGCGGCACCGGCGGCACCGGCGGCCGGCCCGAGGCGCACCGCGGGCACGGCGTCAAAGCGCACCCGGCTGAGCGGCTGGGTCAGGTCGAGGCACTCGAGCGGCTCAACCGCGAGCCCCGCTGAGCCCGCTGAGCCCGCTGAGCCCGCCGCGCCCATCGAGCCCGCCGCACCGGGCACCTTCTCGACCGCGAAGACGCCGAGCCCGTCCGGCGCCACGGCCGGCACCAGGATGAGGCCGGCCGACTCCGCGTCGGCCACGAAGGGGACGGTGCCGCTGAGCCGCCACCCAGGCCCCTGGGACCACTCAGGCTCGGGCGGCCCGCCGGCCGGCTCGGCCCGGACGGCCACCGCCTCAGGCGCCCACCGCCCGTGCCCGTCAAGGAAAGCGGTCGTCGCGACGGTGCCGCCCGCGGCGATGCCCTCCAGATAGCGCGCCACGGTCTCGCCGGCCAAATTCTCGCCGGTCCCGGCCCTGGCGGTCGTGGCGCCGTCGGCCAAGGCGCCGCCGGCCAGCAGGCTCAGCAGCCGCGCGGAGATGACCGCGCTCGACAGGTAAGGCGCCGGCAGCAGCACGCGCCCGAGTTCCTCGCAGACGAAGGCGGCCTCGGTGACGCCGGCCCCGGCGCCGCCGTGCTCGTCCGGGACGAGCAGCCCGAGCGCGCCGAGGCCGGCGAGCTGCGACCAGGCCGCCGGGTCGTACGCCTGCCCCGCCTCGAGCGCGGTGCGGGTGACGGACAGCGGCCAGGAGCGGCCGAGGAACCGGCGTACCTCGGCCTGGAAGCTCAGCTGTTCTTCGGTCGGGTTAAGCATGGGCACCCCCCGCGACGGCGGTCACGGCAGAGGCGACCGCACCGCCGCCGCCAGGCCCGGGCTCGAGCTCGTCCGGCCGGAACAGCCCGGTGACCAGCTCGAACTGCTCGAGAACGTCCTCGAACAGGAGCGAAAGATAGATGCCGTCCACGTGGCGGCTGAGCTCGGTGAGACGGCGGCGGCATTCCTCCGCCGGGCCGAAGACGGCGAACCGGTCGAGCAGGTAGTCCTCGATGTCCGGGCGGTCGGCGAACATCGCGCTGTTCGGCGAGGTGGCCGAGCGCCCGTGCCACGCGTAGTCGTAGGTCGCGTAGCGGCTCCGCATGACGTCGCGGAACTCGTCCGGCACGTTCTTGCCGTCGAGGCCACCGCTGAACGCGAAGTGCGACGCGCTGACCGCCCGGGGCACCAGGCGCCGCCGCAGCGCCGGGACGCCGGCCGCCGACGGGGCGACGGCGAGCCGGACCGAGGCCCACACCTCGACGCCCGCCGACGAGGAGGGAGAAGGCGCGGCCGGGGGAGTCACCCCGGCCCGTTCTCCCGAAGAATTGCCCGCCCGCCCGGCCGTGGCCGCGGCCCGGATCGCGGCCAGGGTCGCCGGGTCGGCGCCGACGCCGGCGATGACCCCGTCGGCCCGGCGGCCGGCCACCGCCGCCGCGGCCGGCCCGCTCGCCGCGACCAGCATCCGGACCGCCGGGACGCCGTCCCTGACCTGCCTGAGCGTGTCGTCGAGCAGGGCGGTGCTGGCCGGCCGCAGCCCGAAGGTCCGCACGGCCGAGTCGCCCCGGCCGATGCCGAGGGTGAACCGGCCCGGGTAGGCGGCCGCGAACGTGCGCGCGGCGCTCACGTGGACCGACGCGTGCCTGGTCACCGGGTTGGTGACGCTGGTGCAGACCGCGATCCGGGAAGTCGCGCCGAGGGCGTCGGCGCAGGCCGCGTAGACCTCTCCGTAGTGGGGGGAATCGCCGATGCCGAGCCCCCACAGCCCGGCCCGCTCGATCGAGGCGGCCAGGTCGCGGGTCAGGGCGGGCGTGACCGGCAGCCAGTTGACGCAGAGCTTCACCGGCGCTCCGCCCCGCCGTTAGCCGGGGGCTTGGTAATTGCCAGGAAGTCCTGCCACGGCACCGACCGGGCCGGGTCGGTCTCCCGGGGCAGGCCGAGCGCGCGCTCGGCGACCTGGTTGCGCAGCACCTGGGACGTGCCGCCGGCGATGGTCTTCGCCTGGACCCGAAGGAAAGACCACACGTTGCCTGCGCTCCACCCGTCACCGGGCTCGTGGGCGATCGCGGCCAGGCCGTCGAGGTCGAGGAAGAGCTGCTGGAGCTTCTTGGTGTGCTCGGCCTGGAGGATCTTGTTGAACGGCGCGCTCGCGGCGGCCGACCGGGTGCCGCTGGCCCGCTCGACGGCGCTGCGGCGGTTGTTGAACTCGATCAGCTGGCTCTCGATGTAGACCCGGGCGACCGCGTCCGCCTGCACCGGGTCGAGGCGCCCGGCCTGGCGCGCGATGAGCTCCTCGATGCCCCGCCCGACCACCGAGCCCGGCGGCGCGGCGCCGACCCCGGACCCGGCGCCGCGCTCGAAGGACAGCACCGCCCGGACGATCTCCCAGCCCTGGCCGGGCTCGCCCACCCGGAACCGGTCGGGCACCGCGCAGCCGTCCAGAAGGACCTCGAAGAACTCGCTGTCCCCGGTCAGCTGCCGGATCGGGCGGATCGTCACGCCGGGGGCGTCCATCTTGACGCAGAAGCAGGTGAGCCCGGCGTGCTTGGGCACCGCCGGGTCGGTGCGGGCCAGGGCGAGGCCCCAGGAGGCGATGTCGGCCCGGCTGGTCCAGATCTTCGCCCCGTCGAGAACCCAGTCATCGGCGTGCTCCCCGAACCGGCGCACCGCCCGGGTGCGCACGGCGGCCAGGTCGGAACCGGCCTCGGGCTCGCTGAACAGCTGGCACCACAGCGCCTCGTTGCGGGCGATCGGCAGCAGCAGCTGACCGCGGGCCTCGGCGCTGCCGTAGCGCAGGATCGTCGGGCCCACCCACGCGGTGCCGATCGCGCTCGACACGTCGCCGATGTGCCAGCGCCGCAGCTCGCGGCGGATCTCCAGGGCCTCGTCGGGACGCAGGCCGCGGCCGCCGTACTCGACCGGCCACTCGGGCGTCAGCCAGCCGTCACCGGCCACTGCCCGGACGGCACGCGCGCCGTCGGGCGAGGCGGCGAACGCGGCGAGCCGGTCGGCGTCGCCCGCCGCCGCGGCCGCCGCCCAGGCGGGCGGCAGCTCGCGCGCGAGCAGGTCACGGAACTCCGCCACCGGCGGCCGCGCGGTCACCGGAGCCCGGCCCGCTGACTGATCCGCTGGTCGAGGGCGATCCCGGCCAGGATGTTGCGCATGATCTCGGTCGTCCCGCCGCCGATCGACAGGCCGCGGCCGTCCCGGAACATCCGCTCCACCGGCCAGCGCCGTGAGTAACCGCGGGCGCCGTGGATCTGGATGGCCGAGTTCGTCACCCGCTGCACCATCTCGCTCGAGTACAGCTTGGCCATCACGGTCTCCCGCTGCGGGGGGAAGCCGCTCTCAACCGCGCGGGCCGCCCGCCAGACCAGCATCCGGGAGATCTCCACCTCGAGGGTCATGTCGGCGACCATCCACTGCAGCCCCTGGAACTCGGCCAGCGGCCGGCCGAACTGCCGCCGGGCCTTGAGGTGGGCGACGCTCGCGTCGAGCGCCCCCTGGCCGAGGCCGGTGCACATGGCGGCGTTACCGCAGCGCTCCGGGTTGAACTGGTTGACCAGCACCTGGGCGCCGCGCTTGGAGCCGGGATCGGGCATGATCAGCACGTCCTCGGCCTCGATCCGCACGCCGGTGAAGTGGTACGTGCACTCGGCGACGCCCCTGATGCCCATCTTCGGGTCGATGACCGGGTCGCTCATCCCCTCCGGGTGCCCGGTGACCAGCACCGCGCCGATCCCGGCCGGGCCGGACGTGCCCGGTGCCCGGCAGAAGACGATCATGGTCTCCGCTTCCCGGCCGCCGGTCACCCAGCACTTCGTGCCGTGCAGCCGGAAGCCGGATCCTTCCGGCCGCAGCTCGGCCCGCAGGTCGGTGCCGGCGCTGCCCGCGCCCGGCTCGCTCATCGCGATCGCGAAGTGGTTGCGGCCGGCCGCGACCGCGGGCAGCAGCCGCTCCCGCTGGGCGGGCGTGCCGAGCACGTCGATCGCCCGCCAGGGGCCGTTGAGGTAGGGCTGGACCGCCATCGCGCTCGACAGGCAGACCCGGGCCAGTTCCTCGACCACCAGGCAGCCCTCGAACAGGCCGAGCCCGCGGCCGCCGTACTCGACCGGGATGCACAGGTTGAGCAGCCCGGCTTCGCGCACCGCCTCCAGGGACCGGGTGGGGAACTCCTCGTGCTCGTCCCAGTAGGACGCCCACGGCCGGAGCTCGGTCTCGGCCACCTCGCGTGCCCGGGCGCGGATGTCGCGCTGGGCGTCGGTCAGCTCGGCCCACGAGTCGCCGGTGGCAGCCGGCGCGGAGACCGGGTCCCAGACGTCCAGCGCGGGATCGAACAGCTCGCCTGGTTCTTCAGTCATGTGTGATCACCCTTGCGTCAAGCGCGACGAGCCGGTCGTCGACGAGGACCAGTGGATTGCACTCGACCACGCTCAGGCGGTGGCTCGCGGCCAGGCGCGTGAGGGTGGCGGCCGCCGTGGCCAGGAGGCCGGGCAGCGGGGCGTAGCGCGGACCGCCCCGGTCGAAGATCTCGGCCGCGAGCCGGCCGCTCAGCCAGTCGGCGGGCGCGTCGGCGGGCACGCTCACGACCCGGCTGATCAGCTCGACGTGGCCGCCGCCGAGGCCCGCGGCGACCATCAGGCCGACCAGCGGATCGCGGCGGACCCCGACGAACAGCTCGGGCGCGGCCCGCAGCTGACGGGCCACGATGAGCTCGGGGGCCAGCGCGAGTAGCTCCTTCGCCGCCGCCTCGATGTCGGCCTTGCCCACGTCGAGGCGGACCGCGCCGCTCAGCGCCTTGTGCTCGCCGGCGGGCAGGTTGGCCTTCAGCACGACCGGCCAGCCGAGCTCACGGGCGGCCGCGAGGGCGTCGGGCACGCTGCCCGCCAGCCGCCAGGGCGCCACCGCGAGGCCGGCCGCGGCGACCAGGCGCAGGCTCGCGGCCGCGTCGGGCTCAGGAACGACAGGATCACGATCAGTCAGAGTGAACGTACCGTGCCCAGGCCCCCCACCTCCGGCCGCACCGGCGACCGTGACGGCCCGGGCGACGTTGACGGCCGCCTCGAGGCCGGGCAGCACGGCCAGGCCGGCCCGCATGCTGGGGGAGACGCTCGACGGGTCGGCGTCGAGCGCGCACACGATGACCGACACGCCGTCGGCGGCGAGGGCGACGGCCTCGGTGACGGCCTGGGCCTGCTCGGCCCGGCCCACGACCAGCAGGCAGTCGGCCTCGCCCGACTCGGCGAGGTCGCCGCAGAGGGCGGCGAGCGTGCCGAGGTCGCCGATCGTCTGCGCGGTCACGTCGACCGGGTTGGCGGTGGAGGCGTAGGGCGGCAGCCGGCGGGACAGGCGTTCTCGCAGCGCCGGGCTGAGCGGCGGCACCGCGACGTGCCGCGAGGCCAGCAGGTCGGCGGCGACCACGCCGGCCCCGCCGGACCCGGTCACTACCGCCACCCGCGGGCCGCGGGCGCGGCCGAGCAGGCTCAGGCCTATCATGGCCTCGGCCAGCTCCCGGTCGGACCGGACGAGGACGGCGCCGTACAGCGCGCACAGCCCGGCGACGGCGGCGGGGCTGCCGGCCACCGCCGCGGTATGCGAGCGCGCGGCCTCGGCCCCGGTGTCGGACTCGCCGCCGAGCAGGATGACCACGCTGACCGCCTGCTCGGCGGCCGAGCGGAGCAGCGCCCGCAGCGCGCCGCCGTCGCGCACGCTCTCCAGGTACAGGGCGATCACCCGCGGCCGGTAGACCGGGTCGGCGATGAGGTCGGCGGCGAGGTCGCAGGCCCCGTAGTCGGTCTCGTTCCCGCTGCCGACGAACCCGTCGACGGCCACGCCGTAGCGGTGCGCGGACTGCACGAGACGGGCGCCGAACGCGCCGCTCTGCGAGACCAGGAAGATGCCGCTGCCCCGCCGGCCCGCGGACACCGCGCCGGACACCCCGCCGAGGGAGAGACCGTCAAAGGCGGCGGCGAAGGTGAGCGTGGTGCGGGTGGGGCCGTAGTAGAGGCCGACTGAGTTCGGCCCGATGAGCCGGGTTCCGCTGCCCGGCGGGAGCCGCAGCGGCGGGGCGCCGGTCTCCTCGAACCCCGACGAGTTGACGATCACGTAGGCCGCCCGGCCGGAGAGGCCGTCGAGGACCTCGTGAGCCGCGCCCGCGGGCACCGCGACGACGGCGACGTCCACGTCGCCGTCCAGGCCGTCGGCCGACCGGGCGACCTGAACGTCCCCGCCGAAGCCGCCTTCGCGCAGGTGCCGCAGCGTGCGGGCACCGATCCCGCTCTCCCGCGAGGTCGAGCCGATCACCGCCACGCGGGACGGGGCGAGCAGCGGACCTAGCCCGGTGCGCGCCGTCATCGCAGCTCCGCCGGTATGTCGACGTGCTTGGAGGTGCCCCACTCGGGCGCCGACCTGGTCTTGAACGCGGCGATGCCGCGCAGCGTCTCGCCGAGGGTGCGGACCCAGTTCAGCGTGCGCCGCTCGTAGTTGTAGGCCCGGATGCGGTCCGGCTGCTCGAGGAACTCGTACATCAGCCGCTTGGTCACGGTCACCGAGGCGGGCGCGCAGTTGACCGCGATGTCGCGGGCCACGGCGAGGGCCTCGTCGAGCACCTGGCCGGCGGGCACGCAGCGGGAGGCCAGGCCGACCCGGTGGGCCTCGGCACCGGAGATCGTCCGGCCGGTCATCAGCAGGTCCATGGCCGTGGAGAAGCCGACGAGCCGGGGGAGCAGCCAGGTCGAGTTCCGGTCGGGGATGATCCCGACGCGGTTGAAGGAGAACGCGATCCGCGCGCCCTCGGCGACCACCCGGATGTCCCACTGCATCGTCCAGGTCAGGGCCACGCCGATGGCGTCGCCGTTGATCGCCGCGATGATCGGCGTCACCAGCCGCCAGGGCGCCGAGTCCGGGTCGGACAGCGACTCGACGCCGTGCGCGTCGGCCGACCGCCAGTTCACGTCGAGGTCGGCGCCCACGCTGAAGTGCTGGCCGCTGCCGGTGACGACGATCGCCCGTATCCCCTCGTCGGCGTCCAGCTCGACCAGCGCGTCGTGCAGCTGCCTGGCCATGAGGGGGGTGTAGGCGTTGCGCCGGTCGGGCCGGTTCAGGCGGACGACGCCGACGGCCCCGTCCCGGTCCACCGTGACCTGCTGCTCAACGTCTGGCTCGCTCATCCGCTCCGCTTCCCCTATCTGCCTAGAACCAGGCCGCTGGCCGCGGCGAACATCCCGCCGAAGCCGAGTACCGCGCTCACCTGCTGGCGGTCATGCCTGGTCGCTGTCGAGCTCGGTGATGGTCGAGATCGTGGTGCACAGGTCGAGCGAATACTGGCCGCCGGTGCGGCCGAACCCGCTCTCCTTGTTGCCGCCGAACGGCGCGGCCAGGTTGCGCGTGGTCGTGTTGACCCCGACCTGGGCCGACTTGAGCTGGCCGGCCATCTCCCGTGCCCGCTGGGTGTCGGCCGAGAAGCCGCGACCGCGGCATCGGCGTCGGTCGCGGAGCAGTCGGCTACCGCCGCGATGACCTTCTCAGTAGTGGGGTCGATGGACTCGTAGTAACGGCCCGTTAGCCACACTTCTTTTTCGCCGATGTAGGCGGGAGCCTCGGCGGTCATCGGGCGCTCACCCCGGCGATGTCGATCAGGCCGCGATCGAGCAGACCGGCCCGCAGGTCATCGACGAGGGCGGCGCCCGCCGCCATCGGGACGACCTTGGTGACGAGCGGGTCGAGCTCGAGCTCACCGGACAGGTAAAGACCGGCGAGGCGGGGGATGGCCGTGTGCGGGTCGACGCCGCCCATCCGGCAGCCGAGCAGCGCCTGGTCGTGGCCGAGGGACCGGATCTCGAGGTCAAGCCGGGTGCCGGCCGGGGGGAGGCCGACGATGACCGCGCGCCCGCCGTAGGCCAGCGCCCGGACCGCGACCGACAGCAGGTCGGCCCGGCCGACGCACTCGAATACGGCGTCGAAGCCGTCCGGCGCCAGCTTCATGGCCTGCTGCTCGATCTCGTCGGCGGACGCGCGGATCGCGACGTCGGTCGCGCCGAGCCGCCGGGCGATGGCGTCCTTGCGCGGGTTGGTGTCGGCCACCGCGATCAGCTCGGCGCCGGCCAGCCGGGCGGCCTGGATCACGTTGAGCCCGATCCCGCCGGCCCCGATGATCAGGACCTTGTCGCCGGCCCGCACCCGGGCGCGCTCCTCGACCGCGCCGAAGGCGGTGATCACGGCGCAGCCGAGCAGCGCCGCGGCGGTGTCCGGCACGCCCGCCGGGACGACGATCGCCTGTTCCTCGCGGACCACGGTCTGCTGGGCGAAGGCGCCGAGCCGGACGAATTGATGGACGGCCTGGCCGTCGCGCTCGAAGGGAGTAGTGAACCCGGCCGAGCCGTCCCGGCACAGCGTGGGCTGTCCGTCGCGGCAGGCGCGGCAGCGGCCGCAGGACTGCAGGACCGACAGCACCACCCGGTCGCCGGCGCGCAGCTTGACCCCGGGGCCGGTCGCGGTGACGACGCCGACCGCCTCGTGGCCGAGCACCACCGGCAGCGGCTGGGGAATGTCGGCGTCCATCGGCTTCAGGTCGCTGTGGCACAGGCCGGCCGCCTGGATGTCGACCCGCACTTCGCCCGCACCGGGTGCCCTTACCTGAAGATCGTCGGCAACGTGCAGCGTTGTGCCGTCCCAGACCAGGCCTCGCATCGCCAGCTCCCCCTTGAGTGCGTCGTCTTACCTGCTGAACGTAACCCAGAGTTCGAATGTATGGAAGTACATTCCACTGGGCTGAATTGAAGGTAGATTCTGCTCAGTGGAATTAGATTTCTCTCTGTGGAAATTTTAGTTAACGTGTCAGTCATGCTCATCCACACTGATCCCGACGACGAGTCACGCGAGCTGCGCCGGGTGGCGGCCGCCGTAGCCGCTGACCGGTACGCACCGCTGGCCGCGCGATGGGAAGCGGAACGGACCACGTTCCCGGCCAAGGAACGCGAGTTCCTCGGCGAGCTCGGCTTCCTCGGCATCGCCCAGCCCCGGGCCTACGGCGGCGCGGGCGAGCCGGTCCGGCTGGCCCTGATCGTGATCGAAGAGCTGGCCAAGGTCTGCCTGCCCGCCGCGTTCCAGGTGTTCGAGGCGAACGTGGGGCCGGCCCAGGCCCTGGCCCGGCTGGGCACCGAGGAGCAGAAGCGGCGCTACCTGCCCGCCATCATCCGGGGCGAGGCCACCATGGCCGTGGGCATCTCCGAGCCCGACGCGGGCTCGGCCGCGACCGACATCACCACCCGCGCGACCCGGGCGGGCGACGGGTGGCGGGTCACCGGGGGCAAGCGCTGGATCTCCGGCGGCGGCGAGGCCGACCTCTATCTCGTGTACGCGCGGATGAGCGACGCCCGCGGCTCGAAGGGCATCGGCTCGCTGATCGTCCGGGGCGACGCCCCCGGCGTCTCCTACGGGGCGCGGGAGAAGCTGATGGGCTTCCGCGGCATTCCCTCGGCCGACATCTACTTCGACAACGTGCTGGTCGCCGACGAGGACGTCGTCACCCGGCCCGGCGGCTTCGCCGACCTGTTCGGCTGCTTCTCGATCGAGCGGCTCGGCAACACCACGATGAGCCTGGCGCTGGCCCAGGCGGCGCTGGACAAGTCGGTCGCCTACGTGCAGGAACGGCAACAGTTCGGCAAGCCGATCGTGGAGTTTCAGGCCGTGCAGATGGCCCTGGCCGACATGGTCATGCAGGTCGACGCGGCCCGGCTGCTGCTCGACCGGGCCGCCCGGGGCGCGGACGACGGGCTGCCCAACACCCTGCACGTGTCCATCGCCAAGTGCACCGCCAACGAGACGGCCAAGCGGGTCACCGACCTGGCCATGCAGTTGCACGGCGGCAACGGCTACACCGAGGAGTACGGGCTCGAGCGGCTGCACCGCGACGCGCACGGCTGGGCGATCGCCGGCGGCACGCCGGCCATCCAGCGCGTCCGGATCGTCAGCGAGCTGCTCGGGCGCAGTTTCGACCAGCGCCGCTAGGCGCCGGTCCCGGGAAGCACAGTCATCAGACGCAGGAGCAGCGCGCATGGAGAAGGCAGTAATCGTCGACGCCATCCGGACGCCGATGGGGCGAGGCAAGTCCACCGGGGCGCTCGCCTCGGTGCACCCGGTTGACCTGCTCTCGCAGGTGCTGAAGCAGCTGGTCGAGCGGACCGGGATCGATCCCGGGCAGGTAGACGACGTCCTCGTCGGCTGCGTCAGCCAGGTGGGGGAGCAGTCGGGTACCCCCGGCCGCTTCGCCTGGCTCGGTGCCGGGTTCCCGGCCCATGTCCCCTCGACCACGATCGAGCGCAAGTGCGGGTCGGGTCAGCAGGCCATCGAGTTCGCCAACCAGGCCATCATGGCCGGGGCCTACCGGATGTGCGTCGCCGCCGGGGTCGAGTCGATGAGCCGGGTGCCGATGGGCTCGGGCCGCATCGGCCAGGACCCGTTCGGCCCGACGGTCCACGAGCGGCTGCCCGGCCTGGTACCGCAGGGCGTCGCCGCCGAGCTCATCGCGGCCCGCTGGGGCATCAGCCGCGAGCAGCAGGACGAGTACGCGGCCACCTCGCACCGGCGGGCGGCGGCGACCGCGGCCAGCGGCCGGTTCGACGCGGAGATCGTGCCCATCGTGACCAGCGACGGCTCCAAGGTGACCAGGGACGAGACGATCCGCGCGGACACCACAGCCGAACGGCTCGGCGGGCTGCGCACCGCCTTCGACAGCGACGAGTTCCGCGCCCGCTTCCCCGACCTGGCCTGGTCGGTCACCGCCGGCAACTCCTCGCAGATCACCGACGGTGCCTCGGCCCTGCTGCTGATGGAGGAGGGGCTGGCGGCCGAGCTCGGGCTGCGGCCGCGGGCGCGGATCGTCGCCTCCGCGGTCATCGGCGACGACCCCGAGCTCATGCTGACCGGGCCCATCCCGGCGACCCGCAAGATCCTGGCCCGCAGCGGGCTGACCCTCGACGATATGGACGCCATCGAGCTGAACGAGGCGTTCGCGTCCGTTCCCCTTGCCTGGCAGTCCGAATGTGGGGTACCGGCCGAGAAGCTCAACCCGCGCGGCGGGGCGATCGCCCTTGGGCACCCCCTGGGTGCCTCCGGCTGCCGCCTGATGACGACCCTGATCAACGAGCTCGA
>Ga0302314_10013080_pt1 | contig 14288 bp, 14 predicted proteins | sample III_Palsa_N2_3_FD_200533 | JGI IMG/M metagenome (GOLD analysis project Ga0302314, IMG submission 200533) | Peat permafrost microbial communities from Stordalen Mire near Abisko, Sweden - III_Palsa_N2_3 | ecosystem: Environmental > Terrestrial > Soil > Palsa > Peat permafrost | place: Sweden... | reverse complement strand
CTGTTCTTCGCTCCGTACATCAAGGCCAAAAGGGGCTGGACACGCTTTGGCGTTCAGCATCGCGAGAGCAGCGACTTTGCACTGGAGCTCCGTTACTCGACCAAGACCGGGGCCGCGAAGATCGGACGCCTGCACTTTGGCCAGGAAGAAGGGGCATATTCCTTCGTCTCTCTTGAAGCGGCCCTTCTCCACATCCAGGAGCACCACTGGATCGAGGACATCATCGACATCCCCTCTGGACAGGCCTTGTTGGCCTGACTGCGGCATCGGAAAGCACATGAAGACCATCACCGAATCCCAAGATCTGACCAACCGTCGCCTGATAAGCGCGGCGAACCTTCCTTGGAACAATCGCGCGACGCGCGACAGGCTGCTGCACAGCGGCACGCCGCAGGAGCGCGCGGACTACGTGCGACGCACGAATCGCATCCTCTTGGGGCTCATCGCCCTTGCCGCGCTCATCGTTGGCGCGACCCAGTTCCTCCCGACGAAACCAGAAGTGGCCCCGCTGCCGCCACATGTCATGCCGGCCGGCAAGGTTCTGGCTGTCGAACTTCACGAGACGGCCATGTCGACCACGTCATCGGTGCGAACCGAACGCGGCGTCTTCCAGGTCGCCGGCGCCGTGTCCTGGGCGCCAGGCGATGAGGCCACGCTGCGCGTCGACCAGGACGGGATCCAGAAGGGCTACAAGCAGCTGTGCATTGCGTCCTCGATCAAGCCCGACTGCTTCCTCCTGCGATAAATCGGAAATCAGAGGTCACATGAAAGACAATTCCCTTCCCCCTGGCATCATTCTCGTTCCAGCGCGCGCCGGCATGGGCACCGGCTTGGTTGTTCCCGCCTTGTTCAGATGGGACAGCGCCCTCTCCGAACCGAAGGATAAGACGCTGGCGAGCGACAGTGCCGAATATGACTTTGAGCGTCCGCTGTACCGCTGCGAGGCGTGCATCGCCGAAGGCGAAACGAGCATGCACAAGTACGTGGACGAATGCCCATTCTTCGACGACCGCGCCATAGTCTAAGCAAGCGCACGCCATCGAGCACTTAAACGCTATGCGAGAGCTGCAGGGTCGCGACGAACTGAGCAGTCGCTGATAAAAAAAGAGGCCCGACGGGCCTCTTTCTACATGTCGACATGACGTTGCCGGCGCCGTCGACCGCTGCGCAGCATCAATCGCCGTTCGCAGTATCCAGCTCGAAAGTGATCGTCAACACCGGGCTGGTCGTGCCTTTCTGGCGAATGTTGACTGTCCACGTGGCGTCGCCTTCTGGTATTCCTCCGCCTGGAGTGGAGGCTTTGAACGACATGTTGGCAAGGGTGGTCCAGGTCAGCGTACTGGTCGACGGGACAACGGTGCCGAGGCTTGGCGACGCCGTGAAGGTGTATTCGTAGACCTTGGTCGCATCCGTCGTCCAGGTGCCCGACGTCGGTGTGCCGGTGGAGCGCGGGGAGTTCGCCGAAAAGCCGCTCCTTTGGACTGCCCAGGTGCCATCGGTGTTGATAACGAACGTCTGTGACCCAGCCGCAGAGAGCTTCGTGGTGAAGTACCCGTAGGAGCCTGAGTTTCCCGCTGACGCGAGCAGCGGCGACGGCGGGGTGGTCGGCGTGCAAACAGGAGAAGACCACGAACTGCCGTTCCACGACGGCGCCGACACCATGTTGTAGTTGGCTGGACAGGTCGGGGGCGGCGTATACGTGCAGCCCGGCGCCGACCAGTGCGAGCCCTGCCATACAGGCGCCGAAGTGGTTGTCCACCCGGCCGCCCCAGAGCACGTAGGCGCGGCCTGGGGCGCGTTCAAGAGCACGCCGGCGCACGACGAGTCCTGGAAACCTGGTGAGCAGTGAGCTGGCTGTGCCTGGGCAGCTGCTGCGATCAGCGAGGCCGCGAAAAGGAGTGTTTGTTTGTTCATGGTTAGCTGAAGACGCAGTAAGTCTCGACCTGGGCAGACCCGCCAGGGATCGGGCTATTCGAACCGTCTCGAATAAGGATCGTCCAGGGGCCCGCCCCCGACGAGGTATAAGAGGACGACGCGGTGGAGTCGACGTAGATGTTCGAGGCGATCACGAGCGCGCCAGGCGCCGCGGTGGCCGGGCAGGAAGGCGAAGGGATGACCGTGCCGTCAACGGCGCTGTAAAAGCCGTACTTTTGGACTCGGCCACCGATCGGGTGCCATACCCCGGCTTGGCAGGACAAGATGACACCCGATGAGTCGGTCGTGATCGCAGACGAGCCCGCAGCGATCGAGCAGCCGGACCCTGATGAGCCTTGCGCACCGAGGTTCACGATGCCGTTCGTGGTCACTTGAAACTGGCCGCTCCCGGCCATTAATGCACCGCTGTTGCCCATCGCGGCTGCGACATTGCCTCCAACGCCCGCTGCGATCGTGTTGTGCGAGTAAATGTCGCCCGTGCTGACCCCGCCACCCCAACCCCCAGGCAGATCGCTGGGCGCATAGCCATTGCTCCCGATCCGTCCAAGGCTGTCGACCGAGAAGCGGCCGGTGGTACTGTTGTACGTCGCCGCCGTTACGGCCCCCGAAGCGTTCACCGTTTGCGCTCCGACAGTCGCGGCTCCGTTGACGTTGTGCGGCGTGCCGCCAGCGTCGGTCATGCCGAGATCCGTCTGCATGCTGTTCAGCTGGGGCTGACCAGCCACGGCTGTGCGGTACAGGTAGTTGTTCGTGATCTGCCCATTCGCGTAAGTGATGGCAGACGCGAGATGGCCACCGACGACGGAAGAGTAGAAGTTCGACGAGAGCGTCCAACCGCCGAATGCCCCGTAAATCGTGGAGGCGGCGCCGTATGCGCCAGAGTCGTTCTGGGGGATGAACCCGCCCTTGGCGCCCACAATGCTCGCAATCTTGGCGGCTGAGGAGTCAGCGAGCGCGGTGCCGCCTGTCGACATGACGATTGCCTGCAGAACGCCGGCGGACGGCTGCAGTACCTCGACCTGCCACGTCTGGCCGTAGGGATTCAGCGTCGAGAACGAGGACGGGAGCAAGCTGTTGGCCGCCTGCAGCATCGCGACGCTCACTACGACGGGGGAGTTCGCGGTGGCGCTCGCCTGCAACGTCGTTGCGTATTGCTGTAGGTACGACGTGCTCGCATCGATGAGCTGCCGTTGCTGCTGAGCCGCTGCGACAGCACGCGTGTTGTCGGAGTTGGTCTTCGCGAAGTGCGCGAGACTGGGAATGAACTGCAGTCCTATGAGGATGGCGATCAGGGCGCCGAAGATTTCGCTCATGACGGGATTCCTTGTTGTACTCGTTGAGAGACGGAGCTGGCGTTAGGAGCCGACCTGGAAGACGGAGACGGCGCTGCTGTTCGGAACGGCGATCGCGAGGGGTTGCGCGGAGGAGCCCGATGCGATGCTGGTCCACGCGTCGCCCCCTGAAGCGGCCGAAATACTGCTTAGGCCGCCCGCCGCCAGAGTCGAGTAGGCCGTGACGATCCGCCCGGACGATCCTGTTGCGGTGATGGCGTTGCCGGCGGAGCCAAAAAACTGCGACGAGGCCTGGAAGCCCATTGCCGCGAGCTGTGCCTGGGACACCGACCCGACGTACGTGGGGTTCTGGCCCTGGAAGGCCTCGACTGCGTGTGCGTACGCGACGAAGATCTCGCCTGCTTGAGCTGCCTGCAGTTCTTGGTAGGTTGGAGTGGAGCTGGACGCGGCGTCGCGAGCAATCGGCAGGATGCCGAAGATGAACGTCAGGACGAGCAGAGGGAGGATGATTCGCATGATGGCTCTTTCAGCTATTGGCGCGTCATCGCTGCGCGCAATTGCCGTTGAACTTCGCTCTTGAGCATGTGGAAATCGCCCTTGCGAATGATCGATTGCACGGCGTCCGATGAGTCGCCCTTCACCCAAACGGGTTCGACGGAGAGCACACGAGGGGGCGAGCCCGTACCGCGGGGTTGATCGCGGCCGGGGTCGGCGTTGCGCAGCGACAGATGTGCCGCGGCACGCAGCGCATCGGCCAGCGCAGCCGACACCTTGTCGTTGTTGGCGAGGACCGAAAGGCGAGCCAAGCCACTCACGAGGTCGGCCGCGTGGAACGTCGTCACCACGAGGTGCCCGCTTGTGCTGGCCGTGATCGCCTCGCGAACAGCCATGCTGTCGCGCACCTCTCCAATGAAGATGATGTTCGGGCTGGCGCGGAGCATGTCGCGGACAGCTCCTCCGATGTGACCGTCGGAGGCTACCTCGGTCTGGTAGCACCAGCCGTGACCGTGGCGTCCGTCGATACGGACCTCCATAGGGTTCTCCACCGTCCAGGCAACGCCGCCGAACTGGCTGAGGCGTTGCTTCACGAAAGAAGCGGCCGTGGTGGTCTTGCCGCTGCCGGCCTTTCCGAGAAAGACGACGAGGCCCTCGGTAAGCTCCTCAGACATGAACTGCGAGGCGAAAGCCTGGGGCATCCCGAGATCAGCGAGCGAGCTTGCTGGCATGCGATAGCGACGACAGACGAAGATGCTCTGCTGGTTGGCTAGACGCATCTGACCCACGCGCAACTCCATGCCATCACCGTCTGGCCACTGAACCCGAAAGGCGGGACGTCCGAGCGACGTTGCACGCTCCTCCAGGGAGCGCCGCAGCGCTTCCACCTCGGTCGCACACTCCGGTGGCACCGGAGTCGTTACCAGAGAGTCTGGGGTCGGCTTGAACCAACTGTGCGCCGCCGTGTCGGCGACGAACAAGTCGGAGAACGTGAGGTCGCTCAGAGACATCGCCAATTGCTCAGAACTCAGCGGCCGAACGTGAAGACCAGCGTGTTGCTCGTTGCCGAGCTGCAGGCCGTGACGGCCGCGCCGGCGTCGACGGGCAGCGTCACCGCTGCCGCATTGATCGTCAGCGCCACCGGAGTGGTGGACGTCGCCAGCTTGTTGCAGCCGTCCGCCGGCACGCCCGCCATCGTCACGTCGAACAGCGTGGGATTGGTGTCTGCCGCGATCGTGTTGGCGCCGTTCCACGGGTTGACCAGGCTCGTGCCGCTGATCATGCGTTGCGGCGCCAGCTTGCCGTTGACCGCGACCGTGGAGGTGAGGCTGGCGAAGCTGTTCTGCGACGCGTACAGGGCTTGGACGGAAGTCGTCAGTTGGTTCAGGTCGGTGATCGCGTTGGACGACTTGTTGCTGCCGAAGGCGACATACGCGATGCCGAGGATGGCGCCGACGCCCATGATCTGGGCCAGGTACTTGAACAGGGTGCCGAGGATTTCGCTCATGAATGTTTCCGTTGTGGAGGTTGTTGGTGGAGGAAAGGCTGGATACGAGGTGACTTAAAGGTGGCTGTGGGACAAGGATCAAAAGTTCGGGACGGAAGATGCGACGTTGGACATCGAGTTGATGGCGTAGACCAGAGCGGTCATGAGGATGTAGAGAACCACCTCGGCCCAGAAGCCGATGCGGTTGGCCAACTCCAGCAGGCCTTCCTCAAGCTCGTTCGCCCAGGTCGTTGCGACCTGCGCGATTCGAACGGGGAAGTCGCTGAACCCGGCCATCGAACCGATGTCGTCAACGACGTCGGGATTGGGGAAGCCGAAGGGCGGAAGACCATTGCGACCCTTCCCCTTGGCGGCGAGGGCGCTCGGCAGGCTCGCGCCGTCGTCCATGCGCCACCAGATGGCATGCAGGCGTTCGCGCAGCCACGGCGAAGCGTTCTCGCATTGGCTCTTGAGGATCGCGACGTCGGTCATGCCGGCGCGCAGCAGTGCGGTGAATCCCATGAGCCAGGCGTAGCCCTGGACATCGCGGTAGGCGTTGTAGGGAAAGAAGCGCTCGGCCTTTATCCGCGCGCGACCCTTCCACCTCGGCAGCGACCACAGCACCAGCAGCATCGTTGCGATGAGAACGACAGGCGGAAGCAGCGCCCATGCACTTGTGGCGAGCTCGCCTACCGAAAAGAGAACGGCCGAGGCGCCGCTCGGGTGCCCGGACAGTTCATTCGACTTCATCTCGGGGAGCACGGACGACGCGAGATACCAGACGAAGGCATAGACGAGGGCGACGTAGATCAGGGGCTTCTTCAAAGCGCTCTGCATTGCCTTGATGACGCGCGCCGAGCGCTCCTTCGACTCCACGAGCAAGTCGAGCGCTTGCGCGAGGTTTCCGGACAACTCGCCCGAGCTGATGATGCTCACCTCGTCGACAGGAATCCACGCCCCCAGCGCCTTCGTCAGCGTCTGCCCGTCGCGCATGCGGCGCGACACGTCGGCAATGATCTTGTCCGAGCTGACGCGGCCGGTACGTTGCAAGCGGCCACGGAAGGCCTCCAACGCTCGCTCGACGGGGATCTTGTTGCCGACCTGAGCGGAGAGGTGCTTGTACAGCGCGCGACGGACCTTCCAGGCGAACGCCCATTGATCCATGCGCAGCGCGATTGCTGCGGCCAGCGCGTTCGACGGGATGCGTGCTCCGCCCTTCGCGCGGACCGGCGAGGTCGACTTAACGGCCATTGCGTTCTCCTTCGTTTTGGTCTGCCGAACGCGGTTCGACCAGGTCGACCTTTTCCTCGACGGTGCGGGGATCGACAACGCCGTTGAGGGCGTGCTTGATGGCCTGAACGAGCATCGGCGGGTCGGCGTCGGGGCGGGCGTAGTAGTTGGCGCGAGCCACTTCGGTGCCGTTGCGGATGAAGTCGCCCATGAGGCGCGCATCCGTCGGAACGACCTCGGCGACGGCGAAGCGGTCGACCGTGCCCGAATGGTTGCAGTGCTCGCAGCCAGGACCCAGCAGACGAACCTTGTCGAGGCTTCCCCAAGTCTGCAGTGCGCGATAGAGACGTCCGGGCAGCATCGAGATGTTGTCTGGCGTCAGCTTGATGCTGCAGCGGCGGCACAACCGTGGCAGAAGGCGCTGTGCGATGACGCCGCGGATCACCTTGTGGTCGCAGAAGACACGACGGTTCAGCCGTTCGCTGTCCATAAGCTCCAGTCGGTCAACGAACAGAAACGGGTCGGTCGCGTGGAGCGTCGTCAGCACTTGGTGGCCCGTGACAGCGGCCTCGCAGGCGGCAACGGCGACGTCAGGTCCGCGCAGCTCGCCGAGAAGGATGCTCTTAGGCGCCATCCGAAGGGCAACTCGGAGGAGCGCGGCGTATGCCGCGCCGGTTTCCTCGTCGTTGCGTGCGTTCGTGACGAACATCTGCACGGCCCAGTCCATCGGATACTCGACGGGGTCTTCGATCGTCACGACGCGGTTCTGCGGCTTGCGACGGGCGAGCTCTTGCAGCACTTCGTACATCGCTGTGGTCTTGCCCGCGCCGGTGGGACCAAGCCAGATCACGACGCCCGTCGGTGCGTCCATGAGGCGCTGGAGCTTCTCCAGATTGCCCGACGTGTAGCCGACGAGCGTCATCTTGCCGTCGGGCCTTTGCGGCAGCGTCAACGCCCTGAGTTCGGCGGTGCCATCGGCGGAGCTGAAGGCGTTCACGTACTGCAGGCGCAGCGTCATGAACTCGCCGCCCTTGGCCTGTGGGTAGCAGGGCCCGCGCACGATACGGACTGACGACAGTTCCGTCTCGGGCGGGAATACCTCGCCGGCGATCTGCGCGTTCTGGCACTCCAGGGCCTTGTAGCTGGCATCCCGGACGGTCGCGAGGCCTTGGTAGATGGCGCGTGCGAGGGCCAGGCCGGCGGCGTGGGACATCTGCTCCATCTCGCGCAAGCCGCCGTTCATCTCGATCTGAACGACGCAGTGCGTTCCGCGCATCATCAGATGGATGTCCGAGGCGCGGTAGGCCGCCGCCATGCAAATCAGTCGCTCTGCGTCCTTGAGGACGGTCATGTCGACGTCGCCGGCGGACTCGGTGCCGAGGCGCATGCCACGCCCGAGCATCTTTGCGACGTCCTCAAACGAGCGCGGTTCGACCTTGAGCCTGCGGTTGTTCTGGGCGTTCCGCGCGATCCACGACAGGAAGATCGTATTGCTGGCGTAACTGTGCTCGACGTAGGCAATCTGGGCTCCGACGTCGACGGCAACGCGGTCGGCAAGTCCTTCGGGCAGAGCGACCATTTCGTCGGCGCGATCGATGACTTCATCGTGCATATAGAACTCCTTGGAGTGTCCAGCCGGCGTCGGTTAGCTCGATGCCGGAGATCCGCATTCCGGGAAGCGCGGCGAGCGCCTGCTCGAACTCGGACGCGAACGGCGTTACGGCCGTCGACAGGCTGAAGGCAGCCTGCGTGAAGGCGGGCGCCGGGGCTTGCTGCTTGTCGGCGCCGGGCAGCGCCGGGGGCGCCGACGGCGGCGGCGTGAACGTGAGCTTCAAGTTGGAGCTCTGCGTCCACGCGCGGAAACGCTCGCTGGCCTCTTGGCGAGACAACAGTGCTTCCATGGGAAGCGCGTCGAGCTTCGGCAGCGGGAGTGCTTGGGTCACCACTTCGCCGTCTGGGCTGACAGTGCCGTCGGGATGCTGATCGAGTGTGGCGCCGTCCGACCGCTTCCAGGTGACGACGGCCGACGCCTGATTGCACGTCACCTTGTCGAGAGCCCAGCCGTACTGCGAAAGCGGAAGGTCGAGAACGGCGTTTCCGCACGCATGCAGCCAGATATCGGGTGCGGGAATGGCCGGCGCCGACGAGGGCGCAGCGGCTGGGGCCGCAATCTTGGGGGCAGCCGCTTGCTGTGCGAGACGCATGCGCATCGCGGCCATGGCGGCTTGGCGTTCGCGCTCCTCCTGCTGCTTGTGCGAGTACCACCAGCCGGCGCCGACGAGAAGGCTGACGCCGACGGTCGCAGCGATGGCAATCTGCGGCGTCGTCGACACGCCGTCGATCGGCTTGACCGGCGAGGACTTCTCGTCGACAGCGTCAAGCATTTCGGTGAGAGCTGCGAGGTCGCCCTCCACGTGGTTCCAGTCGAGGAAGCCGCTGTGGCGTTCGCGCGCTGCACGGATCTCGTCAGGGCCGCCGAGAACATCGCCGTCCGGCAGGATAGTGTGGTTGTCGCGAACGGCGATGTACCACGACAGTTGGTCGTCGATGCGGAAGACGCCAAGCCAGGGCTGCTGCTTCGACTCTGCGAGCTTGGCCGCGAGGCTGAAGAGGTTGCGGGTCTTCTCTCCCTCGATCGGCGCGCAGAAGCCGGCTTGCTTGTAGTCGGTCGCGTTCCGAATGCTGACCCAAGCGGCGCGTTGCCGCTCTGCGTCCTCACGCAGGTCGGACTTGCTGGGCGAGCTCTCGTAGGACAGCCAGCTCATGCCGGCCAGCCAGCGGCGCTTGCCGATCTGGATGATGCCCGACATCTTCAGTGCTCCGCAGCCGGGATGGGCGCGAAGTTCAGCGAGTATTGGCCAGCCGCGGTCGCCACGATGACCTCGTTGTGGGACACCTTCGCGACGCTGCCGACGCCAGGGAGCGCGCTTCCCGCGTGCACCTTGACGATGCCGCCGGTCGCGAATTCCAGGACTGCAGTGAGATCCCCGTCGAGCCCGTAGACCGAAACGACCTTCAGGGCCTGAGCAGCCTGGCTGGCGCGAGCGGATTCGGTTATCCGTGGTGCGGGTGCCTGGGATGACGACTGGCCCGCAGGCAGCTTAGAGCGCAGGTCAGCGGCCTTGACCATCTCGGCGAGCACGGCGTTTTCCGAACGCAACGCATCGAGCTGACGTAGCGTCGCGACATTGCTGGCCGCGCTGTGCAGTTGCGAGGGAGCGGGTGTGGTCGCAGGCGCCAAGGAGGGTACTGAGGCCGGGCTTGTAGGAGCGCGTTTCGGCCTGGCCGAGGCGCGCAGATCGGCTTGCGAAGGACCGGCGAAAGCCTTCGCTTGCACCGTGGAGAGCAGCGCCGGCGCGGAGGCAGTCGGCGCGACCTTCTGGCCCGAGGTCGGCGCCGTCGGCGCCGTCGGCGCTGCGGTCGCCGTCAGCTTGCCGAGTGAGGCCGCGCTTGCGGTCTTCGGAGCGAGCTGCGACCGGGCCGGCATGCCGTCGCCAGGGATCGTGCCGAGCGGATCGGAGAGCGCATCCGGGGTAGCGGCGTGCGCGCCGCTGAGAGGAAGGGCGAATGCCAGTACGGCCGCACGGAAGGAGAGGAGTTGCATCAAAGCACCTTTGCAGTCACGACGATGGCGGTCATCTGCTTGCCGGTGGTGTCGTCAAAGCCGCCGCCGAGGAGATGGTTTTCGGGCAGGCCGACGCCATTGCGCTTCGACTGACCGGTGAATTGCTGTACCCCGGTGAGCAAGAGCGAGTCGCCGGGAGTGAGCGAAGCGGATTGTTGGAACGTCCCGATGTCGTAGTTCACCGTTTGGATGAACGACGTCGCGGTGCCGATAACGCCGAAGCCGTTGTTGTTGGAGTTTGTGATGTCCATCGCCAACAGCACCTTGCCGTTGACCAGACGCGGAGTGAAGATGGCAGTAAAGCCGGTGGTCAGGGTTCCCGGCGTCAGCGTCGGCGGGAGCGGCGTTGCGCCCACAGCGACGGAAGCGCTCGGGGTTTCTTCGGCGAGATAGCCCTGCACGTTGGCTACTTGAAGCGGCACAGGTCGACCGTTGAGGGTCGTCACGGTCTGATGCATCGTCTGGACGACACGTCCGTTGGAGGACAGCGCGTTCATGGTGAGGGTCGAGCCATTGAATTGGCCGAGGTGACCAGTGTTGGACAACACATTCGCGGTCAGACTCATCGGGTTGGTCCCGCTCACGACCGAAGGCGCATCGGGCGCGGTGAGCTTGAAGCCGTACTTGCTCGTCAGGGACGAGAACAGAACCGTCGGGTCCCAGCTGTAGTTGTCCTCGGCGTTGCCCTTGACCGTATAGACGTCAACCGTGATCGCGACTGATTGGCTCAGGTTGTCGGAGACGCCCCTGACCCACTCTTCGACGTTGCGAACTTGGGTCGGCGTACCCGTGACCGTCACGCTTCCCAGGGAGGAGCTCACCGCAACGGTGGCCCCGATGGCGACGGTTTGCGCCGTCTTTTCGAGGTCACCCCACACATCGTCGGCGTAGTCGGCAGTTGTGCTGGCGCCGATAGTGCTGCCGTTGTTGACCCCGCCGCTGGCCGAACCGCCGCCGCTGGAGGTGGTCGAATTCGCGGCGATCTGGCCGTTGCCCTTGACCTTCTTGGCCAGCGCGGGCAGGTAGAAAGTCTTCGTTTCCGTCTTGTAGAAAACAACGCCACGGCCATCGCTGGAGAGCTTCCACCATGCGGCGACCTTTCCCGCGACGATGTCCAATAGGCCCGACACCTCCCCGTCGTAGTCGATGACGAAAGTGTGGGTTGCCGCCGCGGAGAGGTTGGTTGCGCCGGGTCGAGCCGCGGTGCTCACAGGGGCCATGTTCACGGTGCCCGTCAAGGCTGGCACGATCGGAGCGCCGACCACGGGCGAAGTGATCGCAGCGTTCGATTGAACCAAGGAGGGCGAGGTCGTCATCTCCGTCGCATCGACGGTCATTCCGGCGTTCTGCGTCAGGAAGGTGGCGACATCGACGAGGGTCACGGACTGGCGCGGGTTGTAGGTAATTCGGCGAGCCAGAAGCGGGGAGGGCGGAGGTGCCACAGGCACCGTGCTTCCCATGAGCCAGGCCGTCGTCGTTCGCGTGACGATGGGGACGGGCTTGTCTTGCTTGGCTTGCTGCACGGCGACCTTGTCGGTCGTCGTCGTGTGCTCCTTGGTGATCTCGGTGTTGAGCGTTCCGCACGCCGTCAGTGCGAGCGCGAGAGCGGTGAGCGCGATTGGCGCGATGCTGCGAGTGTTCATGTCCGCGAGACTTTCTTTTCCGTTATTGCTGGACGATTCCGGGGCCGGAAACCACCATGGTTCGGTTGCCCTCGAAGATCTGGGCGCGCACCAAGGCTCCATTGCCGGCCAGCGTCTCGATGACGCTCGTGGCTGCGTCGGGGAAGCTGCCGGTGAAGGTGGCGGCTGCCGGGACGACCCAGTCCTTGGGCAGCTGCCAGACGATCGTCCAGTTCGCGCGACCAGCCCAGGTCTTCAGGTTCTGACCGACAGTCGTGCCGGCGGTCAGTGACCAGCGCTGCTCGATCGGCAGCGCGGCGGCGTTCGGGTTCGCCGTCGCGGCGACGGGCACCGCCAGAATTGCGGCCCCCTTGTCGCTGGCTTGGGCGACGATGGGGAGCGCGGGCTCCGTCGAAAGCGTGGGGCGGATGCCCAGGTCTTGCGCCGAAGCAGCGCTTGCGACAGTGAAGGGCAGCAAGGCGGCGAAGAGTCGTTGATGCATCGTGAGTTCCTTCATTGGGCGCAGGGGACGTTGGCGTCGGTGACGCGCACGACTTTTTCCCCGACTCGCGCGCAGATGTTCAAGCCGGTGCTGTCGGAGATCCGCTTGAGGACGTCTGGGAACGCGCCGTCGAGAACCGTGGTGTGCGTGACCTGGTAGAAATTGCTCGCCTCCCAGACGATGGGCTTCCAGCCGGAAGCCTTTGCCCACTCGTCCAGGTTCTCCTTGAGGTTCAAGCGGGCATCCAGCGTCCAGCGTTCGACGTGCACCTGCGTGGGTGCTCGTGGAGCGGTCGCGACCGGGGGCGCGAATGCGGCCTGCATTGCCGGCGTTTCCGAGGCCGGAGCCGAGGTGTCCGCTTCGGCGAGGCTGCGAAGGATGCTGGCCGCGACGGAAGGCTGCATCTGGCCCGATTGCACGGCCCGATTGATGTAGTCGATGAGACGTTCGTCTTGCGACGTGCGAGGCGCGGTGGGGGCTGCCGCACGGACCTGCTGGCGGTCGTCGGGAAGGAAGCGGTACGAGTGAGGGATCGACGGCTGTTGGACTTCGCGGATCTGGCTGCGCGCCTGTTCCGTGACCGAGTAGTGCGGATCAATCTTCCCCGTGATGAACACGTCGGTCGACGAAATGGCCGCCGATGCCTGCGGGTTGCCGGTTCCGTCCGCGTCGATCTCAATGATCGCGGCGGATACGCCGGCGCGAGAGAGGTATGTGCGCAGTGCCGAAGCTCGGCTCATCGCGAGGACGCGCTGCTTCTCGTTGTCAGTGGTCGTGGCGCTATCTACGTGGCCCACGATGCGAATGTGCGCGGCGTTCTGCATGCGGGGCACGAGGCCATCGACGAATACCCGCGCGATCGGGCCGAGCTGGGTGGAGCCTCTGGTGAAGCCGACCTTGAACTTGTCGGGTGCAGGAGGCTCGATAGGCCGTTCGCGCCCCTCCAGCGCCGAAGTTGGGTAGAGGTCGGCATCGACCACCGTGTAGGTGGCGTGCGCGCTCGTGGCAATAGCCCAGACCCCGATGAAGGGAGCTAGCGAGCGGTACGCGAAGTGCATCTTGAATCGCATGGTTGTGTCCAAGCTTGTTGATGTGACCCCGTTGGGGCTGAAGTGCATTATTTGTGATGGTACATGAAGACAAGGCATTGCGCAAAAAATAATGCACTTGCATAATGCATCCCGTCGACCCCACACCCCCAATGGGTGAGCAACGCGGGTCTTTTGCAGCAAAAGAACGGAGTCGAGAGTGAGCGGTTCGGTAGATGACGACCTGGTAGCGCGCAGGCGCGAGGCCCTGGTCTACGCGTTCGGGCCAGTGGTCATGAACGCGCTGGCCGACCCGGATGTCGTCGAAGTGATGCTGAACTGCGACGGCAAGCTCTGGGTTGAGTCGCTGGGCGACATGCGCCACGTCAGCAACATGCGCGCGGACGACGCCATGGCGATCCTGAGCCAGGTGTCCTCGGCTTTGAACGGCGAGCTGTCGAAGGAAGACCCGTTCGTCGAGGGCGAATTGGTGCTCCTGAATGGGGAGCGCTTCGAGGGAGTCGCACCGCCGGTGGTGGAGAGCTCGATCTTTGCGATCCGAAAGAAGGCTCTTCGCATCTTCACGCTCGACGATTACGTACGCACGCGCGTCCTAACTTTCCGGCAGGCCGAACTGCTGCGTGCGGCCATCCTGGCCCAAAAGAACATCCTCGTCGTGGGTGGGACAGGCTCGGGCAAGACGACCTTTGGCAACGCACTGTTGCACGAGATTGCGAGGCTCCGTCCCGGTACCCGAATGCTCTTTCTTGAGGATACGAAGGAGCTGCAGAGCACGCTGGAGAACCGCGTGTTTCTCCGCACGTCGCCGTGGACGACGATGGGGCAAATCTCCAAGGCTGTGAACCGCCTGCGGCCTGATTCCATCACGGTGGGCGAAGTGCGTGAGGGGGCGCCGGCCCTCTCGCTGCTCAAGCTGTGGAACACAGGCCACCCAGGCGGCCTCGGCACAGCGCACGCAGATTCTGCCTACAAGGGGCTGACCCGCATGGACCAGCTGATCCAAGAAGTCTCGCAATTCCCCCAAAGGGTCTTGATCGGCGAGGCCTGCAATT
>Ga0302314_10013077_pt1 | contig 14291 bp, 11 predicted proteins | sample III_Palsa_N2_3_FD_200533 | JGI IMG/M metagenome (GOLD analysis project Ga0302314, IMG submission 200533) | Peat permafrost microbial communities from Stordalen Mire near Abisko, Sweden - III_Palsa_N2_3 | ecosystem: Environmental > Terrestrial > Soil > Palsa > Peat permafrost | place: Sweden... | reverse complement strand
CCTGGCTTATCATCCAGGCCGCCCGGCCGCCGGCGGTGAAGGAGCTGGAGAGGGTTCGCGCCGATCCGGTCTGGGCGCCGCTGCTGTCCAACCGCTTCCCGACCCTGATCGTGGTCGGCGACTACTATATCTTCGGCGAGAGCGACGACGGGATGCAGGTGAACCGCCTGGTGCGGGAATATTCCGTCAACTCCAACACCGACCTCGATGGCTTCCTGATGGCGCATCCGGACAAGGTCTCGCACTATGTCGATCTCGATTTGCGCTACCTGCCTGTCGGCGCGGCCTATGCCCTGAGGGACGTGCTGCCGGTGGTGGCGACGGCGGCCAAGGCTGGGCCGGTGAAGGTGATCCTGGCCTCGGACCTGACGCCCGGCATGCTGAAGGCCAACAACATCGTCTACGTCGGCTATTTCAGCGCCATGGGCGAGCTGCGCGATGCGGTGTTCGCCGGCTCGCGGTTTTCCGTCGGCGAGACCTACGATGACCTGATCGACGCCCGCACCCAGCATCACTATTCCAGCCAGGGCGGCGGGCCGGACAGCAATGGCGCCATGTATGTGGACTATGGCTATGTCTCGGCCTTCAAAGGACCGGCCGGCAACCGGATCGTGGTCGTGGCCGGCACCCGCGACGTGGCGCTGATGCAGGCGGCGGACGCGGCGACCAGTTCGTCAGGCGTCAGACAGATGATCCAGTCCGGCCAGACGCCCGACGCCTTCGAGGCCCTGTACGAGGCCGAGGGCATGAGCCGCCTGAATGTCGCCGGCAAGCTGCTGACCGCCTCGCCGCTGGATACAGGCAAGATCTGGAGCGGATCGGCGGGAAAGATCTATCCCGCGGGGTGAATTAAGGAATTTCACTACGAAGGCACACGAAGAGCACGAAGGGGCCGGTGTCTTCGCTGTTTAGACGCGAAGGCGCGAAGGGCGCAAAGAAGGCGCGCAGCGCGATCAATTAGCGCCTAGCCCTCAACGATCTAATGCGGGCAAAGCCCGCCTTGGCGTTGAATTCCTTCCTTCGTGTGCTCCCTGCTGAAAACCCCCCGGAACCGCTCGCCGGTCAGAGGACGCGCGCCAACTCCACCCGCCGCTCGACGCCGATCACCTCCAGGAAGTCCTCGTCGTGGCTGACGACGATCAGGGCGCCGTCGTAGCCGAGCAGGGCCTGCTCGATGGCGGCGATGGAGTCGAGATCGAGGTGGTTGGTCGGCTCGTCCAGGACCAGGCATTGCGGCGGCGCTGTCGACATCAGCACGCAGGCCAGAGCCGCGCGCAGGGTCTCGCCGCCGCTGAGGTCACGGACGCGGGCTTCGGCGGCGGTGTTGCGAAACAGGAATCGAGCCAGCGCCGCCTGGGCGGTGTTGCGATTGGCCTCGGGGTTGAGCCGCAAGAAGTTGGCCAGCAGGGTTTGGCCGGAATCGAGGATAGAGGCGCGCTGGTCGAGTACAGCCAGGGGAACGCCACGCGTCACGCGCCCCTCGCTGGGCTCGATCTCGCCGGCCATCAGCCTGATCAGGGTGGTCTTGCCGGCGCCGTTGGGGCCGACGATGGCGATCCGCTCTGGACCCAAGACGCTGAAGGACTGATCGCGCAGAATCCATCGGCCCGCCGCCGCATAGCTGACGCCTTCAAGGCTCAGCACCCGCCGCGCGGCCGGCAGGTTCGAGGGCGGCAGGACGACGGCCAGGCGGCGGACGCGTTCGATCTTGGCCTGGGCGATCTCCAGGGTTTGCTGAACCTCCGTGCGGCGGCGATCAGCGAGGTGGCCTAGCCGGGCGCCGCTGTTCTCGGCCCGCTCGGCCTTTGCATCGAGGAGCATCTTGGGCGCGTCGCCCTTGGCGCGGGCGCGCTTACCGGCGGCGTCGCGGCGGGCTTTGCGCTCCCGCTCGCGCTGGATTTCGGCTTGGGCGCGCCGCGCCTCCTGTTCGGCGCTGTCGAGATCCCGAGCCGCCGCCTGCTCCATCGCCGCCTTGCGCTCGGCATAGAGGTCGTAGCCGCCACCGAAGCTGGTTGCGCCGAGGCTAGTCAGCTCGACGATCCGGTCCATGCCGCGCAGCAGGGCGCGGTCGTGGCTGACCACCAATGCGCCGCCGCGCCAGGCATCGAGCATCCGGCCGACCATGTCCCGCGCCTCGGCGTCGAGATTGTTCGTAGGCTCGTCGAGCAGGATCAGATCAGGACGGTCGATCATGAGGGCGGCGAGGCTGGCGCGGGTGGCTTCGCCGCCGCTCAGGCTCAAGGCCGGACGGTCCAGATCGGCGCCCTCCAATCCGACATCGGCGAGCGCGCTGTCGATCCGCTGCGGCAGGTCCCAGTCGGCGAGATCGAAATCCTCCGCCGCGCCCTCCCCGCGCCCGATCCGATCCAACCGCGCCAGGGGTTCGCCGACGCCCAGCAGATCGCTCAGCGTGGCATTGGCGCTGGGCGCGGATTGCCTGAGCGTTCCGACGCGGCCGCCGAGCGCCACCGCACCCGCCGCCGGGGCGAGCTCGCCCTGGATCACGCGCAGCAGGCTGGTCTTGCCGACGCCGTTGCGGCCGACAAGGCCGACGCGCTCGGCGCCGATGGCCAGGTCGAGATTATTGAAAAGCTCGCGGCCGTCAGGCGTGCGGCAGGCGAGTCCGGAGAGGGTGATGAAGGCGGTCAAGGGACACCAGGAGATGAGGAACGGCGAGGGCGAAGTCGGGGCGCGTCGCGTGTTCCATCGTGGTCTCCCTGGGTTTGGTGTTCGTCGGGCGGCGGGGAGAAATTCCTCGCGCTTCGACAAGCTCAGCATGAGGATTTTTCAGGGCAGCTCAAGAGGCTTGCGATCGACCGCCGGAGGGGGCCAGCGCGAGGTCCGGAAACGGCCAGACCGCCCCGCCCCGCCATGGTCATTTCCGCTCCACCAACCTAGGAGCCTGACACCATGACATACGTAATTTCCGGCTTGCCGCTGGAGACCTTCCAGCCACTGTTCGGCCTGAACGATGACGCCCTCGCCGCCCACCACGCGGTGCGGACAACCGCCGGCGAGACCGGCCGCTATCCCTGCCGCGTGACGCTGGAAGACGCCAAGCCGGGCGAGACCCTGCTGCTGATCAACTACCAGCATCAGGACGCCGATACGCCCTACCGCTCCAACTACGCCATCTACGTCAATGAGACGGCGACGCGGACGCCGCGGCTGACGGGCGAGCTTCCGCCGGTGCTGCGCGACCGGCCGATCGCGCTGCGGGCCTTCAACGAGGCCGGCATGCTGATCGCCGCCGAGCTGGCCCTAGCCGACGATGTGGACGCCGCGATCGGCCGCCAATTCGCCAACCCGGACGCGGCCTATCTGCACGCCCACAATGCCGCCCACGGCTGTTTTGCGGCGCGGATCGATCGAGCGTAGCGTTTGAATCCGGCCGAGCGGCGGGTGAAATCAGGTGCGATCGACCGCTGGCGCTGGCCCCCACCCAGCGCCAGCGGAACGATTCATCGGGAACTCAACAAGCCCAACCGCGAATTTTTCTGCAAGAGCCGCCGATCTGCGCGAGAGTGGCGGCAGCGGAGGATACATCCGCGCCGCAGGGAGGACCTCGCCGTGGCCGATTTCGACACCATCCTCTATGACAAGACCGGCCATCGGGCGACGGTGACGATGAACCGGCCCGAGGCGCGCAACGGCATCACCCAGCTGATGCTGGACGAGCTGCTGATCGCCCTGGAAGACGCCGCCAGCGACGACAACCTGCGCGTCCTGGTCCTGCGCGGCGCCGGCAAGGACTTCTGCCCCGGCGCGGACGTCAAAGCCTATGCGGCCGGAACCGGCGGCGTGTCGAACCCCAAGACCTTCCACGTTTCCAGCATCCTGCACGAAGCGCCGATCGTGACGGTGGCGGCGATCCGAGGCGCCTGCGCCGGCGCGGCGATCGGCTGGGCCGCGGCCTGCGACTTTCGGGTCTGCGACGACACCGCCAAGTTCAACACCGCCTTCCTGGGCGTAGGCCTGTCAGGCGACATGGGCGGGCCATGGTTCCTGCCGCGCATCCTGGGCGCGGCCAAGGCGCGGGAGCTCTATATGCTCACCGGCCGGTTTGACTCCGCCGAGGCCCACCGCATCGGCCTGGTCAGCCGGCTGTTCGCCGAGGCCGAGTTCGAGGACGGCGTCGAGGCGATCGCCACCAAGCTGATCAACACCGCCCCCATCGCCCTGCGCTCGATGAAGGCCAACTTCCTGGACGCCGAGCGCCTGCCCTTGCGCGAATTCATCGACCTGGAGACCAGCCGCCACATCGCCTCCGGCCGCAGCGAGGACTCCCGCGAAGCCTTCCGCGCCTTTGTGGAAAAGCGTACCCCGGTCTTCAACGGCCGCTGATCTCAGGGCCGATTCCAAGGGGTATATATGGCGCGGTTGATCGGACTGGCGGCGGCGCTGATCGCCGGGTTCGTGATCTTCTACTGGGGCAGCGTGACGCCCAAGCCGGCGCCGGCAGACGCGCCAGCAGCAGGCTTCTCCGCCGGCCGCGCCTTCGCCGACGTGCAGGCGATGGGGTTGGTCTCACATCCACTGGGCTCGCCCGCCAACGCCAAGGTTCGCGACATCCTGGTGGCGCGCATGCAGGCGCTCGGCCTGTCGCCGCAGATCCAGCGTGGCCCCGCCATCGAGGCGCGCGACGCGACGATCGCCGGCGGAACGGTGGAGACTGTGATCGGCGTCCTGCCCGGCCGCGACCGCGCCGCGCCGGCGCTGGTGATCATGGCCCACCACGACAGCGTGCCTGGCTCCCCCGGCGCGGCGGACGACACCACCGGCGTCGCCTCGGCGCTGGAAATTGTCCGGGCGCTGAAGACCCATGGCCAGCCTGCCCGCGACGTCATGGTCGTGATCACCGACGGAGAAGAGGTCGGCCTGCTCGGCGCGCACATCTTCTTCGACAGCCCGCTCGCGGCCCATGTCGGCTATGTGATCAATCTGGAGACTCGCGGCGGCGGCGGGCGGGCGATCATGTTCGAGACCGCCTCGCACAATGGCGGCGACATCGCGCTTTATCGCCGGACCGCGGTCACGCCCGAGAGCAACGCCCTCACCGTCTTCGTCTATCAGAACCTGCCCAACGACACCGACTTCACGGTGGCGAAGCAGCACGGCAAGGTCGGGCTGAACTACGCCTTCATTGGGCGGCAGTTCGACTATCACTCGCCCAGTTCGACCCCGGCGGCCCTGGACATCGGATCGCTGCAGCACATGGGCCAGCAGGTGCTGCCCACCGCCGTGGCGCTGGCGTTCGGGCCGCTGCCGGGCCGGGCGCCGGACGTGGTCTACGGCAATCTGCTGTTCGGCCTCACCGTCGCCTATACGCCGTGGGTCGGTTGGCTGGTGCTGCTGGGCTGCGCGGCGCTGATCGGCGCGGGCGTGGTTCAGGCACGGCGGCGGAGCGCCTTCAGCTGGATCGACACGGCGCGCGGCGCTGGCGCGGGGCTTTATCTGATCGCGCTCAGCGGCGCCGCGCTCGAACTGGCGCGCCGGGCCACGGGCGCCGGGACCGGGCCGTTCACCGGCTATCGCCCGCTGTTGGCCAGGTTCCCGACCTTCGAGGTCATGATGCTGGCCGCGGCGCTGGCGGCGCTGTTCGCCGCCGCAACCTTGATTGGCCGCAACCGCAGCCGCTGGATCGCCGCCTTGGCGCCGCTGGTGTGCGGAGCCGCCGCCTGTCTGTTCGGCGGCTTCGATGCACTTGCGCTGGGGTTCGGCGTCGCCGGCGCGATCCTGGGCCTCGCCGCGTTCGGACAGCCGGCCCGCGCGGCCGGCGCCTGGGCAGGTCTGCTGCTTTTGTTCCTGCTGATCGCCCTGCCCCTGCACGCCCTGGCGCCGACGGCGACCTATGTGATCGTTTGGCCGCTCGTCGCCGCCTGCATCAGTTTCGCGGCTAGCCTGGGCGGCGCGGACATTTCGTTGCGCACGCGGGCGATCCAGGCGCTCATCGCCGCCCTGGCGCTGGCCTGGGTCGGCTATCTGTTCCACAGCCTGATGGTCGGCCTGGATTTGGCGGCGTTAGAGGTCCTGCCGACGGTGCTGGCGGCCTTCGTGCTCTGGCCCGTGCTTATGCCGGAGACGCCCGATCGGGCGCCGCTCTGGCCGGCGGGCGTGTTGATGGCGATCAGCCTGACCATCGCCGCCGTCCTGCACCTGACCTCGCCCTGGACGCCGCGCCACCCGAACAACGCCGAGCCGATCTTCGTGATCGATCCGGCCTCGCACCAAGCCTGGCGAACCAGTTTGACGCCCCTGGACGACTGGACGCGCGGCCTGCTGACGGCGGAAGGCGGCGCAATCAAGCCGCACAGCTTCGCCTTCTGGCCCGATCCCCTCAACGCCGCGTCCGCAACCTACACGCCGGTCGAGCCGCCAGCGGTCACGGCCGCCGTGGGTCCGGACGGCAAGGTCACCCTCACCGCGACGCCGCAGGCGGGCTCCGCGCGGATCATCCTTCGGCTGCGGTCCGCCACGGGGCTCGACGGGGTCTATGTGGGCGGCGCCCGCGCGATCGAGCAGCGCCGAGGACGTGCGCCCAAGCCCTTTGCCCTGGCGGCAGGCCAGTGGGGCGCGGTGCTGTGGACCGCGCCGGACGGGATGACGATGACGCTGCACACCGCCGACCCGGCCCACCTGGAGATCAACGCCACCGAAATCTACGACCGCTGGATGTCGGTGAGGCCGCTGCCGCCCACGCCCCCCAAGGAACAGATGTGGAGCCAGGCCGGATCGACCTATGTGGTGGGGCAGGTGAAGGTTGGACCGTGAGCACCACCAGGACCCAGCCAGTCTTGCGCTCGTCCCCACCTTCGCCTGTCATTTGAGGATATTCAGGCGCCGACTGCGTAGCGGCCGACGATGAACGCTCGATCTCAGCACACCCCGCTCTGTGGCGCGCTCATAACGCGCCTTCGCGGGGATGAGCGGACCAAACATCGGCCCTAATTTCCCAACCCTGCATCCCTGCACCCCGCCGGCGCGGTCACAGGATTGCAACGCACCACCGCCTTGTTCGGCAGGCTGACGGAATAGCCGGTCCAGCGGGCCGGCTCGAACGCGGGATAGTCGGTGGAGATGATCTGAGCGCCGTCGCTTAAGGCCGCGTCGCGGCGGCTGACGTCGCCGCTGCGGGCTTCGTGGGTGTCGGCGTCGGCGCGGGTGCGGACGAGGTAGCCCTGTTTGACCAGCTTGGTGATCAAGTCGGGCGGGCCATCGTTCTCCTCGACGAAGGCCGCGTCCGGGTCACCCGGTTTGCCGTTGGTGAATAGCACCCTGCCCGCCAGCGCCGGATGCACAGCGACATAGGTCGCGGTGACATTGGTCTGATCCAGCAGCATCACCACCTTGCCCTTCGCCGCCCGCACCGTCGGCCAGCCGCCATGGGCGATGGCTTCCGGCAAGGTGGCGTAGTGGCCGCGCACCTGATCCGGCGTGATGCGCTCGTCTTCCGGAAAGACCGAGCGGATTTCGGCGTCCAGAGCGTCCAGCACCTCGGCGGTGAAGGGCTCGGGGGCGACCATGGGGACGCCGGGGATGGGGGCCTGGGTCTTGGTTTCCACCAGGATGAACAAGGGCGTGTGGTCGGGATGGGCTTTGGACCAGGCGCGCAGCTCGGTCAGGCAGGCGATGAAGGGCTGGCAGTTGCTGACATAGTCCAGGTCCTGCAGGTGCATGACCTTGAAACCTGGCTTCTTCATCACCCCGTCCGGGTCGAACGCCGCCTGGCCGCCAGGCGCGAAGTTGGCGCCAAAGGGATGGGCGAAGCGGCCGCCCTTCATGTCGGCATAAACATCCAACTCCACCTGGCGAATGCCGTGATCGAGCTGGGTGGTGAGGGCCGCGTGGCTGTAGTCCAGCTCGTCGAACGCCTTGGGGTTCTGGGCCTTGATCAGCTTGGCGACACCGGGCGTGAGGCCGGCGTGGTAACTGTTGTGGCTGCCGATCACCTGGATCTGGTTGATGTGGACGTCGGCGTCCGGCGCCGCCAGGGCTGGCGCCCCCAGCAGCGCCAGCGCCAAGCCTGCGAAACTTGAGCCCTTCGGCATGACGCCCCCCTGTCTTATTAAATGGGCAAACCGCCCTGCCGGCACCTTAGCCCAAGTCGGCTCGCCTGGTTAAGCCGATCGCATAACGGCGTTCGCCTGGCTTGGAACTAATGAGGCTCTGTGGCATTGGTTAACGGCTAAGCCAGAATGGCGAAGCTTCGGGCGGCTCGGGAGGTCCCGGGCCTGGGTGGGAGACTTGTCATGAAGACCTTAGTCACGGCGTTCGCCTGTGCGGCTCTGGCTGCGGGATCGATGATCACCGCCCCGGCCGCCTTTGCTCAACCCGCCTTTGCTCAAACCGCCTCGGGTCAGGCCGTCGTCACAACGACCACCCACACCTATCACTACGGCTATGGCTATACCCACCGCGCCTATGCCTACCGCAGCCACGCCGCCTACAGGCCCTGCGGAGCGGGCTACGGGTGCGGCGCCTATCTGACGGGTCGGTCCGAGACCGGCGAGGCGATCGACATGGACTATCAGGCGCCAATCGGCGAGCCCGTCTACGCCAACGGCGACGTCGCCGTCATCTGCAGCTGCGACCACCGCCGCTAGGCGTCGGCGCTGGTCTTGGCGACGGAGGGACACCGATGAAGGTTGCAACTACGATCGCGTTCGGAGCAGGCTTGCTGGTGATGGCCCTGTCGCCAGCGGCGGCATCGGCTCAACAGCAGGCTTACGCTCCGGCCGAGCATCACGACGACCGCGCCGAGACCCGCGACTATGGCGCGGCGGCGTCCGACAGCCGGTATGGCCAGCGCTATGCCGGCCGCGACGGCGCACAGGCCTACGGTGAACGACGCGACGAGCAGCGCGGCCTGGGCGAAGACCAGCGCCGGTATGCGGATGGCCAGGCTTACGGCGGCGAGCGATCCTATGGCCGCCGCGACGGCGTCCAGGCCGGATACGATTCTCGATACAGGAACGATGAGTATCGGGGTGATGGGTATCGAAGCGACGCCTATCGGGACCGCGGCTATCGCGACCGTGGGTATTCATATGGCCGATCCGGCGACGGCTACGCCTATGGCGGCGGCTATCCGGACTATGCCTACGATCCGGCGCAGGGCTACGAAGGCGCGCCCTATGACAATCGCGGCTATGACGAATACAGCGGCTTCGTCGCGCCGCCGGTCTACGGCGAGGACTACGACCAGCCCTATTACGGACGGTCTTACGGCCGCTGCGGCTGCGGTTACTGAGCCGACTTAGACGATACTCAGGGCGGCCCGAGCCTTCTTCGTCAGCGAGCCGGCGACGATGGCGTGAGCCTGGGCGAGATAGGCGACCAGATCGTCATCCGGCAGGGCCTCATAGCTCATCAGCTGAACCCATTTGGCGCGGGCGAGGTAGGGCGCCGGGCGGGCCAATCCCTGCTCGACGAGCATTTCGAAAGCCAGCTCGGACGCCTTGAACGCGGGGCCAGACGGCGGCGCGCCGCCGGAGCCCGCGGTGGCGAACATCTTGCCGCCGACGCAATAGCATCGGTCCGAGCCCCATTTGATGTCGAGGATCGCGCCCGGGAGCGCCAAGGCCGCATCGTTGAAGGCTTCTGGAGTCATGGTGGAAGCCTGGACCATCGAGAGCGGTCGTCAAGCTAATGACAGGCCGGCGACACGCCCTGGCTGGGACGTTGGACCGCATAGAGGAAGACGCCATTGTCGCCGAGGCCGCGATCGAAGTGGCCGATCAGCTTCAGCGGCGCCTGCAGGAAGCTCAGATCCTCGTCGCTGGCCAGATAGGCGAACGCTCCGGGCTGGGTGATCCGGTCGGCGAGGTCGTCATCCTCGACATCATCGTAGGCGTGCGTGTCCCAGCGGATGAAGCTGTCGAGACATTGCTTCTGCAGGTTGTAGGTCGGCCGCCCCAAGAAGGCGGAGATATCGCTGCCGACATAGCCCGGATAGGCGGCCCACTGGGCGCCCTGGAGATGATGGGCCTTGATCCAGTCGATCTCCTGACGGCCCCATGAAAACGGGATGATCAGGGCGCAGGCCGCGGCCCACAGACCGCATAGCGCGCTGATCCCCATCCAGCCGATGAAGGCCGGCGAAGCGGGCGCGCCCGCTCGCTCCACGCGAATCCATTCCAGCGCAATCACCAGCAATACGACCACGCCGACATGCCTGGGATAGGTGGGGTAGATCAGCGCCGACAGGGCGGTCATGGCCAGAAACAACCCCAGCACGAGGGCGCTGGCGCGCCGGTCGCGGCCGGTCGCCCAGACCGCGAGACCGCCGGCGCCAAGACCTAGCAGCGCCGCCAGCAAGGGCGCCTCGGGCGAGCTGACCAGAACCTGCCACCGATAGGGCCAAACGCCGACCAGGGCGGGATAAAGGGTCGACGACTCCCACCGCAATGCGGCCAGGGTCCGGAGCCACAGGGGCTGAGCCAAAGCGCTGGCGCCCGTGGAGACGTCGTGGACGGGGATGATGGTGATCACGGCCGCGAGCCCCGCCACCGCCCACAGCGCCACGCCCGCCCAGGACCATCGCCGCTCGATCCAAAGGCCGGCGAGCACCAGCATTCCCGACAAGAAGGCGAAATTGACAGTGACATTGGCCATCAGCGCCAGAATGAGCCAACCCCAGGCCGTGCGCCGGAAGGCCAGCCAGGCGAATAGCAATAGCTCGCCAAGCCCATAGCCACGGACGATGACGCCGTATTCGAACAGCGGGTAATAGCCGGCCAGGATCACCAGCTTGAGCCAGGGCGGGAACGGCGCGCGCAGCCAGACCAGGGCCGCGACGGACAGGGCGATTACGACCTGCGCCGCCTTCAGCGCGGCAGGTGATCGGATCGCGGCCTCAAAGGGGGCGAGGACCAGATACCAGAGGCTGGGATGACCCTCGTAGTGGAGGTTGGAGAACAGGCCCGTCACGCCGACCGAGTCGCGGACCAGCAGATAGGCCTGCAACTCGTCCCGCCAGGGCGAATGGGCGGCGATCAGCCAAAGCTGCAGGCCGACCAGCAGGCAGAGCGCAAACTGCGGCCAGAGCCGGCGACCGACGATTCCCATAGGCCGAGACTAGACCGGCAGGCGATCGCGCGCCCTGTCGATCATATCCGCCAAACGACGATGCTCACGATTTTGGGAGAACGTCGTAACGCTGGATCAATCCTTCTGACCGATACTGCCCGTGGGGCCCGAGGAATACGCCTTGAAACTTTTGCTGGAAGACGGGCTGGACGAGCTGGCGGTGACCTCGCATGCGGGGTTCCTGCCACGCCTTGCCGCGACTCTGTCCGTCCCCATCATCCTGTCACTGCTATTGCCGCCGATGGTGTGTATCGGCTGGGGCGTGGTGGCCGGCGTTTCGGAAATCAGCGCCTGGTTCGGCACGCGCCGGCAGTATCTGCGCCTGCCGATCACCTGGAAGACAAGGCTCTGGCACGTGCTGGGCCTAGCCGTTTCAAGCGTGGCCTGGGTCTATATCGGCGCCGCGCTATGGCTTACCGGTACGCCGCTGGCGGCTCTTTGCGGCGTGGTGATCTGGCTGGCGATCATCTTCTTCTCCCAGACCAACGCCTATCAGTCGCCGGTGGGGTTCGCGATCAGCGGCGCCCTGCCCGGCGTCGCAATGATGGCCTTCGTGCTGCTGACGCCCAACCCGCTGCACCAGTCGATCGTGCCGCTGGCGCTGATTCTGGTGCTGGCCCTCTGCTTCGCCGGCGAGGGTGTGGTGCGGATGATCCGCGCGCGCGAACACCTGACAGACGCCCAGAGCGAGATCCGCAAGAGCGCGGCCCTTTGGCGGATGATGTTCGACCAGAGCCCCCTGCCGCAGATGTTCTTCGACGCCTCGTCGCTGTACGACCTGATCGACGGCTCCGCGCGTCACAAACATCGGGGTGATTCACTGCAGGATCGCGCCCCCTCCCTCCAGAGCGTCCTCGACCGGATCAAGCTGAACGGCGCCAACGCCGCGGCGGCGCGGCTGTTTGGCGTAGCCGATTTCGACGAGGGTCTCACCAGCCGGCATTTCGACGCCGGCTTTGTAACGGGCCTGAGCGCCAGTTTGAACGCCGGCGGCCCCGACGGCATGCTGGCGCCCTTCGAGACCCGGGTGCGCACCGCCGACGGCGCCTTCACCGACGTGCGGGTGCACATCCACACCATTCCCGACCGCGACCATCCCTGGAGCAATGGCATCGCCACCTTCGTCGACGTGACGGAAGCCCGCCGCGCGGCCGAGGCCCAGGCCGTCGCGCTCGAAGCCGCCGAAGCCGCCAACCGCGCCAAGAGCGACTTCCTGGCCACCATGAGCCACGAGATCCGCACCCCCTTGAACGGCGTGCTGGGGATGGCCCAGGCCATGGCCGCCGACGCCCTGCCCGAGATCCAGCGCGAACGCCTGGCCGTGGTCCGCCGCTCGGGCGAGACGCTGCTGACCATCCTGAACGACATCCTCGACCTCTCGAAGATCGAAGCTGGCAAGCTGGAGCTGGAAGAGGTCGATTTCGACATCGCCGAAATGGCGAGCGCCACCCTGGCCGGCTTTGGCGCCGTCGCGACCGGCAAGGGTGTGGCCCTGGAGCTGCGCGTCGAGGACGCCGCCGCCGGGGTCTATCGCAGCGACCCGACCCGCGTGCGGCAGATCTTGTCGAACCTGATCTCCAACGCCCTGAAGTTCACCGAACAGGGCGGTGTCCAGGTCATCGTCGACCGGGTCGGCGAGGTGGTGGAGTTGCGCGTGCGCGACACCGGCATCGGCATCCCGCCCGACCGGGTCGGCCGACTATTCCAGAAGTTCGCCCAGGCCGACGCCTCGACCACGCGCAAATATGGCGGCACCGGACTTGGGCTTTCCATCTGCCGGGAACTGACCGAGATCATCGGCGGCGATATTCGCGCCGAAAGCACCGTCGGCGAGGGGACGAGCTTCATCGTCCGGCTGATGATCCCCCGCGTCGGCGACGCCCTGGCCCTTGAGGCCGAGGAGTCCGCGCCCCGCGATTGGGACGCCGGCGCCCTGCGCATCCTGGCCGCCGAGGACAATTCGGTGAACCAGCTGGTGCTGAAGACCCTGCTGAGCCAGGTGGGGATCGACCCGATGGTGGTCAGCGACGGGGCCGAGGCCGTGGCCGCCTGGCGCGAGCACGACTGGGATCTGATCCTGATGGACGTGCAGATGCCGGTGATGGACGGTCCGACAGCCACGCGCGCCATCCGGGAACTCGAACGCGCCAAGGGCCGCGGCCGCACGCCGATCATCGCCCTGACCGCCAACGCCATGGCCCACCAGATCGCCGAATACCGCGCCGCCGGCATGGACGGCTTCGTGGCCAAGCCCATCGACATCGAAAAGCTGTTCGCCGCGATCGAACAGGCGCTGGATGAGACGGGTGATGCGGCTGACGCCGAAGCGGTCGCTTAAAGCCTGTTGGTTTCGAGTTGAATCGCTCCGCCGTCGGAATTTCTTACTTCGGCGGTTTGAAGTCCGAGTCCGGCTCGTTGAAGTGTTTGTAGAGGGAGTTGGCCGGGCGCGGGATGTAGCGGCCGTGGCACTCGAAGCAGGCATTATAGAGGGCGCTGCCGGCGTCATCGGTCGCCTTGGAATCTCGAGCTTCGGCGGCCTTCATGGCCTGGGCGCCGGCGACGTTCAGGTCCTTGGCGAACTTCATCCATTTGTCGTTGTCGCGGGCGCGGCCGGGCATCGCCAACAGGTTGCCCGCCTCTTCCAGCTGGGCGGCGGCGTCGATGGCGGCGCTCCAGCGGGCGTCGTCCTCAGGCCCCGGCGCGCGCTTGGTCTCGCCCTCGGCGGTGTCCACCTCGCCGCCGGCCTTCCAGTAAAGCTCGGCCGCCGGATTGACGATATGCTTCATCACCAGCTTGACCGGCAGCATGCCGGGTGGCGGCGGGGGTGCGGGCGGCGATGGCGATGGCGGCGTCTGGGACGCAGCGGCGACCGCGCCAAGGGCGAGTGCGCCGGCCAGGGCGAGCGTGCGAAGCATGGATGGTCCTCCCAGCGGCGAGCCTAGCGCGAAGCTGAGCGCGCGTCCCGTCGCGCTTTATTTTGAGAGCTCGCAATCCTCACCCTCCCATGCTTCGCATGGGCCCCTCCCTCTCCTTCCAGGAGAGGCGTTTCCGGATGCGCTCTCACACCTCTCCTGGAAGGTGTTCAGACCGGGGACATCCGTGACAGGTGTGCGGAGACATCCGTGACACTTTTCCGATCTCGCAGGGAGGTTGGAGATGCCGTTCACGGGAGTGTCTGCGATGGATCGCAAGAAGGAGTTTGT
>Ga0302314_10013075_pt1 | contig 14294 bp, 9 predicted proteins | sample III_Palsa_N2_3_FD_200533 | JGI IMG/M metagenome (GOLD analysis project Ga0302314, IMG submission 200533) | Peat permafrost microbial communities from Stordalen Mire near Abisko, Sweden - III_Palsa_N2_3 | ecosystem: Environmental > Terrestrial > Soil > Palsa > Peat permafrost | place: Sweden... | reverse complement strand
GGGCGGATTACCTGACGCCCTGGAACGCAGCCAAGGCCGAGAAGCAGTTCCTGGCACGGTTCAAGGCTATTACTCCGTAGGGTGGGCAAAGGCGCTCTCGCGCCGTGCCCACCGTGCCAATCGCATCGCGTTTGTGGTGAGCACGCTTCGCTTTGCCCACCCTACGTACTATAATTGCCGCCACAAAAAGGACCGCCATGATTCACGTCTGCTCGCTCGCCGCATTGCCCGAAACCGTCAAGGCCACCGGCGCCAGCCACATCCTCACCGTGATGGCCAAGGTCGACCAGGTGCAGCGGCCGCAATCCGTGCTCGAGGCCAATCACCTGAAAGTCCAGGTCGACGACATTACAGAGCACATGGATGGTTTCCTGGCGCCGAACGACAGCCACATCGAGCAGGTGCTGAATTTCGTGCGTGGCTGGGATCGCAGCGCACCGATGGTGGTGCACTGCTACGCCGGCATCAGCCGCTCGACCGCAAGCGCCTTTGCCGCGGTCTGCATGCTCAATCCGCACCGCGACGAGATTTCGATCGCGCGGCAGATTCGGGCGGCCTCGCCGATCGCGTCGCCGAACCGCCTGATCGTCAGCCTCGCCGACAAGGCGCTGGGACGCGAGGGGCGGATGCTGCGCGCGCTCGACGAAATGGGTCCGGGCAGCATGACGGTCGAAGGCCGGCCATTTCGCGTCGATCTCGAGTGAACTTTTGGCTGTCATATCCGCACTCACGGAAACTGCTACCGGACCATGCTTGAACCGACTGACGCGATCACGACACCAACCGGTGGGCGGCCTGCGCGTCCGCGGCCGGCATTAATGCCTGCTGGCTTTGAAGGTGTGATGCGGTAGCCCGACAGATCGGGCCGGCCGCGGGGAGGCATGATGCTGGATTTCCTGTCGCTGCTGGTGGCCATTGTCGCGCTGATCGTCGCGCGCAAAACCTTCAATCAGGCGGCGTTGTTGCGCGCGCGGCTGGACGCGATTGAAGCAACCGGATTGCTGGCAAGACCCGCCCCGCCGCCACTCGCGCCGTATCAGGCGCCTGAGCCAACTTTCCCGGCTTCGTCGGCGGCGGTTGCGGCTGAGCCGCCCACAGTGGTCGCCGATACTGAATCGATCGCAGCCGCTGCGAACGCCGAGGACGACGCGCCAAAAGCCGCGATCGGTGGTACGGCCACGACGCCTCCGCCACTGCCTCAACCCGGCCCCGGCTTCGAGGAACGCATCGGGACCCGCTGGGTGGTCTGGGTCGGCGGGCTGACGCTGGCGCTCGGCGGCTTCTTCATGGTGCGCTATTCGATCGAGGCCGGATTGCTCGGACCGGGTATTCGCACTCTGCTCGGCGGCGCCTTCGCGCTGGCGCTGTTGGCAGCAGGCGAATGGACCCGCCGCAAGGAGGGCATTTCGGCGATCGCAGCGCTGCCGATCGCCAACATTCCGGCGATTCTCACCGCCGCCGGCACCGCCGTGGCGTTCGCGACGGTTTACGCGGCGTATGCGCTGTACGGTTTTCTGGCGCCCGCCAGCGCGTTCATCCTGCTTGGACTGGTGGCGCTCGGCACGCTCGCGGCGGCACTGTTGCACGGACCGGCGCTGGCCGGCCTCGGTATCGCCGCGGCCTTCGTCACCCCGGTTCTGGTGTCGTCGGAAAAGCCCGACTTCTGGGCGCTGTACATCTATCTCGCCATCGTCACGGCGGCCGCGTTCGGGCTGGCGCGCATCCGGCTATGGCGCTGGCTCGCGGTCACCACCATCGTCTTCGCCTTGTGCTGGACGCTGCCCTGCCTGCAATGCGGCCCGTCGATGCTCAGTCCGCACGCCTTCCACGTGATCGCCGGCTTCATCCTCGCTGCGTTGCTGGTGGTGTGTGGATTCATGTTCGGCCCGCCGGCCGAAGACGGCCGGATCGAGCCGATCTCGTCCGGCGCGCTCGCGGCGTATCTGTTGGGCGCGACCGCGCTCGTGCTGGCGAGCTTCCACGCCGATGCCGCCGTCATCGTGTTCGCGGCACTCGTCGCCGGCACGTTATTCGTGGCGTGGCGAGCACCGGCCGCCACCGGTGCGGTCGCCGCCGCCGCGGTCTTTGTGGCTGTCGTGTTCCTGGAATGGGCGGTGCGCGCCAATCCGGACATGCTGGTGGTGCCGGGCGGAGCGCTGCCGGGCATCGGCCCTGTTGCCACCGACGGTTCGGTCTCGTTGCATCTGACGGCCGCGGCGATCTTCGCAACTAGTTTCGGCGTCGCCGGATTTTTGGCGCAGGGCCGCTCGGTCAGCGCCGTCATCCCGGTGGTGTGGTCGGCTGCCGCCGTGTTCACGCCGCTGGCGCTGTTGATCGCGCTCTATGCGCGCATCGCGCATCTCGATCGCTCGATTCCGTTCGCGATTGTGGCGGTGATCCTGGCCGCCGCCTATGGCGCCGCGACGGAAATCCTCGGCAAGCGCGACAACCGGCCCGGTCTGCCGATTTCGATCGCGCTGTTTGCCACCGGCACCTTGGCTGCGCTGGCGCTGGCATTCACTTTTGCGCTCGAAAAAGGCTGGCTTACGATCGCACTGGCGCTGATGTCGATGGGTACGGCGTGGATTTCGATGCAGCGGCCGATTCCGTTCCTGCGTTCGCTCGCTGCCATTCTTGCCGGCATCGTGGTGCTGCGCACCGGATACGAACCCCGCATTGTCGGCGATGAGGTCGGTACCGCCCCGATTTTCAACTGGCTGCTGTGGGGCTATGGCGTGCCGGCGCTGTCGTTCTGGGCCGCCGGCATCTTCCTGCGCCGCCGCGGCGACGACGCACCGCTGCGCGCGGTGGAGTCGGCCGCGATCCTGTTCACGGTGCTGCTGGTGTTCATGGAGATCCGCCACGTCATCAATGGCGGCGATGTCTACAGGGATACCGCCGGGCTCGCCGAAACCGCGCTACAGGTGTGCACGACGCTGGCGATGGCGATCGGGCTGGAGCGCCTGCGGCTCAGGACCGGCAGCGTCGTCCACAACATCGGCGCCATCGTGCTGACGGTCTATGGCGGCTTGGGAATCGTGTTCGGGTTGCTGTTTTGGCAAAATCCGATGATCTGGACCGAGGATGTCGGCGGCGTCTTTATCAACCTCATCCTGCTCGGCTATGCGATGCCCGCTCTGCTCGCGCTATTGCTGTCCTATGCGGTGGCGGGCCGGCGTCCTGCCGCCTATGCCAATACCATCGCCGCCGGCGCGCTCATTCTCGCGCTCACTTATGTGACGTTTGAAATCCGCAGGCTTTACCATGGCGCGGTATTGATCCAAGGCGCCATCGGCGGCGCCGAGCAATATAGCTATTCGATCGCGTGGCTGGCGTTCGGCGTGACTTTGCTTGGCATCGGCATCCTCTTCAATTCGCAGCGCGCCCGGCTGGCCTCGGCCGTGGTGATCGCGCTGACGATTGTCAAGGCGTTCCTGGTCGACATGTCGACGCTGACCGGCGTCTACCGCGCGCTGTCGTTCATGTGCCTGGGACTGGTGCTGGTGGCGATCGGATGGCTGTACCAGCGGATCCTGTTCCGCCGGCAAGCCGCCGCACCACCAGCCGTGCCGGCGGCACAGCCGGGGACGTGACTGCGTTGGAATCAGGCCGCCCGCACCGAGTTGAGGAACTTGCCGACTTCCAGCTTGAGCCGGTTGCTGTCGCCGGACAACAACTGCGCCGCCGACAGAACCTGCGACGAAGCCGTGCCGGTCTCGCTGGCGCCGCGCTGTACGTCGGTGATGTTGGAAGAGACCTGCTGGGTGCCCTGGGCGGCTTGTTGCACGTTGCGCGAAATCTCCTGCGTCGCCGCGCCCTGCTCTTCCACTGCCGCAGCGATGGTCGAGGAGATCTCCGACAGTCTTTCGATAGTGCCTGAAATCTCCTTGATCGCACCGACCGACTCCTGGGTCGCGGCTTGGATGCCGGTGATCTGCTGACCGATTTCGCCGGTGGCTTTGGCGGTTTGCTCGGCCAGCGCTTTCACTTCCGAAGCCACGACCGCAAAGCCGCGACCGGCTTCACCGGCGCGGGCCGCCTCGATGGTGGCATTCAGCGCCAGCAGATTGGTCTGTCCGGCGATGGTATTGATCAGTTCGACCACGTCGCCGATGCGGCTTGCGGCCTTCGACAATTCGCCGACACGATCGTTGGTCTTGCGGGCCTGGTCGACGGCGGCGCCGGCCATCCGAGCCGATTCCTGCACCTGGCGGCTGATCTCGTTGACGGAGGAGGCCATTTCTTCGGTGGCTGAAGCCACCGACTGCACGTTGGTGGAGGCTTCCTCGGACGCGGCGGCCACCGCGGTGGTCAGCTCCTGGGCGCGCTCCGCGGTCGCGGTCAGCGTGGCGGCAGAGGCTTCCAGTTCGGTCGAAGCCGACGACACGGTCTCGACAATTTCGCCGACCGCGGATTCGAAATCGTCGGCAAGCTTGATCATGTCCGCCTTGCGCTGTTTCGCGGCGATCTGATCCTGGGTAGCCTTCGCCTCGGCTTCGGCCCGCGCCTTCTGCTCGGCGTTCTTGCGGATCACCACCACCGTCTTGGCCATATCGCCGACTTCGTCGCCACGGGCGGCGCCGGGAATTTCGATATCGAGTTCGCCTGCCGCCATTTTCCCAAGCGCGCCGTTCAGCCGGGTCAAGGGCCGCGAAATTCCCAGGAACGAGAACACAATGGAGACGATCATCGACGCCATCACCACGATGGCGAGGAAAAAGCCGATCCGGTTGGCCTGCGCGAGTTCGTTGGTGGCCGAAGCCTTGGTTTCCACGCTCGCCTTTGCGGCGGTGGAGACTGCCATCTCCATCAGTTCGCCGACGTCGTTCACTATTTTTGTAGTCCGGTTCACGACAATGTCGGTCTTCATATCTTCGGTCTTGACGGTCTCGTCATTGGCCGCGATGTATCTTTTGACGACCGCGATCAACCCATCGATACCGTCTTCAAACGCCTTGTCGTCATCGAGCCCCCGAATACGGAGCATCAATGCCTGGAGGGCGGATACGTCGTCGGCAATCACCTTCTTCTGGGCTTCGTCTCCGGTCGCGCCAAATCGCCAAATCGCGGCACGTAGTCCGTTGATCTTGGTATCAGCCTGATACAGCAGCTTTTCGATGTCCTGATGGTTCGCCAACTCGGCCAGCGAAGGTGTCGCCAGCGTCGCCTCAAAGGCCTTGTTCCATTCGCCCGAAATGGCGGTGCGCTTGTCGATCAAAGCAAGGAGATTGTTCTGCGTCTTCGCGACGTCTTCGGCGCCGGCGAAATAATCGGCCATCAGGGACTTGATCTTCTGCAGCCGCTCCTTGCTCTCCGGCTTCATGACCAGGGCCAGCGCGGCATCGATTTCCCTCTGTTGCTCGGCCATGGCCTTGCGAAGCGCGACAGCGCCCTTCTCGACTTCGCCCGGCGTCTTCGCCAGCCGGATATCGCGAAGCCCGATCTGCATTTTCCGCAGCGTGACCTCTGTAGCCAGCGTGTGATCGGCGACGCCCTGCTGTTTGTCGGCGAGTCGGTTCACCGCATCGACGGAAGATTCCGTGACCATCTGGTTGGTGACCATGCCGATCGACAACAACACGCCGACTGCGCCGGCGAGACCCAACTTGTTACCGATGCGGTTGAACTTGATCATGTCAGCGAACCTTCAAATCGTTGGGATCCAAAATGCGCGATGACGAATCAGGTCGCGCGCGCGACCGAGGCCGTCGCTCAAGCAATACCTTTCCAGGTTCCTCATTAGCGTTAACGTTGACTGCGTATGAATACGGAGAGCCACGCGGGATTAGCCGCCCCACGCGCTCGCGCCGGCCAACCCGTCAGTCCAAGTGGATTGAATACTATGATCGCGCGGCGCCGTTTGGCGCAAAGCGCCACGATTACTCGGTCGAGCGACGCAACTCCGGAGCGCTTTCGGACTTCGCAGGCTCGGATTTGACCGGTTCGATCTTGACGCTCTCAACCCGTGGCGTTTCGACACGTGCCGATACCTCGGCATGCGCGGCCGCCTCACGTGACGCCTCCGCCGACTGTTCCTGCGGATGCAGCGAACGCGGCCGAGCCACCGCGCGCGCCATCAACATCTGGGCCGCGCCCTGATGACTGAAGTCGCAATACGCAAAGCCCATGCCCGAAACCGAGCCGCGGAAACTGTGCTCGTCTTTTTTGTCGAGATTGAAACACGGCTCGAACGGGATGCCCTTGATCGATGCGCAGACGGCCTGACCGCGGATCTGAAGCGTGTTGCCGGGCAAGCGGATGCGGCGCACCGGACCGGAACCGCTGAATTGCACCGAACCCGCCGCCCCCATGTCGTCGAGCACGCGGCCTGCGCCGCGGGTGCCATCGAAGCAGGTGAACACGAAAACCTTGCCGTTGACGAACCTGCGGGCCTCATCGGCATCCATCAACTGCCCCGCCAGAGCGGGCGCGACCAACGCACCGGCCGTAAGGGCTCCCCACACGAAACGCGCAAGCATGCTGCAACTCCAACTCACCGAGCGTGGGCGACCGACGCCTCTTTACCCGCTGATTACCATAATAACCGTGGCAACATTGGAGCAGGTTGGTTGGTAAAGTCTGAACGTCGTTAGAGAATTTTTACCACGATTCGGCCGCGAACCTGGCCGGCGAGGATCCTGGAGCCTGCGCCGATAACCTCGTCGAGGCCGATTTCATGAGTAATTTCAGTGAGTTTCGTCCGATCCAGATCGGTAGCGAGGCGGGTCCAGGCGATTTTGCGCAACTCCAGCGGGCACATCACCGAATCGATGCCCAGCAGACACACGCCGCGTAAAATAAACGGGGCGACCGAAGACGGCAGGTCCATACCGGCGGCAAGGCCGCAGGCGGCAACGGCGCCGCGGTATTTGGTCATCGAGAGAATGTTGGCCAGCGTGGTCGAGCCGACGCTGTCGATGCCGCCCGCCCAGCGTTCCTTGGCCAGCGGCTTGGCCGGCCCCGACAATTCAGTGCGATCGATCACCTCAGTGGCGCCGAGCGATTTCAGGTAATCAGCCTCCGCCGTGCGGCCGGTGGATGCGATGACGTGATAGCCGAGCTTCGAAAGCACCGCGATCGCGACCGAGCCGACGCCGCCCGCGGCACCGGTGACGACGATCGGACCATCCTTGGGCGTAAGGCCCTGCTTTTCCAGGGCGAGCACCGAGAGCATCGCGGTGTAGCCGGCGGTGCCGATCGCCATCGCCTCGCGCGCCGACATGCCTTCCGGCAACCGCACCAGCCAGTCGCCCTTGACGCGGGCCTTCTCGGCATAGGCGCCGAGATGGGTTTCGCCCATGCCCCAGCCGTTGCAGATCACCTTGTCGCCGGCCTTCCACTGCGGATGCGACGATTGCTCGACGGTGCCCGCCAAGTCGATGCCCGCGATCATCGGAAAACGCCGCACCACCGGCGCCTTGCCGGTGACGGCCAGGCCGTCCTTATAGTTCAGCGTCGACCATTCGACCCGGATGGTGACGTCGCCATCCATCAAGTCGGCTTCATCGAACTCGGTGAGCGCGACGGTGGTGCCCTTGTCCGCCTTGTCGATCCTGATCGCCTTGAAGGTTCCCAACGCCAACTCCTGAAGCCTGTTCTGAAGGTTCAGAGGTTCTGTTCTACTTTGCCGCCGATACGTCAAGAGGACTTTGGGCCGACCTGATCCGCCGTGAAGCTGGAATCAAGCCGGCTGCGCCAGCGGCCGCGCTACCGGCGCTTCGACGATCGGCAGGTTGATCAGCGCGGACAGCACGCCGAACAGCACCGACAGCCACCAGATCGGCGTGTAGGAGCCGAATTTTTCGAACACGATGCCGCCGAGCAGCACGCCGAGGAAACCGCCGACCTGATGGCTGAAAAAGGCAAATCCATACAGCGTCGCCAGCCAGCGGGTTCCGAACATCAGCGCCACCAGGCTCGATGTCGGCGGGATCGTCGACAGCCAGGTCAGCCCGGTGCTAACGCCGAAGGCAATCGCCGAGAAGGTGGTGATCGGCAGCGAGATGAACGCCACGATCGACATCGCGCGGACAAAATAGATCGCCGACAGGATGTAGCGCTTGGGAAACCGGCTCTGCAGCCAGCCGACGCTGAGCGAGCCGATGATGTTGAACAGGCCGATAGTGGCGATCACCCAGCCGCCGGTCTGCACGGCTAAGCCGCGATCGACCAGATAGGCCGGCAGATGCACGGTGATGAAGGCGAGCTGAAACCCGCAGGTGAAGAAGCCGAGCACCAGCAAGACGTAGGAGCGATGGCCGAACGCCTCGGCGAGCGCATTCCTGAATGTTTGCTCCTGCGTCACCGACGCGGTACTCGACGACGATGGCGGCGTCGCCAGCGCCAGCGACAGCGGCACCACCAGCAGCATCAAGCCGGCAAATACCATCAAGGCGGTCGGCCAGCCGAAATTGTCGAGCATGGCGACGCCAAACGGGGCGAACACGAATTGCCCGAACGATCCGGCCGCGGTGCCGGCGCCGAGTGCGACGCCACGCCATTGCGGCGGCATCAATTTTCCGAATGCCGACAGCACCAGATTGAACGAGCAGCCGGACAGACCAAGGCCGATCAAAACGCCGGCGCTGAGATCGAGTGACAGCGGAGTGGCGGCATAGCGCATGGTGATCAGGCCGGCGGCATACATCACGGCGCCGGCGGAGATCACGCGCAAGGTGCCGAACCGATCGGCGATCGCGCCGGCGATCGGCTGGCCCACGCCCCAGAGCAGGTTCTGGATCGCCAGCGCGAGGCCGAACACGTCGCGGCCCCACGAGAACTCGCGGCTCATCGGCTGCATGAAAAAGCCGAAGGTCGAACGCGGCCCGAAGGTCAGCATGCCGATCAGGCAGCCGCACACCACGATCACCAGCGGCGTCCGCCAGGTGACAGGTGCGGGACGCCAATCGCCTTCAGTCGCAGCCATGCAAATTCCTCGCGAGTTGGCGCGGATCACAAATTTCAACAGGCGAAAACCGCCAGCGAGCCGCGCATCGCTAAATTAATGCATTCGCATGCAAATCCCAACCGCCAATTTGGGGAAATTCGCGTTGCAAACCAGCATTGCAAACCGGGATCCCGGTTCAGGCGCTTTGACGCGACGGCGGAATAACGTGAGTTAGCGCCGTACAGTGGTTTCCGACATTTCGGCCGAACTCTTCGCGGCTTCCGCAAGCTCCGCCGAGATTTCGGCGGTCTGCGCCGGCGTACCCCAGCTCGGCGCTTCGCTGCCGTCACCCCAGGCCCGTGGCCGATAGAAGGTATGGACGCCGAATTTGTACATCCGCTTCATCTCGCTGACCCAGGACGGGTGCACCCAATAGGCATGATAGTGGGTCGATTTGGCGACTTCCGGCAACCAGAGCTCGCCGTCGAGCATGGCCTTGGCGATTTTCCTGGCGCGGTCCCACATATCGGGTTCGCGCACCACGTCGGCGACGTTGTCGCAGGCGAAGGTGAACTGGCAGGCGAGATGATGGTTCTTGTTCTGGTATACCACGGCGCACACGGTATTCGGGTAGAAGCCCGAGAAGGTGCGGTTCATTACCACCTGCGCCACCGCGATCTGGCCACGCACCGCTTCGCCGCGCGCTTCGAAATAGATGGCTTCGGCGAGGCATTTCTCCGATTTGGCGCGCGACTTCGGATCGAGCAGCCCGAGCCGTTCGGCCGGGGTCTTGGCCCGCTGATTGTCGGCATTGACTTCGCCCTTGGGAGCAAGGCTCTCGCCGCTCTCTATCGTTTTGGCCGGCTCATCCGCGGCCGAGGGCAGCGATGCCATCACTTTCAGATCGGGATCGGGGGCACCGGGCACCACCACCAGCGGTTCCTCGCCGGGCTGCCAGCGTTCGATGTTTTCGGCTGAAGCGCCGAGCGACGAGCTGCCGAAAAACAGGCTGGCGGTCTTGACCGAGAAGCCGTCATGCGACGGGGCCGGATCGGGATCGAGTCCGCTGGCGCCGGCATCGGGCGCGGCTTTGAGATCTCCGAGCGGCTGGGCTTCGAGCGACATCGACACATCGTATTGCAACAATGGCGGCGCGCTCAATGCGGCCTGCAATTCAGGATCGAGCGGCGCATGATCGGCGGCAGGAACGGCAGCGGGAGCCCCGGCAGGCACATCGGCGGCGGCAGTCTTGGCGCCCCTCACCGAGGCATTAGAGGTCGAGGGATCTTGCGCGGGCGTAGCCTCTATGGGCGCGGCGTCGGCGGGCGCGGCCGGCTCCGGCGCGGCACGAACCAGGCGATCGCCCTTCAGGGTGCGATCGACCTTGGGGAAATCCGACGCCTGATAGCGCGGCGGCACTTGCGCGATCGGATTGCGCGTCACGGCGCCAGTGATATCGATGCCCTGATTGTCGAGGCTCGCCAGTTGATCGGTGGCGGCGTGAGGATACGAAGTTCCGATCGGGCGGCCAAAGCTGTAGGTGGCGACCTGAATGGTACTGGCCGCGGAGAACACCCGCTTTTGCCAGCGTTCGGCGACGCCCGGCTGCCGTGCCAGCAGCGAGGCGATGTCCTGATATCCGATCTCTGTCGGGGTCAATGCGAAGACGCAAAGACCAAGGCCGAAGAACGCGAAACGCGCGCCCTTCGGCCGGTTACGCAACTCTAACATCGATACGCTCACGCAACGCAACACACACAACACGCGACCGAACCAGTACATCCGTGCAATTCGATCTTTTTTGGTGGTATCGAATTTAGGTTGCGAGGGAGTTAATCGGCGTGGCAGGCGCGATACACGCAAGGAGTCGTTGGGATTTGCGCTGATACATCGAAAACCTTGGTAAACAGCCGCTCGAATAAATTGGTAAATATCCGGTCAACGAAAATGATGAAGAAAATTACTCCGTAGTTCTCCGGTACGCCCTGCAGTTCTCCGGTACGCCCTGCGCATCCGTGCGCGCGACCGGAGTAACGACTGAGTTCCGAATGCAAAATGCCCGGAACGAGTTCCGGGCACGATGCGATGTTTGATCGTCAACGCTCAGCGCAGCCCTCACGCCTGGCTGCTGACCGCGTTGCCGAGTGCGGCTTGTGCCGCGGCGAGCCGCGCGATCGGCACGCGATAGGGCGAGCAGGAGACGTAATCGAGACCGATCTCGTGGCAGAACGCCACCGAGGCGGGATCGCCGCCATGTTCGCCGCAGATGCCGACCTTGAGCGAAGGCCGCGTCTTGCGGCCGCGCGCGACGCCGATCTTCACCAGTTCGCCAACGCCTTCGCGATCGACCGAGACGAACGGATCGATCTCCAGGATGCCCTTGGCGATGTAGGTACCCAAAAATCCCGCGGCGTCGTCGCGGCTGATGCCGTAGGTGGTCTGGGTCAGATCGTTGGTGCCGAACGAGAAGAACTCCGCGGTCTTGGCGATATCGCCGGCCATCAGGCAGGCCCGCGGCAATTCGATCATGGTGCCGACCTGATAGCTCAGCTTGACACCGGTTTCCTTCATCACCGACTGCGCGGTCGCATCGATCCGCGCCTTGACCAGATCGAACTCCGCCTTGGTCGCGATCAGCGGCACCATCACTTCGAGACCGACCGCCTTGCCGGTGCGTTTTCCGGCTTCGACCGCGGCTTCGAAGATCGCGCGTGACTGCATCTCGGCGATTTCAGGATAGGCGATGGCGAGACGGCAACCGCGGAAGCCGAGCATCGGATTGAACTCGGCGAGATCGCGGGCGCGATCGGCCAGCCGCCGCGGATCGGTGTTCATCGCGCGCGCGACTTCCTCGATCTCGGCCTGGGTGTGCGGCAGGAATTCATGCAGCGGCGGATCCAGCAGCCGGATCGTCACCGGCAGGCCCTTCATGATCTCGAACAGCTCGACGAAATCCGCCCGCTGCATCGGCAACAGCTTCGACAATGCAGCGCGCCGGGCCTGCTCGTCCTCGGCGAGAATCATCTCGCGCACGGTGCGGATCCGGGTTTCCTCGAAGAACATGTGCTCGGTACGGCAAAGCCCGATGCCTTCGGCGCCGAACTTGATCGCGGTGCGCGCATCATCCGGCGTGTCGCCGTTGACGCGAACGCCGAGCTTGCGGACGGAATCGGCCCAGCCCATCAGCGTGCCGAATTCGCCCGACAATTCGGGCTCGATCATCGGCATCCGCCCGGCCAGCACCTGGCCCAGCGATCCGTCGATGGTGATGACGTCGCCGGTCTTGAAGGTGCGCGCGCCGATGCTCATGGTGCCGCGGCCGTAATCGACCCGGATCGAACCGCAGCCGGACACACAGGGCTTGCCCATGCCGCGCGCGACCACCGCGGCGTGCGAGGTCATGCCGCCGCGGGTGGTCAGAATGCCTTCAGCGGCGTGCATGCCGTGAATGTCTTCCGGGCTGGTTTCGATCCGCACCAGAATGACCTTGCGGCCGTCGGCCTGCAGTTTGGCCGCTTCATCCGACGAGAACACGATTTCGCCGGCGGCAGCACCGGGCGATGCCGGCAGACCGGTGGTGATGACATCGCGGGTCGCGGAGGGATCGATGGTCGGGTGCAGCAATTGATCGAGCGAGGCCGGGTCGATCCGCGACACCGCGTCCTTCTTGGAGATCACGCCTTCATTGGCGAGTTCGACGGCGATGCGGAGCGCCGCTTTGGCGGTGCGCTTGCCACCGCGGGTCTGCAGCATCCACAATTTGCCCTGCTCGACCGTGAACTCCATGTCCTGCATGTCGCGGTAATGCTTTTCGAGCAGCGTGTAGATTCGCGTCAGCTCCTTGAAGGCGTCGGGCATCGCGATTTCCATCGACGCCTTGTCGGAGCCGGATTCCTTGCGCGCATATTCGGTGATGTCCTGCGGAGTGCGGATGCCCGCCACCACGTCTTCACCTTGCGCGTTGATCAGGAATTCGCCGTACAGCTTGCTCTCGCCGGTCGAGGGATTGCGCGTGAACGCCACGCCGGTGGCCGAGGTCTCGCCCATATTGCCGAACACCATCGCCTGCACGTTGACCGCGGTGCCCCAGGATTCCGGAATGTCGTGCAGCCGCCGGTAGGTCACCGCACGCGCGTTCATCCAGGACGAAAACACCGCACCGATCGCGCCCCACAATTGCGCGTGCGGATCCTGCGGGAAATCCTTGCCGGTTTCGCGCGCCACCGCATCCTTGTAGCTGCCGACCAGTTCGACCCAGTCTTCGCCGGTGAGGTCAGTATCGAGCGTGTAGCCGGCGCCGTCCTTGAAGGTATCGAGGATGTCCTCGAAGTGATGATGCTCGAAGCCGAGCACCACGTCGGAATACATCGTGATGAAGCGGCGATAGCTGTCATAGGCGAAGCGCCGATCGCCGGACATTTCAGCCAGCGCCTCGACCGTCTTGTCGTTGAGGCCGAGGTTCAGCACGGTATCCATCATGCCGGGCATCGACGCGCGGCCGCCTGAACGTACCGACACCAGCAGCGGATTCTTGGGATCTCCGAACGCCTTGCCGGTGAGCTTGCCGACATGGTCGAGCGCCTTCTCGACCTGTGCCTTCAATTCCTTCGGATAGGATTTGTCGTTGGCGTAAAAATAAGTGCAGACTGAGGTCGGAATCGTGAAGCCCGGGGGCACCGGCAGCCCGAGATTGGCCATCTCGGCGAGATTGGCGCCCTTGCCGCCGAGCAGATCGCGCAAGGTCGCTTTGCCTTCGGCTTTGCCATCACCAAAGGTGAACACCCATTTGCCGGATTTCGCCACATCCGCGGCGGGCTTGGCTGCGGCAATTTTGCTCACCTCCTTTGGGGCCGACTTGGGCGCCGGCTTGGCCGGGCTCTTTTTCAACGCCTTGCGGGCGCCGGCCGACGGCGCGGCCTTGGTCCGGGCCGGGGTGGATGGCTTTGATTTCGCTGCGATTTTTTTGGTCTTCGCTACGGCTTTGGCCATGATTGCAACAATCCGCAAAGAGGAGGGGAAGTGCGCGCCTTACACCACGTTTAGGCGGTTCCGCGCAAGGCGCTGAAAGGGCGATCCGAACGCTAGAGATGAAACATGTGGAGCACACCGAGGCCGACCAGACCGATGAAAATCAGGTAGATCGCGACCACCAGATTGAGCAGGCGTGGCATCAGCAAAATCAGGATACCTGCGATCAGGGCCACGATGGCAGGAATGTGGGCGGCAGTGATGGTCATCAAAAACTCTCCGGAATGACGCTGAGGGGAAGTCGAATCGAAGCGGCATTTTATCCTCTGGCGCGGTTCCACGATAGGAGACGCTCATCGCTTCAATGGGTTCCAGCGCATACAAAAAATGCCGAAAATTGCAGCGGTGCGTTGCGCCATTTTCCGGGAACGATGCCGCG
>Ga0302314_10013074_pt1 | contig 14294 bp, 13 predicted proteins | sample III_Palsa_N2_3_FD_200533 | JGI IMG/M metagenome (GOLD analysis project Ga0302314, IMG submission 200533) | Peat permafrost microbial communities from Stordalen Mire near Abisko, Sweden - III_Palsa_N2_3 | ecosystem: Environmental > Terrestrial > Soil > Palsa > Peat permafrost | place: Sweden... | reverse complement strand
GGGCGACTGGCGCGGCTTTACTCTCGTCACCGCGCCGCCGCCGAGCTCGGGGGGCGTCGGCCTGCTGCAGATGCTCGACATGAAGGCCGATGACGCCGCCCTGTTCAAAGGCGTGGCGCTGAACTCGCCGCAATACATCCATCTGATGGCGGAAATTGAAAAGCGCGTGTTCGCGGATCGCGCCGAATACATGGCCGATCCGGATTTCGTGAAGGTTCCGGTCAAGGCGCTGATCGACCCGGCCTATGTCGCGCGGCGGGCGGCGGAGGTGAACCCGACCACGCCATCGACCCTGGGGTCGGTCAAGCCGGGCCTGGAAAAGCCGCAGACCACCCATTTCTCGGTGATCGACAAATGGGGCAACGCGGTCTCCAACACCTATACCTTGAACGGCTGGTTCGGCTCGGGCGTCACGGTGGAGGGCGCCGGGTTCCTGATGAACGATGAGATGGACGACTTCTCTGCCAAAAGCGGGACCCCCAACCAGTTCGGCGTCGTCAGCGGCGGCGCCAACGCGATTGCGCCTTACAAACGGCCGCTGTCATCCATGACCCCAACGATCCTGACCAAAGACGGACAGGTGGTGATGGTGATCGGCACCCCGGGCGGCTCGCGCATCTTCACCTCGGTGTTCCAGGTGCTGGCGGACGTCTACGACTTCGACATGCCGCTGAAGCCGGCGCTGGAGGCGCTGCGGTTCCATCACCAATTGCTGCCGGAAAACGTAATCTTCTCCGAACCCTATGCGCCGTTCCCAGCGGCCTTGACCCAGGCGTTGAGTACGCGCGGCTACAAGGTCGAGGCGCAGGACTTCAACGGCGATGTCGAAGCCATCGAGGTCAAGGACGGGAAGCCGATCCCCGGGGCGGATCCCCGGGCGCGTGGGGTGGCGATGGTTGTGCCCTAGAGGTGGTCAAAAGTTAGTTATGGCCGTTGGCGTTCCAATTCCTCCCCCGATGGGGGAGGGAGACCACGAAGTGGTGGAGGGGGCCTAGCCGCTACGCCGGCGCTTGACGATCACACTCGCCCCCTCAGTCGGCTACGCCGACTGGCTCCCCCAGCGGGGGAGCAATTAGTGCCAGCGCGCCAGCGCCTATGGCGAGTTGTGTTTATGGGATCGATAGGTGACTACGCCGAATTCTGTCCCCGCCAACGTCCCCGCCCGAAAAAATACAGCGGCACGGCCAGCGCCAGTAGCAGCGCGGAGAAAATCCCGGTCTTCCAGTCGCTGAGCAGGAAAAACACCAGCAGGATCAGGTTCAGGATAGCGCTCACCACCGCCGGCAGCGGAAACAGCGGCATCTTCCAGGGACGGGGCAGGTCCGGCTCGGTTCGCCGCAGCCAGATGGCCGAGACGCTGAGCAGGAAGAAGACCACCATCACCATCGGCGCATAGAGGTTCAGCAGGATCTCATAGAGCGGACCCTTGGCCAGGTCGGCGGCGAAGATGATCAGGCAGGTGCAGGTGAGGGCGGCGACCAGACTGCGGCGGGGCGTGCCGCCCTTGGCCACCGGCGCCAGCACCGGCGGCAGCATGCCGTTGCGGGACATGGCGAAGGTGATCCGGGCATGCTCCATAACCTGCAGGTTGGCCAGGGTGCCCACCGCGATCACCGCCAGCCCGGTGACGACGATGCTGCTCTTGGCGCCGATCACCAGGGCGGCGGCGTCGGCCACCGCCAGTTTGGAGTGAGCCATCACCGCAATCGGCAGCACATGCAGGACGGCGGCGTTGACCAGGAAGTAGATGGTGGTGACCAGGGCTATGCCTAGGAAGGTGGCCCGCGCCACATTCTGCTGCGGCTCCTTCACCTCTTCGGAGAAATAGACCGCCGCGTGCCAGCCGCCATAGGCGCCGTAGATCGCGCGCATGGCCACGGCGGCGGCGGCCCAGGTGAACACCGGCGGCGGGTAGACGGGTAGCACCGCTGTCGACGGATGGGCGAAGAAGAGCAGGGCGATCAGGATGACCAAGCCGATCGCCTTGACCGCCGAACCCAGGTCCTGCGACAGCCCGCTGACCTTGGCCCCGATCCAGTTCACCGCGCCGCAGGCGATGACGAGCCCGATAGCGAGTTCGCCGGTGGTCAGGCCTGGCGCCCAGCCCAATCGGTGCACATATTCGCCGAAGGCGACGGTGATGAAGCCGGTGGAGATGCAGATCTGCAGCCAGTCCGCCCAGCCGACGATGAAGCCCCAGAACGGACCCAGCGCCCGGGTCGCCATGGGGTAGGGGCCTCCCGCCTGCGGGATGGCCGCGCCGAGCTCAACGGTCGGCATGGCGTCGATACAGACGAATAGTCCGCCGCCCAGCCAGGCCAGCAGCACCAGCATGGGTGAGCCGAAACCAGCGGCGACCACGCCGGGATTGCGCATGATGCCGGAGCCGATGGTCCCGCCGATCACCACGGCCAGACCGAAGCCCAGACCGAAAACGCGCAAAAGATGGTTCGCAATTCGGCCCGGAGCGGGCGCTTCAGTGATGTCTGCGTCGGCCAAATTGCCCCCCTCGGGCTGCTCTGACCCTATGAGTGTCCGGTTTCCGCCGTCCGAGCAACGTATCGAGCGCCACTTTGCGCCGATAGGTCTCGGCGCCCCAGCGTCAGGCTGGACCTGACCGCCCGGCGCCCTAAGCTCCCCCAACTGCAACGCCTGGGAGGGGCGACATGACCCTTGAACTGAAGATTCTGGCCTGGACCCTGGTCCTGGCCTTCATCCAAATCCTGTTGTTCGACTTCGCCCGCACCGGCCAGTACGGCCTGAAGTGGAACACCGGTCCGCGTGACGACGACATGCCGCCGCTGTCGGCCTTCGCCCAGCGGCTACAGCGCGCCCAGCACAATCTGTATGAGACGCTGCCGCTGTTCATCGCCGCGGTGCTGATCGCCCATGTCGCCAACCGCGACAACGAATGGACCGCCATCGGTTGCCAGGTGTATTTCTGGGGCCGGGTCGCCTATGTGCCGCTCTATGCCTTCGGCGTGCGCCAGATCCGCTCACTGGTCTGGCTTATCAGTTTGGCTGGGTTGATTACCGTCGCGGTGCAGATTTTGGTGTGAGGCTGATGATTGCAGTCGCCGCCCCGGCCTTGAGCCGGGGCCGAACAAGCCGGCTTCTCGTGCGTCGTCGGAAAAGCGCCGGCCCATCCGGTCCCGGCTCAAGGCCGGGACGGCGTCGGTGTGCTGGCGACCGTCAGCCGCCTAAACCACCGCCCGGATCGCTTCGCCGAGTACGGTGACGATCCGGTCGATGTGGCTTTCCTCGACGATCAGCGGCGGGGACATGGCGATGACGTCGCCGGAGAAGCGGATCGCCACGCCGCGCTTGTAGCATTCGTTGAAGATGGCCTGGCCGCGATGGCCGACGCCGTGGTCGTCGGGCTCGAACTCGATGCCGGCGACAAGGCCGTCATTACGGATGTCGATCACCCCCGGCGACTGCTTCAGCGAATGCACCGCTTGCGCCAGCACGGGCGCCATCTTGGCGGCGTGGCCGAACAGGTCTTCGTCCTCATAAATCTTCAGCGTGGCCAAGGCTGCGGCGCTGGCCACGGGGTGGCCGGAGTAGGTGTAGCCATGGAACAGCTCGATGCCGGCGTCGGCGGCCTCGAAGATGGTCTCGCGAATGCCTTCGCGGCAGGCGACCGCGCCCATAGGCACCGTGCCATTGGTCAGGCCCTTGGCCATGGTGACGATGTCCGGCGTCACCCCATAGCGCTCGGACCCGAACGCCGCGCCCATGCGGCCAAAGCCGGTGATGACCTCGTCGAAGATCAGCAGGATGCCGTTGGCCTTGGCGATGGCCGCCAGCCGGTCGAGGTAGCCCTTGGGCGGGATGATGGCGCCGCCGGACCCGCTCATGGGCTCGACGATGACGGCGGCGATGGTGTCGGCGCCATAGAGGCCGATCACCCGGTTCAAGTCGTCGGCGAATTCAGCGCCATGCTCGGGCTGGCCGACGCTGAAGGCGTTGCGGGCCGGATCGTGGGTGTCGCGGATGTGGGTGACATTGCCCAGCAGCGGGCCGAACTGTTTGCGGTTCTTCGGCATGCCGCCCACCGAAAGGCCGCCGAAATTGACTCCGTGATAGCCCTTGGATCTGCCGACCAGCATAGTGCGCCGACTGTCGCCCTTGGCCATGTGATAGGCGAGGGCGATCTTCAGCGCCGTGTCCGCCGACTCCGAGCCGGAGTTGGTGAAGAAGACCGAGCCGAAGCCCTTGGGCAGCAGGGCCTTGATCTTCTCCGCCAGGGTGAAGGCGCCGGGGGTCCCGAGCTGGAAGCCGCAGCTGTAATCCAGGGTCTCGATCTGATGGGCGACCGCCTCGGCGATCTGCTTGCGGCCGTGGCCGGCGTTGACGCACCAGAGGCCGGCGGAGGCGTCCACCAGTTCATGACCATGCTCGTCGTGCAGGATCATCCCCTTGGCCTGGGCGATGATCTTCGGGTCCTTCTTGAAGGCGCGGTTGGCCGTGAAGGGCATCCAGAGTGCGTCGCGAGCGTCCATGGTGTTCGGGGCTGGCGGCCCCGCCTCCTGATAAATGATCGGCAATCACCTTAGCCGGCAAACCTCAGGCGAGGCCAGCGACCTTGTTCAACCTGCGCCAGCTTTGCGCGAAGGCGCCGCGAGCAGGTTTGCCCGAGGTGCGTTCTGCCCCTGTGCGCAGCATCGCCGTCTCCGCCGCATCGGCCTCGTCCCAGCAATCCTGGACGAGAGCGCGGAGCTCGGCGGTTGGAAGCTCGCTTTCCAGCGCCGCGTGGATGCGCGTGCGAAAGCCAGCCTCCAGCGTGTCCCGGGTCGTCGTAAACGCGGCCAAGGATTGAGGATAGTCATCGAGCGCCGCGCGGTGCAGCTGCTCATGCCGCCACCAGCGGCTGTCCGCTGCCGCTGCATCCGTGGGGGCCGCGCCTTGATTGGGCAGACCGGTCTCGAACAGGACGGGCTTGAAGAGGCTAAGGCAGGGCGCGGCGCTGGCGGTGATCCAGTGCACGGTGCGTCCCGGCGCCAGCTCTGACACCATCGAGCCGACGCTTTGGCTGCGGCGCAGGCCTTCACCGGCATGCATGCAGATCGTTCGTCCGACGGTCTGCGCGGGCGACCAGGCGCGATCGCCGTCGGCCGCCTCGCCGTGGTCGCGCAGGATCGCCATCATGTCGGTCGAGGTGAGACGCCCGCGCCGATCGTCGAGCAAGGCCTGCCCCCTGGCGCAACGGGCGCGGCCGCAACTGACGGCGTCGCGTTCCTCGTCCAGAAACTTTCCGGCGAAGTTGAACTGCCCGTCGGGACCAGTCCAATCCGATGCACGGGCGTGGTCGGTCAGGTCGGGGGCGCAGGCATCGTAGTCAGCGCCGATGCTGAGCGCGTTGGACAGGGACCGAGCGCCGTCCACCCGCTTGACCACCCACCAGCGGCCGACCGTCTCCAGCACATAGGCCTCGCGCGGGTCAGCGACGATGAAGCTGTTGTTGTAATAGAACCGGTGCAGATGGCCACAGTCGCCGCCCTGGCCATGGCGCTCCAGCAGGGTGGTCATCACCTCGACGGCCTCGGCCGCTGTCGCGCCGCGCTCAAGTCCCAGACGCACCAGGTCCATGCCGATCAAGGCGCGTCGGCGTTGGGCGGGGAGGGTGGCGTGGACCGCCTCGTTGCCAATGACGACGCCATGCTCATTGGCGCCCATCTCCGCGCCCCACATCCAGAACGGCCGCGACAGCAGGCAGGCGTGGGTCTCGGCGACGTCGGGGATGGCGATGTAGGTGAGCTTGAGGTTTTCGCCCATATTGCCGCTTCGGTGCGGCGTCATCTCGACAAGCTGCGCCTCGTTACGTTCGCGGTCGCTGTTCTTGGCGAACAGGACCCCACCGTTCGCCGTCGCGTCGCCCAGGGCGACCAGGGTGTCGCACATGGCTCAGCCTCGTCCTTCCATGGAGCGATATTCGTCCCACGAACGCCGCGCAAGCTTGACCCCAGGCGCCAACTGCTGATCCCTGGCGCCAACCAGGTTTGGGGGAAGTGCGTGCGTAAGATCGGACTTTGGCTGGCTCTGACCGGCGTGCTGGCGGCGACCCCCGCATTGGCGGCCAACGGTGATGCGGCGCGATGGAAGGCCGAGGCGGCGCGGGTGAGCATCATCCGGGACGACTGGGGCATAGCCCATGTCCACGGCCAAAGCGACGCCGACGCCGTGTTCGGCATGGTCTACGCCCAGGCCGAGGACGACTTCCACCGCATTGAGATCAACTACCTCACCAACCTGGGGCAGATGAGCGAAGCCGAGGGCGATAAGTTCATCGCCCAGGATCTGCGGGCGAGACTCTATGTCGACCCTGTCGATCTGCAGGCGCGCTACGCTAAGGCGCCGGCGACCTTGCGCCTGCTGATGGACGCCTGGGCCGATGGGCTGAACTATTTCCTCGCCACCCATCCAGACGTGAAGCCGGAGGCGCTGACCCATTTCGAGCCCTGGATGGCGCTGTGCTTCAGCGAGGGCAGTATTGGCGGCGATATCGAACGCATCTCGCTGGCCAAGCTGGCCGACTTCTATGGCGAACCGCGCGTAGCCTCGCTGGAGTTGGCGCAGGCGGAGCGTCTTGAGACGCCCACCGGCTCCAACGGCATCGCCATCGCGCCGTCGAATACGGTGGATCACCACGCGCTTTTGCTGATTAATCCGCATACGTCCTATTATTTCCGATCCGAGCTGCAGATGAGCAGCGACCAGGGGCTCAACGCCTATGGCGCGGCGACCTGGGGGCAGTTCTTCCTCTATCAGGGCTTCAACGCGCGGCTGGGCTGGATGCACACCTCCAGCCATGCCAACGCGGTTGACGCGTATCTGGAGACCATCGTCCGCAAGGACGGCCAGCTCTACTATCGCTACGGCGCGGCGCTCCGCCCCGTGCGCTCATCCCAGGTGGCGATCCGCTACAAGGCGGCAGACGGGACCTTCGGCGAGAAGACCTTCACCATCTACAAGACCCACCACGGCCCAATCGTCGCCACGGTCGGCGACAAGTGGGTGGCCGAGAAGATGATGTTCAAGCCGGTCGAGGCGCTGGAGCAGGGCTTCGACCTGACCAAGGCCACCAACTTTACCGACTATATGAAGGTGATGGAATTCAAGGCCAACACCTCCAACAACACCGTCTATGCCGACGCCGACGGCAATATCGCCTACCTGCATCCCCAGTTTATTCCGCGCCGCAACGACAGGTTCGACTATGACCAGCCACTGGACGGCTCGGACCCGGACACCGACTGGCACGGCGTCCATGCGCTGAATGAGGCGCCCCACCTGCTGAATCCCAAGGTCGGCTGGATCCAGAACACTAACAATGGTCCGTACACGGCGGCTGGCCCCGACAGCCCAAGGGCCGCCGACTTCCCGCGCTACATGGACGATTCCGGCGAGAACATGCGCGGCCTCCATGCGATCGCGCTGCTGACCGATCGGCACGACTTCAGCCTGCAAGGCCTCCGCGCGGCGGCTTTCGATCCCAACCTGCCTGGTTTCAAGATCCTCATTACCGCGCTGCTCAAGGCTTATGACAACGCGCCGCCAAACGACCCATCGAAGGCCGCCCTTGCCGAGCAGATCGCGGTGTTGCGTGGATGGGACGAGCGGTGGGGTGCGGACTCCGCGCCAACCTCCCTGGCGGTCTACTGGGCTGAAGCGCTGTGGAAGGCGGCCGGCAAGCCGCTCGGCGCCCGGACCAAGGATTATGACGACATCCTCACTCACACGACCGACGCCCAGAAGCTCGTCGCGTTGCAGGCGGCGTCCGACAAGCTGACGGCGGACTTCGGGACCTGGCGCACGCCGTGGGGCGAGATCAACCGCTTCCAGCGGCGGACCGACGATCTGGTGCAGCAATATTCCGACACCGCGCCCAGCCTGCCGGTTGCTTTCACCTCATCGCAGTGGGGCTCGCTCGCCTCGATCAGTGGCCGCAAGACGCCGGACCTGAAGCGTCGTTATGGCGAAAGCGGCAACAGCTTCGTCGCCATGGTGGAATTCGGTCCCAGAGTGCATGCCGTGGCCATCACCGCCGGCGGCGAAAGTGGCGATCCGGCGTCCAAACACTTCGTCGACGAGGCGCTACGCTACACTACCGGCAATCTGCGCGAGGTCTATTTCTATCCCGATCAGCTGAAAGACCATACCGAGCGGACCTATCATCCCGGCGACCTGTAGCGCCCGTCCGCAACGGAACCTGCGGCCGCGCGTTGGCTGGTGATGAGTGTCGCGGGAACTCCAGTGAACATCGCCAAACAGGGCCTCGGTCGGGAGCGAACCCTCGCGCTGAAATACTGCGCCGTCAGCCTGCTGGGCTTCGTGGTCGACGCGGCCATCCTCCGCCTTGGCCTGGCCTTCGGCGCGCCGGCCTGGGTGCGGATCATCTCGCTGATCTGCGCCATGCAGGTCACCTTCACGCTCAATGGTCTGATGGTGTTTCGCACCCTGACTTGGCGCACCCTGCCGCAGCAGTGGGTGAGCTATATGGCCACCAACGGGTTCGGGAACTTCTGCAACTATTGGATTTTCGTGACCCTGGTGTCCCTGCACCGGCCGTTCATCTCGGACCCGATGATCGCGCTCTGCCTGGGAGCCTTCGCCGCCTGGGCGTTGAACTTCCTGTGCGCGCGGTTCGTGGTGTTCGGAAAGGTCAAGGAACTGGCCGAGGTCATTACCAACCCCCGGCCCGAACCTTGAACCCCCAGCCTTAAGCCAGGATATCAGCCTCCGTCGTGGCCTTTCACCAGCCTGACCTTGATCGCCTCGCCGCTCACCGCCTTGGCCGACCATGTTCCGGTCAGTCCGGCGTCGGGAATGGGGGTGCAGAAGTTGAACGGGACGCCGATCGGCTTGGCCTGTTTCAAGCAGAGCTTCGAGCCCTTTACCGTCCAGTGGCCGCCCGACATGTCGCCGCGCCTGCCCTTCGCGGAATAGGTCCCGCCGGGCTCAAGCCAGAGCTCGCCCTTGCGACCATCCGGATAGGTGGAGAGGATGGTGTTGCCGAACGCCTTGTCGACCGCGGAAGCGGGGGCGGCGTGAACAGCCCCAGCCATCAGGCTGGCGGCGGCGCTAAGGCAGACGAGGGCGCGTTTCATCAGACTCTCCGGACGTTATCCGATGCTAACGCGGCGACAGCGGATTGGTTCGTTGAGGTCCCGGGCAACGAGCGTCGCCGTGGCGCGTTGAGGGTGGATGCCTGACCAATCGACTGCTTCCAACACCGGCGACATCGACCGTCCCTCGATCCGGCGCGTGACCGCCGTGGTCAATGCGGCCTCGGGCAGCGTGGGCCCGCAGGCGGCGGACGCGCTGCGGCAAATGCTCGAAGGGCGAGACATCGAAGGGACCGTCCTCTCGCCGGATCCGCAACAGATCGAACCGATGGTTCGGCAGGCTGTCGAGAGTTCGCCAGATCTGCTGATCATCCTTGCCGGCGACGGCACCGCGCGCCTTGCGGCCACCCTGTGCGGGCCGGGCGGACCTTTGATTGCGCCGCTGCCGGGGGGCACCATGAATTTGCTGCCGCACGCCCTCTACGGGAATCGATCCTGGCAGGAAGCCCTGGAGCTGGCTCTCGACCAGGGTGTCGAGCGCACGGTCAGCGGCGGGGCTGTCGGCGGACACCCCTTCTACTGCTCGGCGATTCTCGGCTCGCCGGCGCTCTGGGCGCGAGCGCGGGAAGCCGTGCGCAAGCGGCGCATCGTCGAGGCTTGGCGCCGCGGCGCCTATGCCTTGAGCCGAGCCTTCACGGGCGATCTGCATTATGCGCTCGATGGCGGCCGCCGCCGCACCGCGGAATCGCTGGTGCTGATCAGTCCGCTGATTTCTAAGGTCATGCGGGAAGAGGATGCCTTGGAGGTGGCGGCTTTGGAGATGCACAGCGCTGGCGAGGTTTTCCGGCTGGCCTTCAATGGTCTGGTCAGCGATTGGCGCCGGGATCCGGGGGTGGTCGATCAATTCGCCCAGTACGGCCGCGTCTGGGCGCGTCGTTCAATTCCGGCCATCCTGGATGGCGAAATGTATCGGCTCGAGCACGGCGCGCGGTTTGAATTCACGCCGGCCGCATTTCGAGCGCTTGCCCCGCCGTCGACCCAAACCGAGGCCTCCCTTTGACCCTTTGTATCGCCCACGTCAGCGACGTGCATTTCGGTGGGGAAGACAAGGGCGCGGTCGAGGCTGTCATTGCCGAACTTGAGGCGCTGGCGCCGGACCTGACTGTCGTAACCGGCGACCTGACTCTGAATGGCCTGCCGGAGGAGTTCGCCGCGGCGCGAGCCTGGCTGCATCGCCTACCGTCACCGCTCTTGATGACGCCCGGCAACCACGACACACCCTACTGGAACCTGCTCCTGAGGAGCCTGGTCCCCTTTGATCGCTATGAGCGATTCATCGGCCCGGCCAACTCGAGCGCCTATGACGCGCCCGGCCTGTCAGTCCGCACCCTGAACAGCGCGCGCGGCGCGCAATTCCGGCTCGACTGGTCCAAGGGGGCGATCGATGTGGGCCGGCTGAGCATGCTGGGCTGGAGCGGCCAGGATGGCCTGCGCATATTCGCCTGCCACCATCCGCTCATGGACATCACCGACGCGCCAGTGACCGGCCACACCTGGGGCGGCCGGGCCGCCGCCGCCGTGCTGGCGAAACAGAAGGTGGAGCTGGTGCTGACCGGCCATGTCCATATTCCCTTCGCCGTGCCCCTGCCGGATGCGCCCTGGGCGGCCTATGCCCTCGGCGCCGGGACGTTGTCGGTCCGCACGCGCGGAACGCCACCCAGCTATTCCACCATCGTCGCCGAGCCGGGCGTGTTCGAAGTGTCGGTGCGCGGCTGGGTCGATGGCCGGTTCGAGACCCTCCAGACCCGCAGGCTGATCCGCGGTGCTAACGCGGGGTCTGACCCCGCTGCGCCAGCACATAGTCCAGCTTCCTGAGAGCCGCCGCCTTCAGCCCGTGTTCGCCGGCGGCTACAGGGCCCATGGTGGAAACCTCTGTGTTGGTGGCCACGTCGATGGCGGTGACCTTCACCACATTGCCGACTTGGCGCAGCTCGTACAGGATTTCGCGGCCCTGGCCGCTCATAGATCGAGGTCCGCCACGGCAAAGGGCGCGTGGTCCTGGATATAGCGGAAGCGGCCCTCGGGCTTGCGGCCCATCAGGGTTTCGACCAGGGCCAGGACATCCTCTTCGTCGTTCGGCAGGGTGACGCGCGCCAGGGTTCGCTTGGACGGGTCCATGGTGGTCTCCTTAAGCTGCGCCGGCATCATTTCGCCCAGGCCCTTGAACCGCCCGACCTCCGGCTTCTTGCCCTTGAAGGTCGTCGCCATCAGCTCGTCCTTATGGCCGTCGTCGCGGGCATAGACGGTCTTGCCGCCGTGGCTGATCCGATAGAGCGGGGGCAGGGCGAGGAACAGCCGGCCGGCGCGGATCATCTCCGGCATCCGGCGATAGAAGAAGGTGATCAGCAGCGAGGCGATGTGGGCGCCGTCCACGTCGGCGTCCGTCATGATGACGATCCGCTCGTAGCGCAAATCCTCTTCCTTGAACTTGCTCCCCCCCTGGACGCCAAGGGCCAGCATCAGGTCGGCCAGTTCCTTGTTCTCGCCCAGCTTGTCCAGGCTGGCGGAGGCGACGTTCAAAATCTTGCCGCGCAGGGGCAGAATCGCCTGGGTGCGGCGGTCGCGCGCCTGCTTGGCCGAGCCGCCGGCGGAGTCACCCTCGACGATGAACAGCTCCGTGCCGTCCGTGGCGCTGCCCGAACAGTCCGCCAGCTTGCCGGGCAGGCGCAGCTTGCGCGTGGCCGAGGCCCGGGCGACGTCCTTGTCCTTGCGGCGCTTCAGCCTTTCCTCGGCGCGCTCGATGACGAATTCGAGCAGGGCGCTGGCGGCCTTGGGCGCGGCGGTCAGCCAGTGGTCGAAGGGATCGCGCAATGTGGCTTCCACCAGTCGCTGAGCGTCGCTTGACGACAGCCGCTCCTTGGTCTGACCCTGGAATTCCGGATTGCGCACGAAGACGCTGATCAGCGCGCCGGCCTGGGCGATGACGTCCTCGGCGGTGATGATCAACCCACGCTTCTCGTTGGTCAGGTCGGCGTAGGCCTTCAGGCCACGGGTCAGGGCCGCGCGCAGGCCGGCCTCGTGCGTGCCGCCTTCCGGTGTCGGCACGGTGTTGCAGTAGGAGGACATGAAGCCGTCCGCCTCGCCGAACCCGGCCGGCGACCAGGTGATGGCCCACTCCACCGCGCCGGCTTCGCCCTGGCGCTCGATGCGGCCGGCGAACGGCTCGGTGACCGTCTCGAGGCCGGCGGTGCGCTCGGCGAGGAAGTCGGCCAGGCCGTTGGGAAAGCGGAAGGTCGCCTCGGTCGGCGTCTGGTCGTGGATGCGTTCGGCCGCGCACTTCCAGCGGATTTCCACGCCCCGGAACAGATAGGCCTTCGAGCGAGCCATCCGGTAGAGCCGCGCCGGCTTGAACGCGGCGCCGGCTCCGAAAATCTGCTCGTCGGCTGAAAACCGCACCGAGGTGCCGCGCTTCTTGGAGGCGCCGAGCTGTTCCAGCCCGCTGGTCGGCTTGCCGCGCGAGAAGGTCTGGCGCCACTCGAACCCGTCGCGGGCGACCTTGACCTCGAGCAGGTCCGACAGGGCGTTGACCACCGACACGCCCACCCCGTGCAGGCCGCCGGAGGTCTCATAGGCCTTGCCGGAGAACTTCCCCCCCGAGTGCAGCATGGTCATGATGACCTCGAGCGCCGACTTGCCCGGATATTTTGGGTGCGGATCCACCGGCATGCCCCGGCCATCGTCCTTCACCGTCAGGGCGCCGTCGGCGTCCAGGGTCACCTCGATCAGCTTGGCGTGGCCGGCGACAGCCTCGTCCATGGCGTTGTCGAGCACCTCGGCGAACAGGTGGTGCAGGGCGCGCTCGTCGGTGCCGCCGATATACATGCCCGGCCGCATTCGCACCGGCTCCAGCCCCTCCAGCACCTCGATGTCCTTGGCGGAGTAGCCGGACGTGGGCGTGGGAGCTGTTGGATGCACGGGCGCGAGCGCCTCGTCGAACAGGTCGGGGACTTTCTTGGCGGGGGTGGACATGAACGGGTTTTAGCAGCGATTCGGACGGCTGGGGGTTTTGACGGCGCCGTGCGTATCTCAAGGCGCGTCCGGGTCAGGTTTGCTCGAAATAGAGGTGGTAATGCGTCCGGCAGCCCGGATTGAACCGCGCCTCGCAGGCGGGGCACTGGTTGTCGCACGCCATATACTGCTCCACCCTGAGTTCGACACCGCACTCGCCGCACAGCACGGCCGGCTCTGCCCACTCCGTCGCTGGCCAGACCTTCGCCTCATGCCCCGCCAACTCGTCGTGGCACTCCCGACACGCATAGTAGGTCCCGCAGCAGCGCATCTTGATGGCGATGATGTCGAGCGGGCTATGCCAGTGGGCGCAGCGGGTTTGCGGATCGAGCGACACGCCTTTGACGATGGGGCGGGTCATGACCGCTTCATGCTGACGATCGGAACCGGCGGGTCCAGGATCTGGCCTTGCATGACCGGATTGCGGGCCACGCCGTTGGTGGGCAGGGCGAGAATGGCGCGGACGACGTCCATGCCCTGGGTCACGTTTCCGAAGGCGGCGTAGCCCAGATTGTCTCCTGGCGCGTTGGGGTCGGCGTCGAGATAGGACGCCGGACCGATGCAGATGAAGAAGTCGGCGGTCGCCGTTCCTGGCCCATAGCGGGCCATGGAGATCGTTCCATCCACATGATGCAGGCCGGTAATCGTCGTGTTTTCGTGCGCGATCGGCGGCAACAGCTTGTTCGGATCGTTCTGCAGGCCGCCCTCGATCAGGCCTATCGGTCCCGAGCCGCCGGCGCGGGTGGCGCGATAGATGCTGGAGCCGTCATACCGGCCGGTGTCCACATAGCGGAGGAAGTTGGCAACGGTGATCGGCGCCTTGTCCGGCGCAAGCTCAACGACAATCGATCCCTGGCCGGTGGTGATCAGGACTTTCGGATTGGCCGCCGTCTGCCCAAACGCCGATCCACCGAGGAGGGCGACGCCCGAGGCGATGACGCTTCGACGACCGATCTGAGGGCCAGCCATGGCGGTCTCCGTAATTGTTAGGATCGAAATCCCATCCTGCCGCCATCGGTGGAAATTCGAAAGCGAAGCCTTGTCCACAGCGTTGGAATGACCGGCCTGACAAGGCGTAAACTGCGCTGTAGGATCGCGGCAAGTCGTGTGAGGCCCCCATGCTCGATCGCCGTTCGCTGCTCCTGTCCGCTTCCGCCA
>Ga0302314_10013072_pt1 | contig 14294 bp, 12 predicted proteins | sample III_Palsa_N2_3_FD_200533 | JGI IMG/M metagenome (GOLD analysis project Ga0302314, IMG submission 200533) | Peat permafrost microbial communities from Stordalen Mire near Abisko, Sweden - III_Palsa_N2_3 | ecosystem: Environmental > Terrestrial > Soil > Palsa > Peat permafrost | place: Sweden... | reverse complement strand
TTTGGTGAAACAACTCACCGTGCCCTCGTGGCAGACGAGCCCGTCGCCTTCGACCTCCACGCGGAACAGAAGCGCATCGTTGTCGCAGTCGGTTGCGGCGGAGACAATGCGCAGGCGGTTGCCGCTGGTCTCGCCCTTCATCCAGAGCTTGTTGCGGCTGCGGCTCCAGAAGGTGACGAAGCCGGTCTCCAGCGTCTTCTGGTAGCTCACTTCGTTCAGGAAGCCGAGCATCAGCATCTCGCCCGTCTTCGCGTCCTGCACAATGCCGGGGACCATGCCCTCGGTCTTTGCAAAGTCGATCTTGGGTAGTTCAGTCATAGTCTTTCTCTCTTTTCTATTGTCTACTGCAATCTCTTGTTCCCTGCGGGCGCGCTCACGCGTGTGACGTGCAAGCGTAAAAAGGCCCGCTGGCGATCAAGCGCTGCAGCGGGCCTTTTTGAATCCTGATGTGTCCGGTCTGAGGTGTTACGCCGTCACACGGGTGGCCGCCACTGCGCTGTGCGCATGGTGATGGTGGTGCCCGTGATGGTGAATGGCGAAGCTCATACTGCATTTAAAGCTAACGGCCCAGGCCCGGCTTGTCAATCACCGCGCACGGGACTAGGCTCCATCACACACGATTCAAAGGAGAAACTATGCGATTGAAGTCCTGTACGCGTATTGCCGTAGCGGTTGCGGTTCTATCGGTCAGCCTGGCGGCAGCAGCCCAGGGTGGCAGCGCGGCTGGCGGAGTCGGCCCCGTACCGGCCAAGATTCCCGGCCCCGGAAACGCCCAGCAGACCATCGCGCAGAAGATCGCCGCCAGCAAAGATCTAATGGACATCAACACCGCAACCGCAGAGCAGCTCAAGACGCTGCCCGGCATCGGGGACGCCTATGCCTCACGCATCATCGCCGGACGGCCCTACACAGCGAAGAACCAGCTGGTGCAGCACGGCATTCTGCCGCAGAACGTCTACGCCGGCATCTCCAGCCAGATCATCGCGCACCGGCCCAAGCAGTAGACCTCCGGGCCGGGAACCGCGGCATATTCACCGCACCAAAAAGCATTTTTAGAGGATGACGGGAGCAGTAAACTTCCGCTACTCTCATCTGAATAACTCCGAATCCATCCCGAAGCTGCGCCGTCTAAATATGCAGTGTTCCTGAAGGCCTTACCAATGCGTAGCCGTTTCCTGTCCGTGTGTCTATTGGCGTGTACCGCCGCCCTTCTGCTTCCAACAACCGCGCGTGCGCAGCAGGCCCGGCATGAGGCAGATCGCGTCACCTCCGCCGTGGATGCCCAGCAGCGGCACACGCTCAGCGGGCATCTGCCGGGGTGGACTGGGTCCGGAAACGACCTGGGCGCAGTGACTACCGATGTTGCTCTCGATCACCTCACGATTGTGCTGGCACGCTCAGCGGCGACGCAGGCGGCCTTTGAGCAGTTTCTGGACGACCAGCAGAACCCGGCCTCGCCGCGCTACCAGCAGTGGCTGACGCCGCAGCAGGTGGGCGAGCAGTTCGGCCTGACCGACCATGATATAGCCGCCGTCACCGCGTGGCTCGCCTCGCAGGGGCTGCGGGCAGACGCCATCTCGCCCGACCGCACCCGCATCACCTTCAGCGGAGCCAGCAGCAGCGTGGCGCACGCGGTAGGCTCGGAGTTCCACCACTACAAGGTCTCCACCCGCAACGGCGTAGAGGAGTGGCTCTCCATCAACAGCGAGCCTTCAGTACCCGCTGCGCTGGCTCCGGTGATCACATCCTTCTATGGACTCTCCGGCGAGCACGACGAGCCGCAAAACATGCATACCGATGTGCCAGCACCCGCTCGGCCATTGGGCAGCGATACGGCCACACCCACACCGGAATATACCTACGGCTCCTCGCACTACGTAGCGCCCGCGGACTTCGTCACCATCTTCGATATCCAGCCGGCCTATAACGCGGGCATCAACGGTGCCGGCGTCAAGGTCGCCGTTATCGGCGAATCGGAAGTACTGGCATCAGACATTACGTCCTTCGAGACCAACACCGGACTCTCAGCCACGGCGCAGCCGGTCACCATCTTTGCCGTTGCCGGTTCGAATCCCGGCTATAACGGCAGTCAAGGCGAACAGACTCTCGACGTCAACCGCGTGATGAGCACGGCACCCGGCGCCGAGACCGATCTTGTTATCAACAGCAGCCTCAGCACTGCTGCGGAGTATGAAGTGAACACGCTGGTAGACCCCATCATGACCATCAGCTACGGCAGCTGCGAAATTGGCAACTCCTCAGGCGACACCTTCTGGAGCAGCATCTTCAGCACGGGCGCGGCTGAAGGCATCACCACATTCGTCTCTTCCGGAGATGGGGCCGCCGCCGGATGCGCTATTGACTTCACAACGCCGCCAGCGACCACGCCGTTGCTCAGCATCAACTCATTCTGCGCGAGTCCGTATGACACCTGTGTAGGCGGAACAGAGTTCGCCGACACAGCCAGCCCCTCCACCTACTGGAAGTCGAGCAACACCAGCGGCACGCTCGAATCGGCCCTCGGCTATATTCCCGAAGGCGCGTGGAACGACCCCACCAGCACCAGCACCACCAGCGGCTTTGAGGTGGCAGGTGGGGGTGGCGGTGTCAGCCTCTATGTCGCCAAGCCGAGCTGGCAGACAGGAACAGGCGTGCCCGCAGACGGGTTCCGCGATACGCCGGACGTGGCGCTGCCTTCCGCCGGGCATGACGGCTACTACTCCTGCCTCAATGGTAGTTGCGCCACCGGAGGCTTTACGATCTTCGCCGGCACCTCGGCCGCTTCCCCGGGGATGGCGGGCATTATGGCGCTGGTGGTGCAGAAGCTGGGCAAGGCGCAGGGCAACTTCAACCCAACGCTCTATCGCCTGGCCGCAGCCACGGCGCTGGGCGTCTTCCATGACACAACACCCGCGAGCAGCGGCGTCGCCATCTGCTCGGTACTCACGGCAAGCATGTGCAACAACAGCACACCAAGCCCAACGGCGCTGACCGGCGGCCTGGCCGGCTACGCGCTCACCACCGGATACGATCTTGCTACTGGATGGGGTTCGGTGGACGTGGCCAAGCTCATCACCGCCGTCGTGACGCCGTATGTGACGCCGACGGTGACCGTAACGGCCACAGCCTCCACGATCGCTCTCGGCGCAACCGACAGCTTTACCGTGACTGTCGCCGGCACACCGGGAACACCCAGCGGCACGGCGCAGTTCTATGACGGCAGCACCGCCCTGGGCAGCGCAGTCACGCTCTCCAGCGGCGGTACGGCGACACTCACCTCGCCGGCCTTCACCACCGCCGGCGCGCACAGCATCACCGCGCAGTACAGCGGCGATACCGTCTTTATCGCGACAACATCCAGCGCTTACTCGCTCACCGTGGGCCAGGCGGCATCGACAGTCACCCTTACCACTTCTGCCACAACGCTCGTAGTGGGCCAGGCGCCGACGCTGACCGCAACCGTAACCGGATCTTTCGGAACGCCGACGGGCACGGTACAGTTTCTGGCAAACGGCTCGAACTTCGGAACAGCGCAGGCATTGAATACAAGCGGCGTAGCAACGCTCTCCACGCAGAGCTTCTCCTCCATAGGTGCCTACTCCATGACGGCGAAGTACAACGGCAATACCAACTACGCCACTGCCACATCAACCGCTACAACGATCAACGTCACCTCAAGCAGCATCTCGCCGTACTACACGCTCGCACCGGCCAGCAGTACGCTGACCATCGCCTCGCCCGGCGCGACGACCGGCAATACGGACACCATAACGGCCACCTCGGTGAACTCCTTTGCCGGCACGGTGCCGCTCACCTGCTTGGTGGCGTACACCGGCTCCGGGACGTCGAGCGATCTGCCGGCATGCGTTCTTGCACCCACCAGCGTGGCCCTGTCTGCCAATGGCACGGCAACCTCCGTAGTCACCATCACCACAACTGCGGCTCACGCTGTGCGCAGCGGCGGTTCCGCGAAGCTCATGCTGGGCGCTGGCGGCGTGCTCGCCTGCATGCTGCTGTGCCTGCCCCTGCGCCGCCGGAGGATCTCGCTTCTGTTCGCGCTGCTGGCGGTGCTTGCCCTCGGCTCAGGATTGAGTGGATGCGGCGCAGGCGGAACGCCCCCCGTATCGAGCGATCCGGGCACAACGCTTGGCAGCTATACCGTTACGGTAATGGGAACGTACTCCAGCATCGCCACTCCCATCAGCTTTACCCTGACGCTGAACTAACCAAATCGCCCCACAGGATGTAATAATCAACTCTCTGCGCCACCGGCGGACTCTCAGCCGGTGGCGCAAGCGTTTTCCGGAGGATTGTTCACTGTGCCACGCCGCATCGCTGTTCCCGCCTTTGCCGCACTCGTCCTGCTCGTCCTTATGCCCGGCCTTTTCCTGACCCATGCGACTGCGCAGCAGGCAACCACCCCAGCGCCCAAGGTCTTCCGCGTGCAGTCCCGGCTGGTGCTGCTGGATGTGACCGTGACCGACGCCAAAGGCAATCCGGTGAGCGGGCTGAAGCGTGAGGACTTCCAGGTCTTTGAGGACAAGAAGCTGCAGACCATCAGCTCCTTTGAGCCGCCCGCCGCCCATGAACTGCCTCCGCCGTCGCGGCCGAATGCTCCGTTCAATCCGGACGATACCAAGAGCTACGGCGAGTCCCCGGTGACGGTGCTGGTGCTGGATGAGCTGAATACGCACTATACGGACACAGACTTTGCGCGGCGGTCGATCCGCCAGTTCCTGGAGTCGCGCCCGGCCACGCTGAATGAGCCGACGACGCTGCTGACCCTGGGCGATACGAAGTTCACTATGCTGCAGAACTTCACCCGCGACCGCGGCGCTCTGCTGGCTGCACTGGCCGCGCATAAGACCAGCTATAGCTGGAAGCTGGAGACCGGCAAGACCATCGGCCAGGAGACGGTCGACCGGCTGGGCTTCTCCCTCAATGCGCTGGAGCAGATCGCCGAGTTCACGGCGCGCATTCCCGGACGCAAAAACCTGGTCTGGGTCGGCCAGGGATTTCCCTCGCTCGATCCGGCGGCGCTGGCGCCTGACGACGATGCGCGTCTGAAGGCCACGCTGCAGCATGTGACGGATACGCTGCTGGCCACGCGCGTGACTCTCTATGCCGTAGACCCGACATCAAGCGCCGTGGGCATGACCGAGATCACGGACCCGGACCAGACGACGTTTGTACAGGCCGGCGGCGGCGACGGCAGCTCCCGGCTGACGGACCCGTTTGATTCCGCGATGGACTTCGACCGGCTTGGACCGGTGACCGGCGGCCGGGTGGTGCGCGGTGCGAACGATGTGGACCACCAGATCTCGCAGAGCGTGGACATGGGCGAGCACTTTTACACCATCGGCTACTCGCCGACGAACACCAGTGAGGTCAGCCAGAACTTCCGCAAGATCACGATCAAATGCCTGAAACCTGGCCTGACGGTCACCACGCGCGACGGCTACTATCCGGGTGCCACGACGCGGCAGCAGAGCACAGACACCGTGGGCGCGGACCTGAATGCCGCTGTCAGCGCGGACCTGCTCTACAGCGCGCTGCACATCCGCGTAGAACCGCTGGGCGGCGACCAGTACAGCATTCATGTCACCGCGCCGGGGCTGACCTGGACGCCGATCGACGACGGCGCAAACGAAGGCGGTAACTCCGCACAGGCTCAGGTGCTGGGCGTAAGCCTTTCTGCCGGCAATAAGGTGCTGTCGCACACGCTGCACACCATGACGGCCACGGCAAAAGCGACGGCGAATATCCGCTCGCCCTCCCTGCCGGCGGACTTCACCCTCACGCTGGCGAAACCCAAGGGCACGGTAAAGATGCGCTTCATCGTGCGCGACGCCAGCAGCGGCAGCATGGGCAGCTTCGACCTGATGGCGCCCTAAACCATCCGCAGCACAACGGCAGGCCATCCGGCTGCGTCTAAAGGGATGGGTGTAACTCTGATAGTCTTTTTTTGCTGCATGATTTGGGGGTCTTTCGAGTGAGAGTAAGTGTATGCACGTCCGCTTTGGCGATGACGTTACTGGTAGGCGGAACCGTACTTTTGACCGGTCAGGTCATCCCCAACGCCCCGGCACCGCAATCCGGCAAGAACCCCTCGCCCATCTTCAGCGGCGTAAAGCCCGGCGAAGGCACAACGCCGGACTCGAACAATGAAGACCTGAAGACTCCCGTTCCGGCTGCGCCTGTTGCGCCACCACCCGTAGCCGATGCCCCCACCGACCAGCCTGCGCCCGATCTTCCGGCCAACGGCGAGGGCGCCAGCAGCTTCAAGGTTGTGGTGCGGACCAACTTCGTCGAGATCCCCGTCACGGTGAAAGACAGCAAGGGCAACCTCGTCCCGGGACTGACGTGGCGCAACTTCCACGTGATGGAGAACGGCCATACGCAGCGCATGGTGCTCTTCACCGTGGATCCCTTCCCCATCTCGGCCGCCATCGTGATCGACCAGAGCCTGCCCACGGACGCGATGAAGAAGGTCAATCAGTCGCTCGCCGCGTTACAGGGCGCATTTACCCCCCAGGATGAGATGGCCATCTTCACCTACAACAACGGCCCGCAGGAGCGCACCGAGTTCACAGGTGCCCAGAGCGCACGCGCCACTATTGCGCTACAGACGCTGCAGACCAGGGGCCGCGACATGGGCGTGCCGGTCAACACCGGGCCGCTCACGCAGAGCGCGAACATCAATGGACAGGAGTTCGACCACAACCCCGGGATGCACCAGGGCAACACCGGCTCCTTCATCACCATCCCCAAGGAGGTCCATACACTGAACGACGCGATTCTTGCAGCGGCGACGGCGGTCTCCAGCCGCGGCGCGGGACGGCGGCGCATCGTGTATGTGATCTCGGACGGCAAGGAGCAGGGATCGAAGGCGAGCTTCAAGGAAGTGAAGCAGTATCTGCTGACGAACAAGGTGACCGTATATGCCACGCTGGTGGGCGACTCGGCCACCTTCGGCCTGGGCTTCCTCGATCGCATGCACATGCCCTACATGATGCGTGACAACATCCTGCCGCAGTACACCGCGGCGACCGGCGGGCAGGCAGACGCGGAGTTCAAGCAGAACGCCATCGAGACCAGCTTTGCGCGCATCGCCGAAGAGGTCCGCCTGCAGTACACCATCGGCTATAACAGCCAGATCTCGCCGATCGACAGCCGCTACCGCACCATCGAGGTGCAGGTGAACCGGCCTGGGCTGACGGTGATCGCGCGGCCCGGCTACTACCCCTCGGCGGCGCCGATCCACCCCTGACGGTGCACGCTTGAACCTCCTTGCAGACATCCTTAGCCCGCATGCCGCAGCGCTGCTGGGCTGCGGCGCAGCCATCTTCTGGGGCGGCGGCGACTTCTTCGGCGGCCTGGGCGTGCGCGCCGGCGGCGGCACCATGCGCGCCTCCCTCAAACTGATCCTGCTGGCCCACGCGGTAAGCCTGCTGCTGGTCGCAGGCCTGGCGCTTGCGCTGCACAAGCCGCTACCGCACGGCACCGCGCTGGCCTGGGGCGTGAGTTGCGGTGTGGCTGCGGGACTTGGACTGATGTTCTTCTACGTTGCGCTCTCCGAGGGCAACATGGGACCGGCGACGGCCATCTCCGGCCTGCTCTCGGCCGGCATTCCGGCGGGCGTAGGCCTGATTACACAAGGAACGCCGGGCATACCGCAAGCCGTGGGCTTTCTCATCGCAGCCGCAGCTATCTGGATGATTGCAGCGGGCACGCCGGGCGAACGCGTCAGCCGGCGTACGCTGACGCTCAGCCTGCTCTCCGGCGTCTGCTTCGGCATCTACTTCATCGGCCTGCGCATGGCGAACACTGCTGGCCTGCTGTGGGCGATGGCGACGGCTCGCATCGGCAGCGTCTGCACCACGGCCATAGTGCTTGGCCTGATGACACTCTTTGCGCGGAAGAGCAGCGGCACGGCAGTCCGGTTCGGGAGCCGCGCCATCCGTTTCGCCATGATGACGGTTCTGCTGGATACGGCGGGCAATCTGCTGTTCATTTCAGCAACACGCATGGGCCGGCTGGATGTGGCCTCGGTGCTGGCTTCGCTCTATCCGGCGTCGACCATCCTGCTGGCCGCATGGCTTCTGCACGAGCGGCCCACCGGACGGCAACGCTGGGGCATGGCGCTGGCGCTGGCGGCTGTCGTGATGATCACGCTGTAGTTATAACAAATGCAGAACTTCAGCACGGATGCCACGGATTGAACGGATAAAGGCGGATTTAAAAACAAACAAAATTTAAAGTCTTTAAATTCGTCTTGTTTTTAAATTCGCCTTTATCCGTGCTTTTATCCGTTCAATCCGTGCTGAAGTTTTTGTTTGTTTTTAAAGCTTCACAAGCTTCGGATCGAAGTGCGGCTTGGGATAGGTGAGCTTTAATCCCTGCATCACCCCTACGAGGATCTCCGAAATGGCCACGTTGCGATAGTTCTTGTCGTCCGCGGGGATCACGAACCACGGCGCGTGCTTGCGGCTGGTGGTGGAGAGGATCTCCTCGTACGCCTTCTGGTAGTCCTTCCAGAACTTGCGCTCGCGAAAGTCGGCGTCGGATATCTTCCAGTGCTTGTCTTTGTTGTCGAGCCGCGCCTTGAGGCGGCGTGTCTGCTCCGCATGCGTGATGTGCAGGAAGAACTTCAGGATCACCACACCGTTGTCGGCCAGCGTCGATTCAAACTCGTTGATGTCATCCAGGCGCTGTTCCGTAGTTTTTTCGGAGATGAGCTTGTGCACGCGCGGCGAGAGAACGTCCTCGTAGTGCGAGCGGTTGAAGATGCCGATCATGCCGCGCGGCGGCACTTTCTCATGCACGCGCCAGAGAAAATCGTGCGCGGCCTCCAGCGGCGTAGGCACCTTGAAGGCCGCAATGTCGCAGCCCTGCGGGTTCACGCCGGTGAATATGTGGCGGATGGTGCCGTCCTTACCGGCAGTGTCCATGCCCTGCAGCACGATGAGCAGCGCCTTCTGCTGGCTGGCGTAGAGGACCTCCTGCAATGCGGCGAGTTGCTCTCGCTGCTTCGCGAGCAGGGCATCGAGCTTCGCCTTGGCATCAAAGCCGGTGGGCGGTGCCGTAGGCAGAGCAGAAAGCCGCACCTTGCGATGCGGCTTGACCTGGTAAGGCGAATGGATCTTCATGATGAAGTGTGATGCGGATTAGGACTTGATGGTTTCGTCCGGCTTGGGCGTGACCGCGTGCGTGGTCTCCACGGGATTGGCCGGAGTGGACTTGGCGGTTGTGTCGTCGGCTACGCCCTTCAGGCCGTCTTTAAAACCCTTCAGGCCTTCGCCGAGGCCTTTGCCAAGCTCAGGCAGCTTCTTACCGCCAAAAAGAACGATCGCCACGATTGCGATGATGATGAGATGCCACGGCTGTAAAAGGTCGCCCATAACTGAAAATCTCCTGCCCGGCCCATTGCCGGGGCTATAAGGTATACGCGCCACCGGCAGAATCCGATTGGCACTATTGTCGCACAAATTGAAGCCCCGGCAGCAGACCGTGCACCGGCCGCCGCGCGGCGAGAACTCGACCCACCAGGCCACATCTTCGCGGCTAAACGGTATATCCTTTGAAGTGAGCCCAATGGAGGACGATTGAGAGTGGAAGCGAATGTGGCGCGGGGTCAAACTGCGCGCCTGACACGATGGATACTGGGTGGCCTTCTGGCCGCGATCTTCTGCGTTGCAGCGCCGTCACAGGCGCAGAGCGCGTCTGGTGCACAAAGCAGCAGCGATGGACCCGTGGCGCACGGCAGCATCGCCACCGCGGCGCCCGTAACCTACGACAACAAGTATGATATCTTCGGCGGCCTGAACTACATGAGCCTCAAGGCCGGCCCCTATTTGACGCAGAGCATGAACAACGGTGGCGCTGAGGTGATGGGTACCTACTGGCTGCGCAACGGTCTGGGCCGCTATATCGCTCCCAACCGGCTTGGGCTCGCGGCAGACTACCGCTTTGACGCCGGCACCACGCAGACCGCCGTGAACCATTACAACCTGAACCGCACGCTGGTCTTCCAGGACATGATGATGGGCGGCGTGCAGGTGCGCGGCCCGAATAACCAGTTCTTCGCCACCGGCCTGCATGTGCTCGCCGGCGCGTCGTGGGGCAACTTCAGCCACGGCACCGAGCCCGCTGCACCGCCGGAGGTCGTGGGGCTCTACACCAACCGCACTGCGTTCATCAGCGCCATCGGCGGGAGCCTGGACATCAACGAGAGCAAGCACTGGGCGATACGGCTCTCTCCGGACCTGATGATGTCGCGCTTCGGCACGTATACCGCTACGAGCTTCGCCATCAGCGGCGGCCTGGTCTATCGCTTCGGCAAATAGTCCTGCGCGGACGGCGAATCGCTCGCTTCGCTCGCAAAAACAAGAGGCCGGACTCCCATGAGTCCGGCCTTTTTACTTTCTTATCCAGTAAACCTTTTACTGCTGCGTGATCACGCCGCATGCAATTCTGTTGCCCGCGTTCCCTGTCGGGTCGGTCACCATGTCGTCTGCGTGGTCGTGGATGATGATGGATGTGCCGCCGTTCGCGAAGATGGAGTTGGGCGACGCGGCATCCAGCGAGAGATAGTTCACGGTGAAGCTCGCCTCGCCGGTATGGTCTTCGCCGATGGTGAGGTTCGCGGGAAGGTCGCCGTTGTGATGTCCCAAGGGATTGTTCATGCCGTGTTTCTTGCCGTCGGGATTGAAGTGCGGGCCCGCGCCCTTGAAGTCCGGCGCATCGCAGATTGGGAACTGGTGGATGTGCACCGCGTGGTCGCCGATGGGAAGATTTTTGGCCGCGATGTGGATGTGCAGGCCGTTCTTCTTCTGCGTGAAGGTGGCCGTACCGACGTCAACACCGTCGCTGGAGCGAATGGCGACGGTGAGGTCAGGTGCCTTGGCCTGCGCCAGCGGCGCGGCAGCAATGCAAGCGGCGAGTGCAAGAGCGATGCGGAGGTTGGGCATGGTCTCTCCTGATGCAGCTTAGCTCTGACCGCGAACGCCGGGTGTGAGGTACTCCGGGCCGACGGGATCGAGCACATATTTTTCTACGATGCCGTCGATCGCCTGCATGGCTGCCTCATCCAGCCGCCAGCCGAGGCACTCCGTGATCGCCTCCAGCTGCTGCGGCCGGTGCGCGCCCCACAGCGCCACGGCGTACGGCGTACGGTCGAGGATCCAGCGGATCGCCAAGTGCACCACGCGCTTGCCGTAGTTCTGCTGCGCGAATGTATCCAGCGCTGCCGTGGCTGCGGCATACTGCGCCAGTCGCGGCGGCTGGAACTTCGGGTCAAAGCTGCGGATGTCCGTAAACGTGCTGGCCGCCGTGACGCGGCCGGAGAGCATGCTGCGGCAGAGTGCGCTATAGGCCAGCGTGGCGATGCCGTTTGCGTCGCAGTATGGCAAAATCTCACTCTCGATAGCGCGCTCGTAGATGTTGTATGGCGGCTGGTTGGAGACAAGCGGCGCGATGCCGCGGAAGGTCTCCATCTGCGCGGGCGAACAGTTCGAGACACCGAGTGCGCGGACTTTTCCCGATTGCAGCAGCGGCTGTAGCGCCTCGGCAACCTGTTCCATCGGCACCAGTGGGTCAGGCCAGTGAAGCTGGTAGAGGTCGATGTACTCGACTTTCAACCGGCGTAAAGACCGCTCCAGCTCCTCCGCGATGAACTGCGGCGTGGCGTTGGTGACGACGCGGCCCAGGTCCGGTTCGCGTGCCGGGCTGCCTGCGGGGATGGGCACGGCCTCGCGGTCGAGACCGAACTTGGTGGCGATGTACATATCTTCGCGCCTGCCGCCGGCCGCGATGTGCTGGGCCAGCGCTTCGCCGGTGACCACCTCGGCATTGCCGTTGCCGTAGATGGGCGCGGTGTCGATCAGGTTCACGCCGTAGTCCAGCACCTGGCGCAGGCAGGCGATCGAGTCGGCATGATCGATATTGGCCCACTCCGAGCCGCCGATCGCCCACGTGCCCAGCCCGATGCGCGAGATTTTTTGTCCGCCGAGAGTAATAGTTTCCATAGACAAGACGGTATCAGTTCATCGTGCGAAGATGGAAGGCGCAGGATGGTTACAAGGAGCGTGGCATGAAGAGGTTCGTACTTGTACTGGCAATGGGCAGTGCCTTTGCCTATGCAGCATCCCCGAAACAACAGCCGGTCACCTGGACAGGGTCCTGGGCCGCAGCCCCGAGTACCGCGCCGGGGCCCAAGGAACCTAAGGAAGCTATAGACGCGAGCAACACCAGCGGCAGCACCTATCGCAACATCGTGCACCTCTCGCTGGGCGGCAGTGGAGTACGGCTGCGCATCTCGAATGAGTTCGGCAATATGCCGCTGACGCTAGGTAGCGTTCATGTGGCGCTGAGCGCCGGCAAGAACGGCACAACGCAGCCGGCAACCGACCACGTTGTGACCTTCGGCGGCAAGGAGACCGTAGCGATCCCCACTGGCGCGATGATCATCAGCGATCCGGTGGCCATGCCGGTCGATGCCTTTGCCGATCTCACCGTGAGCCTTTTTGTACCCGCACAGCCCGGCGCAGCGATAACGTGTCACCCGCTGGGCTCCTCCTCGAACTACATCGCCGAAGGCAATGTGACAGCAGCCCCGAAGCTGGACGGGGCGAAGAGGGTAGCTTCGTGGTATCTGCTGAAGGGTGTGGATGTACTTACACCGCTGGATGCGACCGCTGTCATCACGCTGGGTGACTCCATCACAGACGGCGCACACTCTACACCGGATGCGAACACGCGCTGGCCCAATGTGCTGGCCGAGCGGCTGCAAGCGAACAAGGCGACAGCGCACATTGCCGTGCTGGATGAGGGCATCAGCGGCAACCGCCTGCTGCACGATTTGACCGGCCCGAGCATGCTGGAGCGGCTGGACCGTGACTTGTCGCAGAGCGGAGCAAAGTACGTGATCGTCCTGATCGGCATCAACGATATCGGGACAAATATGAGGCCGCGCGTCCCCGGCGAGCCAAAGGTGACAGCCGATCAACTCACATGGGGGCTACAGCAGGTTGCGACCCGCGCGCATGCTCGCGGTTTGAAGATCTACGGGGCCACGCTGACGCCGTTTGCCGGAGCAAAATACCAGGATGCGGATGGTCTGGCGCTCCACGAAGCCGAGAACAGCTTCATCCGCACCAGCGGCGTCTTTGACGGCGTTATCGACTTCGACAAAACCACCCGCGATCCAATCAAGCAGGACACGTTCCTGCCGCTCTTTGATAGCGGCGATCATCTGCATCCGGGTGACGCCGGGTACAAGGCGATGGGCGATTCGATCGATCTGAAGCTCTTTCAGTAATCACCACTTAAAATACTTAACAGTGATGACAATGATTTAAAAGCGATGACGGCGATAAAGACAAAACTGATTTAAGACAAAAGCATCTTGCCTTTGCCTTAAATCATTGTTATCGCCTTTAAATCACCGTCATCACTGTTAAGTTTTTAGTGAAAGATCTATTTAAGTTCGAGCCCGGCAAAGAAGTAGCCGATCTCGAATGCGGCCGTGTCCTCGGCGTCGGAGCCGTGGATCGCATTTTCACCGATCGACGCGGCGAACTTCTTGCGGATGGTTCCCTCTTCGGCCTGTGCCGGGTTGGTCGCGCCCATCAGCTTGCGCAGGTCGGCGATGGCGTTGTCCTTCTCCAGCACCATCGGCACGATCGGGCCCGACGACATGAACTGGGTGAGTTCGCCAAAGAACGGGCGCGCGGCGTGCACGTGATAGAAGCCTTCGGCCTGCACCGTGGAGATAGAGATCTTCTTGAGGCTGACAACCTTGAAGCCCGCTTTTTCAATTTCGGCGAGGATGGCCAGCGTGTGGCCCTTGCGGACGGCGTCCGGCTTGATGATGCTGAATGTGCGCTGTGACAACGTGTTTCTCCTTATTTTTTGGCTACTTCCAGTGTAGAAGGTGCGTGCCGCATGGGCAAACGCCATACGCCGGTTTTGAGCATAAACAGCTGATTTACGGCTGGTTTAATGGAAAGAAAGGCGCAACTTTCTTGGCCACATATGGTCAGAGTGGCGTAGGATGTTGCGGCAACGGGCCCCGAGCACTTCGAGCCTCCGGAGGTTTCCATGCACTATACCAATCGTTTCACGCACGCACTTGCATTCGCAGCACTCGCGATCTTCCTTCTGCCGGCGCTGCACGCGCAGACGGCCGCCGACACGCAAGCCAACACTCATTCCGCCAATATGGTGGGCAATCATAAGGACGCGATGAGCACGGCTGCGCCGCCTTCAACACCCGGCAACGGCAGCCCATCGCA
>Ga0302314_10013070_pt1 | contig 14295 bp, 11 predicted proteins | sample III_Palsa_N2_3_FD_200533 | JGI IMG/M metagenome (GOLD analysis project Ga0302314, IMG submission 200533) | Peat permafrost microbial communities from Stordalen Mire near Abisko, Sweden - III_Palsa_N2_3 | ecosystem: Environmental > Terrestrial > Soil > Palsa > Peat permafrost | place: Sweden... | reverse complement strand
TGAGCTGGGAGGTGGCGGGCTCGCTCTACGTGATCGGCTGCACCGCCCATGCGGCCGTTCGGGCCGTCGACCCGCAGCGCGGCGAGACCGTGGCGGTCTCAGCGGCGGCGGGCGGGGTCGGCAGTGTCGTCGTGCAGCTGCTGGCGCTCGAGGGCGCGAGCGTGCTCGCGATCGCCTCGCCCGCCAACCACGCCTGGCTGAGCGCCCACGGCGCGATCCCCGTCGCTTACGGCGACGGGCTGGCGGAGCGGCTGCAGGCCGCCGCACCCGCCGGAATCGATGCGTTCATCGACCTGTTCGGCCCGGAGTACGTCGAGCTGGCCGTCGAGCTCGGGATAGATCCTTCGCGCATAGAGACGATCATCTCGCGCGAGAAGGCCAAAGAGGTCGGCGCGAAGAACGAGGGAAGCGGCAACGCCTCCACGACCGAGGTGCTCTCCGAGATGGCCCAGCTCGTCGCCTCCGGGCAGATCGAGATCCCGATCGCCGCGACCTATCCACTCGAGCAGGTCCGCGATGCCTTCGCGGAGCTCGAAGAGCGACACACGCATGGCAAGATCGTGCTGATTCCCTGAGCACCGTCGAGCCCTAACATCTGAGGGCATGGAGGCGACGATCGGCCGGCTCGCGCCTGGCGACGTGGCGAGCCTGGGCTCGCGCGTCTCGGCGAGCGTGGCGGCCGCTGTGAAGGCGCCCGACGCGGTTCTGCGCGAGGTGCTTGTAGCGCTCGTCGCGGACGGTCACGTGCTGATCGAGGATCAACCCGGCGTCGGCAAGACGGCCCTCGCCCGTGCGCTCGCGCGCTCGATCGACGCGCGCTACTCGCGAATCCAGTGCACCTCGGATCTGCTGCCATCCGACGTGGTTGGGATGAACGTCTTCAATCAGCGCGACACCCGGTTCGAGTTCCGACCCGGGCCGGTGTTCGCCCACGTGGTGCTCGTGGATGAGATCAACCGCGCCTCGCCGAAGACACAGTCGGGACTGCTCGAGTGCATGCAGGAGGGCCAGGTGACGATCGACGGCGACAGCCACCCGCTGGAGCGTCCGTTCATGGTGCTGGCAACACAGAACCCTGTCGAATACGAGGGCACCTACCCCCTGCCCGAGGCCCAGCTCGACCGCTTCATGGTGAGGGTCTCGCTCGGCTATCCCTCAGCCGGGCAGGAGGCGGACATGCTCTCCACGCACGCTGCCGGCGATCGCGTGCTCGACGTGGCCCCCGTCACCTCTGTCGAGGAGATCCTCATGGCCCAGCAGGCGGCGATCGAGGTGCACGCGAGCGCGCCGCTGCGCGAGTACATCGTCGCCGTGCTCACGCACACGCGCCAGGACCCGCGTGTGGAGCTTGGCGCGAGCCCCCGCGCGGGGCTGATGCTGTTGAAGGCGGCAAAGGCGAGCGCCGCCCTCGCCGGCCGCGACCACGCGCTCCCGGACGACGTCATCGAGCTCGCGCCGTCCGTGCTCGCCCACCGCCTGATGCTCGCTCCAACCGCATTTGGAGTGAAGCGCGCAGAGGTGGTGCGCGATGCGCTTGCCGCCGTGCCGGCGCTGTGAGCAGAGCGCATCGACTGGCCGTCACCGGCGCACTGCTGTGCGGCCTTGCGGCGCTGTTTGCGCTTCGCGCGCTCTACGTACCGGGCCTCGCGGCGCTGCTCGTCGCGGCGGTCGCCCCCCTGTGGGTGAGCATCGCTGCGAATCGTGCGCGGGTGAGCCTGCGCACGGATGTCAAGACCGCGCAGGAGGGCGAGAGCGTCCGCGTCACGATCGCCGTCCGTCATGGGCTGATCCCGTTCCCCGCGGCCACCCTGACCGCGTGGCCGGGCGCGGAGGAGCAGACGCCACCGTCTCGGCGTGAGCGAGAGCTCGTCGTCTCGGCCGTACCCTCGCGTCGCGGACGCCAGAGCATCGGACCGGCGCGTCTGCGGATCTTCGATCCACTGGAGATGTGCGCCCGCGAGCTGCGCTCCAGCGAGCACGAGCTGCTCGTGCTTCCGCGCGTCTATCCGTTGGGCGCGGCGGCGCTCGCACGACTCGACGAGCACGCTCCCTCGCCGCTCGACGCCGCACTGGAGATCGACTCGCTGCGCTCGTATAGCACCGGCAGCTCGGCGGCGCGCATCCATTGGCCAACGGTGGCGCGCAGCGGCGAGCTGATGGAGCGCGCCTTCACTGCCGAGACAGACGCGCGCGTGCTCGTGATGCTCGATGCACGCGCACCGGAGTCCGAGGAGGCCCTCGACCAGGCGCTGCGGGTCACGGCGTCGCTGTGCGTGCACTTCGCCCGCCGCGGCGGCTGCCTGCTTTCGCTGCCCGACGACACCCGTCCGTCGCCGATCGAGCCCGACCTGCGTGCCTGGCCCGCACTGCACGCGAGGCTCGCGCTCGTTCGCTCAGGAGGCACGCCACGTCGTCAGCCGCCCGCCGGCCTGCGCACGCTGCTGTACGTGACCGCGTCCGCCGACGGGCCCGCCCCCGCCGGGCGCTGCTACCGGGTGGGCCCGCGGCCGCTGACGGGGCTCGACGTGGCGTTCACGATCGCCGGCTTCGCCGTCCAGGCGACCGCGCGTGGCCAGGCGAGGGCGGCGTGAGCGCGACCGCAGCGCTGCCCAGGCGAGCGACTCGGGCGCACCCAGCCGGACGCCGCACGCCGCGCGAGTGGTGGCCCGCGACGTGGCCGATGCTCGCCTTCTGCGCGCTTGCGCTGCTCGCCGGAGTGCGCTTCGCGACACTGCTCACCGACCCGCCCCTGCTGCGGATCGCAGGCGTCGTGGGGTCCGCCGCCGCAGGCGGGCTGGCGCTCTCCCTGTCCTGCACCCTGCCGGGACGACGTGGCCTCGGTACAGCCGCACGCGTGCTCATCGCCGCGCTGAGCGCGTATTTGGCGCTGCGCGCCGCGGGGGCGCCGGCACGCCTCTTGTGGCCCTGGCGATGGGGCGGGCTCGCCAGCGAGCTGAGACACGGGATCGACGCTCTGAACGGCCTCTGGCCCTACCGAGGGAATGCCGGCGAGGCGAGGATGGCGATCATGTTCGCGGCCGCGAGCGCGATTGTCGCCGCCGCGATCCTCGCCTTCTGGCCGGGCGATCGGCGGGCGCGGACGCGACGGGCGATCGCGCTCGGCCTCCTGCTCGTGCTCTACGTGGCCGCCGCCACGAACGAGTCACAGATCGGCTGGCAGGTCCAGGGCACCCTGCTGCTCGCGCTGCTGTGCGCCTGGGTGTGGGCGTGGCGAGGACGGGTGCACGACCGCGGGCGCGCAACGGCATGGCTGCTCGTCGTCGTCGCCCTCGCGCTCGTCGCCGCGGGCGTGGTGGAGTCAGGGACGCCGCTGCTCGACTACCGCGCCTGGAACCCATTCGGGCAGGCCTACTCGCCCACGACCTTCAACTGGAATCAGGCATACGGGCCGCTGCCATGGGCGAGCTCCACCGAGCCGATGGTCTCGATCACCTCCCGCGCGCCACACCTCTGGCGGGCGGCGACGCTCGCTCGATTCGACGGCGTCGGCTTCGTGCGCTCGAGCCCGCAGCCACGCGGCACGACCGGCCCGGAGGGCGTTGCGCTCCATCCCAGATGGGTGACGCGCGCGACGGTCGCCGTCCGCGGCCTCTCCAGCCGCCAGCTTCTGAGCCCCGGCGAGATCATCGGCGCAAGCGTCAGCGGCGAAAGCGCGCCCAATATGGGAGCGATCGCGGCGGACGGCTCGCTCACCGTCTCCGCCGCAACGCCCAGCGGGGACCGCTACACGGTCACCGCCTACGCACCGGAGCCGAGCGTCGCGGAAATGCGCCGTGCGCCGAGCACCTTCCCGGCGAACGACACCCCCTACACCCAGCTCGAACTACCCGCAGACGGCTCCCTCGCCACGGTGTCACCCAGCGAAGCGAGCGGCGCGGCGCTCGTCAAGGCTTCCGTGTACGCGCCCGTCTACGCGCTGGCGCGCCGCCTCGCCGTCGGCGCGAGCAGCACCTATGGAGTCGCCGCACGCATTCAGACCTTCTTTTCCCACGGCTTCACCTACAACCAGCACCCGCGAGGCCACGCCTTCCCGCTCATAGCCTTCCTGTTCAGCGAACGAAGCGGCTACTGCCAGCAGTTCTCAGGGGCGATGACGCTGATGCTGCGCATGGACGGGATTCCCGCACGCGTCGCCGCCGGCTTCCTCTCGGGCGCTCGCGAATCGTCCAGCGGCCGCTACGACGTCATCGCCCAGGACGCGCACGAGTGGGTGGAAGTGTTCTTCGCGGGGATCGGCTGGGTGCCGTTCAACCCGACCCCCACGAGCCGCCTGGCGGGCTCCTACAGCGCCTTGGCGCTGAAGCCCGAAGAGGGCGCTGCGTCACTCAAGCATCGCTCCACGCCGTCGCGGGCGCGCGCCGCGGAGCACGCCCCGGCAGCCGCCGTCCGGTCGAGCGCGGGGACGGGCGACGGTCTGCCGCTTGCGCTTGTGATCGCAGTCGGGACGCTCGCGCTTGCGACCGGAGCAGCGCTCGTGGCGAGCGCATTGAAGGTCCGGCGCCGACTCGCGGGAGATGCGCAGGGTGGCGTGCGCGAGCTTTCGATCGCCCTCGCGCTGGTCGGCCGGCGGCCTGGCGCCGGGACGACGCTCGCCCAGCTCGAGCGTGAGCTCCGCCGCTCCTACGGTCCCGCCGCGGGCCGGTACGTGCAACTGCTGCGCGAGCGCCGCTACGCCCCACCGGGCGGGAGCGCAGCGCCCGGCGCTCGGGAGCGAGGTTCACTGCGACGCGCGCTGTGCAGGCGTCGCGGACCGTACACGCGCCTGCGCGTGCTGATCGCACTGCCGCCCGTCTGGGGAGAACGGCGGTGGATGCTCCTATCGCGCCACCGCCGAGCCCTCTGAAATAGGCTCTCGCGGCTCGCGCCCACTCCCATGCGGCGTGGCCGCAGCCGCCCATATCGTCATGGACACGAACCACCAACCCACGCTCGCCGCCGATGCGCTCGGCATCCTCGCCGACGCCACAGCGCGGGCTGATGAGACGCTCGACCTGGCCGCCCGTCATCTGGACAGCTCGCTGGTGGACGTGCTTGGGATCCTCGGCTTCGACGAGAGCTACGTGTCGGCGAGGGGCTCCTACATCTATGACAAAGCTGGTCGTGCGTACCTCGACCTGCACACCGGCGAGGGCTTCGCGAGCCTCGGCCACAACCATCCCGACGTGCGCGAGGTCCTCGAGGCGACGCTCGCCGCGGAGCTCCTCGACGGCGTGCAGATCCACTACTCGCCCCTGGCGGGGATGCTCGCGGAGGCGCTCTGCGAGCGGCTGCCGGCGGGGCTGGACGCCGTGTTCTTCGCGAGCACGGGCGCCGAGGCAGTCGACTCGGCGATGAAGTTCGCGCGCGCGGCCGCCGGCCGCCCGCGCCTGATCTCCTGCGAGAGCAGCTTCCACGGTGTGACGCTCGGGCCGCTGTCGCTCGTTGGCGACGAGTTCTTCAAGGAAGGCTTCGGCCCGCTACTGCCGGGGTGCGAGCGCGTGCCCTTCGGCGATCTCGCGCGCTTGGAGGCGCAGCTGCGCACCAAGGACGTCGCCGCGTTCTTCGTTGAGCCGATCCAGGGACGGATGGTCACGCTGCCGCCGGAGGGCTACCTCCGGGGCGCGCAGGAGCTCTGCCGCCGCTACGGGACGATGTTCGTGCTCGATGAGATCCAGACGGGCCTGGGGCGCACCGGGAAGTGGTTCGCGCTGGAGCACTGGGGCTTGGAGCCGGACTTCGTGCTCGTCGGCAAGGCGCTGAGCGGCGGCTACATGCCGGTCGCGGCGATGGTCACCAGGCGCGAGATCTTCGACAAGGCGGTGGGAACGCTCGAGCGATCCTACGTGCACCAATCGACCTACGGGCGCAACCAGCTCTCGATGGCCGCGGGCCTCGCGACGATGCGCATCATCGAGCGTGACGGTCTCCTCGAGCACGCTCAGCGGGTCGGCGCGATCCTGCGCGACGGTCTCGCGGAGCTCCAACAGCGCTACGAGATGATCAAGGAGATCCGTGCCAGCGGGCTGATGATCGGGATCGAGCTGGGGGCGCCGAGCAGCCGCAAGGCGCTCTTGAACTGGCGGCTGATCCACATGGCCAGCGAGGGGCTGTTTCCCCAGCTGATCGTGATCCCGCTGCACCGCGACCACGGCGTGATCACGATGGCGGCGGGCAAGAACGACGTGATCAAGCTGCTGCCGCCGCTGACGCTCTCCGAGACCGAGGCAAAGAGCTTTCTCGATGCGCTCGACGCGGTACTCGCCGACTGTCAGAACAGCTCGAGCAAGAACCTCGCGATCGTGCGCGACATCGCCACGACCACGATCCGCCGCCGGGCTCGCGCGAAGCTCGCGTGACCGAGCTCTGCCTGATCACCGGCGCCAGCGGGTTCATCGGCGGGCGCCTGGCGAGTCGCCTACGCGAGAACGGTCAACCGGTGCGCTGCCTCGTGCGCGCGAGCAGCGATACCTCGCTGCTGGAGGAGCTGGGCGTGGAGATCGCCGTCGGCGACCTCACCGACGGCCGCTCGCTCGCCCGCGCACTGGAGGGCTGCGGGCGCGTGCTTCACTGTGGCGCGCTCGTCTCCGATTGGGCGACCGTGGCGGAGATCTCGGCGATCAACGTCGCCGGCACACGCGAGATGCTCCGCGCAGCCGCAGAGGCTTCCGTGCAGCGCTTCATCCACATCAGCACCACCGACGTCTACGGCTACCCCCAGGTGAAGGAGCTCGATGAGACCTACGTGGCGATCGGCTTCAGCAACTGGTACGCGCAGACCAAGCTCGAAGCCGAGGCTCAGGTCAGAAGCGCACAGGCGGCGGGCGCGCTGGAAACGGTGATCCTGCGCCCTGCGACCGTCTACGGACCTGGCTCGAAGGAGGTGATCGGCGAGATCGCACGGGCGATCCAGGGCCGGCACATGCTGCTCATCGACGGTGGTCGAGCAAACGCGGGGCTCTGCTACGTCGAGAACCTCCTCGACGCCGCGCTCCTGGCACTCGAGCACGATGCTGCGCCCGGCAACGCGTTCAACGTCAGCGACGGTCTGGACGTGAGCTGGCGGCAGCTGACCGACGACCTCGCCGACGCCCTTGGATGCCCCCGCGTGCGCTGGAGCATCCCCTACGGGCTGGCTCTCGGTCTCGGCTTCTCGCTCGAGCACGGCTATCGGCTGCTGCGCCGGGCCACCGGGCTGAGCTCGCCGGCGCTGCTCTCGCGCCAGGCGGTGCAGGTGCTCGGGCGCGAGCAGGCGTTCAGCAACCGCAAGCTGCGCGAGTCGCTCGGCTGGGAGCCCCGCGTCGGCTACGAGAGCGGCCTGCGAACGACGGTTGCCTGGCTCGAGAACGAGTATCTAGCACCGTCTGCGCCCGCGCACGCCTGAGGTGCGTTGACACTGTCGTTGCGGCTGGGCATGATCGGGACGTGAGCTACGGCGGCGGGCCCGTCTATCAGTTCGACGCCGCCAGGCGCCCGGACTCGGAGTTCCAACCGGGCAGCCTCAGCCTGCTCGTGCCGGGCAACGAGGGGCGGCTGCTGGATGCGCGGCGCACGCCGATGCTGATCGTCGGAGTCGATCCCCACGAGGGCACGTTCGAGGTGGAGATTCGCGCGTTCGAGGACAGCGGCGCCCAGTGGTCGCTGCCCTTCGAGGACATCGTCGGCTACCAGTTCGCAGCGAGCTCGCGAATCGCCCCCGAGCACCTGCTCGACCACTACACACAAACGGTGCGCAGGCTCGACCGGCCGCTTCTGATCGACGCCGATCCCGAGGCACACGCGGGCACCCTGAAGCTGCTCGAGGCTCAGCGCAGACACGCGGCCGACTGGCTCGACGCCAGAGACCTGATCGTTGTCGAGGTCGCCGAGCGCATCGTCACGCGCGAGGGCGAGGCGACATGCGCGCGACTGCTGCAGGCCTACCTCGCCGAGCTCGACCTCCTCGAGATCGACACCGCGTTCGCTCACAGGTTCGTCAGCAACCCGCGCTCGGGGGAGCTCGTGAAGGGTCACGCGATCGTGCTGGCAGAGCTCGGGCTGTGTGCGTTCGAGGGCAAGACAGTGCGCAGCGCGAGCCTGTTCGACGGCGATTGGAGCAGGCAGCGGCGCGCAGAGCATCTGATCGCGCGGATGGCGTTCACACGGACGCTGTGGGAGAGAGCGACGCCGCACGGGCCGCCGCTGTACCGAGCGATGGCATCCGACGGCGAGCTCGACCGGCACTCGACGAGCTCGTTCGTCTCGGCCACGTTCTCGCTCGACGTCGCCACCGATCACTTTCGCGGCGGGCCCACCACGAGCACGGCGGCGATCCTGCGCCAGCCCCTCCCGCGCCGGCGCCTGTTGATGACGTTCCTGGAGACACCTGCGATGAACGCGCCGTTCAAGGAGGCCGAGGCGGTCCTGATCGGGCCCGCAGGCACGTCGCTGTTCTGAAGCGCAGCGTAAGAATCCTGACCCGCGAGGGGAAAAATTAGGGGTCAGCGGCGCGATCTTTCGTATGTAGTGGTTGCACCTGGGAGCAGGGCGGGTTTGGACGGCGGGCCATCTCGAGAGGGGTGGCCCGCTCGTCCGCCCCTCACGCCAAGCGCACGCCCCACGTCGCCTCGATCTGCTCCCCGGGCTCGAGCCGCGTGAGCCCCTCGCCGCTCTGAAAGGCGTTGGGGGCGCAGGTCATCGGCTCGACCGCCAGAGCAGCTCGGCGACGCGAGCCATGCAGCCCGTCGCCGGTATAGACCTCCAGGAACTCGTAGCGCTCGTCCACCCACAGCTCGACAGACGTTCCGTCGGGGGCGGAGAGCCGGCTCGTGGCTCGACCGTCGGGCTCGCGAAGCAGGTCCGTGAACGGAGCATCGATCTGCTGGTCCCCCACCACCCGCGGTTGGCGCAGGTCATACGCGCCACCGCCGACGGGCTCTCGCCCGCATGGCAGGCTCCGCTGCGGGTCGATCAGGATGCGCGTCTCGGCTGGGACCTGGAGCGTGCAGTCGTCGATCGAGGCCTCTCCCGGCGAGAGATACGGATGCTGGCCCGCGCCGTAGGGACAAGCACGCTCGCCGACATTGCGGGCGGTGCTCCGCACGCTGAGCCCTTCGTCGCTGAGCGAGTAGTCGATCTGGACCTCCAGCGCGAACGGGTAGCCGGGCGAGGGGTGCAGGTAGTTGCTCATCACGACGCGGCCGGGCTCGCGCTCGCCGGCTCGCCAGGAACGCCAGCGCAGCAGCCCGTGGATCGCATTGTGCTTGGCCGGCTCGCTCAGCTCGAGCTGGTAGTCGCTGCCGTCGAAGCTGTAGCGGCCGTCACGCAGGCGGTTGGGCCACGGGATCAGCGGCGCACCGTGGCCGCCGTCGCAGATCGCCTCGCGCGGGTAGGGATCGAGGACGGGCCGCCCGCCGACGACGTACTCGCGCACGCCACCACCGACCTCCACGATCGTCGCCCGCTGCTCCCCATGGACGATCTCGAACTGCTCTCCAGACGGTGCAGGCGCTGTCACGGCTCCCCCATTCGCTCACCCGGCGCGGCGCGGTGCTCGGCATCATCCCAGCCCGCCTCGTGCGCGCGCACGCGTTCTTCGGAGGCAGCTGCTGTCACGAGGTCCGATGGGTAGGTGTGGCGCGCGCGCGCGAGGAACACACCCGCCCACGCGAGCGAGACGAGCATGATCAGGATGCTGAACTCCAGGCCCGTGGCACCACTCGGTGAGATCACCGGGGAATGCGTGCCGATCGGTGTCTGCTCGGGAGCGATGCCCGCGATCAGGTCGGCCAGACCTCCGAACATCAGCGGAGCGAGCGCCTGCGCGAGCGAGCGCAGGAAGGTGCGTGTGCTCTCCGCCCGCCCCCATAGCCCTGAGGGCATGATGTCGAGCCTCGCCGCGTCCAGCGGCGGGTTGGCTGCGGAGAGCAGCGCGGCGCCGGCCACGTCGAACCACAGCGCGGGCGTCAGGTGGCTGATCAGCACACCCGGGATGAACAGCAGCACTGCGCCGAGGTAGCAGACGGCCGGCGCAACCACGCGTGCCTCGAAGAAGCCACGGCGCAGCGCCAGGTCTGTGATCCGCCCGCTGAGGAGCGTTCCCAGCAGCGCGCCGAGGACGAGCGTCACGAGCGCCAGCTCGGCGGTCGCCTGGCTGACGTGGTAATGGCCGCGAACGAACAGGACGCCGAACGTCTGCAGCCCCGCGAAGAAGAAGTAGCCGAGGGAGGAGCCGATGATCAGCAGCATGTTGGTGGGGATCGAGAGGATGTAGCGCACCGCGTCCACGATGCTCATCTCGCGCGGGTCCTGCGCGAGCACGAGCTTCGGGTCGGCGCGCAGACCCCGCTTGCGCGCCGCTTCCCGCGTCAGCTCCTCCTCCTCGTGCTCGCCGGTGGCGCCGTCTTCGTCTCGCGCCTGTGCCTGTGAGGCCGCTGCCGCGAGCGCTTCCGGCAGGTCGAGCACCCCTGGCTCGAGCCTGCTCTGGCCGCCGCGCAGCGGCTCAGGGACTGTGCGCCAGAGCGTGCGCGCGAGGAACATGCCCGGGATCGCCAGCAGGATGAAGGCGAGCCTCCAGGAGATGAGGCTCGCAACGGTGCCGCTGACGATGAAGCCGGCCGCTGTGCCGGCGACCTCGCCGCCGAGGATGTAGGCGTAGATCCGTCCTCGCTCGCGGCCCGGAAAGTAGTCGCCGGTGAGCGACGCGATCGCCGGCCCGGCGGTGGCGTTGACGGCACCCAGCGCCAGGCGCGTCAGCAGCAGCGTGTCGTAGCTGCCGGCGAAGCCGCTGGCTGCCGAGGCGATGCTCCACAGGACGATGCTCGCCGTGAGCAGGGGCATGCGCTTGCTGCGGTCGACGAGCAGCCCGACCGGGATCACGAACACCGCTCCGACGAGCAACGAGACCGAGCTCAGAAGGCCGATCTCCGCGTTGCCGATGTGCAGCGAATGCTCCAGCTGCGGTGCGACCGCGCCGACGGTCGCACCGTCGGCGCTGCTCAGCGCGAGCACCGCCCCGAAGGAGGCGATCACCCTGGCGCGAGCGGGGCCGCCCACCTGTTTGACGGCGTGCCCGCGCAGCAGGCGCCCGCCCTGGGCCAACACGTCCGCCACTGCCAGCAGCGCGCGCCTGCCGTTGCCGGTGCTCGTCATGCCAGCTTCGCTACCCCGATCAAGCACACGATTACAACACCTCGCAGCGCGGTCGCTGTAGAGTCGGTTGGGTGACGCTCGTCGTGCTCACTGGAGCCACACGCGGGATCGGACGCGCGGCGGCGATCGAGCTTGCGCGTGAGGGTGTGGAGCTCGCGCTCGTGGGACGCGAGGCCGAGCGCGTGCAGGCGGTCGCGCACGAGGCCGAAGCGCTCGGCGGCAGCGCCCTCGTGCACCAGCACGTGGCCGATCTGACGCTGATGTCCGAGGTGCGCCGGCTCGCCGAGGAGATCCAGGGCAGCTACGAGCACATCGACGTCCTGGCGAACAACGCGGGCGCGCTGTTCGCCTCGCGCGCGGTCACCGCCGAGGGCTTCGAGCGGACGTTTCCTGCTCACCAACCTCCTGCGTGAGCACCTGCGCGGCGGGCGCGTCGTGACGACCGCCTCCGACGCGCACAAAGCGGGCACACTGGATCTGGAAGACCTGCAGTCGGAGAAGTCCTACGCGGCGATGCGCGTGTACGGCACCACCAAGCTGTGCAACATCCTCTTCACGCGCGAGCTCGCCAAGCGCGCTCCAGAGCTTCACGCGAACTGCTTTCACCCGGGCGTCGTGCGCACCGGCTTTGGCAAGAACGAGAACGGCGTGTGGAAGCTGCTGACCACGGTCGGTGCGCCGTTCTTCCGCTCTCCCCAGCGCGGCGCGCGCTCGCTCGTCTGGCTTGCGATCTCCAACGCCGCCTCGTCGCTGACGGGCGAGTACGTCGTCGACGAGAAGGTGGCCACGCCAAGCGGCCAGGCTCGGGACGACAGGCTCGCCGAGGCGCTGTGGGAGCGAAGCGAAGAGCTCGTGGGGCTGTCGTCCGGCACGCCCGCCTGAGCGGGCGCGCCGGCAACCTAGTCGTTCGGCGGCCCCGCGAGCCCGAAGGGGCTGCCCTCCGAGTCCTTGCAGATCGCCCAGCGCTCGCCGGGGTGAACGACGCTCCCGCCGAGCGCCTGGACGCGCTCGAGCGCCTCAGCGAGATCGCCGACGGCGAAGTACGGCAGCGAGAAGGAGTCACCGGGGCCGCGTCCGCGGGAGTGCACGCCCACGGCGGGAGCGCCGGAGTGCGTCTGCCAGCCCTCCCCCTCCCCCTCTGCGCGCTCGGCAAGATCCTGGTCGAGCAACCCCGACCAGAAGCGCCGCGCCCGCCCGGGGTCGTCGGCGGGAAACTCGATCAGCGATGGAGACACGGAGGCCACTCGCTGCACGATAGACCTACTCGATCGCGAGCCGCCAGAGGTTCGACTGCAGTACCTTCACGATCGTGACACTCGAGGAGCTGAAGGAGGCTGTCGCGCTGGGGACGATCGACACGGTCCTGCTGGCGATGACAGACATGCAGGGTCGGCTGCAGGGCAAGCGCTTGATGGCCACGCACTTCCTCGACGAGGTCGCCGAGCACGGCGCCGAGAGCTGCAACTACCTGCTGGCGGTGGACGTGGACATGCGCACCGTGGACGGCTATGCGATGTCCTCGTGGGAGGGCGGCTACGGCGACATGGTGCTGGTGGCGGACCTGGACACGCTGCGCCCGGTGCCCTGGCAGGAGGGCACAGCGGTGTGTCTGGCCGATGTCGCCTGGCCGGATGGCTCCGACGTGGTGGCCTCGCCGCGTCAGATCCTGCGCCGCCAGCTCGCGCGGCTGGAGGAGCGCGGCTGGGGCGCGAACGCCGGCACGGAGCTCGAGTTCCTCGTCTTCAACGACACCTACGAGCAGGCGTGGCACAAGGGCTATCGCGAGCTGACCCCGGCGAACCTCTACAACGTCGACTACTCGTTGCTGGGAACCGCACGCGTGGAGCCGTTGATCCGCCGCATCCGCAACAGCATGGCGGCGGCGGGGATGGTCGTGGAGGACTCCAAGGGCGAGTGCAACTTCGGCCAGCACGAGATCAACTTCCACTACGCGGATGCGCTGCGCACCGCCGATGAGCACGTGATCTACAAGAACGGCGCGAAGGAGATCGCCGCGGAGGACGGCGTGGCGATCACGTTCATGGCCAAGTACGACGAGCGCGAGGGCAACTCGTGCCACATCCACTTCTCGCTCGCCGACGCCCAAGGTCCCCTATTCGCGCGCGATGAGGCGATGTTCCACTCCTTCCTCGCCGGGCAGCTGGCGTGTCTGCGCGAGATGACGCTGCTGCTGGCGCCGCACGTCAACTCCTACAAGCGCTACGCCGCCACGAGCTTCGCTCCGACGACGGTGGCGTGGGGCCACGACAACCGCACGTGCTCGCTGCGCGTCGTCGGACACGGCCCGTCGCTGCGCTTCGAGAACCGCGTGGGCGGAGCCGACCTCAACCCATACCTGGCGCTGAGCGCGATCATCGCCTCGGGCCTGCACGGTCTGGACGCCGGCCTGGAGCTCGAGCCGGCCCTGGAGGGCAACGCGTACACCGCCGATGAGCGCGAGCACCTGCCGGCGACGTTGCGCGACGCACGCGAGCTGTTCGCCTCCAGCGTCGTCGCCCGCGAGGCGTTCGGCGAGGACGTGGTCGCGCATTACCTGAACGCGGCGGACATCGAGCTTGCGAGCTTCCAGTCGGCCGTGACAGACTGGGAGCGAGTACGAGGATTCGAGCGACTGTGATCGCCTGGATGGTCTAGGAGCAGGAGAACGATGGCGGCAGGATCTGGGGGGCGAGCGACAGGGGTGACGCTCACACCCCTGGACGCGATCTTCGCGCCGGTGCGCTCACAGACGGCCTTCGAGGAGACCGTCGATCGCCTGGGGACGGCGATCAAGCTCGGCCTGCTGGCACCGGGATCGCAGCTGCCGGCCGAGCGCGAGCTGTGCACGCGCCTGGGGATCGCGCGCTCGACGCTGCGCCAGGCGCTGACCGCGCTGAGCCAGAGCGGCCACGTGTTCGCGACGCGCGGGCGGGGCGGCGGCACGTTCGTGGCCGACCCACAACCGCCGAGCGACCCACCATCGCCGCAGATGCTGGCGCTGTGGCGCGAGACATGCGACCAGCGCCTCGCGGTGGAGCTGGGCGTGGCGGTGCTGGCCGCGGAGCGGGCCCCAAGCGAGGACCTGGACGCGCTTGACGAGATCGCGATCACGCTGGAGCACGAGCTGGAGGACTTCACCGCCTACCGCCAGGCGGACATCCGCCTGCA
>Ga0302314_10013067_pt1 | contig 14298 bp, 16 predicted proteins | sample III_Palsa_N2_3_FD_200533 | JGI IMG/M metagenome (GOLD analysis project Ga0302314, IMG submission 200533) | Peat permafrost microbial communities from Stordalen Mire near Abisko, Sweden - III_Palsa_N2_3 | ecosystem: Environmental > Terrestrial > Soil > Palsa > Peat permafrost | place: Sweden... | reverse complement strand
TGCCTTGAATCAGCGATTAAGTGATTTGGGAATCCACTTCGTCAACAGAACCTAGGCGACCGCCTGATCAGAGAGATCGGCGGAGAAGACGCCTTCTCCACACTGGCTTGCGAAAGCCTCATGATGGAGGTGGTGGCGGCTTTCGGCCGTGGGAGCGGCGCGCCGACGAAATGCGTCCGACCGCCGCCGTGGCTTCGCGCCGCGCGGGAATTCATCCACGAAAACGCGTTGGGGCCGCTCAGCCTGGCTGAGATCGCCGAGGCGGCGGGGCGTCATGAAATTCACCTCGCCCGAGAATTCCGCCGCCATTTCGGCCTGTCCATCGGCGCGCATCTGAGGCGGTTGCGGACCGAACACGCCGCGCGGCTGCTCCTCCGGTCGCGCCTCGGCTTAAGCGAAATCGCGCTCGAGAGTGGCTTCTGCAGCCACTCTCACCTCTGCCGCGAGTTCAAGATGCGCTTTGGCGTGACGCCTTCGCAATATCGCGCGCAATCGACGACGACACGTGGTCGATGCTAGCCCTCTGACGGGGAGCGTTGAGCCCCCTCACTCGAAAAACGCGATCGCGCGAAACTCGATGCCCCCTCGCAGAGGCGTGCCGGCCGGGGTCGTTGGGTCCTCGAAGCCGGTGTGGGCGTGAACCGCGCAACGCCTTCATCCGAATCCCGGCCGTTGATAAGCAACGCCGCCTCGGCCCCGCACGGGCTCTTGCGCCGGGAGCGGCGATTTAAGCCGCTTGGCGGCGCGCGCTCGAAATGCGAGACATTGTCTCAATGTGACCTCCTGACACCTGCATCAATGCAGTTTATGGCGCGAGGTTTTGGATATGTAGCCGGATATTACCTAAATGACGTTGCGAAAAATCAACATAGGTTGCGGTTTTGACAAGCGTCCAGGCTACGTCAACGTCGATATGGATCCTAAGACTTCTCCGGATATTCTTGTGGAGGACATAGAGTTCAGCAACATCCCCAGAAAATCCTTCGTGGAAGTTCTCGCCTACGATGTCCTAGAACACATCAAACGCGCTGAAACCCCCGGGGCCCTTCTCGAGTGGGCCGACCTCTTAGAAATGGACGGCGTCCTCGATTTGGAGACCTCCAATGTAATGGCGATCGTTGACCTCATGAGAACTCATGAGAGCTACCACATGCACGCGGGCTATACCGTCTTCATGTTCGGCAATCAGAACCATCCAGGCGATTTTCATCATACCGGATTCACCGACCGAACCCTCAAGGTTCAGGTGTTGGCGGCGGGGTTCGAAATCGAGGAATTCCAGGAGCGAGGCGGCTGGCTCTACTGGCTACGGGCTAGAAAGGTCTTTGACTGGACCGCGCCCTTGGATGAGAGCCTCAGCGATGAGCAATTCGTCGTCCAAGCCTGGCGCCAAGCGCTGTGGAGAGAGGCGCCGGAGATTTACTTGAATTCCCTCGTGAGAGAACTCGGGACGGGACGATCGCGCAGATCCGTCCTGAAGCAACTCTTCTCCAGCGAAGAGAGGCGGTCCAGGACCGCGGTGAAGCACAACCTGTAGCCCCGGTCCGGATTTGCGCGGCTGGCTGCTGTTTCACCTTGATTGAGCGTCACTCGAAAAACGCGATCGTCCGGAACTCGATGCTCTCGCGCGGCGGCGTGCCGGCCGGGGTGGTCGGGTCCTCAAAGCCGGTGTGGGGCGTGAACCGGGCGACGCCTTCGTCCGAATCCCAGCACTTGATCAGCACCGCCTCGCTCGGCTCGAGGTCCGGGACATAGAGCCAGCGCTGCGCCGGATTGTAGGCGACGCTGTAGATCTCGCCCGTGCGGTGGGGAAAGATGAGGTCGGAGGCGATCAGGTCATCCCGAGCCACGCTGCGCGCGTCGGCGAACGCCAGGGGCCAGTCCCGCGCCGGCCGCGCGATCGGCCGCCAGACGTTGATGATGGCGGCGCGGCGGGTCAGCAAGTCTTCGGCCTGATCGCCCAGTAGGTCGCGAACCCGCTGCGGGCCGGAGACGATGGTCTGGTCTACGTGAGCCCTGACCGCTGGCTGGCGGACGGCGCCCGGCGTGCGGTCGCCCACGCCGTCGAGGCGCCGGCGCAGGGTATGATCGAACACCACCACCCGCGCGGCCCCTGTGACCGCCTTGACCAGTTTGGCGGTCTCGGGGTGCCCCAGGGCCAGCGTCTGGGCCTCGTCCCAGAAATCGCGCACGGCCGTGCGGTGGTTCACGACCTGGAAGCCGTTCACATCGAGGACAAACTCGCCGGCGTTCGGCCGCACGTCTTCTATCCAGACCGTCTCGGTGCGCGTCTCGATGTTGGTCTGGGGCCGACCTTCCGGCGGCTTGTAGGTGTAGGCGAAGGGCTTCTCGGGGGTCGGCTCGATGAAGGTGAGGCTCGCATCCACGCCGGCGGCGGGGCTGGAGGCCGGTTCGGCCTGACGAATGGCGACGGCGACGGACATCTCTTACCTCCGGGTGTCGGCTGGTCCCCACCTCATGTAGGCTCCCCGACCGCCGAGGCCAGCGCCGCCAGCGCGCCTGTTTTTCGACTTTTCCTATCTGGGGCGTGAGCTTTTCTTTGCGGCGCGAGCAGCGAAACGGGCGGGGCGACATCGCCGCCCCGCCCGCCCGCGCCCCATCGGCCCCGGCGGCCTCAGCCGATGAAGTCGATCGTGACCGTGCCGTCACCCAGCACGGTCTGAGTCAGCGACTGGCCCTGAGCCCCCTGGGTCACGAAGGTGTCCCCGTCCTGTGGCGTCACCGACGCCGTGTTCGGGCCGCAGGCGACGCAGCCGGTGAAGTCCACCGGCGAGAAGCCCGGCAATGACGCAGCCGGTTCAGCCCCGTCGTTGCACTCCATGATCCACTCGGCGGATTCACCGTCGAACGACGCCCCGGGCGGCGGGTTCAGGGTGATCGAGAACTGCTTGCCGGTGGTCACGTTCATGAACCACAGGTGCCCGGCCGTCGTGCCGACGTACTGGGCGGAGACGAACATCAGGTCGCCCGCCGAGACGGGGAAATTGGTGATGTTCACCTGCCAGACGTAGGGCGGCGAGCCGGCTTGCGGCGGCGCCCACCATTCGTACCAGGCGACGTACGAGGGCGTGCCGTGGCTATCGACCTGCTGGGCGACGCCGGCCTGCAGGACGTCGTTGGAGCTATAGGCCCCGTCGAGGCCGACCCAGGACGACGAGGTCCAGCCGCCCGACTTCCCCGCCGGCTCCTTGGGCTTGTAAACGCTCGGAACCTTCCACTGGCCGACGACGCCGGACCACTTGCCCTTGACCGCGCCGCCGGACCAGCCGCCGCCGTAGTAGGTCCCATCCGCGGCCTGCGTCACGCGGCCACGCAGGTGGGACTGGCCCGTCTGCACTTCCATGATCGGGATGATGCGGTCTTCCGGCCGCCACACCCGCGAGGTCGCCTGCTTCCAGGCCTCGATCAGGCGGGGATCGTCTTCGGGCCCCGGACGGCGGAAGAAGACCCCATGGCGCATCAGCTCGGTCGAGCTCGCGGTCGAAAGGTCGAAATCGGCCGGCCAGGCGGGGCTGGTGTAGGCGCCCTCGATGTTGGTCGGGATGATCGGGAACGGCAGCTTCTTGGCGAAGATCTCGTGACGCTCGCGCGTCATCGTAGGGTCGCTACTCACAGACTTACTCCTGATGACTGTTTTGGATCCGCGCCCGGCCCCTGGTTCGGACTTCGTCGAGACGCGGCGGCAAGAGGCGCTCGATCCCTCTTGCCCACCAGGACGGCCAGCCGATGAAACGCCGATGGCGACTGATGGAACGCCGATGATTGCAGGTTGGGGTCCACATTTCAGGCGTGTAATTTCGTATCGACCGTGAGATTTGTTCAGTGACGGTTCATGCGCCCGGGGGCCCCACTGGGCGCGCCAAGAACGGGAGATTCCGCATGAAGCGCCTTACCCTCGCACTTTCCGCCGGCTGCGCCGCCGGCGCTCTTGCGGGAGCGGCGCTCGCCGATCCACCGGCCCAAGTCGGCCGCGTCGCCTGGGTCGAGAGTGGCGTCTCCTTCCTGCCGCCCGGCGAGCAGTCGTGGACCTGGGCCAGCGTCAACTACCCGGTCACCGACGGTGAATCCTTCTGGACCGGCGACGCCGGCCGCACCGAGATTCAGGCCGGACCCGTAGAGGTCAGCGCCGACAGCGAGACCGAGCTCGACGTCCTGGCGCTCGACTACGGCCAGACGCGGCTGGGCTTGCCGCAGGGCTCGATCGATCTCAAGCTGTGGCGCGCGCCGCCCGGCGGAGTCGCCATCTCCACACCCGCCGGCGATGTCGTCATCGACCAGCCGGGCGAATACCGCGTCGACGTCGGCGCGCCTCAGGACGACGGCGGCTATCCGCCGGTTGAGGTGACCGTGTTCGACGGCCACGCCGGCGCGCCCGGCCAATCCGGCCTCATCGATGTCGGGCCAGGCGCCGCGGCGGTGATCTATCCGGGCTACGATCCCGAGATCCAGTACGCCCAGGACGCCTCGATCGACGACTGGGCCCGCTCGCGCCAGAGCGGTGAGAACTGGAATGTCCAGGCCGCCTATTCGCCGGACGTCACCGGCTATGGCGAGTTAGCCGGCTACGGCGACTTCGCGCAGGATCCGGACTACGGCACGGTCTGGTACCCTACCGGCGTCTCCTACGACTGGGCGCCCTACCGCTTCGGCCGCTGGGCCTATGTCGCGCCATGGGGATATACCTGGGTCGATGACCAGCCCTGGGGCTTCGCGCCGTTCCACTACGGACGCTGGGCCCAGATCAACGGACGCTGGGGATGGATCCCTGGCCGGCCGACGGCCCGGCCAGTCTACGCCCCGGCCCTGGTCGCCTTCATCGGCGGCCTCGCGTTCGGCGGTGGCGGCGGGGTTGGATGGATCCCGCTCGGGCCCAACGAGGTTTACCGTCCGCCCTATCAGGTCAGCGACCGCTACCTGCGTCAGGTGAACGTCACCAACGTCAGTGTGACGACGATCAACAACATCACCGTCAATAACGTGACCAATGTCCCCCAGTACCACAACGCCCGCGCGGCCTTGGTCGTGTCGGCCGGATCCTTCGCGGGCGGCGCGTCGGTGCAGAAGGCGGCCGTGACCGTTTCCCCGGCTGCGCTAGCCCAGGCCCGGCCGGGCGCGGCCCTCGCCGCCCTGCCCCCGCCAGCCGCCGCGGCCAAGGCGGGCGGCGGACTTCGCGGCCCCGGCGCATCGCCCGGCGCGACGCCGCCGGCTAGACTGCAGGCCGTCCACGCCGCGGTGGCTTCCCAGCCGGCGGGCGCCACCCGGCCGCCCGTCATCGCCGGCGCGCACATCGCGCCGCCGCAAGCGCGACCGCCCGGCGCCCCGGCCTTCGTCGGTCCAGCCCAGAGGAAGAATCCCGGCCCCCAGATCCGCCAACCCGCTCCGGGAGCGGCCCCACCGATCAATCGCCCGGCGCCGCCCGCTTACAGGCCCGCGCCGCCCCCGGCACAGCCGCCAGCGGCGCAACCGGCCTATCGCCCGGCCCCGCCGCCCCGACCGACGCCGCCTCCCGCGACCGCCTACCGCCCGGCCCCGCCACCTCCGCCGGCGGTGAATCGCCCGCCGCCTCCACCCCCGGTGAGAGCCGCGTCGCCACCGCCAGCCAAGCCCACGCCCCCGCCGGCCAAGAAGCCCGCGCCCGAGCTGAAGCCCGGCGAGCACCCGCCGCAGTAGTCTCCTGGCTCAGCTAGGGGTCGGCGGCGCCAGTCCCAGCTGGCGGGCCATGATGCGGTCCATCGTGCGGCGCGGCAGCAGTCGCGGCACGGTCTCGTTCATGAACCGGCCCTTCATCACTGAATAGCGGGCTTTGGGATGGGGGACGGTCAGGGCCGTGGCGATCGTCTCCCCGACCTCTTCGGAGGTCAGGCCGACGCGCCCGCCCTTGATCATATAGTCCTGGAATGTCCGCGCCGGCCGCTCCCAGATCGTGCCGACCAGATGGTCGAGCGGCGCCGCCTCGGCCTTGTCCCAGATCGCCGTCTGCACCGCGCCCGGACCGATGATGATCACATCGATCCCAATCAGCTGCAGCTCGCGCCGGAGGCTCTCCGAGAACCCCTCCACCCCGTGCTTGGCGGCGGAGTATGCGCCCAGGAACGGCGGCCCCATCCGGCCGCCGATCGAGCTGATGTTGACGATCCGGCCCTTGCCTCCGGTGAGCGTCGGGTCGGCGCCCAGGAGCGGCGCAAACGCCCGCGTCACGGCGAACATGCCGACCAGGTTGATCTCAATCTGCTAGCGGAACTCGGCGACGCTCTGAAGGAGCAGCGGGCCGGCGAAAGAGGCGCCGGCGTTGTTGACCAGGCCTTCCAGGGTCCGTCCGCCCAGGCGCGCACGGACCAGTTCCGCCGCCGCCAGGATCGCGTCATTGTCCTCGACATCGAAGATGAGCGGCGTGAACGCCTCGCCGAATTCGGCCACGAGCGCGCTTGCGTCGGCCTGCCTGCGCGCGCTGCCGAACACATGCCAGCCTTGCTTGACCAACACCGATACGGCGCCCCGGCCAATGCCGGTCGAAACGCCAGTGACCACGACCTGTTTCATCCGCCCCTCACCGCGCGAGAAAGCCGTCGATGCCTGCCCGCGCGCTTTCCACTCCGAGGTTCTCCACCATGGCTTCGACGGCGATGGCGTAGGCCTCCGCCAGAGGGGCCTCGATCTGCCGGCCGAGGACCGCCTTGCCGAGCGCCATGGCGTCCGGCGCCTTGGCGGCGATGACGGCCGCGGTCTCGTCGACCGTCTTGTCGAGGTCGGCCGCCGGGACGGCGCGGTTGATCAGGCCGAGGCCGACGGCCTCCCCCGCGCCGATGAACTTGCCGGTCATCAGCAGTTCCGCGGCCGCCTTGCGCCCGACCGCCCGGCTGAGCGCCACGCCCGGCGTCGAACAGAAGAGGCCAAGGTTGATCCCCGATACCGCGAACCGCGCCGTCTCGGCCGCGAAGGCCAGATCGCAGCTGGCGACGAGCTGGCAGCCGGCCGCCACCGCCGCGCCCTGCACGCGGGTGATCACCGGCGCGCGGCACGCGCCGATCGCCATCATCAGCGCCGAGCATTCGTCGAACAGCGCCCGGTGGACCTCGGGATCGTTGGTCGCCCTCAGCTCGCCGAGATCGTGGCCGGCGCAGAACAGCTTGCCCGCCGCCGCCAGCACGATCACCCGCACAGCCTCGTTGGCCTCCGCCTCGGCAATCGCCGCCGACAGGGATCGCATCATCGCCCGCGAGAGCACATTGGCGCGATCGGGATCGTTCAGAGTCAGGCGGGCGACGGGGCCGTCGACGGCGACGATGACCAGAGGATCGGACATGGCCTGTCAGCCTGCCCCGTTCCGCCAGCGGCGACAAGCGCTACGCCGGCGCCGGCCGCACGCCCTTCAGCCACAGCTTGACCGCCTCGAGGTGGATCGCCGCCACCACCTTCAAGGTCAGGAACGGGAAGCGGACCAGGGCGGCGACGAGCTCGCGGTCACTGAGCGGGCGCCGCCCGCCGGTGAAGGCGGCGGTGAGCACCGTGCGACCGGACGCATCGAGCGCCGTGACGCCGGTATGGATCGACGCGCCCGGCGCGGAGAGCGCGAACTCATAGCTCATGTCCATGCCCATGAACGGTGATACCCGGAAGGTCTTGGCGCACGCTTGGCGGATCGCGCCGTTCCGCCCGGGGGCGGCGGCGAGGGCGTAGGCGTGGCGCTCGCCGAAGGTGTTGTGAACCTCATAGATCACCGCCGCCAGCGTCCCCGCGCGGTCGTGGCAGTAGTAGATGCTGAGCGGATTGAAGACGTGGCCGAACACCCTGGGCATCGCCAACAGCAGGATCCGGCCGCCGTCGAAGGCGATCCCGGCCTCGGCCAGGGTCTCCTCCGCCCAGGCTCGCAGGCCCCCGCGCCGGCCTTCGCCGTGGTCGGCGTCGTGATGGCTGAACAGGTTGGCGCGGTTGGCGGAGAAGAGGCGCAGGCGGCGACCGACGGCCTCGATCTCGTCGAGATCGAGCAATAGCTGGAAGACGTCGTAGCTCAGGCTGTGGACCTTCGGCGCCAGACGACGGTGGCTCACCCGCCCGACATAGAGGGCCGAATTCATTAGGCGGCTCGGGCCAAGGAGGGCGCCTCGACCGCCGTCTCGCCCAGGGTGATGCGCCCCGACTCGTCGTTGACCCGCCAGGGACGCTTCACCCCGCCCAAGGCCTCGGCCACGGCCAATCCCGACTGCAGACCGTCCTCGTGAAAGCCGGCCCCGAAATAGGACCCGCACCACCAGACGCCGCCAGCGCCCTGCAGCGACCACAACTCTTCCTGGGCCTGCAGCGCCGCCGCGTCGAACAGCGAGTGCTCATAGGTCTCGGTGCGGATCGTCCGCGCCGGATCGGGCGCGCGCACCGGATTGAGGGTCACGAACAGCGGCGAGGCGACCGGCAGCCCCTGCAGGCGATTCATCCAATAGGTGACGCACAGCCCCTCGTCGCCGGCGCGGCCAATGTAGTTCCACGCCGACCAGGTCTTCCGGCGCCGGGGCATCAGGGCCGGATCGGTGTGCAGCACCGCCCGGTTGACGCTGTAGCGGAAGGCCGAAAGCAGCGCGGTTTCGCGCGGACTCGGAGCCTCCAGCATGGCCAGGCCCTCGTCGGCGTGGGCGGCGATGACCACATGATCGAAGCGGCGCACGGCCCCGGTCTCGTCGCGCACCAGCACACCGCCGGCGACACGCGTCACTTTGGTGACCGCCGCGCCCAGGCGGATCTTGTCGGCGTAGGCCGCGGTGAGCTTTTGAACATAGGCCTGACTGCCGCCCTCCACCGTGCGCCACGCCGGACGGCCGAGGATTTTCAACAGGCCGTGGTTCTCGCAGAAGCGGATGAAAGCCGTCGCCGGATAGGCGCGGATGTCCTCGACGCTGGCCGACCAGATCGCCGCCGCCTGCGGCAGCAGGTGATCGTCCTGGAAGGCGGCGCCATAGCCCTCACGGTCCAGATAGTCGCCCAGGCTAACCATGCCGCTGTGCAGGGCGCAGGCGTGCAGCGGCGCCTCCCTGTAGAAGCGCACCAGGTCGGCCAGCATCCACCAGAACCTCGGCCGCGCCAGGTTTCGCCACTGCGCGAACAAGGCTGGCAGGCTGTCGCCGCCGTATTCGATGCGGCCGTCGTCCAGGCTGACGCTGAAGCCCATGTTCGACGGCTTGGTGGCCACGCCCAGATGATCGAACAGCGCCACGAGATTGGGATAGTTGGCCTCGTTGTAGACGATGAAGCCCATGTCGACCGCCAGGGGGGAGTCCGGTCCGGGGGCCTCGACCGTGTGGCTGTGGCCGCCCAGGCGCGGCCGGGCTTCGTAGAGCGTCACCTTGTGGCGCTGGCTGAGCAGCCAGGCGGCCGACATGCCCGCAATCCCCGCCCCGACGACGGCGATGTCGAGCGGCGCATCTTCCCGATCGAGCACGGTGGTCCCTCGGAGCGCTGGCGCCGGCCCTTGCGCCGACCCTAGCCTCTACGTCGGCGACCGTCGGCCGGATCACCCAAGAGACTCGCGTGATCCAACCGCGTGCCGATGGCGTAGAAGGGTCGATGCATGCGCGCGCCATCGACACATCGGCTGCGATCTTCGCCGTCTGGGGGCGCCCGGACCCGTCGGCGCGTCCACTCGGCATGACCGTGACAGCCGACCTGTCAGCGCTGATCGTCGCCATCGCCGAGCGCGGCGACCGCGAGGCCTTCGCCGGCCTGTTCAATCACTTCGCGCCCCGGGTGAAGGCCTATCTCATCCGGCTCGGCGCGACGCCTGAGGCTGCCGAGGAGCTGGCGCAGGAGACCCTGCTCACCGTGTGGCGGCGCGCGGCCGGCTTCGACCCCGCCCGCGCCGCCGCCTCCACCTGGATCTTCGCCATCGCCCGCAACCTGCGCATCGACCTGGCCCGGCGCGAGCGCCGCCCCCTGCCCGGCGAGCAACAGCCGCCGGAGGAGGTTCGCCGGCCGGACGCCGAGCTCGAAGCCGTGCAGGACGAGCGCCGCGTCGCCATCGCCCTGGCCGCCCTCCCCGCCGAACAGGCCGAGGCCGTGCGGCTGGCGTACTTTTCCGACAAACCCCATGCGCAGATCGCGCTTGACCTTTCCCTGCCGCTCGGCACCGTCAAATCGCGCATTCGCCTGGCCATGGCCCGGCTGCGCGTCCTGCTGGAGGAGGCCTGATGAGCCCCAGCCACCACCCGTCCGAACACCTCCTCGTCGAACACGCCGCCGGCCGCCTCGCGCCCGGTCAGGATCTCGTTGTCGCCGCCCACGTGGCCAACTGCGAGACCTGCCGAGCCGAGGTGCGCCTCGGTGAGACCGTCGGCGGCGCCCTGCTTGACACCCTGCTCCCTGAGACGATGGCGCCGGACGCGCTCGCCCGCGCCCTCGCCCGCATCGAGCGTCCGGTCCCGGCCGCGCCGTCCGTCTCCGTCCGAGTCACGCCGGCCGACTGGATCGGCTTTTCCTCGCCGGCCGTGGACGCCGCCTGGCGCCGTCGGCGCTGGGCCGCGCCCGGCGTCTGGGTCGCGCCGGTGATCCGCGGCCCCGGCCGCGCGCGCACCTATCTGCTGCGTGTCGCCGCCGGCATGGCCGTCCCCTACCATCGCCATGACGGCCACGAGCTGGTCGCCGTGCTCAAGGGCGCCTACGACGACCGCGGCGACCTTCACCGCCCCGGCGACTTCGCCGACAACGACGACGCCGTCGAGCACCGCCCGACCGTGACCCGCGAGGGCGAATGCGTCTGTCTGATCAGCGCCGACGCGCCGCTGATCGCCCTCGACTGGGTGGGCAAGGTCTTCCAGCCGTTCGTGCGGATCTGAAGGCGGACGGCGCGGCGCGGGTGAACCTACAAAACGGGGGCCACACTGGGTCCCTACCCTGGTCGCTCGATCGGCTGTTGAGTCTACAGTCTGGCCCGACAAGACCCAGGGAGATTCGCCATGCGCTTCGACGCCAGCCGCGCGCTCATCGTCTATTCCGGGGCGCTCACCGCCGTCCTTTGTTGGATGATCCTTACGGGCGCCGCCCCGCCCTCCGCCGCCAGGTTCAACGTCATCGACGTCAACAGGATCAATGTCCGCGAAGCGGACGGGACCATTCGTATGGTCATCGCCTCGCGAGACCATTTCCCGGGCATCATCTACCACAACCGCGAGCGCCCCCACCCGGACCGCTCCGACGCCGCCGGCATGCTCTTCTTCAATGACGAGGGCACCGAAAACGGCGGCCTCATTTTCGGCGGTGCCAAGACCGGGGACAGGGTGACCAATTTCGGTCATCTCAGTTTCGATCAATACGACCAGGACCAGGTCATAAATCTCGAACAGACGGAGCAGGACGGCGAGCGATCCGGCGGCCTCACGATCGCCGACCATCCCGACACGCCGCTGGACTTTGGGCTCGCCGACCGCCTTCAGAACCTCGCCCCCGCCGAGCGCGCGGCGGAGATCGCCAGGCTGCAGGACAGCGGCGCATTCGGCCACCCGCGCCTGTTCATCGGCAAGTCGAGGGATCGCGACGCCACCCTGGCGCTTCGCGACGGCGAGGGTCGCGTGCGGCTGCGACTGCGCGTGACTCAGGCGGGCGCGGCGGCGATCGAGTTTCTCGACGCCGCCGGCAAGGTGGTCAGGACCGACACCCCGCCGCCGCCGGCAAGCTGAACGGCCCTCAACGCGGCGCTACTGCGCGTCGAGTTTGGCCTTGAGCGCGACGGACTGCTGTTTCGCGTCGGCGAGCTGCGCGGGCGTCAGGTGCGAGGCGACCGAGTCGCGCGCGAGCGCGGTATCGTCGGCGCCACCGGCGGCGGCTTCCGCCACCGCCACGTCCAGCCAGACATAGGCCTGCACATAGTCCTGGGCGACGCCCCTGCCGAGCGCGTAGGCCGCGCCGACCTTTCTCTGGGCGTCGGCGAACCCCCGGTCCGCCAGTTTGCAATTCCAGTAGAACGCCTGAGCATCGTCCTTGGCGACGCCCCGGCCGTCCTCATATCGCTGGGCGAGCGACATCTGAGCCATCATATCTCCCTGAGCTGCCGCCTTGCGGAACCAGTCCAGGGCCTGGGCGGCGTCCTGCGCCACCCCCACGCCCATGTCGTAGCGCATGGCCAGAGAGCTCTCTGCGCCCGCGTCGCTGGCCTCGGCGGCCTTTCGGTACCACACCGTCGCCTGCGCGGGGTCCTGAGTCAGACCATCCGCGCCCATGTCATACATCTGAGCGAGATCCTGTTCGGCCCGAACATCGCCCTTATCGGCCGCGGCGCGGGTCCAGACGATGACCTGGGCGCAGTCGGGCGGCGGCGCGGCGCCGTTCAGCATTACGCATTGCATCTTGAGCATAGCCTGCGCCATCTCGTCCCCCTGATCGCCGGCTTTGCGGTACCAGGATGCGGCTTGCGCATCGTCCTTCGCCACGCCCTGACCCGCGGCGTACATCTGTCCGAGATTGCCCTCCCCGCCCTTGTCACCCTGCTCGGCCGCCTTTCGGTACCAGTACACCGCCTTTCCATAGTCTTGCGGCACGCCGTGTCCGGCATCGTACAGGTTGCCGAGGTTGTTTTGCGCCCAGGGCAATCCCCGTTTGGCGTTCGGCTGCAGAATGGCCAGTTCGGCGGCATAGTCGCCGCGCGCCTCCGCGGCGTTGGCGTCCGCGTGGCGGCCGGCCGCGGCCGTTCCGTGAAGGCCCACCGCCAAGACTCCCGCCGCCAAAGCAGCTTTCGTCCTTTGTCCCATCTCTCGCCCCCGGCCGCGCGCCCGATCATGCCTAAGGCCAGGGGGTTTGCGAATGCCTAACTCTTGTGTTGGATGGGCTAGGCTCAATTGCCGTGGGGGAGAGACGTCATGGATTTCCAGCACCTGTTCCTGAGTTTCGACGGACGCACGCGCCGGATGCACTTCTGGCTGGGCCTGCTCATCCTTTGGGTGGTGGAGGGGATCGTCGTGTCCGTCACCTTCGGCACGGGCATGAGCGCCGGCTTCCTGACCGGCAATCCCGGCGCGATCCGGGGCATGTTCGCCGGCACGGGGCTCTTCGGTGGCCTGATCTGCCTGGCGCTGCTCTGGCCCTCCCTGGCGCTGCAGGTGAAGCGCTGGCACGATCGCGACAAGACCGGCTGGATGGTGCTGATCAACTTCATCCCGATCATCGGCTTCCTGTGGACGCTGATCGAGTGCGGCTTCCTGGACGGAACGCCAGGCTCCAACAAATACGGCCCGTCGCCGAAAGCCTAGGCGGCGGTTTCCAGACGGCCGAGCGCGGCGCCCGCCGCCTTGATGCCGCCATCCATCATCGCGCTCACATTGACGGCCGCCGTGTCCGGCAGAACGTCGGCGATCCATACCAGGCGGCTTCCGGGCCCGTCGGCCAACACCTGAAACGACGCATTGTGATGGCTTAGCTGTTCACCGCGCACCGAATAGGCCAGGTGCCGCCGGCGGTCGTCGACATCGACGATCACCTCGCGCGCTGACAGGCCATTGGCGAAGGTGACCATCCGCGCGCCTTCCTCCATCGCCACATCGACGACGAAGCCTGGCGCGAAGCGCGTGTGAACCGCGCCCACGTCACGCACCACGTCCCAAACCGCGTCGGGGGGCGCCCCCAACGAGATTTCCTTGTGAATTGAAGCCATGGCGGATCTCCCTTTGCAGGAGATCAGACTGGCATAAGGACGCCCAAGGCGCTGGCGGCAATCGGACCAGGTCGGCAAGACGCGGGCTTTCGGCCCCTATTTTTTCGTTTTCAGAGGGGCCAGGAAATCCTTGGTCGGGGCGGCGGGCTTTTCCTTCGCCGTCTTCGGCTTTCGTATCTCGCGGTTGCTCTTCTTCTGACCCTTGGCCATCGCACGATCTCCCATTGGGCGCTGAAAAGCGACATCGCGCCCAATCGGGCGGCAAGTCGAGCGCGTTCTTCGCGTTCAAGCGGCATGGCCGCAACCGAGGGCCGACGAATCGACGTTCGGCCCGCGATGGGGGACACTAAGCCCCATGTCCCTGGCTCACGTTCGATCGCGAACCGCCCTGATCGCCACGGCTTGGCTTGGGCTGATCTCCACGGCGCACGCGGGGGGCGTTGGCGTCATGGGGCGTTGGGTCATCGCCAAGGCCGAGCTCGCGCCCTGGGCCGACCCGCTTCAACGCGGCGGCCAGGCGGAGGCGAAGCGCCTGGTCGGACGCATCGTTACCTTCGCGCCCCGCTCCGTGACCGGCCCGGCGCCGCTCGGATGCCCGCGCGCGACCTACGCCACACACGAAGATACTGCCGATCTGCTGTTCGAAGGCTCGC
>Ga0302314_10013066_pt1 | contig 14298 bp, 18 predicted proteins | sample III_Palsa_N2_3_FD_200533 | JGI IMG/M metagenome (GOLD analysis project Ga0302314, IMG submission 200533) | Peat permafrost microbial communities from Stordalen Mire near Abisko, Sweden - III_Palsa_N2_3 | ecosystem: Environmental > Terrestrial > Soil > Palsa > Peat permafrost | place: Sweden... | reverse complement strand
TCAGGAATTCGAGCGCGGTGGCCTCGACCCGCACGGCCTGCGGCAGGTCGACGTGATAGCGGCGCTGCATCGCATGCACGGTGCGCTCGCGGGCATCCTCGTCGGTGAGTCGCCCGACCATGTCGTAGAGCAGGCCTTCGCGCATCGCGCCATCCGCGATCCGCAGCTCTTTGATCTCGAGCACGGAGAGGACTTCCATCAGGATCGCAAGGCCGCCGGGAAAGACCGGGCGTCGATCATCCGTCAGGGTCGAGAACCGCAGTTCCCGGACGTGCCCGGCATCACCGATCTGGCGGATGACCTTCTCCAGGCCCGCCACCGTGATCGAGGTCGCCGTGGGATCGATTTCGCGCACCACATCGCCGATGGCGCGCACGGTGCCGGAACTGCCGTAGGAGGTCTGCCAGCCGCGGCGCCGGTAGGCGACCTGCACCGGCTCCAGTTCCAGGCGCGCGGCGACCCGCGCACTGTTAAGCCGCTTCGGCGAGAGCTTGCCGTCACTGAAGAAGCGCTCGCTCAAGGAAACGCAGCCCATCTGCAGGCTCTCGAGCTCCAGTGGCTCGGTGCCCTCGCCGATGATCAGTTCGGTGCTGCCGCCACCGATGTCGCAGACCAGCCGGCGCCCGGCTTCACTCGGCACGGTGTGCGCGACCCCCGAATAGATCAGACGCGCCTCTTCCATGCCGGAGATGATTTCGATGGGATGCCCGAGGGCCTCGCGGGCGCGTTCGAGAAAGGCCTGCTTGCGACGCGCCCGCCGCAGCGCATTGGTGCCGACCACCCGGACACTGCCGGCGTGCATGTCGCGCAGCCGCTGCCCGAAGCGTTCCAGGCAGGCGAGCGCACGCGCGGCAACGTCCTTGTCGATGCGGCCGTTCTCCTCGACCCCGGCGCCGAGGCGCACCATTTCACGCAGGCGATCCAGGATGACGATCTGGCCGTGGATGTAGCGCGCCACGACCATGTGGAAGCTGTTCGAGCCGAGATCGACCGCCGCGAGAACATCGGGCACCGGGCTTGCGGCCATGCGCGATCGCGGTAGAGAAGCGAAGGGTAGAGGGACCGCAGCCTGTGTCAGTTGCGATCGTGCGGCCATCAGGCCGTGAACGAGGACCCACAACCACAGGTGGTGGTGGCGTTCGGATTGCGGATCACGAACTGCGCACCTTCGAGTCCCTCGCGGTAGTCGATTTCGGCACCCATCAGGTACTGCACGCTCATCGGATCCACCAGCAACCGCACGCCCTGGTTCTCGACGCAGATATCCCCGTCCTGCAGGGTCTCGTCGAACTCGAACCCGTAGCTCAATCCGGAGCAGCCGCCGCCCTGCACGTACACCCGCAGCATCAGCTTCGGGTTTTCCTCGGCACGGATCAGGTCCCCGACCTTGCGGGCGGCCGCATCGGTGAAGATCAGAGCAGCAGAGTCGGTCGACACTTCGGTTTCCATGGCGCCATTGTAAGCCAATGGCGGCCCAGGACAAAATCAGCCTTTTGCGGGGCTCTGGACGGTCACAGGGGCCGCTGGGGCTGCTGGTGCCGCTGGAACCGCGGCAGGCGGCTGCGGGGCCCGAATGAGCCGGCCGGCGATTTCGGCACCGGCGGAGGATTCGATGCTGCCGTACTGGACATTGCCCACGACGCAGGCCTTCGGACCCAGCACCACCCGGCCCGTCGCCACGACATCACCGCGCACCACCCCGAGCAGCTGGACATGGGTCGCCACGACCCCACCCTCGATGATCCCGCCATCGCCCACCGATACGCTCGACTCGCCCTCGCCATAGGCGCAGACGCCGCCGAAAACATGGCCCTCGATGTGCAGCCCGCCCGAGAATTCGACATCGCCATGGACCCGGGCGGAGGCCGGGATGAGCATGTCGATGCGGATCTGCGCGCGCGAATCACGGTTGAACATCGACTCTCCAGGGAAAGTTCTGGGTGCCCGTGGCGCCGTTCGAGCGGCCATCGTGCAAGGTCACCTCGACGGCGGCCGGGCGGAAACCCGGCGGCAGCGTGATCTGGTAATCGACGGCCTGGTAGTAGCGGAAGCTGATCACACCCTTGGGCGCCGTCCCGGCACCCTCGACGACACCGGCAGCGCCGTTCAGCTGGCCGGTGACCCGCAGGCCGACACTGCCGGTGACCATCGTGTCGGGCTTGCCGCCCTGCATGAGGGTCAGATGCGCGATGAAATGGCTGGCATCATCCGCCTGCGTGATCCGCAGCTGCTGGACCTGCATCGAGGTGCCCGCGGTGTTGGCCGGTGCCATCACCCCGCGATACACCGCGAGGTCCTGGCGGTCGCGATCGATCTGGGCCTGCAGTTCGGCGATCTCGACCCCGACCTCCGCATGCTCGCGCGCCGCGCCGGACTGCAGGGTCTGCAGCTGCGCGACCTGCGCATGCAGGTCCTGGATCTGCTGGTCGAGCCCGGCGACTTCCTTCTTGTGATCCTGCCGCTCGTCGGCGACGCTGGCGCGGTCGTACCCGGCGCTGTAACGCCCGAACTCGAACACCACGTACAACGCGAACAGGCCGATGAGGGCGGTCGCGATCTGCAGCAGCCGCGTACGCACCGGCATGTGCCGGCGGATGACGAACTTGCCTGTGGTGTCGGCCATGTTTAGCGGCTACACGGTGGCCTCATCCCACCATGCAGGCAGCGGCGGCGCTCCCTGCGGAAATGCAATGGGCGCCAGTTCCGTCAGCATCTGCACGTAAACCGAGCGCTTGAAGAAAATGACCTCGCGCACGGGATCCCACCACTGCGACCAGCGCCATTTGTCGAACTCCGGTTCGTCGGTCGACGTGAAGGCGAAATCGGCGGCGCCCTCGCGCAACCGCAACAGGAACCAGCGCTGCTTCTGCCCGATGCACAGCGGCAGCTGCTCACGGCGGACATAGCGCGCGGGCAGACGATAGCGGATCCAGTCGCGGGTGGCGCCGACCAGTTCCACATCCTTGAGAGTAAGACCGATCTCCTCGTGCAGTTCACGGTAGAGCGACTGCTCGGGCACCTCGCCCACCTGCACGCCGCCCTGGGGAAACTGCCAACCGCCACCGCGGGCCCGACGGCCGAGGAACACCGAACCGTCGTTGCGCATCAGGACGATGCCTACGTTGGCGCGGAACCCCTCGGTATCGATGACGTCAATCATGTCTTTCGTGCTACGAAGTCTGCCACAACGACGGCTGGGTAACCTTGATCCTTGCTTGTCGCTGAAATGCGCCAACGCGACTATTAAATCAGTAGACGACCTCGTTCGTCACCGTCACGCAGTTGCGGCCCGCGGCCTTCGAGCGATACAGCGCGGCATCGGCGGCGGCAAGCAGGCGCTCGGCGAGCGGCTGCAGATCCCGGGCCCCCTGTACCGGATGCGCGATCGCGACCCCGATCGAAAGCGTGATGGTCGCCGAGGCGCCCGGCGCGACCAGCACCGGGATCTTGTTCACGGCATGCAGCATGCGCTGCCCCAGCGACTCGGCTTCGTGGACGGTCCCGGGCAGCACGATCGCGAACTCGTCCCCACCGAAACGCGCACCGGTGTCACTGGTGCGGATCTCACCATCGATCCGACGCGCGACCTCCCGCAGGACCGAGTCGCCGGCCAGATGACCGTGGGCATCGTTGATGCGCTTGAAGTGATCCACATCAATCATCAGGCAGGCGACCGTGCGCTTGTCGCGCTGGCCGCGGGCCAGCTCCTCGCGCAACCGCGCGTGCATGTAGCGGCGGTTGTGGAAGCCGGTGAGGAAGTCGGTGAGCCCGCTGCGCACCAGGCGGGCGCGATTGACCGCGTTCTCGAGGCAGATCGCGGCCATATTCCCCAGGTGCGCGAGGTAGTCGCTCGCGAGATCCGGCGTGAAGCGCGTGCGATCGCGTGAACCGAAGACCATCACCCCGTCCAGGTGCTCACCGCGACGCAGGGGCACGATGGCGAGGCTCGCGACCACGCGCGGGGGCGGTATCAGCAGCGAATGTTCGCTCTGGACGAAGGGGCCGAACCAGGGGCGTTCGAGCACGGCGAGATCCGGCGCAACCGGCATCAGCGAGTCCACGAAAATGACCCCCCGGGAACCGGACGAGGCCGGCTCGCTCGAGAGCAGATGCCGCATCTCGTGGTGCGGATCCTGGAGCACCAGCGACATGGCATCGAGCCCGAAGGACTTGCGCAGCCCGGACTGCAGATGGTCGATGAGCTGCGCCAGGGAATTCGCCCGCAGCATCGCGACCTCGCGTTCCTGGGTCTTGCGCCGCACCTCGTCGTTGCGTTCGGCGGCGGCGATCAGTTCGGAGAGCCGCAGCTGCAGTGCGTCGTTCTCACGCTCCAGTGCATCGATCCGCTCGAGGGCTGCCTCATCCGTGAAACTCTCGGCTTGGCCCTTCGGCATTGGCTGTGGCTCCCGGTCAGGCCCTGCGTTCGGTCACGCTGCGGCGGTCTTCGAGGTACTCGCGGCCGCGGGTCATGAGGGCGACGAAGGCATCATGATCCTGGGACAGCACCGCGGTCCGAATCCGTTCGACCGCCTGCGCCAGGGCCTCCAGCGGCTCCGCGCCGAAATCATTGAGGCTCTGGATCTCATAATAAAGCTCCGGGCTCTCCTGCGCCACGCGCGAGGCCACGTCGAGCTGCGAATCAAAGGTCGTGCTCGACATCTCGGCGAGCCTTGGTGCCGCCTCACCGCTGTTGGCGAGCACCGTGAAGAAGGCGATGTTGAGCGCGTGCGAGAGTCCCAGGATGTAGGCCGTCAGGCGGTCATGCTCATCGAGGCTGGTGACGACCTGTTCAACCATTGTCGGGGCAAAGAGATCCCGGACCTTCTGCAGGGCGACCGGGCACCCGAGATCCACGAACACCACGTGCCGCCCCGAGAGCAGCTCGGTGTCGGGGCCGAACATGGGATGGATCGAGGTCACCTGGCAGCCATGGGACTTGAGCGCCTGCAGCCCCGCCCGCAGCGGGGATTTGAGCGATCCTAAGTCAAACACCACGCCGCGCGGCCGGGCGAGTGCGAGTTCGCGCAGGATCGGACCGGTGGCCCCGAGCGGGGTCGCGACGACGATGTAGTCGTACACCGAGAGATCCGCTTTCTTCCAGTCGGGAACCGCCGTGAACCCGGCCGGGGCCCCTGAGGTGTCGTGCACGTCGACCGTGAAGCCCTGCGAGGCCATGAAATCGACGAACCAGCGACCCATCTTGCCGCTGCCGCCGATGACCAGCGCGCGGTGGCCCGAACCACTGCCCTTGGTGGCGACGCTGATCTGCTCCTGGGTCGCAAGCGAGGAGCGGATGAGCATGCGCATCAGGTTTTCGGCCAGATCGGGCGACACACCGAGCTGCTCGGCGGCGCTGCGCGCCCCGAGGATCACGGTGCGTTCGCGTTGGTAATCCCGGGTCGGGTAGCCGGTCTCGCGTTTGACGCGGGCCACCTCGCGGCTGACGCGCTGGCGTTCGGCAATGAGAGTCAGGAGCTGGTGGTCCAGGTCGTTGAGACCGCGGCGCAGTTCATCGAGAGTCACATCTGTACGGGTCATGGCCAGGCTTCAGGTTTATGGAATGCTGTTTTACCTTACCATTGGGGGAATGAGCGAACCGACTTCTGAAGTCTTAGGCAATCCGCTGCCCGCCGAACCCCTGATGCTGGCGAGCGAGTGGCTGGCCGAGGCCTGGCGCCGGCGCCTGCAGCCGAACCCGAACGCGATGACCCTGGCCACCGCCACCCTCGAGGGCCTCCCGGCCGCCCGGATCGTGCTGTGCAAGGACGTGGTGGGCATCCCCGGCTACGTCGTCTTCTATACGAATTTCCAGTCCCGCAAGGGCCTCGAGCTTGCCGCGAACCCGCGCGCGGCGGCGGTGATGCACTGGGATCACATGCGCCGGCAGGTGCGGATCGAGGGCCTCGTGGAGACCGCCCCGGCGGCCGACAGCGATGCCTATTTCGCCTCCCGCGCCCGCCAGAGCCGGGTGGGGGCCTGGGCCAGCGCCCAGAGCCGCCCGGTCGCCTCCCGCGAGGCACTGCTGGCCCAGGTCGCCGAATCGACCCGCCGTTTCGCCGCGGGCGAGGTGCCGCGTCCGAGCTTCTGGGGCGGCTACCGCCTCTGGGCCGAGGCCGTCGAACTGTGGGTCGAGGGGGATTCCCGCATCCATGACCGGGCCCGCTGGACCCGCTCCCTGCAGCGCACCGCCGATGGCAGCATGCATCCCGGACCCTGGTCGGCGACCCGGCTGCAACCTTGAGAGTGCCCGACTAGAGCGTGCCGCCGAGCGCGTCGCGGATGCGCTGGTAGAGCACCGCGTTGGTGGCGATCACGCTGGTCGTCCCGAGCCCCACCGCCTTGCCGTTCAGATCGGTGAAGACACCGCCGGCCTCGCGCACGATGACGGTGAGCGCGGCGATATCGAGGATGTTCACGTCGGACTCGATGACGACATCCAGCGAGCCGCGCGCCAGCAGGTGGTAGTGCACGAAGTCGCCGTAGCCGCGGATGCGGCTGATGCTGCCGATCAGATCCCCGAGCCGCCGCCAGCCCACGGCCGAAAGCGCCAGACTCTTGAGATTCCCGGTCGAGACGATGCTCTGCGCCAGCTCACTCGTGGCGCTGACCCTGATCGGCTTGCCGTTGAGGAAGGCCCCCTGCCCGCGCTCGGCCCAGGCCACTTCGGCGTAGGCCGGGGCACTGGAGACCCCGAGGACCAGCTCCCCGGCCCGCATCAGGGCGATCTGGGTCGAAAAGAACGGGCACTCGCGCACGAAGGACTTGGTGCCATCGATCGGATCCACCAGCCAGACGCTCTCGGCCTGCGCGTTGTGCCGACCCGTCTCCTCGCCATAAAAACCATGGTCGGGAAAGCGCGTCCGCAGGACCTCGTGGATGGCTTCCTCGGCGCGCACATCGGCTTCGGTGACGGGTGACTGGTCAGCCTTGGTCGTGACCGCAAGATTGCGCTGGTAGAGCGCGCGGATGACCGCGGCGGCGGCCTCGGCGGCGTCGATCGCGGCCTTGAGTTCGGGCGAGTGCGACATGGGTTTATGATATCGGGTATGGGCAATCGCTTGAGCAAGATCTATACCCGTACCGGCGATGACGGGACGACGGGTCTGGGCGATGGCAGCCGGGTCGCGAAGGAATCAGCGCGCATTGAAGCGCTCGGCGCGGTGGATGAACTGAACAGCTCGCTCGGCCTGATCCTGGCCGTCCCGGACCTGCCGCTGCCGGTGATCGGCCTGCTGAACGAGGTGCAGCACGACCTCTTCGACCTGGGGGGTGAACTGAGCATCCCGGGACACACGATCATCAGCCCCGCACACATGACCCGGCTGGAACAGGCGCTCGATGGCTTCAACGATCAGCTGCCGGCACTGCAGGAGTTCATCCTGCCGAGCGGCGGACCTGCGACCGCGGCCACGCACCTGGCGCGGGCCATCGCGCGGCGGGCCGAGCGTCGGGTGTGGAGCTTGAGCCGCACGGAAACGGTCGCCGTTTCGGTGCCCGGATACCTCAACAGACTGTCGGATCTGCTGTTCGTGCTGGCGCGGGTCCTGGTGCGCCACGAACGCGGCAGCGAAGTGCTATGGCGGCACGACCGCGGACGCGGCTGAGGCGGCAAGCAGCGCCCGAAGTCGCGCCCAGTCGAACTTCGGACCCGGGTCGAGCTTGCGCCCCGGGGCGATATCGCTGTGGCCGACGATGCGCTCGGCATCGAGCGTCGGATAGGTGGCCAGCAAGGCGGTGATCACGGCGGCGAGCGTGCGGTACTGGGCATCCTCGTAACCCGCATCATCGACGCCCTCCAGTTCGATCCCGACCGAAAAATCGTTGCAGGCCGGGCGGCCGCGGTACTCGGACACCCCGGCATGCCAGGCACGGGCGCCGAAGGGCACGAACTGCACCGCCGCCCCGTCCCGCCGCACCAGCAGGTGCGCCGACACCCGCCCGGGCGGGATGGTCGCAAAATAAGGATGCGCATCGCGCGGCAGGGTGCCGGTGAAGAGCTGCTCGATCCAGGCCCCGCCGTACTGGCCCGGCGGCAGGCTGATGCAGTGGACCACGATGAGTTCGGGGACTGCGCCTGAAGGCCGGGCATCGAAATGCGACGAGAGCACCTGCCGGGTCCGGGCCAGCAGACCGGTGGCCGGTTCGATGTGCAAAGGGAAGGCGTGCACCGTGTCCATGCGTTCGGATCATGCCAAACTCTGTTACCAAATGCCGGAGCCCCTGCCCATAACCGCGAAGAACGATCCCGACGCCGCCGCCAACGCCTCCTGGCGGCAGCGCGACCTGGCGCATGTCTGGCACCCCTGCACCCAGATGAAGGATCACGACGCCCTGGTGCCGATGATCCCGATCAGGAGCGCGACGGGCCCCTGGCTCACCGATTTCGCGGGCCAGCGCTACCTGGATGCGATCAGCTCCTGGTGGGTGAATCTCTTCGGTCACGCCAATCCGCGGATCAACGCGGCTGTACGGGCGCAGCTGGACAGCCTCGAGCACGTGATCCTTGCGGGCTTCACCCACGAGCCGGTGGTGCGTCTGAGCGAGGCGCTGACGGCGCTTGCCCCGCAGGGACTCAACCGCTGCTTCTACGCGGACAACGGTTCCTCCGCGGTCGAAGTGGCCATGAAGATGAGCTTCCACTACTGGCGCAACGTCGGGCACACCACGAAGCGGCGTTTCGTGACCCTCTCCGGCAGCTATCACGGTGAAACCCTGGGCGCGCTCGCGGTGGGCAATGTCGAGCTCTACAAGGAGGTCTACAAACCGCTGCTAATGGAGGTGCTCACGGTCGACTCGCCCGATGCCTTCAATCGTGAGGCCGGCATGAGCGAGGCGGACTGGGCCCGCCGGCAGTTCGCGAAGATGGAGTCGGTACTCGCCGAACACGCACACGAGATCGCCGCGGTGATCATCGAACCGCTGGTGCAATGCGCGACCGGCATGCGCATGTACGATCCGCTGTACCTCGAGCTGCTGCGGGAGGCCTGCGACCGGCACCAGGTGCATCTCATCGCCGATGAGATCGCGGTCGGTTTCGGCCGCACCGGCACGCTGTTCGCCTGCGAACAGGCCGGGATCCGTCCGGACCTGATGTGCCTGTCGAAGGGTCTGACGGGCGGCTACCTGCCGCTCTCGGTGGTGCTGACCACCGATTCGATCTACACGGCCTTCTACGATGAGTATGAAAAGCTGAATGCGTTCCTGCATTCGCACAGCTACACGGGCAATGCCCTGGCGTGCGCGGCGGCACTGGCGACCCTCGAAATCTTCAGGGATGAACCGGTGCTCGAGCGCAATCGCGCCCTCGCGCGGCACTTCGCGGCGGCGGTCGCGCCCTTCGCCGATCATCCGCACGTGGCCGGGGTGCGCCAACGCGGGATGATCACGGCCTTCGACATGGTGCGCGACAGGACGAGTCGCGAACCCTACCCGTGGCAGGAGCGACGCGGCCTGAGGGTGTACCGCCATGCCCTCACCCGCGGCGTGCTGCTGCGGCCGATCGGCAACGTGGTGTACTTCATGCCGCCCTATGTGATCGAGCCGGAACACATCGACCTGATGGTCGAGGTGGCCCGTGAGGGACTGGAGCTCGCATGCGCCTGAACCGCGTGCACTCGGAGGTTCCGGTCGGTGGTCGGGTACAGCTGGATCTGACCGGCACCGCCGCGAATCACATCAGTCGGGTACTGCGCCTGCGGGCCGGGGCTTCGCTGATCCTGTTCGATGATGCCGGCGGTGAGTACGCGGCGATCATCGATGCCTTCACACGCGATGCCGTACGCGTCACGGTCGGCGACTTCCTGCCGGTGGACCGCGAGTCCCCACTGCGGGTGACCCTGGCGCAGGGCGTCTCGCGCGGCGAGCGCATGGACGTGGTGGTGCAGAAGGCCACGGAGCTCGGCGTGAAACGCATCGTGCCGATCCTGGCCGAGCGCACGGTGGTGCGATTGAATGCGGGCCAGGCGGCGAACCGCCTGCGCCACTGGCGCGCGATCGCCATCGCGGCCTGCGAGCAATGCGGCCGCAACAAACTGCCCGAGGTCGCAGCGCCGATGAGCCTGCAGGAGTTCCTGGTCTCGGACTATCCGGAAGGTCTGCGCCTGGTGTTGAGTCCGCAAGCCACCCTGCGCGCCCGCGATCTGCCCGCGAGCAGCGCCGCGACCTTGTTGATCGGCCCGGAGGGCGGGCTGTCGGACGCCGAGCAGGCGGCGGCGCTCGCCGCGCAGTTCGCGGGACTGTCCCTGGGGCAGCGCATCCTGCGCACCGAGACGGCCGCACTGGCGGCGCTCGCCGTCATTCAGCAGCAGCTGGGGGATCTCTAGGGAATTACTGCAAATTTCTTGCCTGAGAAATCTCTTGCGCTTCATGACTAGTTATAGTCATATATAGTCATGAGACAGGTTGGTATCGCCGAGCTCAAATCCCGGCTGAGCGAATTTCTTCGCCTGGTACGCGACGGTGAATCGATCGCAGTCCTGGACCGCAATCGCGCTGTTGCGCAAATCGTCCCGATGCGTGAACTGTCCGCATTGCGCATCCGCAAGCCGGCTGCCGATTCACCGAAACCGAACAAGGTCGTACTGCCAAAGCCGATCGCCCTGAACGTCGACGTCGTCGAATTGTTGCTCAAGGAGCGGCAGGGTCACAGGTGATCGCCTATGTCGACTCATCGGTCCTGCTGCGCCTGGCGCTCGGACAACCGAATTCCTTGCCGCAGTGGCGACAGATCGATCGCGGAATTTCCAGCGCGCTGATCGCGACCGAGAGTCTGCGCACCCTGGATCGGTTGCGAATCCACGCCGGACTGGCAGATGAGGAAATCGCCGCGCGCCGCGCTACGATTCTCAATCTCATACACTCGCTGGAGTTGATCGAAATCGACTCGATCGTACTGGAGCGCGCCGCACAACCGATGCCGACGGAATTGGGAACCCTCGACGCAATTCATCTCGCCTCGGCACTGCTTTGGAAGGATGCGATGGGTGTGGACCCGGTGATGGCAACTCACGACCGGGCGCTCGGATTGGCGGCACAGGCTCATGGCCTGACGGTGCTGGGAACCTGAGGCGCGCTCGACCTCAGCGCCGCGCCTCGGTCGCCATCCGCACGGCGAGCCCCGCGAGTACCGTCCCCATCAGCCAGCGCTGCACTACCGCCCAAATCGGCCTTCTGGCCAGGAACCTGGCGATGCCACCAGCCATGACGACGATCAATCCGTTGACGCTGACACTGATGACGATCTGCGTCGCGCACAGGACCAGCAACTGGGTCAGCACACTGCCATGGGCGGGTTCGATGAACTGCGGCAACAGCGAAAGATACAGCACCGCGGCTTTCGGATTGAGCAGGTTGGTAAAGAGGCCCATCAGGAACAGGCGCCGCGGTGCATCGTTCGGCAGATTGCGCACCTGGAACAAGGATCGCCCGCCCGGCCTGATGGCCTGCCATGCGAGATAGAGCAAATAAATTGCGCCGGCGAAGCGCAAGGCGTCATAGGCCAACGGCACCGTCATCAGCAGCGCCGTGATGCCGAACGCTGCGCAGACCATGTAGAAGACGAATCCCAGCGCGACCCCTCCCAGGGAGGTGAACCCGGCGGCCCGACCCTGGCAGATCGATCGCGAAATGAGATAGATCATGTTGGGGCCCGGCGTGAGCACCATGCCGAGCGCAACGAGTGAGAAGGCGAGCTGGTTTGCGATGGTCGGCATCCACCAATCCTACCGCAGCTGCGCATCCCGGTCGGTCAGCGTCTCGAGAAAGGCGATGACGTCATCGATCTGGGCATCGCTCCAGACCGGCGCCTGGCCGGCGGAGCGCGTGAGCGGCGCATCGATGACATCGATGTTGCCGCGCTCCTCGCCCGGCAGGTCATCGAACTTGGCGACGGTGCCCCCGGCCGCGGGATACCACTGTGACGGGTGGGTATCGCGGCGCACGTAGAACTGCAGTGCCTCCTTCAGGGTGTGGAAGCGGCCGTTGTGGAAGAACACCCGGCGCGTGCCGACATTGCGCAGCCCCGGTGTCTTGAACAGTCCGCAATAGTTCTTCTGGGGAGCCACGTCGGTCCGCAACGGACCACACAGGCCCTCGTCGTGGAAGTTCGGATCGGCATTGGCGGGCAGCTGCGGGTTGCGTGGTACGCCCAGCGCCTCGAACTGATAGTCCGTGAACAGCGGGTGGGAACCATCGGCGCCTTTGCGGTCGGGATGACAGGCGGCGCAGTTGCCTCCCTGCACATCATCGAAGAGCGCGAGCCCCCGACGTTCCTGGGCGCTGAGGCTCGCGCGACCGTCGAGGTAATCGTCGTAGCGGCTGCTGTAGGGATGGAAGCTCGGATCCTCGAGTTCAAAGCGGGCGAGGGCCTCGCGCGCCCGTGCGAACGCCTCCAGTGGCCGCTCGAAGACGGTCGCGCCGAACACGCGTCTGAACTGTTCGGCGTAGGGCGCCGCGGCAAGCCTGCGGGCGAACTCCTCGGGACCGCTGTTCGCCAGCTCGTTCGGGGCCAGCAACGGGAAAGCGGCCTGGGCTTCGAGAGTGTCGAAGCGCCCGTCCCAACCAAAGCCACCCGCGGGCGGCTCGTCACCCTCGAGGAGTCGCTCGGCGGGGTTTGAGATGAAGGGTTTGGACCACACCGGCGTGCGGTTCAGCACGTAGCGCAGTGAGGGCACCGCGCGCAGACCGGGCTGCTCGAGGTTGACGCCGCCGCCGCGAACCGCGGCTCCATCGGGCGGCCCGTAGGCGTGCGCCGGGTCGTGGCAGCTCGCGCAGGAGAGTTGGCCGGAAGCGGACAACGAACCGTCGAAGAAAATCTGGCGGCCGAGTTCGGCCTGCGCCGAAACGGCGGCATCGACGTGCCCGGCCAGACCCAGGGCGGCGCCGATGCCGAGCGCGAGCAGCGCAAGGAGTACCCTGTCCGTGGTGCGGGGGCTCGAAGATCGCCTCATCATCGCCCATGGTACCTGGAGGCTCGAATGGATGCAGTCATGGACTCTAAAGGCAGCTGCCATTGCGGTGCGGTGCGCTTCACGGTGAGGCTGACGGATGGATTGCGTTCGGCACGGCGTTGCAACTGTTCTTACTGTCGCATGCGCGGGGCGATCGCAGTATCGGCTGATCTGGACGGCATCAATATCACCCAGGGCGCAGAGTTGCTCAGCCTCTACCAGTTCAACACCAACACCGCGAAACATTACTTCTGTTCGCGTTGCGGCATCTACACCCATCACCAACGTCGGTCGAATCCGCGGCAATACGGTGTGAATGTTGCCTGCCTCGAAGGAGTGAGCCCGTTTGATTTTCCGCAAGTTCCGGTCTACGACGGCGCGCACCATACTGCGGACGGATTCCCCTCGACACGCGCGGGCACGTTGATCTTCGAAGCCGCCGAATAGTGGCGTCACTAGTTTGATTCTGTCACGCTTCCGCCGATGCCACTTCTTGACACGCACTATCGTGCCCGGGAGACCGCCAGGGAGGATGAACTGGACGGTCTGCAACTGGCCTCATTCAGCCGGCGCGCCGCGGCATTCGGCATCGACTTCGTCCTCATTTCCTTCTTAAGGAAGCCGATCGGGTTCCTGTGGGACAACTATGCTCCGCACGAGTGGGAATGGCACAGCCTGATCGACGTATCGCATGTGCTGGATCTGCTGGCCCTGATCCTCTATTTCTGTGTAGCGCTGTACCTCGGACGTGGGCAGACCATCGGCAAGCGCCTCATGCGGATAAGAGTTATCTCGCTCTCGCACGATCACATCACGCTGTGGCAGGCGCTCGAACGTGCCTTGGGCTATGGTGCCTCGTTTCTCGAATTCGGCTTCGGTTTTGCGCAATTCTTCATTCAGCGCAACCGTCAATGCGCGCACGATCGGCTCGCCGAGACGATCGTGATCGATACCGGCACTACCGCGATACGGCGTGTCGACTGACGCAGGGTCAGCCGCCGCTGAGATCCAGTCACGGCTTTCCCCATCGTGACCTGACTGTCAACGGCGTACAGTCCACAGTCCGCAACGGCGTCGCGAATGCGCAAAACATAGCCAGGCGAGCACCTTGCGCGTCACGGCTTGGCGTATACCTCGGTAGGCCAACCCGCCGAGGAGTACCTGGAGTGAATACACGCGAGATAGCCGGTGAGCACAGCCTGATGAGCGCTTCCGGATTTGAGCGCGGCCCGAGCTTTTGTGGGTACACCCGATGGACGCATAGGCAGTCCGGAGCCATCGCGATCCGCCAGCCATGGATGTGTGATCAGGACTGGGACGCTCTCCTGAGACGCAAGATCAGTCAGGCACG
>Ga0302314_10013065_pt1 | contig 14298 bp, 12 predicted proteins | sample III_Palsa_N2_3_FD_200533 | JGI IMG/M metagenome (GOLD analysis project Ga0302314, IMG submission 200533) | Peat permafrost microbial communities from Stordalen Mire near Abisko, Sweden - III_Palsa_N2_3 | ecosystem: Environmental > Terrestrial > Soil > Palsa > Peat permafrost | place: Sweden... | reverse complement strand
ACGACCACGCCGATGACGAGCGGCACGGCGGGCCTGCGGACTACCCGCGTCGCGATCCGGCCCCACAGGCCGACCTTGCCGGTGCCCGCGCGGGTCTTGCTCGGCCAGAACGCGGCCCGGCCGAACACGGCCAGCAACGCGGGCAGCAGGGTGAGCCCGGCCAGCAGCATGGTGCCGATGCCGATGGCCAGCGGGATGCCGAGCTGTGAGTAGATCTGGAAGGTGGCCACGAGCAGGGACAGCAGCGCGGCGATCACGGTCGCGGCGGAGAAGGTGATGGTCTCACCGACCCGGGTCAGCGCCGAGCGTACCGCGTCCTTCGGGTCCGCCCCGTCGCGCAAATTCTCCCGGACCCGGAACACCAGGAACAGGCCGTAGTCGGTGCCGGCCCCCAGGACCAGCACGATCAGCAGCAGCTGAGCCAGCTGGGAGACCTTCAGGCCCGCGTGCGCCGCCTCGCCGACCAGCGGTCCGGAGATAGCCACGGCCAGGAACGCCGGGAGCAGCGTGATCAGCGGCGCGAGCAGCGACCGGAAGATCAGCAACAGCAGGACCAGGATGAACAACGCCGACAGGAGTTCTACCTGGTTCCCGGTGGTGCCAGACTTCGTCTGCTGGTCCACGTTTATCGCGACCTCGCCGGCCAGGTGCACCTGCAGCCCGGCGGGAGGCCCGGCCTTGGTGATCTGCGCGCGCAGGTCTTTGATCAGCGTGGTCTGCGCGTCCTGGTTGCCGCCGCTGACGTCGGACAGGACCTGCAGCTGCTCGGCCTGCTGGTCAGCCGACCGGCCCAGGTCATGCACCGACACGACGGTCGGCACCGAGCCGAGGTCGTGCTGCAGGGTGGACAGCCAGACCGCGTCTGCGGTGGTGAGGGTGCCCTGGCTGACCGCCGCGACCACCGGCACCGGGGTCAGGTTCGTGCCCCCGAACGGCGCCGCGAGCTGGGCGGCTTGCTCACTCGGCGCGCTGGCGGGCAGGAAGGCACTGTTGTTGCCCTGGGTGACGCTGTTCAGCGACGGCAGGAAGTGCGGCACAGCGAACGCCGCGATCAGCCAGGCCGCGATCACGAACCAGCGAAATTTGACGGCGAACGCGCCGATTCCCCCGAAGATGGCGTGGATGCGCACTCGGAAAGCTTACTGTGTTGCCCGGGGGGACGACCCCCCCAGACCCCCCCGCTTCGGGGGGAAGCCCTTCCCCCCAGACCCCCTGGGGCCCCCTTCGGGGGCCCTGCCCGGGTGACCGTCAGGGCACGGCTTGGGTATCGTTCGGAACCATGCCCTTGATCAGCGTGGTTATTCCGGTGCACGGGGTCGAGGACTACCTGGATCGCTGCCTGGACTCTGTCCTAGGTCCCGCCGACCCCGAGAGCCTCGAGGGCCGCGAGGACGTCGAGGTCATCGCCATCGACGACGCATCCCCCGATCGCTGCGGGGCGATACTCGCCGTCCGCCGCGACCCCCGGCTGCGGGTGATCAGGACCCCGGTCGCGCTAGGTCCCGGGGCCGCCCGCGACCTGGGCGCGAAGGAGGCGACGGGGGAGTACGTCTGGTTCGTCGACGGGGACGACGAACTGGCCGAAGGCGCTCTGCCCGCCGTCTCGGAATCGCTGACGCGGCTGCGGCCCGACGTGCTGATCGTCGACTTCGAGAGCCTCTATCCCGACGGCACGACCAGCCCGAGCGGCGGCGCGAAGTATCTCGGCGGCGCGGCGGTCACCACCCTGGCGGATCACCCCGGGCTGATTCACCTGACGATGACGGCGTGGAGCAAGGTGTTCCGGCGGGATTTCCTGTCCGGCCTGGGTATCTCGTTCGCCTCCTCCGGACCCGCCCCGCATGAGGACGTGCCGGTGACCACGATGGCGTTGCTGACCACGGGGAAAATCGGCGTGCTCAACCGGGTCTGCTACCGGTACCGGCGGGCGCGGCGCGGCTCGTTCCTGGCCGCCCCGAGCGAAGGTAACTTCAACATTTTCCGCTCCTACCAGCAGATCTTCAATCTTTTGTCAGAACGGTCCACGGTTTCAGCACCCGTCACCCCCGACGTCCGCGCGGCGATTTTCGACCGGGCGATCTGGCATTACACGACGCTCTTGCCGCTGGTGCCAAGGCGCCGTCGCCGCGAGTTCTTTCACCGGATGTCTGTCGATTTCCGCCGCTGGCGCCCGGAGGAGGGAGCGCGGTTCCCGCCCGGCCTGCGCGGACTGAAGTTCCGGCTGGTTGCCCGCGACGCGTACCGGACGTATTCGCTGCTTGATCCCCTTAACCGTCTGCGGGTCGCGCTGCGGGCGAGTTAACGACACGCCTGTTCGTGCCGGTGACGTGCGGCGCCGCTCGCCGTAAGCTTCATCTGGGACCAGTTAGGGGTTGACGGATATGCGCCATCTGATAGGTGTCGTCTTGGCGATAGTCATGGCCGCGGCGGTGTTCTTCGCGGCCTCCTGGGGGTACGTGAAGCTGCTGACCGCGGATCTATACCAGGAAAACCTTACCCGGAGCGGTTTGGGCGCGCTGCCGGCCGGCAGCGACTCCCTGCTGCACGACCGGACCGTCGTCGAGGCATTCGGGGCGCTCTTGGCCGTCGGTCTGGTGGCCGGGATACTGATCGCCGTGCCGTGGGTCTCCCCGCTCGCCTCCGGCCTGCCCGGGCTGGTCCTGCTGGCCTGGACCGGGCTGTACCTGTTCAGCACGCGGCACGCGGCCCAGTACATCCCGCTGAAGACACGGGCCTATGGCTCCGGCTTCGAGCTCCTGCTGTTCGACGGGGTGCTGGCCCTAGCGGGCCTGGCGATGATCATCCCGCTGTTCGTGCCGTCCCGGTGGCGCAGGCGGGTCCTGGCGGCCGGCCCGATGGGCTACCAGGGCACGGGCTATCCCGATTCGCAGCCTCCCTATTCCGCTTCTCAGCCGACCTATCCCACCACACAGTCGGCCTTTCCCGCTTCGCAGCCCGCCTTTCCCGCTTCGCAGTCGGTCTTTCCCGATTCGCAGCCGCCCCAGAGCCCGGCCGATGACAGCACTGTGACCAGCTCCGACTGGTCGGCCACGGCAACCAGGCCGCAGCAGCGGATCGACCCCGACGTTCAGGGCCAGGCGCCCTGGGGACCCGCCGAGTACAGCTGATCATCCGGCCGTCCCGGCCAAGCTGGGACAGTTTTTGCAGGTAGTCGACGGCCGCGCTGGAGCTGATGCTAAGGTCGCCGGGGCACTCTCTCAGGAAACGGGGGCAGTCCGGAGAGGAGCGCCGAGTCATGCGCGACCAGATAGTTCGGCGGACGCCCGCCATCGTGGTGCTTCCGGGCGAGATCGACGTCAGCAATGCGGAACGGGTCTTCGATCAGCTGTCCTCGGTCTTCGCCGCAGGAGCGACCGTGGTTGTCGCGGACTTGACAGCAACAATCTTCTGCGACAGCTCCGGTCTGCGCACCCTGCTGAAGGTCCAGCGTCAGGCCGCGGCCACCGGCGCCCAGCTACGCCTAGCCATCTCGCCCGGCGGTCCCGTCCAGCGCGTATTCGACCTGATGGCCTTCGACCGTCTGGTGCCCGTCTACACCAGCCGCGCTCAAGCCACCGCCCGCCCCTGAAAGCTCCCCGGGTACCGCCTTAGGTACCCGGGGGCCCACCGACTCCGATCGCTGGGGCACGGATCAGGCGTGGAACTGGTCGGCTTCGGTGGAGCCGGCCAGGGCGACGGTTTCGGCGTTGGGGGAGATCGCGGACGTCACCAGGTCGAAGTAGCCGGTGCCGACCTCCCGCTGGTGGCGGGTAGCGGTGTAGCCGGACGCCTCGGATGCGAACTCCGCTTCCTGGAGCCTGACGTAGGCGGGCATGCCTTCGGCGGCGAAGCCGCTGGCCAGGTCGAACATGGAGTGGTTGAGGGCGTGGAAGCCCGCCAGCGTGATGAACTGGAACCGGTAGCCCATCGCGGCGAGTTCCTTGCCGAACTTGGCGATGGTGGACTCGTCCAGGTGCGCGCGCCAGTTGAACGAGGGCGAGCAGTTGTAGGCGAGCATCTGATCCGGGTAGACGCTCTTGACCCCCTCGGCGAACTCGCGGGCCACGTCCAGGTCAGGCTTGGAGGTCTCCATCCAGAGCAGATCCGCGTACGGCGCGTACGCCCGGCCTCTGGCGATGCACGGCTCGATCCCGCCCCGCACCCGGTAGAACCCCTCAGCGGTGCGCGTGCCGGTGACGAAGGGCTGGTCGCGTTCGTCCACGTCGGTGGTAAGCAGTGTCGCCGCCTGCGCGTCGGTGCGGGCGATCACCACCGACGGCACGTCGCACACGTCGGCGGCCAGCCGGGCCGCGTTCAGCGTGCGGATGTGCTGGCTGGTCGGAATGAGGACCTTACCGCCCAGGTGGCCGCACTTCTTCTCCGAAGCCAGCTGGTCTTCCCAGTGCACGCCGGCCGCGCCGGCCGCGATCATCGACTTCATCAGCTCGAAGGCGTTCAGCACGCCGCCGAACCCGGCTTCGGCGTCGGCGACGATCGGGGCGAGCCAGTGCGGAACGCCCTCGCCGTCTTGCGACTCTGACCACGCGATCTGGTCGGCCCGCAGCAGCGCGTTGTTGATCCTGCGCACCACCTGAGGCACCGAGTTGACCGGGTACAGGCTCTGGTCCGGGTAGGTCTGACCGGACAGGTTCGCGTCCGCGGCCACCTGCCAGCCGGACAGGTAGATGGCCTTGAGCCCGGCCCTGACCTGCTGGACCGCCTGATTGCCGGTCAGCGCCCCCAGGGCGGTGACCGCATCTTCCTCGGCGAGCAGCTTGCGCAGGCGCTCGGCGCCGAGGCGGGCGAGCGTGAACTCCTCATGTATCGAGCCGCGGAGGCGCACCACATCTTCGGCAGAGTAGCTCCGCTCGGTGTCCTTCCAGCGAGGGTCGGTCTGCCATGTTTTGCTGAGCTTGGCCGCCTGCTGGCTGATTGTTTCCACTGGGTGCGCCTTCCTCGGGTGTGCTGGGTCCGGGGTTTTGGTACCGGGAAGTCCGGTCCTAATGCCAGAGTGTGTGCGCAGGGGTGAAATAAATAGAGACGATAGTCCCGAAAATCTTCATTTTTTATCAAGTTGAGAAGATAGACTGTCCTTTACTATGGAAGAACTGCAGAAATTGGTCCAGGCCGATGGTATAGACCTTACGACGTTCGGTCAGCGACTCCGCCATCTGCGCCGCTCGCGGGGTCTCACGCTCAGTGAGCTCGGGGAGCGGGTCGGCCGCGCTCCCTCGGCCCTGTCGCTGTTCGAGAACGGCCGCCGGGAGCCGAAGCTCTCGCTGATCGAGCAGCTTGCGGCGGCACTGTCGGTGCCGGCGTCGGAACTGCTGAGCCGCCAGCCGCCCAGCCGCCGCGCGCAGCTCGAGATCGCCCTGACCGATGCGCAGCAGGATCCGTCCTACCGGCGCCTGGGCCTGCCCCAGCTAAAGATCGGCGCCCGGGTACCCACCGATGTGCTCGAGCACCTGGTCGCGGTGGCGACCGAACTGCGGGCGCAGCAGTCCAAGCCGGCCGCAACCCCCGAAGAGGCCAGGGCGGCCAATGCAGCACTGCGCGAGGCCATGCGCGAGCGAGGTAACTACTTCGACGCCATCGAGCGCGAGGCGGCCAGCGCGCTGAAGGCGGGCGGGTACTCCGGCGGCGCGCTGTCGCAGGGCATGCTGGTCTCGGTGGTCAGCCATCACGGCTTCGCCGTCCGCTACGTTCAGGACCTGCCGCGATCGGTGCGGTCGCTGACCGATCTCCGGAACCGGCGGATCTACGTCAAGCAGGAGCCGGTTGGCCCCCACTCGCCGCGAGCGATCGTGCTACAGGCGCTCGGCCACTTCCGGCTCGATCACCAGGTGCCGCGCGACTACGCCGACTTCCTGCGGCAGCGGGTCGAAGCGAACTACTTCGCCGCCGCGGTGCTCATGCCCGAACCGGCAGCGGTGCCAGTGCTGGCCGCCGCGAAGGAATCGCGCGATCTCGCGGTCGAGGATCTCGTGGACCTGTTCTCTGTGTCCTATGAGATGGCCGCGCACCGGTTCACCAACCTGGCCACCCACCACCTGGACCTGCTCTGTCACTTCGTGAAGAACGATGCCAGCGGCGTCATCTACAAGGCCTATGAGAACGACGGCGTGCTGTTCCCGGCGGACCCGTCCGGCGCGATCGAGGGGCAGCGGCTCTGCCGCCAGTGGTCGGGACGGCAGGTGTTCGGGGCCGCTGACCGCTTCTCTCCCTATTTTCAGTACTCGGACACCCCGTCGGGTACCTACTTCTGCGTCGCCCAGGTTGATCCGCGGGCCGAGCGCGGGTTCGCGATCACACTGGGCGTGCCGTTCGAGCACTCCCGATGGTTCCGCGGCCGGGAGGTGACCACCAGGAGGCGTTCGGCCTGCCCGGACGGCGAGTGCTGCAGCCGGCCACCCGCGGCCCTGGCCGAACGCTGGGAGGGGCAGGCCTGGCCGTCCGCCCGAGCGCACTCGCACATCTTGTCGGCCCTTCCGGCCGGCAGCTTCCCTGGCGTCGACGACGCCGACATCTATGAGTTCCTCGACCGCCAGGCCCAAAACTAAGCGGGACTGGCCAGAGCCCTTGATGTCAGAGCCCCTGATGTCACTGTCCCTTGATGTCACTGCGGACGTCGTCGGCGATCTGGTGAATCTTCTGCTCGGTCTCCACGAGAGTGGCCTCGGCCCTGGCGGTCCGCTCGGCGGCCCGGCGCTCACGCAGGGTCGGCTTCCGGTTGGTCTGCGCGGCCGGCTTCGATCTCCGGAACATGCCCATAATCTCTTCCTCTCCTCCACCACTGCCGGATGGCAGCCACACGCGTGCTACCCGCATGCGGCCCGTCCATGTCAGCGATTTGCCCGGATTAAGGAGACGAGCTTCCCGGCTCGGCGGATACGTCGCGGCTGACGTAATAGCCGAGGCCGGGTACCCGGTAGATCAGGCCCTCATCCGCCAGTACGTGCATGGCCTTGCCGGCCGTCTGACGGGAATGACCCTGCTCGCGGCGCAGTACCGCGATCGACGGAAGCCGGCCGCCAGGCGCCAGCTTCCCGTCGCTGATCTGCTCGCGGATGAAAGCGGCTAGCCGCATATAAGCCCGCGGATCTGCCTGCTCTGCTGCCGTCATGCCACAAATAGTACACGAGAGGTATCGAAAGTAGTCGACTATATCGCGGGAACGCGGACTGTCCCGACCATGGCGGAAAGCTAACCGGCTGGTCAGGACCGAGACGAACGGGAAAAATTTCCGCCCCGGCCGGTTCGCCGCGGCCAGAACCAAGATGTTACTTTTGAGTAACTTAATGTCTGGAGGGCACATGAGCGACACCGACGCGGACCGGCCGAGCGCGCCATTCTCCCTGGAGCTCAGCGACGACGTGATCCAGATGCGGGATTGGCTGCATGAGTTCGCGGCCTCGGTGATCCGGCCGGCCGCCGCTGAGTGGGACGAGCGCGAGGAAACGCCGTGGCCGGTGCTCGAGGAGGCGGCCAAGGTCGGGCTGTACTCGCTGGACTTTTACGCGCAGCAGTACCTAGAGGGATCCGGTCTCGGCATCCCGGTCGCGTTCGAGGAGTTGTTCTGGGGGGACGCCGGGATTGGGCTTGCCCTGGCGGGCAGTTCGCTGGCCGCGGTCGCGGTGGTGGCCAACGGGACCCCGGAGCAGGTCGGGGAGTGGTGCCCGCAGATGTTCGGCACCCCGGGGGACGTCAAGCTGGGCGCGTTCTGCTCCTCCGAGCCGGAGGCCGGCAGTGACGTCGGAGCGATCAGGACACGCGCGGTCTACGACGCGGCGGCGGACGAATGGGTACTGAACGGGGTGAAGACCTGGGCCACCAACGGCGGCATCGCCAACGTGCACGTGGTCGTCGCGTCGGTGGACCCGTCGCTGCGATCGCGCGGGCAGGCGAGCTTCATCGTGCCGCCGGGTACGGCCGGGCTGTCCATGGGGCAGAAGTTCCGCAAGCACGGGATCAGGGCCTCGCACACCGCCGAGGTCGTGCTGTCCGATGTCCGGGTGCCCGGCCGGTGCGTGGTGGGCGGCCGGGAACGGCTGGAGGAGCGGCTGGCGCGGGTCCGGGAGGGCGGCCGCGGCGGCGAGCAGGCCGCGATGAAGACGTTCGAGGCTTCCCGGCCCGGGGTGGCGGCGATGGCGGTCGGGGTGGCGCGGGCCGCGGCGGAGTACGCCGCGGAGTATTCGCGTAGCCGGGTGCAGTTCGGCCGGCCGATCGGGCAGAACCAGGGCGTGGCGTTCATGCTTGCGGATATGGCGGCCTCGGTCGACGCGGCCCGCCTGCTGACCTGGCGGGCGGCCTGGATGGCCCGGCAGGGCAAGCCGTTCACCCGCGCGGAGGGATCGATGTCCAAGCTGGTCGCGGGGGAGACCGCGGTCCGTGTCACCGAGCAGGCCATCCAGATCCTCGGCGGGAACGGCTACACCCGGGAGTACCCGGTGGAGCGCTGGCATCGGGACGCGAAGATCTTCACGATCTTCGAGGGCACCTCGGAGATCCAGCGGATGATCATCGGGCGGGCCGTGACCGGGCTGGACGTTCGGTAGCCCTGACCTGCGGATATACCTGTCTTAGACCCAGGGAAGGGCCGTCCCGTGGCAGTGCGGGGTGGTTCCTTCTCGTGTTCCGATTGTCCGGTTCGTGCCGGTTGGTTCCCGTAGTTTCCGGGCCGCGTGCTGAATCGGTGCTGATACCTGAAGGGCCATGGTCTAGACCAATTTCAGATTGGTCTAGACCATATGGCATCGCGAGCCCGGATGGGGACAGCTTTTATGTTGGAGGGACAAGCGTAGTCGGGTGTTCGCGGCCATGTTCTTCCTGGGCCTCCTGCCTGGCGTTCAGTGCCCCGGCGTGGCTGGCAGGACTGGGAGCGTCGGTCCCTTCTGCGCGGCCAGGAGAGCGGCTGTCCCGCGGGCCCTGGCGTGTACCTGCGGTGGGCCTACAGCAGCTCGAAGGCCGCGCAATGGACCGGGCGGACCGCTGTGGAGAGTCCGTGTACTGCCGCACCAAGTCGGCCATCCGGGCGAGGTCCTGCACGCTGGTCGCCTCGACGACCAGCTCGCCACGTGCCCACGCGTCGAGGAACGCGGCCTCGACGACGGGACTCGGCTCGATCCGGAGGAAGTAGGCGACCTCAGTGATGATGGGGGTCGGGGCGATGACCGGACTGCGGAACCGCCGGAACAGCGCGGTGCGCGCCTGGTGGTGCTTGTCCTTGGCGTTGAGCATCGCCACCAGCGGGCTGGTGTCAGCGATCAGCATCGGCACGCTTCGCGAACTCCTCGTGCTGGATGTCCTCCGGGCGCTTGGACAGGTCCGGCGCGATCTTTCTCGAGGGTCACGTAGCTGGCCGCCCCATTCGCAGGTAAGGCTCCAGCGAGCGGATGAGTGCTGGATCGTCGTCTTCTTGGAGGATGACGGGCGCCGCGTTCAGCACGTGCGTCGAGGAGGCTCGCACCAGTTGAATCATGCCGGCTGAGTGTGGGGTGACGAGGTGGGTGTAGACGTCCTGGCAGGCGAGGACAACGGTCAGGCCGTACTTGTCGGCGACCTGTTTCAGCACCGTGGTTATCTTCCGCAGGTTGGGGGCGTCTAGGTTGTTGCCTGACTCGTCGAGGATCAGCATCCGCCCGCGGGGCGATGTCGCGGAGACTAGCGCTGAGACTGCGAGCAGCAGGTGCAGGATGATCAACTCGGCGGTGTTGGGCGGGTTCTCGTAGCCAACTGGGCTGGCGCCTGGCGTCAGCCACTGCGGGGAGACCTCCCACCGGAGCCACTGGCTGGCGTCGTCAATGTCGTTGTGCCTATGGCGCAGGGCGACCGGGTCCCGCCCCGTCGCGGCCAGCAGTTCCCGGAGCGTTTGCTCCGTCGTGGCGAACATCTGGGTGACGGTGCTGAGGTGCAGTCGCTGCGCTTCCCTAAGCATGAGGATCTGATCATCGGCCTTACGCTCCGCGGCCGCCATCTTCTCCTGCTTCGCGAGCCGGTCCCCGTGGATTTCGGCTGCTCTGCTCTCGTCGTTGAAGCCGTGCCGGTCGAGCCATGCCCGCAACGGGTGCTCCACTAGGTCGAACGATCGGGCGCGCTCGTAGGGGGATGCGGAACCATCGCACCATTCGCGCAAGTCGCGCATTTTCTGGCTGAGTTGCCCCTCGGTTCGCCAGGCCGTCACTCCTGCGGGAGTTTCCGGGTCGGGCATGGGCGCCTCGCCTGCTGCCGTCTGCGCCGTCACCGTTCTTGACTGTCCGGGAAGGACTTCCTCCACGGCTCGACGGAGCAGCCTGCGGGCGTCGGCGAAGCGGTGTTGCATTGTCTGCTGGTCGAGCACGACGTGCTGCTGGGCGAGTGCTCTTTCCGCCGCATCTAGGTCGCCGATGGCGGCGATCCCGCGGAGCGACTCGGTACCCTCACGTTTCTGGACCGCTTCTGATCGGACGCGGGCAGCCTCCTGCGCGACCTGGGTTAGTCCGCGCCGCTCGTTGGGGGCCGAGGAGCCGTGCCGAAGAACGGTCAGTTCGTTGAGCATCGCCTGGCGGCTCTGGTCGGCGCTGGTGTAAGCGGCGTCTGCCGCGTCGGAATCCGCACGGGCATTCTCCTCCCGTGCCTGAGCGGCCGCGACGAGTGCGGGAAACTCCGTGGACCTGGACTCCGCTTTGGACAGGCTTTCCTTCAGCTTCTCGACCTGAGCTACGGCCTCGGCGGCTGCCAGGACGGCCTTGGCGCCGCTGGCAGCCTGCTTCGCGTTCTGAAGCCGCTGATCCTGCTCGTCCAGACACCGACGGAGAAAGTCGGCGTTGGCGCGGGCGGCGGCGACCGCTGCCTTCTGGTCGGTCAGCGGCGGGTCGTAGCCACCGCCGATCGCCAGTCCGAGATACAGGTCCTCCACCCAGCCGTCCCCGGCGGCCCAGTCGGCCGTCGCCGTCGGCATTCGCTCCTCGAGCCGGGTTAGCAGGTCGCCCAGGAATCCGGCGTCTCCCGGACGGACTGCCGCGATCGAGGTAGCGGGGCCATCGCAGGCGATGACCGGAGTGCCTTGGTATCTTGCGAGGATCTGACTAGCGTCGGCCGCGTTATCGCGTGAGATGACGATGGCGCGGGCATAGGAACTGAGCCGCCCCTCCCAAGCCGAACGGGTGCCAGCCGGGAGCGTGATCAGGTCGACGAGCGGAACCGCGTCGATGCCCGCCGCGCGCAGTGCGGCCACCGCCGGGCCCGCCGGGCCGCCAACGCCGTTTATCAGCGCGTCGAGGGCGGCCTCCGCGGCGCGGGCCTCCCGTTCGGCGTCATCGCGTTCTCCCTGCACCGCCTGCTGGGTCTGCTCCGCAGTGTCGGCTGCTGTGGCCGCGTCCGCGATCGTCATCCCGAGTGCGAGCTGCGTCTTGGGCTCAAGCTCCTTAATCTGTTCGCGGAGTGTCGTTATTTCCTTCTCGTTCGCTCCGGATTCCTTCGCTAGCTTGGTCTTCGCCGCGATGGCCGTGTCCCTTTCCTCCTTGGTGACGGCGCGTGCTCGCAGCAGATCTTCCTGGGAGGGCAGGTTGCGAAGCTCTTGCCCTTTCACGTCGATGGCGTTCTTCAGGTGCTCGACCTCGGAGTCCAGCGTGGTGGCGCGGTCTTCCAGCGCTTGTGCGGCTTGGCGCTCAAGCAGGCAGCGCAGTGTCAGGTAGCTTCCCCACGCCTCGCTGGCCTCATCGCTTAGCCGCTGGGCCTCACGCCGGTGCGCTATGGCCGCGAGCTCAGCTTCCTCCCGCTGGTACTGCTGCTGGTAGTCGCTCCGCTGGGCTTTGATCGCCGCCTGATTCTCCTGCATGTTTCTCCGCTGTTCCCGCTCGGAGTCCAGCGCGTGCTGCTTTCCGGCTAGCGTGATGATCTGGATGGCGAGATCAGCCGGGCGGAAGGCTCCCTGTCCCAGGGCGAGTAGCCCCCGGTCCTGGTTGTCCTCGCTGCCTCTCGCCCGGATGCCCGCAAGGCAGCGCGGCGTGCTGCCGTACAGTTCTGCGGCGTAATTACCGATCAGGAAGGCCTTGTTCATCCGGAGCGAGTTCCAGCAGCGATCGGCTGCGGCCAGGCGTGCCCGCTCGCCGTCTCCGATGGCGAGGTGAACCCCGTCCGCCCAGCGGACCTGCACTTGCGGGGACTCGTAGCGCGTGATGCGCAGCCAGACGCTGACGGGATCCGTGGCCTGCTGATGGTAGAAGACGCCCGCGACGTACCCGTACTGGGCGCTCTCGTACTTAGCGTCGGTGACGTGAGCGCGCTGGTGGTCGAAGAGCAGCCTGGGTGCGCTAGCGGCCGTGCCCCCGCCGCGATTCCACTGCGCGTCTCCGAGCAGCAGCGAGAGCGCGCCCAGCAGGACGGTCTTGCCAGCGCCGTTGGAGCCTTCCTCCGGCCCCTTGCCCTCACTACCCACAGGCCGTGCGCGGGCAGCAGCATCACCTGGCTGGTGTGTCGGCCGATCCGGATCATTTGCAGGGCGCGCAGCGCCCGATCGCCGACGACGCCGGGCGTGGTGATGTCGAGCGGCAGCGTTAGTGCCGTCATGAAGCCTCCTGGCGTTCGGCCTGGCGAGACAGCCGGATCTCTGCGGCCCAGGCGTGCTCTGGGCGCAGCAGCAGGAAGAGGCTCTGGTCCAGCCGGGTGCGCTGGACCGGGGTGAGCCGGTCGAACGCAGGCCCTAGGCGGTAGTCCGCCCTGATGAGCTGGCGGGCCTGGAGCCGGGTCAGGCTCTCCTTCCTGGCGTCGCCGCGGATGGCCTCGCGGCCGGTGCCGGTGTAGGCGTCCAGTTGCTCCTGCAGCGGGCGCAGGTCCTCGCCGAGGACGCGCCCGAGGATCTCCCAGTGCAGGTAGAGCAGGGTCAGCAGCGCCAGGTCGATTTCCTGAAGGCCGCAGGTGGCCCGGGCGAGATCGGCGGCGGCCTCGTCGGACCAGGTACTGAGGTATCCGGTGACCGTCGTCCCGGCCTCGTCCAGGACGGGGAGCAACTGGCGTCCCAGGCCGCCGAGATGGCGGGCGACACGCTCACGAAGGTCAGCGTCCGACAGTGCTGGCCAGTCCCGCGGCCGGAGCGGCCCGTCGGCCGCCTCCAGCGCCCGGACGGCGTCGATGATCGCTGCTTCGTCGTCGGCCTCGTCAGCCATGCTGGGTCTCGGGCCAGGAGGGGTGCCCCCGCAACTGCTGGGTGGCGTGCGCCATGACATCGCGGGTAGGCCGGTCCCAGGCGCTCATGGCGGGGCCGCATGCCCAGCCCTCCCGACAGGGGGTGAGGAGTCCCGCATGGGGGAGTTCCAGGTGGAGCGAGGGAATGGCCCAGCTCTCGCCGGACCGGGAGGACAGGAGCAGGATGGCGGCGAGAACTTGAGGCTGCGTCACTGCGGCGCGGCTGGCCTTGGGATCGGACAGCAGGGCGTGGACGACGACCAGGGTCTTGGTCGCGTTGCGGGAAAGCGCCCGGCGCGGGAGCCGGGGCGGGCGTGAGCTCTCGGCGGGGTCGGTCCCCTGCCAGGATAGGACGGCGAGGGCTGGCTTCTCGTTCTCCCCGCCAACGAGGACGATCTGTCGGCCCGCCAGGGCTGCTCGTTCCTCGGCCTGGGCGAGTGGCAGGTCGCTCGCAGGAAGCCAGGCCGCCTGACGGAGGCGGGCGAGCGAGAGCGCGACTGCGCCCGCCGACGGGCTCACTAGTTCCCCCCTTCCAGAGCCGAGTTCGCCAGCGTCGGATACGGGACCCGCCGCAGGGTGACGCCGGTGGCGACCCGCATGCCGGCCTCTTCCTCCCGTAGGGCCAGGTGTCCCGGATAGCGGAGCGCATAGCCAGCGTCTAGCCCCGCTAGCGCGGTCAGGCGGGCGAGGATCGTCGCGGGAAAGGGCCACGGCCGGTTCAGGAACTCCTCGGTCAGGTCCCGCTCGTCAGCTCCGGCCAGCAGGCGCTCTGCCAGTGCGCGCAGTTCCTCGAGCGGGTCGGGGACCGGTGAGGACGCCGCGTCGTACGTCCCGGCCTCGGGGACTCGCTCCTCCGCAGGGCGAAATGTGAGCTTCGCGGCGGCATCCAGGACCACTTGCGGGCTGATCCAGACGGGCGCCTCGTCGAAGACAATGCCGTCCCAGAAAGCGGCGAGCCGCGCCCGCGTAGCGGAGCGCAGCACCTCATGCACCTCATCCGCGCGCGCCCAGTATCCCCTTGTCGCCGCCGAGGCGTTGAGCAGTTTCACCAGCTCCTGCGTCTGGCGAATGTACCAGTCACAGGCCATCGAGAGCCGTTCCAGATCGTCGGCCAGATCACGGGGAAACGACCGCGTC
>Ga0302314_10013064_pt1 | contig 14298 bp, 12 predicted proteins | sample III_Palsa_N2_3_FD_200533 | JGI IMG/M metagenome (GOLD analysis project Ga0302314, IMG submission 200533) | Peat permafrost microbial communities from Stordalen Mire near Abisko, Sweden - III_Palsa_N2_3 | ecosystem: Environmental > Terrestrial > Soil > Palsa > Peat permafrost | place: Sweden... | reverse complement strand
CGGCGGCACCACCCACATGAGCCGCGAGTCAAAGACGCCCGGCGAAGAGTTCCGAATTGCCGTGGCGGGACCGCTCGGCACCTTGCTTGTCCTGGTGGTCTGCGTCGCCCTCGGCGTGGCAATCGTCGGGCTCCACCACCTCTGGCATGTGATCAGGCTCGACGGCTCCCTGAAGATCACGCCGGTACTGCTGGCGCTCAGCTGGCTGGTACCGATGAATGCGTTGATCCTGGTCTTCAACCTGGTTCCGGCTTACCCGCTAGACGGTGGCCGCATCGCCCGCGCGATCGTCTGGCGTGTCACCGGCGACAAATTGCGCGGCACCCGCGCGGCGGCTCGGATCGGTGAGGGCTTCGCCTTCTTCATCGGGGCCTGCGGCGTTTTCATGATGCTGGCGAAACCAGGATTCGTCGGGGACCCTGGCTTCACCGGGATCTGGTTGCTGTTCCTTGCATTCATGATCTGGCAGTCGGCACACGCCGCGCTGGGCGGTACGGCGGCGGCTCAACGGGTCCAGGGGGTCCGCGTGGCGGACATCATGGATCACGAGCCGGTGGTGGTCCCGGGCACCACGACCGTCGCCCAGGCGCTGGACGAGTACTTCATGCGTTACAACGAGCAGTGGCTACCGGTGGTCGACGGCGACGGCTACTTCATCGGGATCGCTCGCCGTGAGCGCGCTCAGGAGCGGGTCGACGCGGGCGAGGGCTGGATCACCACCGGCGCGATCCTCGAGGCCGACGCGCCGGCACTGATGCAGGTCCAGGAGAGCCAGCCGCTTACCGACCTTTTGACGATCGAGGCGCTCGGCCGGCTCGGCGCTGTTGTCGCGGTCGACGCGGGCGGGGTGCTGCGCGGCGTGGTCACCGTCGACCAGGTGCGCCGCGTGCTGCAGACCGTGCTCGCGACCCCGATCGCGAAGTCCTGACGCTAAGCCGCGGCAGCGGCGGCGGAAACGATCCCGTCGCGAATCAGCACTTCGGCGATCTGGACCGCGTTGGTGGCGGCGCCCTTGCGCAGGTTGTCCGCCACAACGAACATCGAGAGCGCTCGTGGATGCGAAGTATCAGCACGGATGCGCCCGACAAAGACCTCATCGCGACCCTCCGCGCGCAGTGGCGTCGGAACGTTCTCAAGGATCAGGCCCGGCGCGGTTGACAGCAGCTCGACCGCGTCCTGCGCGCTGAGCGGCTCACGCGTCTGGATGTTGACCGACTCCGAATGCCCCATCCGCACCGGCACTCGCACACAGGTGACGGCCACCCCGATCGTCTCATCCTCGAGGATCTTGTGGGTCTCGAACATCATCTTGCGCTCTTCATCGGTGTGGTCGTCGCCGTCTACGAAGTTGCCGGCGGCGCCGATCACGTTGAAGGCGATGTTCTCCGGGTAGATCTCGGGCGCGGGCATCGGCTTCCCGTGCAGCGAAGCCTCAGCCTCGGCGTCGAGCGCCCGCAGCGCGTTGACGCCGGTGCCCGACACCGACTGGTAGGTCGAGACGATCAGCCGCTCGATCCCGACGGCGCGGTGGATCGGCGCCAGCGCCACCATCAGCTGCATGGTCGAGCAGTTCGGGTTCGCGATTAGGCCGCGGTGCTCGCGCAGCGCGTGTGGGTTGACCTCGGAGACGACCAGCGGCACCTCGGGATCACGCCGGAAGGCGGAAGAGTTGTCGATCACAGTCGCACCGGCCCCAACGAAGCGTGGCGCCCACTGCTTGGAAGTGCCACCGCCTGCTGAGAACAGCGCGATGTCGATGCCGCTGAGGTCGGCGTCGTCGTTCAGCGCCTGCACGGTGCGCCCGTCGATCACCTTGCCGGCCGACCGCTCGCTCGCGAACAGCACGATCTCATTGTCGAGATCGAGCCCGCGCTCATGCAGGCACCGCAGCATCACCGTGCCGACGGCACCGGTCGCCCCGACCACAGCGATTCGGTAGCCGGTAGGGCGGGTGGGATCCGGTACACCGGCATCATGGGCGGTGGCGGTCATCGCGGCGTCTGCCCCATCGGCGGATCTTCGTGGACGTCGGTCTCGGAGAGTTGGAACGCGGAGTGCAGGGCGCGCACGGCCTCGGGCACCCGTTCGGCGCGGATGATGCAGGAGATCTTGATCGGCGAGGTGGAGATCATCTCGATGTTGATCTCCTGCGTGGCGAGCGTGCGAAAGACGCTTGCGGCCACGCCCGGATGTGAGCGCATGCCGGCGCCGATGATCGAGACCTTGCCGATCTGCTGATCAGTGCCGATCCGCATGCCGTGCTCGGCGATCACCGGCGCGAGCGCGGTCTCGGCGTCGCGCAGGTCCTCAGACGGGATCGTGAAGCTGAGCTCGGCTTCGGCGCCGTCACCCTTGGGCTCGTTCTGAATGATCGTGTCGACGTTGCAGCCGGCCGCGGCAAGCGCCTCGAAAACCGACGCGGCAGCACCGGGGCGGTCGGGGACGCCCGTCAGGGTGATGCGCGCCTCGTCGGTCGAGTGCGTCACGGCGGTGATTAGCGGATGCTCCATGGTCTCTTCTTCTCCGATAACAAAGGTACCTGGCCCGTCCTCAAAGCTTGCGCGGCAGTGGATCCGGACACCGTGCGTGCGGGCGTACTCGACTGAGCGAAGCTGCAGGACCTTGGCGCCTGAGGCAGCCATCTCAAGCATCTCCTCAAACGAGACGACCGGCAACTTGCGGGCATCGGGAACCAGGCGCGGGTCGGCGCTGTAGACACCGCGGACGTCGGTGTAGATCTCGCAGACCTCGGCGTTCAGCGCCGCCGCGACCGCGACCGCAGTCGTATCGGAGCCGCCTCGACCCAACGTCGTCACGTCGAGACTGGTCGAGACGCCCTGGAAGCCCGCGACCAGCACGATCATGTCCTCATCCAGGGCCTGGCGGATACGGTCAGCGCGGACGTCGAGGATCCGTGCCCTGGTGTGCGAGGTGTCGGTCACGATGCCGGCTTGCGAGCCGGTCAGTGAGATCGCCTTGTGCCCGAGATCGTTGATCGCCATCGCGCAGAGCGCGCAGGAGATCCGCTCGCCCGTGGAGAGCAGCATGTCCATCTCTCGCGGGTCCGGATGCGGCGAGACCTCTTCAGCTGCCTTGATCAGCTCATCGGTCGTGTGACCCCGGGCAGAGAGCACGGCAACGACCCGTTTGCCCTGCTCACGCTGGGCAACGATGCGACGAGCGGCGCGCTTGATGCGCTCGGCGTCGGCGACCGAGGTGCCGCCGAATTTCATGACTACGGTTGGCTGATCCATCGTTTTTCAGGTTACGGACTCGCGACGCTGGCGGACTGGCGCCCGCGCGAGCTGCTGCGTCAGACGGTGCGGCGTCCGGCGAAAGAGCGCGCCAGCGTGAGCTCGTCGGCGTACTCGAGGTCGGCCCCGACGGGCAGACCAGAGGCGAGGCGCGTGACCACCACGTCTGGGGCGAAGGCGCGGATTCCGGCGGCCACGTGCATCGCCGTCGCCTCCCCGGTGGTTGTGGGGTTGGTTGCGATCACGACCTCGCGGATGCCGCCGTCGCGAACGCGGCCGTAGAGCTGCTCGATCTTCAGATCTTCGGGATCGATCCCATCAATCGGTGAGAGGGCGCCACCAAGCACGTGGTAGCGCCCACGGAACTCATGCGTGCGCTCAATCGAGATCACGTCCGCAGGCTCCTCAACCACGCAGATCAGCTCCGGGTCGCGGCGCTGGTCCTCACAGATCCGGCAGAGCCCGCCTTCGGCCAGGTTGAAGCAGATCTCGCAGAAGGTGATCTTGAGCTTGACCTCGCGAATCGCCTCGGCCAGCGCGAAGGCGTCCTCTTCGCTGGCGCGCAGCAGATGAAACGCCAAGCGCTGCGCCGTGCGGCCGCCGACGCCCGGAAGCTTCGACAGCTCCGTGATCAGCCTCTGCAGTGGTGGCGCGTAGGAACTCACGATCGATCCTTTGAGGTTTGAGCGGCCGGCCTAGAAGCCGGGCAGCCCGAGCCCACCAAGGCCACCGGCGCCGCCGAGACCACCGGTAGCCGCGCCGAGTCGCTGCGCCGCCAGATCCTGCGCGGCCTGCAGCCCCTGGTTGACCGCGGTCAGCACGAGGTCAGAGAGCATCTCGACGTCTTCAGGATCGACAGCTTCGGGCGCGATCTTGATCGACTTGACCACGAGCTCACCGGTGACCTCGACCGTGACCACGCCGCCGCCGGCCGTGGCCTCGACGACCTCGGTCTTGAGCTCTTCCTGAGCTTTGGCCATATCGGCCTGCATCTTCTGTACCTGCTTAAGCATCTGCTGCATGTTGGGCTGGGGCATCAGCTGTCCACCTCCTCTTCGATCTCTGGAATCTCCTGCGCGCCGAACTCCTCGACGAACCTCGCGACCAACTCGTCCGCGCTCAGCGGCTCCGGCTCGGGGATCAACTCCGGCGCGATCTCAGCGCTGGCATCGGTGAGCTCGTAGCGCAGCGCGAGCGACATGCCGGTGACGTTGCGCAGCGCGTCGGCGGTCGCCTTGCGGTGCTCATCCTGCTCGGCTTTGCGTTTGTAGAACTCGGCTTCGGCCGGAAACATCAGGACCAGCTCGCTGTTGTTCAAGGAGGCCGGCCTTGCCCCGTCCAACAGCACCGCGAGCATCGCGTTTCCGCCTCTAACCATCTCGACTACGGCCGGCCACAGGGAGGCGATCTGACCGAGGTCCATGACCCCTGGATCTGTTGCTGGCTGGGCGATCTCAACGACAACCTCAGGCTCAGGTTCAGGGTTAGGCTCGACCTTGTGAGGCGGTTGCGCGGCGGCTGCCGGCGGCGGCGCCACGCCCGCGTGTGTCGCCGGCGCCGGCGGGGTGCTTTCAAGCGGTGGCTCGGCGACGAATTCGCCGGACGCGTCCTCGGATGGAGCCCGCAGGTCGTCGACCGAGTCCGGCGGCTCATCTGACGACGCCCAGCCCTCGACCGGATCGGCCACTCTGGGGGAGAAACTCGGCGCATGGCCGGGTTTCTCCCCCAGAGTGGAGTCACTGATCGTCCGATCCACGCCTGGTGGGGCCGGCGCCGCTGCGCTGACGATCAGGGCGTCCGGCTCGGGCACGACAACGCGTGCTGGTATGACGGGCGTCGCGACAACCGGGGCGGACTCGGCAACCGGTGCCGGCGTCGGCACCGGGGCAGGCACAACGACCGGCAGCGGAGCGACGGGCGCCGGCGCCGCTACTGGCGCGACTGCTCTGACCGTCGCGGCTCCTCCGCGTTCAAGGCGCTCGATTCTGGCCAGCAGCGCACTCACAGACGGGTCGGTCTCAGGTGCGGCCGCCTTGATCAGGACGAGCTCGAGCTGGATCCGCGGCTGGGCGCCGTTGGCGGTCGCTTCGAGCGACGCGCTCACCAATTCCAAGAGGCGGACCGCGTCGGTATCGGCGAGCGTCCCGGCCTGCTCCAGCAGGCGCGCGTCACGATCGGGGGTCACGCGCAGCTCGGCGGGAACCTGGCGCAGGATCTGAACGGTCAGCAGCTCTCGAGCGTGGGTTTCGAGGTCACGCAGGACCTGGCCGGGGTCGCGGCCTGAGGCGGCCAAGATGGCGGCGGCACGCAGCGCCGCCGCTGGGTCCCGCGCGACGATCGCGTCAACCGCGGCGAACAGCTGCTCCGCATCGGCGATGCCGAGCACGTCGAGCACGTCCTGCGGCCTGATCGGCTCGTCGCCGACGTAGGTCAGCAACTGCTCGAGCGTGCCGAGCGCGTCACGGAAGGAGCCTGTGGCGTGGCGGGCTATCAGCGCCGCGGCGCTGTCGTCGACGCTGATCGCTTCACGATCGGCCACGCGCCTCACGACGGTCGCGACCTGCTCGGCCGAGGGACGGCCGAAGTCGAAGCGGTGGCAGCGGTCGACGACGGTCGGCAGGACCTTGTTGGCTTCGGTGGTCGCGAGCACGAACACGGTCCGTGGCGGCGGCTCTTCGAGCGTCTTGAGGAAGGCGTTCCACGCCTGCGTGGAGAGCATGTGCGCCTCATCGAGGATGTAGACCTTGTGCTTGCCCGAGACAGGTGCGTACGCGACCTTCTCACGCAGCTCGCGGATGTCATCTACCGAGTTGTTGGAAGCGGCATCCATCTCGATCACGTCGAGCGAGGTGGCGCTCGCGATCGAGACACACGAGTCGCATTTGCCGCAGGGCGTGATCGTCGGGCCGTTGTCGCAGTTCAGACAGGCGGCCAGGATCTTGGCCATGCTGGTCTTGCCGGTACCGCGAGAGCCGACGAACAGGTAAGCGTGATGGATCTGGTCGCGCTCAACCGCGTGCGAAAGCGTGCGCACGACGTGTTCCTGCCCCACAACGTCCGCGAACGTGCGCGGGCGATGACGTCGATAGAGCGATGGGCCAGCGGACACGGGAGTCCGAGTCTAGACAGGAGACTCGACGCTCTTATGCCAAACAGACGTAGCGCCTAGACCATGACCCGCAATAGCGGCAATGTCCTGCCGGAAGCAGAACGCCGAGCGCCGATCTGGTGCGCTCCCATCGCCGCATAGAAGCCCACGGCGTTCGGCTCACCTTCGATCACGAGCGAGTCAAAGCGCAGCTCGCGTGCTCTGCGCAGCGCATGCTCGAAGAGGCTTCGACCAAGCCCGCGTCCGATCAGGCTCGGATCGAGCCAGAGGTCCTCGAGCTCACCCTCGGGCGGCGTGCCGCTGATCCGGTAGACGCCGAGCTCTTGGTCCTCGATGCTCAGCACATGCACGGACGAGCTCACGAGATCGGCCTCTGTGAAGGTCAGCAGCGGCCGCACCTTCTCCAGGAACTCTGCGTCATAGCCCCAGTGCGCCTTGGAGCGCATCGCCAGCGCGCTCAACAGCTGCGCCTCGCCGGCCCGCGCCGGCCGGATCAGGAAATCTGGCGCCGCATCCATGGTCAATCGAGTCTAAGTGGACCGCGTACGTGACTCCGGCTGGCATCCCGGTAGCGCCTGAAGAGTGCCGCTTAAGGCTGCTTCCTTCCGGACCTGACCTGGTTCACAGTTCTCCATCGCAGAGGGGCCAGACCATCAGCGCCACGCACACGATCCAGCAAGCGATGCTAGTGGTTCGCTTCGCGCTTTTGCAGCTCTCCCGAGTCACCCGATAGCCTCAGGCCCTATGGCCATAGGCGTTGTTGGACTCGGATATGTGGGGCTACCACTGGTCGTCGCGTTCGCGCAGGCCGGTGAACAGGTGATCGCCGTCGACCTGGATCAGCGCAAGATCGACCAGTTGGCGGTAGGCGAGTCCTACGTCGAGGACATCTCCTCAGAGCTGCTGCGATCGGTGCTCGGCAGCGTCAGCGCCGGCACGGACTACGCACCGTTGGAGCAGGCCGAAGCGATCATCGTCTGCGTCCCGACGCCGCTGACCCCCAACCGCGAGCCAGACCTCGGACCGCTGGAGGATTCGGCGGCAGCGCTGGCCGCAGTCGTGCGCGAGGGCCAGCTGATCGTGCTCGAGTCGACCACCTACCCAGGTACTACGCGCGAGCTGCTGGTGCCGGTTTTGGAGCGGGCGACTTCGCTGACCGTCGGCGAGGGATTCAACGTCGCCTTCTCACCCGAGCGGGTCGACCCGGGCCGCACCGACTACACGCTCGAGAACACGCCCAAAGTCGTGGGCGGTATCACTCCGGCCTGCACAGAGCGTGCTGCCGAGCTCTACAGCCGCGTCTGCGAGACGATCGTTCGCGTCTCGACCCCCGAGGCCGCGGAGCTCACAAAGCTGCTGGAGAACATCTTCCGTTCGGTCAACATCGCGCTCGTCAACGAACTCTCGATGGTCGCCGAGCGCATGGGCATCGATATCTGGGAAGTCGTCGACGCTGCCGCCACCAAGCCCTACGGTTTCATGCGTTTCGAGCCAGGCCCTGGCATGGGCGGTCACTGCCTGCCGGTCGATCCCTTCTACCTAACCTGGCGCGCTCGCGAGTTCCAGATGTCGACCGAGTTCATCGAGCTCGCCGGCAAGATCAACCAGCAGATGCCGCTGCACTGCGTTGAGCGGATCGATCTGGCGCTGAACGATGCCTCCAAGCCGATCCGCGGCTCCAAGATCGTCTTGCTGGGCGTCGCCTACAAGGGCGGGATCGGCGACATCCGCGAGTCCCCGGCGCTGCGGATCATCGGAGAGCTGCTGCGTCGTGGCGCCGATCTGGTCTACCACGACCCCCATGTGCCCGAGCTAACCAAGTTTGGCCTGAGCAACAGCGCGCTGGACGAAGCGCTCGAAAATGCCGACGCGGTTGTGCTGGTCACGGCCCACCCAGGCATCGATCATCTCCAGATCGCGAACGACGCCGCGCTGTTCGTGGACCTGCGCGGAGTCACCCGCGGAGTCACACGCGAAAATCTGGTGCGACTTTAGTCAGCTGGGTTTAGTGGTGGTCCGCTGGCCACCACTACTGCGTTGCATGTCTTTGCGGGTTGTCACAATCGGCTGAGATGTCGTTCGCTATGAGCAACCGACTGGAGCGTGAGAGCTTGCCGGCTGGTGCCGCTGGCCGGGCCGTAAAGGAGCTCTCTCCGTTCATTGCGGTCACAGCACTCGCCTGGATCGCGGGCACGATCGGCACGACGATGAACTGGACGGAGTACGTCTGTTCAATCGCGCTGGTTCTGCTGGCGTGGGCGTTCGGCATCGCGCGCACGGTCCGCGGTGACATCAGAACCGGCAGCGTCGTGGCCGCGCTCGGTTTCATCGCCGCGGTCGGTCTACTGCGCCAGGCCTGCGGCGGCGCAACCTCCGGGGTCAGCGGCGTCGCGCTGCTGGCGATCTTCCAAACCGCCTTGTACCTGCGCAAGCGCCAGGACTTGGCGATCGTGCTTGTTGGCCTGGCTGCGATGTACCTGATCCCGCTGGTCGCGATCGGCGCGCCCAAGTATCCGTCGAGCGGTTACCGCGGGACCTTGCTGACGCTCGCGGTGAGTTGCGTCTTTGGCCTGGTCACACAGAACCTGGTGGCCGACATCCGCCGCCGTGCCGCCCAGACCCGCCACGGCGCGGAGATGCTGGTGCAGGTCAATCAGACGCTGCAGAAGCTTTTCGACAGCCCCGATGCACGCGCCGACGTCTGCCGCGCGGTAAAGGACATCAGTGGCGCTACCGCCGCGATGCTGTTCGAGTCTTCAGCCGAGGCCGGGTCTTTGCACTTCACCTCGGGAACGATCGAAAACGCGTCCGAATGGCTGAGCACCCCGGCGGCATTGGGAAGCGCTGTAGAGGATGCTTTCAACTCCCGCAAGTCAGTGCTGGTCACCGACAACATCGAGTCACGCGTCGGCAACGTCGGGACCTGGCGCGCGGCAGGCAGCCCAACATCGGTGCTCTACGAGCCCCTGATCCACGATGGGCAAGCGATCGGCGTGCTGGTGGTCGGCTGGTACGACGTCAGCACCCTCAGCGATCCGCGGGCTGTGATGGCGTCGGTGCTCGGACATGAAGGCGCCGCGGTGATCGCAAGGGCCGATGTGATCGACCATCTCACCGACGAGGCTCACACCGACCCGCTAACCCAACTACCAAATCGCCGAGCCTGGGACGACCGGCTGGCGTTGGCGATCTCAGAGAGCCAGCCGTTTGCGGTCGTGATGCTCGACCTCGACCACTTCAAGCACTTCAACGACAGCTTTGGGCATCCGGCGGGCGACGGCCTGCTGCACCAGGCCGGCGCGGCGTGGCGCTCCGTGGTCCGTGACCATGACTTCGTGGCGCGGCTCGGCGGCGAGGAGTTTGGCGTGCTGATCTTCAACGGCGACCGCGCAGCGACCGTGAGGTCGGTCGATCGGATCCGGGCCCAGGTCCCGGGTGAGGAGACCTGCTCAGCGGGGATTGCCTTCCGTGAACCGGGCGAGACGGCCGAGGCGTTGGTGGCGCGCGCCGACCAGGCGCTCTACGAGGCCAAGACCGGGGGCCGGGACCGCGCCTGCGTGAGTGGCGGCCAGCGGGCCGCCACTGAGACCAAGCTGACTCGCTGAAGGCTCCTCACGCAAGACGTGAGCCGCGACAGAAGACGGCTTAGGTCAGCTTGGCGTGGATCGCGATCTTGCCGGAGGTGCAGACCGGCTTCGCAGCGTCGCCCTCGGGCTGCTTGATCGTCACGTAGCCGGAGATCTTTCCCGTCGGCGTGACCTTGAGTTTGATCAGTTCGCTCTCACCGCCGCTGACGGTGTACTTGAGCACGCCATTGGCGGTCAGGCTGCCTTCGATATCCAGGTAGCTGTTGCTCGTGGTGCCGTCCGGACACTTCAGGTTGACGTTCGCCTGGACAGTTTCCCCGAGGCAATACGTGACCTGGCTCGCGGTCTTGCCGGTGCATCCCGTGAGGTGCCGCAACAGGAATTTGATTTTGGCGTTCTGGCCCGTCCTGCCGGTGTAGGTACCGGTCTTGAACTGGGTCGACGCCAAGCTGGACGCTGGCAGAGCGACCATCGCCGCCACAGCCATCGATGCAGCGGCGACGACCAACAGCGACCTCGGTACGAAACGATCAATTCTCAAATCTGCCCCTTTTCTGGCTTGCTTGCCGGCCCGGGAGAGTAGCCAAGCGGGGGCTGGTTCGGACGGCGTTTCTACCTAAATGCGAAATAAATTCGCAATGGGCTGCGTAGCGACGGCCAGCGTCATTCTCGCTCTGCTTCGGCAGCCTGCTTGAGAATCTCTCTGAGCGTGGTCAGGCGCTCGCGACCAAGCTCGCTGATCGCCGGCGGTGGGGTGCCGAGGATCTCATCGGCCCGTGCCGCAACCTCGTTGCCTTTGGCAGTCGTCTCAACGACCTTGGCCCGACGGTCTGTCGGATGTTGGGTGCGCCGCACCAGACCGAGCGCCTCGAGCTCGTCAACAACCGTGGTCGCGTTTGGCTTGTCGATCTCCAGTGACTGAGCGAGTTCGGTCATCGACATCGAGCGTCGCGCCAAACGCCGCAGGGCACGGGTTCTGGCGAAGCTGATTCCCACGGCGTCCACGACTTCACGGCGGCGCTGTTTGGCCAGCACCAGGTCTGACATCAGCAACCAGACCTCAGTTGAGAGCGCTGCCGTGTCGCGCGGTTGGGAAGCGTCTTGGCCGTTGCTCATCTGGCCAAGGCTATTGCCCAACGGCCTCCGGGTTCAGTTCGAGTGCCGTGCGCTGCGCGCTGGCCTTGGCGCGAGCGCTGGTCGCGACGAGGCCGAGCACCAACATCAGCACACCGCAGCCCACCAGCACCAACCAGGCGGGGTGCATCGCGGCGGCAAGGCCAGCGCGATCGCTGCCGACGATCCTCGAGCTGACGATCGCGCCGACGATCGCAACCCCGAGCGTCTGCCCGAACTGCCGCGACGTCGTGGCGGTCGCGGCCGCGACTCCCGCCTGCGCGCGTGGCATGCCAGATACGGCGGTGTTGGTCACAGGCGCGTTGACCGCGCCGAAGCCGAGCCCGAAGATCACGTAGGCGAGGAACAGCCAGGCGAGCGACGTGTGCGCGCTCAGCGAGAGCAGCATCCCGCAGGCGATCACGTAGGCGATGCCGGCCGTGAGCAACGGCAGCCGCGCCCCACGCCGCCCGACGATCCGTCCGGAGAGTGGTGCTACGAGCATCATCATGACCGCCAGCGGCAGCGTGTCTAGTCCGGCGTGAATCGGTGAAAGGCCTCGCGCATCCTGGAGATAGAGCGTGTTCAGGAAGAGGAAGCCGCCGAACGCCGCAAAGGCCGCGATCGCGATCACGATCGCACCTGAGAACGGGACCGAGCGGAAGAACCGCAGATCAATCAGCGGATCGCGGCGGCGCGGCTCGAAGTAGAGCAGTCCGATCAGCGCGGACAGCGCCGCGGCGAAGGCGACCAAGGTCGTGGCTGCTCCCCAGCCGTGCGTCGGGGCTTCGATGATCCCGTAGGTCAGCGTCGCGATCATGACGATCATCAGCGCCTGACCGGCGGGATCGAAACGACGCGCCACCGGCGCCTTGGAATCCGGCACGAACCGCGCCGTCAACACGAGTCCAATCAGTCCGATCGGGATGTTGAGCAGGAAGATCGCGCGCCAGCTGACCGCGCTCACCAGCGCCCCTCCGACGACCGGGCCGAGCGCCATCGAGATGCCGACCATCGCGCCCCAGATGCCGACCGCCTGGGAGCGCTCGCGCGGATCGGTGAAGGTGTTGGTGATGATCGACATCGCCACCGGGTTGAGCATCGAACCGCCGACCGCCTGCAGCGCGCGGAAAGCCACCAACATGCCGACACTCGTAGCGACACTGCAGAGCGCCGAGGCCGCGAGGAAGACGGTCAGGCCGGTCATGAACACGCGTTTGCGCCCGAGCCGGTCGCCAGTCGAGCCGGCGAACATCAGGAGGCTCGCCATCACCAGCGTGTAGGCGTCAATGACCCACTGCAGGCCGGAGATGCTCGCGTGCAGATCGCGTCCGATCGAGGGCACGGCCACGTTCACGGCGGTGACATCGAGCCCCACGATCAGGATGCTCGTGCAGCAGATCAGCAGGATCGCGATCCGCCGGTTGCGACCGAGGTCTTGCAGCTCAACTGCCGGCTGTACGGCCCGCGTCTTGGCTCCGTCAAGTAGTTCCACATTCATAATAGTTATTAAACTATCACAAGTTGCTCGCGGCGCGGCCGGGGTTGTGGACGACCTCGGGTGCTCGGGACAGCACCACTCGACCGGGCTTAACGCGACTATCCCGTCACCGACGCGCCGAGATGGTCCGCCACCTTGGTCGTCAGCGATGGGCGGCCAGACTCCGCGCCGTCAAATCGTGTTTGCAGCCAGCAGTTCGTCGAGTTGCGCGGAGTAGGTGTTTGATGTCTGCCCCGATCGGGGGACTGAACCGATGACCGTGCGGTTGCGTCCCGAACGCTTGGCCTCGTAGAGTGCGACGTCCGCGCGTTGCAGCAGCTGATCGATGTTCGTTGGGCTCTCTGCCGCAACGACGCCTGCGCTGACCCGGATCAATGGCAGCTTCGTTTCGTTGTCGACGAGGGCCAGACGGATGCGCTGTGTGAACGCGTCAGCCTCGTCACTGCAGCTACCGGGCAACAGCACGGCGAACTCCTCGCCGCCCAACCGCGCCACGACATCGACTTCACGCGACTCGGCCGAGAGCACATGTGCGAGGTGAGCGAGTACCAGATCACCGGTCTGATGTCCCCATTCGTCGTTGATGCGCTTGAAGTAATCGATATCAAAGCTCGCGACGGCGGTTGACCGAGACCCACTTCCCGCGTAAGCGATCTCGACAGCCGCACGCTCACCAAAGCCGCGTCGATTCCACAGGCCTGTCAACGAGTCGGTCCGCGCCTCGCCAGCCAGTCGCGCGACCAGCAGACGATTGCGTTGTTCAAGCGCGAGAACCACCACCGCAACGGAGCCAACAGAAACCATCACATCAACCCAGCGCCCCGGATATGAGCTGCTCGCCGGCAGCACGAGCAACGCGATCGCGTGCCCGACTGCCACGCACGTGAGGATCACCGCGGCTCCCCAGCGTCCGAAGAACACGGTCATCCAGAGCACCGGCATCGCGTAAAGCACCGCTCCGTCGCCCGCCCCAGGGGTCGTCGCCAGCGCGTAAGAGATCAGCGCCACTCCAAGCGGTCCGAGCGATGCCAAACCCCCACGCGGTAGCCGCGGACCGACCGTCAAGAGCGCTACAAAGATCGCCAGTACGACTACGACTGGCAGGAGCGAGAATTTGGGATCACCGGGCAGGAAGCCCTCGATCGTTCCGTCAAACGCCGCTGCCCCGTAAATCGCCGAAGCGGTGTACGCCATCATCCGAGTGCTGCTGCCCTCTCCCAGAGACGAGAACAGACGTGCGCGACCCGCCAGCCGGAAGCTGACGTTGGGCTCATCGGGAGTGGTTTCGGGGCCGCGAATAGCTATACCCCAGATATCGACGAGTTACCAGCGTCGCATGAGGTCTACCCATGAAGAACATCGCCGCCTAACCTCGGGTACGCAAAATCTGGGCTCGCGATAAAGTCATCGGCGAGATCAAGCCGCACCCGGATTGCAAGGTACACCGTGTAATCCGGGGGCTTTGGGGCGCAGACCAGCACCCGGAGTGTCAAGCGGATGATCAAAACCCTTGGTTTGCAGGGCCTAGGGCGCGTAGCTCAGTGGGAGAGCGCTCGCTTCACACGCGAGAGGTCGGTGGTTCGAAACCACCCGTGCCCATCATACGAAAGACCTGCAAAAGTAGGTCTTTTCTTCGCCTAGAACGACTTTCCATCAGTCGCCAATCGGGCTTTTGGAAGCATTTTGGAAGCACGCAGTTAAATCAAGCGGCCTTCAGGTGCCGCGAACGCACGC
>Ga0302314_10013062_pt1 | contig 14299 bp, 13 predicted proteins | sample III_Palsa_N2_3_FD_200533 | JGI IMG/M metagenome (GOLD analysis project Ga0302314, IMG submission 200533) | Peat permafrost microbial communities from Stordalen Mire near Abisko, Sweden - III_Palsa_N2_3 | ecosystem: Environmental > Terrestrial > Soil > Palsa > Peat permafrost | place: Sweden... | reverse complement strand
TTCTGAGGAGCACCGAAGAGGAGTAACGCAGGTGACCCCCAGGTGACCGAAGATGTGAGGTAATAACCCCTTCAAGGCAAGCGTAGTGAGATAGCATCAGGTCATTCGATTTTCCGATATCCGAAAGGTACAGCGAAGCGTGGGAAGCAAGTTCGGCAAGCAACTCTGGATTCTCGCGGCAGGGTGTGCGCTCGGTATGGCCGTCGCCTACGGGGTCGCGCTAGAGCTGCAACTGCGCGCGGGGCAGGCCGATCTGTTACGTTACGCTGGCCGCCTGAGACAGGTCACTGACCTGATCGCTGCCGAAACGTCACAGGTGGTGACGGCCATCTCCCACGACCAGATGGAGTTTTGTTCCGACCTGGAAATCACGCTGATGCGGGATTATGTATTTCGCGCCCAGCATATTCGCGATCTGGGCCGAACCAAGGACGGCCTGCTCTATTGCACATCGGGTGTCGGCCTGCTGTATCCACCCGTTTCTACGAACCGGCCGGACATCGTCAGCGGCGGCATGATGATCCGGAAACGGGTTCCGCTGACGATCTCGGAGGATTCCATGGGGTTGGCAGTCGAAAAGGATGGCGTGTCCATCGTCTTCAACCCGAATCTGGTCACGGATCTCGAAGAGCCTCCCATGCATTACGCCGCGATGTACTTCGACCAGGGGCATACTCATATGCTGGCGGTCTACGGACCCCGCGTGCCCCTCACGATCGCCGAAGTTCTGGCGGCGAAGTCGATCCAACGAGGCGGGGTGTTGTATGAATCCCAGTGTGAGCCGAGTCAGTCGAGGTGCATCGTCGCGTTTGAGTCGCGCCACGACGTGATGGCTCATCGGCGCGGCCTGGTGGTGTGGTCTCTGCTGGGCGGAGCGGTGCTCGGGATCCTCATAGCATGGGGAATGCTGCGATACTACACAGACCGGCGGTCCATGGAGAGTCAACTGCGCCGCGCGCTGCGGAGCGAGTCGTTGACGCTGGTGTACCAGCCGATTGTAGATCTCGTGACCGGCCGGATTGTGGCTGCCGAAGCGCTTGCTCGGTGGGTCGATGAAAACGGCGAATCGATCGGGCCGGACATCTTTGTGGCGTTGGCTGAGAGGAAAGGGTTTGCGCGGGAGATTACGCGGCTGGTTCTGGGTTTTGCAGCCGAAGAACTCTCCGACATGCTTGCAGTCGGCTCATTCTCCGTCTCAGTCAATATCGCGCCAACCGACCTCGCCGATGAAGACTTCTTTCGCTATCTTGATCATTGCCTTGAGGCAGCCCAGGTTAATCCGGCCACGGTCAGTCTGGAATTGACGGAACGATCCCTGGCTGACCACGATGTCGCCCTGAAGGCGCTTGGGATGTTGAAGAGCCGGGGTCATCGCATCTACGTCGACGACTTTGGGATTGGGTATTCCAATCTTGCAACGCTGCATCGGCTGAAGGTCGACGGAATCAAGGTGGATCGCGCGTTTACCCAGACGATCGGGACCGAGTCGGAGTCGGCTTCGGTTCTTCCCCAGATTCTCGAGATGGCGAGGCAGATGGATCTGGCCGTGGTGGCGGAAGGGATCGAAACCGAGGAGCAGGCCGACTACTACCGCAAGGCGGGCGGGGGAATCCTCGGGCAGGGCTGGCTATTCGGCAAGCCCGTGCCCGCGGCACAGTTTCGAGTGTTGTTTAGAGTCGGCAGATGAGCAGTTCGCGCTCGTAGATCATCTCGGGTGGAAGATGGTCGTGGAGCAGCAGGAATAGCTCCTCGTGGCCCATCACCTCCTGCTTCCAGGCCTCGCGGTCGACGGTCTGCAGGTTCGAGAACTGTTCGTGGCTGAAGTCCATTCCGGACCAGTTGATGTCGCTGTATTTCGGAGTCCAGCCGATGGGAGTTTCTTTGCCGCGGACGCGCCCACGAACGCGGTCGACGATCCACTTCAGCACCCGCATGTTCTCGCTGTAGCCGGGCCAAAGGAACTTGCCATCCGGCCCCTTGCGGAACCAGTTGACGTGGAAGACGCGTGGTGTGCTGGTGAGCGAACGCTGCATCCGAAGCCAGTGACGGAAGTAGTCGCCCATGTGGTAGCCGCAAAAGGGCAACATCGCCATCGGGTCGCGGCGGACCGTGCCGACCTTACCGCCGGCAGCAGCGGTGGTTTCAGACCCCATGGTTGCGCCGACGTAGACGCCGGACGACCAGTTGAAGGCCTGGAAGACGAGCGGCATAGTGGTCGGGCGGCGACCTCCGAAGATGAAGGCGGAGATGGGTACGCCGCTGGGATCTTCCCACGATGGGTCGATCGTCGGGCATTGCGAGGCGGGCGCGGTGAAGCGGCCATTGGGATGCGCGGCGGGGGTCTTGACCTCGGGTGTCCAGGGGTTGCCGCGCCAATCGAGCGCCTCGGCGGGCGGGGTGTCGGTCATGCCCTCCCACCAGATGTCGCCGTTGGGGACGCCGTTCTCGGTGATCTGCGCGACATTGGTGAAGATACTGTTGGCACGCAGGGTCGCCATGGCGTTGGGATTGGTCTTCTCACTGGTGCCGGGTGCGACACCGAAGAATCCGCTCTCTGGGTTGATGGCGCGGAGCTTGCCGGTCTCGTCGGGTTTGATCCATGCGATGTCGTCGCCGACCGTCCAGACCTTCCATCCGTCGAAGCCAGCGGGCGGGATGAGCATGGCGAAGTTGGTCTTGCCGCACGCGCTGGGGAAGGCGGCGGCGACGTAGGTCTTCTCTGTCTTGCCGTTGGCGTCGGCGGGCGATTCCACGCCGACGATGAGCATGTGCTCGGCCATCCAGCCTTCGTCGCGGGCGATGTTCGAGGCAATCCGAAGCGCGAAGCACTTCTTGCCCAGCAGCGCGTTGCCGCCGTATCCAGAGCCGTAGGACCAGATCTCGCGGGTCTCCGGGAAGTGGACGATGTACTTGGTGTCGTTCTGCGGCCACTGAACGTCCTGCTGACCGGGCGCAAGCGGTGCTCCCACCGAGTGCAGGCAGGGGACGACGCGCTTCACATCCTTGTCGATCTCAGCGTAGACCGGCGTGCCAATGCGGGCCATGATGCGCATGTTGACGACGGCGTAGGCGGAGTCGGTAAGCTGCACGCCGATCTGCGACATGGGCGAGCCGATGGGACCCATCGAGAACGGCATGACGTACATGGTGCGGCCGGCCATCGAACCCTTGAACAGCGTCTTCAGCTTCTTCCGCATCACGAAGGGGTCTTCCCAGTTGTTCGTGGGACCGGCGTTGTCCTTTGAGAGCGAGCAGATGTACGTGCGGTCTTCGACTCTTGCCACATCGTTCGGAGAACTGCGGGCGTAGAAGCAGCCGGGCCACTTGACCGGGTCTAGCGGCGTGAAGGTTCCGCCGGCGACGAGTTCGCGCTTGAGTTGGGCGTCTTCCTCATCCGAACCGGTGAGCCAGTGGACGCGGGACGGCTGGCACAGGTCCGCCATCTTTTCGACCCAGCGAATGAGGTGCTTGTTCTTGGTGGGCGGTACGGCGGTGTCGATCGATTTGGCGGCCTTGGTTGTCATGGTCGCACCAGTTTTCCTTTGTATATGGGGCGTTGTCAACAATTGGTGCGTTTATCGCGCATAAAAATTGTTTATCGCACAGTGTTAATACGGTTACAGGGACGGCACCAAGGGTGCGTCTGGGGCTTGCAGTAAAATTTTGGCGAGAGGCAAACGAAATGCGGCGAGCAATTGTGACGGTGATGGTGGGCCTGGGATTGGCAGCAACGGCGTTGGCGCAGGGCGATCCGCCGCGGGTGTTCGATGCGGCGACGGCTGCGGTGCGGGCTCCGGGGACGAAGGTTCGGGTGGATTTGATTGGGGACTCGACCCAGACGAACAATGCGGGCTATGGGCGCGGCTTTTGCGCAAACTTTACGGCTGCCGTGGACTGCGTGAATATGTCGCGGGGAGGGGCGAGCACCAAGACGTTTCGGTCGCTCGGGCTATGGGATCGCTCGTTGGCGACGAAGCCCGATTACATGGTGATTCAGTTCGGCCACAACGACATGGAGAAGGTGGATGGGGTCGCGGAGAACGACCGACAGGTCTCGATGGCGGAGTATGAGGCTAATCTGCGGCGGTTTGTAACGGAGGCTCGCGCGGCTGGAATTACGCCGGTACTCTGCACGCCGCTGACGCGCAGATACTTCGAGGGCGACGGCAAGATTCACTCCGATTTAACGAAGCACTCGGAGACGATGAAGCGGGTTGCGGCGGAGATGAAGGTGCCGCTGATCGATCTGCAGACCGAGAGCATCGCATATCTCGACAAGGCGGGTGAAGCGGCGGGAAATAAACTCGCAATCACCAAGAAGGATAACGACGGCAAGACGATCTTCGATAAGACGCACCTCGATTGGGCGGGAAGCTACGTCTTCGGGCGGATGGTCGCGGTCGATCTCGGGAAGGTCGAACCGACTGTCAAGCCGTTCGTAAAGCCCGCTGCCGCGACCGTGCCGCCCGAGGGCGTGAAGGCGATGAGCGTGATTGCAGGCGGGCCGGTGAAGATCGTGCTGGTGGGCGATTCGACGGTCGCGACGGGTGGCGGATGGGGGCCGGGATTCTGCAAGGTGATGACGCCCAACGTGACTTGCGTCGACCTGGCCCTGAATGGCCGGAGTACGAAGAGCTTCATCGACGAGGGTGCATGGGCGAAGGCGCTGGCTGAAAAGGGTGACTACTACCTCATCCAGTTTGGGCATAACGACCAGAAGCCGGCGGACAAACTGCACACCGATGCGGACGGGTCGTTCCAGACGTATCTGAAGCGGTATTGCGCGGATGTGCGTGCGATTGGCGGGGTGCCCGTGCTTGTGACGTCGCTCTCGCGAAGGACATTCAAGGATGGCAAGGTCGTGCAGGACCTGAAGGACTATGCTGACGCCACGCGAAAGGTTGGCGCGGAGCTCGATCTGACGGTGGTGGATCTGAACAGCATGTCGACCTCGCTGCTGAACCACATGACGCAGGCGCAGGCGGATGAGTTCGACGCAGTCGGCCACGTCGACGCCGCCGCTGAGAATAAGACCCAAGCGCTAGACCGAACGCACCTGAATCCGCATGGGCAGGTCGTCTTCGGGCGGATGGTGGCGGATGCGCTGGTGCGGACGCAGGTTGAGCTTGGACCGGATGTGGTGGGCGAGGCAGTGGGGAAGAGCGTTGTGCCCAGCTTCGCGGTACAGCAGGCTGCGCCAACGGATGGGAAGTAGATCTCGAAAGGATGGGAACATGAAAAAGTCGGGCGGCAGCGAAAGCCAGTCGGCATCGGAACTCATCTCGAACAGAATCGCCGAACTGGGAGACTGGCGCGGGGAAACCCTCTGCAGAATGCGCAAGCTAATCCAGGAAGCAGACCCGGACGTCGTCGAGGAGTGGAAGTGGATGGGCACCCCAGTGTGGGAGCACGACGGCATCATCTGCACTGGTGAATCGTACAAGAAGGTCGTGAAGCTCACCTTCGCCAAGGGTGCGTCGCTGATGGATCCGGCCCGTCTCTTCAACTCGAGTCTCGACGGAAACGTACGCCGCGCGATCGACATCCACGAAGGAGAACAAGTGGACGAGCCTGCCTTCAAGGCGCTCGTTCGCGAAGCGATCGCGCTCAACAGTTCTGGCAAGTCGAAAGCCGCGAAGAAAGCAACGCCCTAGTGGCGCGCGCCGTGCCCTCTGTACTCGCCACGCTTCAGCTCTTGATGGACGCCGCCTGGATGTGCCTCATGTAGTCTTCGAGATTCTTAGTGGGACCGAAGACGTACTTCATCATGAACCGGTAGATGGGCGGGTTGATGTAGCCATCTTCGGTGATCTTCAGGTTGGTTGTGTCGGGGCTCGCGCCCGGCGACAACTCGTAGGTCCAGGTTCCACCGTAGCTGGCGTCGTCGAGCTTCACCTTGCGGACGCCGTGGCCTGTGGCGTCGGGTGGGACGGTGGTGATGGCGAGGAACTTCATCTTGACCCCGTTGCCCATATCTTCGACCCATGCATCGCGAGCGTTGTCCTTTGGCAGCACCTCGACGGACTTTACTTCGGGCCGCCACGTCGCGCCAGCGGAGATGTTTGTGATGATCGCGAAGACCTTGGCGGGCGGCGCATCAACCTCGCCCGTTACGGAGACCGAATGATCGATGGGCATGGTGGCGCCGAGCGCGAAGGCTCCGAGGGCTACGAAGGCGACGACACCGAGGACGGATAGAGCGATTCGCAGCAGTATTTTCATGGGGCTCCTGGGAAATAAATCGGGGCCGGGGGACAGGATGAAGGTATCGCAGGTTGGGAAACAGTGGAAGCGAAAAACGAACGCCACGGGCTTAGGGACGCCACAAAGGGAAACAAAGCCGTTTGGGATATCGTGAGACGCGGGGGATTTATGCGGCGACGGGAATTTCTGGCGGGTAGTGCGGCCGCATCGGCGATGGCAGTGACGGGTCTCTGGGCGCAGGCCGGGAGGGATGCGCCGGTCTTTACGACGAAGAACGCAGCATGGCAGAAGGTTTATGACAGCGCGCTTGCGATCCTGGCAGCGAATGTCCAAGTGATGCCGCCGCATCCGTATGGCCGGTTCGACGGGCCGGTGCTGATTGAGGGCGCGGAGTATGCCGGGATGTGGTTGGAGTGCGGGCCGCTGGAGGGCTTGGTCTATCGGCGATGGAATCTGCAGGCGGCGGTGAATAACCACCTGACGTTCTTCGCGTTTCAGCGGCCGGATGGGCAGTTTCCCTCGAACAACAAGAAGACCGAGGCGGGCTACGGACAGATTCAGATGGTGGTGCCGATCGCGGCGACGGCATGGGAACTCGCCGACGCGACGCACGACGACGAGCTGCTTCACAAGGCGTACGAGGCCTGCGCGCGGTGGGAGTTATGGCTGATGAAGTATCGCAACACGCGTGGCACGGGCTTGATTGAGGGCTTCTGCACGTACGACACGGGGCACGATAATTCGCCGCGTTGGAAAGGGATTCCGAACCGTTGCCCGGATAGCGATGCGAAGAAGTTTCCGGAGGGGCTTGGCTTGCCGCGGCTGTGTCCGGACCTGTCGGCTACCGGGTACGGGGGAAGAGTCGCGCTGGCGAAGATGGCTCGTGCGCTCGGTCGCGAGACAGAGGCGGCAAAGTGGGATGAGCGCGCGGAGGAAATCCGCAAGCTGATTGTCGAGAAGCTGTGGGTGGAGGATGATGCGGCATTTTACGATCTCGACGCAAACGATAAATTCGTAAAGGTTCGCGGCGACCTGATGACGCGCGTGTGCGGCGAGCATGTGGTGACGCAGGCCATGTTCGACGAGCTTTGGGCGCGCCAATTTCACAATCCGAAGGCGTTCTGGTCGCCGTATCCGCTGCCTTCGATCGCGATGGATGACCCGGCGTTTGTGCGGCCGATTCCGCGCAATTCCTGGGGTGGTGCGAGTCAGGCGCTGACAGCTCTGCGGGCTCCGCGATGGATGGAGTTTTATGGCAAGCACACTGAGTTGGGACAGATGATGCAGGCCTGGAGTGAGGCGCTGATCAAGGACGGCACGTTCCGCCAGCAACTCGATCCGGAGACCGGTGTGTTTACCGATGGCGGCAGCAAGGGCTACTCGCCGGCTGCGCTGGTGTTGGTCGATTCGACGTGGCGACTTGCCGGGATTCGCGAAGATGCAGAGAAGATTGAGTGGAGCGTAAGGCCCGAATGTGCGGCGGCTGAAGGCGCCAGGTTCGCCCTGAAGACGAATTCCGGTTTGATGACCGAGATGAAGTACGACAAGGGCGGCGCAGAGTTGCTGCGGGCCGGCAAACGCATCGCGCGCGTGGATGGGACGGCTCGGCTGGTGACGGATTTGTACGGCGTGGTGCTGGAGGTTATTGGGATTGCGGAGGTCGAGCAGAAGGTGATGATTGCTCGGCCAGGACACGGGGTACAGCCGGTTACAGTGGCGGCGAATGAGCGGGTAAAGGTAAGGTCGTAAAGGCGGGGAGTTCCGGCTTTACTTCTTGCCGTAGGTGGAGTCGTGATCGTCCGGAATTGAGAGCAGGCGGAGGAAGTCGCCGTCGCGGTAAGCAATAGCTCGGCGGGATTGGGTGATGCGGAGCGAGTAGACGGAGGGGACTCCGGGCGGTGGAGTGGCTTTGAGAATCTTTTCCCACTTGAGGCCCTGGTCGCGGTAGACCTGATTCCAAGTCATCTGGAGGAGCTTGTTAAGGGTTTCGAGTGCGGAGTGTCGGTCGTGCTTTTCGAGACCAAATAGGTCGTTCTGAAAATCAAGGTCATTAAGATCGAGGCGGACGTGGCCAGTCTGACTAGAGGGAGTCATGCAGCCGCTTCAGAATGGCATCCGTGGTACTGTCGTCGGGCGGGTTGGCCTGGGCCCATGCGAGTGCCTTTTGAAGGTCATGCATGGCTTTCTCGTCCAGCCATGCTTCGTTATCGGGAATGACTGTTGCTGTGCGGATGAGCCAAACACCAGGTTCACGCTCCTCAACGACAACCTGGCGTCCAGCGAATTGCTTACCGAGGGAGATTTGGCCGTTAGCGCCAATCATTTTTACGGTGAGAGCGGAGTTGGAAGATGTTGCCATGGTCAACCCTCCTTAGTGCTGCACGAATCTAGCTTAGCACGAAAATTATGATTGATGATGTGTAGGATTGGTGGATGGGGATGCGGGTTGTTTCGTTGCTGGCAAGTGGGACGGAGATTGTGTGCGCGCTGGGCGCAGGAGATTGGCTCGTCGGGCGGTCGCATGAGTGCGATAACCCGGCTTGGGTAAGGGCACTGCCGGGGCTTAGCGAGCCGGCGTTCGATGTGACGGTGTCGAGCAAGGCGATCGACGCCGAGGTGAATCGGCGCATCCGTTCGGGCGAGCCGCTGTACCGGCTGGACTCGCAGCAGATTTGGGCGTTGAAGCCCGACCTGGTGATCACGCAGGCGCACTGCGAGGTCTGCGCGGTGACGCCCGGAGACCTGGCCCGCGCTGGCGAGCAGGGCGGCTGCTTCATTCCGGATTCGGCGCAGGTGATGGCGTTGACGGCTGGCTCGCTCGAGGGTGTGTTCGAGGGCATGCAACGTGTTGCGGATGCGCTTGGATTGCCCGAGCAGGGGCAGGAGTTGGTGGCCGAAGAGAAGCAGCGGCTAGCGACTGTGACGGCGCGTTGTGCGGGTAAGGCTGCGCCGACGGTCGTGCTGCTGGAGTGGGTGGAGCCGGTGTTTGCGATGGGGAATTGGGGTCCGGAGTTGGTGGAAGCGGCGAATGGCCGTCTGCTGATTGGCAATAAGGGCGAGCACTCGCGGGCGATCCCGTGGCAGCAGGTTCTGGATGCCGATCCCGAGGTGCTGGTGATTGCGCCGTGCGGCTATTCGCTGGAGCGCGCGTTGGAGGAACGCCCGATTCTGGAAGCGTTGCCTGGATGGTCGTCGCTGAAGGCCGTGAAGGCGGGCAAGGTGGCTTATGGGGATGGGAATTTGTACTTCAATCGCTCGGGAATGACGGTCGTAAGGACAGCCGAGATCCTCGGCGAGATGCTACACGGCGAAGTGTTTGGCGAGAAGAGTGAAGGGGTGGATTGGCGATGGGTTTAGCTCGCAAGCGGGTACTGCTCTCGTGGTCGAGCGGTAAGGATAGCGCGTGGGCGTTGCATCTGCTGCGGCAATGTGACGATGTCGAAGTAGTCGCGCTGGTGACGACCTTCAACGAGGCGTTTGGGCGAGTTGCGATGCATGCCGTGCGGCGTGAGTTGGTGCGTATGCAGGCGGAGCGGGCGGGGCTCCCGCTGTGGGAGATTCCGCTCCCTTGGCCGTGCTCGAACGAGCAGTATGAGGCGCAGATGAAGAGCGTTTGCGAGCGCGCGGTTGCGGAGGGCATCGACCAGGTGGCGTTTGGCGATTTGTATCTGCGGGATATCCGCGCGTATCGCGAGAAGCAACTTGCTGGGACGGGGCTGGAGCCCATCTTTCCGGTATGGGATATTCCGACGCGCGGCCTGGCAGGCGAGATGATTGCAGCAGGCGTCAAGGCGAAGTTGACCTGTGTCGATCCGCGCAAGCTGGATGAGAGTTTTGCGGGGAGAGACTTCGATGAGGCGTTGATCGCGTCGCTTCCGGAAGGGATCGATCCGTGCGGCGAGAATGGCGAATTCCATTCCTTCTGCTACGCGTCGCCGGTCTTCAGCGAAGCGATCGCGGTGACGGTGGGCGAGGTCGTCACGCGGGATGGTTTCTGCTTTGCGGATTTGTTACCCGGAGTTTTAGTGAGTTCCTAAGGCGCTGTACTTTGCGAGATATTCCTTGGCGTGCTGGACTCGTATCGTGTCCTTGCCGCCGTCTGTATTGTGCGAGGCCTGGGCGTAATACGCGGACGCGTCTGGGATATTGCCAAGCGCTTCACAGGCCGCGCCCGCTGAGAGCAGGCCATTCAGGCGATTGGGGCTGAGCTTCAACGCTACTTTGTATTCGACGAGCGCATCTTTCGGCCGATGCAGCAGCATGAGCAGGTCGCCAAGCATCTCGCGGGCGGGGATGTCGACTTCGCCCTGGCCTAGTTTGTCCTGCTGGTCGGCGGCTTTGCGCATCGCTTCGAGCGCGGCGTCGGGATGGTCTTCGGCGAAGGCTTTCCATCCCAATATGATGTTGCGTCTGATCTGCATGCCTTCCATGGCGTCGGCGTAGGGACCGTTCTTCATATCATCGAGATCCTTGTCGTAGGCGGCCAGGGCGGTTGTTGCGAGGGGCGCGTCGTGCAGATGGCCGGCGGCGATGCCTTGTCCCCACCACACTTCGAACTCGTCGGAGTACTTCGATCCCGCAGCGGATTGCACGGCGGCGAGCTGCTTCCAGTCGCGCATCTCCAGCGGGTAGATGACGCGGAGTTCGTTGTCGAAGCTGTGGCCGGAGTTCTTCATGTCGTCCATGCCGGACATTGCGGCCATGCGGTCGCCGATGCTTGCGATCTTCGCCGTCAGCGCGCGGGCTTTCTCATCCTCGCCGACCTGCAGCCAGGCGTAGATGAGGAACTCGTCGGCGTGCATCTGGTGGGCGGCACCGGGCTCATGCGCTGCTTCGGATTTCTCCGACGCGGCGACGGAAGCGAGGTTGGAGTCGATGTCTTCCTGCCACATGCCGAGCCGCGCGAAGATGTGTCCGGGCATGTGGGTGGCGTGGGCCGACGACGGTGCGATGCTGGCGTAGATTTTGGCGGCTTCAAGGCCATCCTGCGCGAGCGCCGGCGTGTCGCAGGTGTGGATGATGTAGTGCGCGAGGCCGGGGTGCTCAGGATGCGCCTTGAAGAGCGGGATGAGGATGCCGAGGGCCTTGCGCTCGTTGGTCAGCGACGTGTCGTTCGGGGCGACGGCGGCGATCAGCGCGAGTGCATAAAAGGCCGAGCCCTCGATGTCTGCCGGGTACGCGGCATGGAGCGTTGCCATGGACGCGACGTAGTTGTCGGCGGCTTTCTGGAAGCCCTGCGGGAGCGTGGTGTAGAAGCCGTCGAGCGCGTGGATGTAGGCGATTTCGCGCGCCGTGGGGACTGGCGATTTCGCGGCCAGCTCACGAGCCTTCGCCATCTGCTCGGCTCCGGTCTTCGCAGCGGCTTCGTCGGGCCGGCCCCAGAGCTCGTGGTATTGGCTCATGGCGATACCCCAGTGGGCCATCGCGCAGGCGGGGTCGTCAGCGGCTATGGTGCGGAACTGCTCCTCGGCCTCGGTGTATCCGAAGGAGTGGAGCAGCGCGATGCCGCGCTCGAACGGCGCCTTGACGCCGGCTTTGCAGGAGACAGGGAAGTGGACTTCGCCGAGCTTTTCCGCGGATGCGTCGTCGTGGTGGTGGTGCTGCATGTCCATGCCGGGCATGGACTGGGCTGAGGCGGTCACCGACACAGCGGCGGAGACTAGGAGACTGCAAACGTACTGAAAGCGCATGGGGCCAAGGGTAGTCCAAGGCGGGTTTGGCTGCAAGGCTCGACTTACCTCGCTCCGGTTCCGGATGCCGCGCTCGCCATGGCCTCATCGGCGTATGATCTTGACAATTGAGACTTGCCGGTGTGCGAAGCCGTCAATTCTCTGGAGACGGCTATGAGAATCCCTGGTGTGGGATGGCTCGCGACGATGCTGCTGGTGGGTTCGGCAGCGATGGGTTGGGCGCAAGATCAAGCCGCGCAGAGTTCCGAGATGACTGGGCCGGAACAGCAGATCGTTCGCGTGAGCTTTGTCGAGGGCGACGTGCGTGTTTCACGCGGCCCGGACGCAGAAAAACAGACCCGTTCCGAATGGGAAAAGGCCGCGGTTGATCTGCCGATCGAGGCCGGCTACAGCCTGGTGACGGGCGCGGGTCGTGCGGAGATCGAGTTTGAAGATGCGTCGGTCGCCTACCTGGCGGAGAATTCGGTTCTGGTCTTCAACGATCTGGATACGTCGAGCGGGATTCCGAGGACGGAACTCGCGTTGTTGAGCGGCGCAATGTCGGTTGCCGCGACGCCGATGGTGCTCGGGGAGTGGTTTGTCGTGCGTACCCCGACGGACCGGTTCACCATGCGGTATCCGGACAGGACCTTTGTCCGGGTAAACAGCTATCTGGACGGGATGACCGTCACCTCGATGGGAAGCACTGTCTTTCGCCTTGATCGCACTGCTGCGATTCAGACGAATGGTGGCCAGACGATCGCTTATAGCAAGGGAAAACGGGTCGACGGCGAGAAGTTGGCTGATCAGACCAGCTACGCGGAGTTCGACCAGTGGGTGCTCCATCGCGCGATGGCGCGGAGCACGGCCATGGCCGAGACGATGAAGGAAGCCGGACTGAAGGAGCCGGTCCCCGGTCTGGCGCAGCTTCAGGGGCAGGGGCATTTCTACGCCTGCCCGCCGTATGGCACATGCTGGGAGCCGACGAACGGCTTCGCCGGCCAGGCCACTGACGCGGAGAAGGCTGCGATGGCTCGGCAGACGGTCTCAGCGACAACGCTGGCGAAGGGTGGGCCGAACGGGGTTCCCTCTGCCGGTGGATCGCTACAGAATCAGGGACTTCAGGAGTCGATCGAGTCCTTTCCGTGCTCGCCGTTCCGTTGGGACAATATGTATCAGTTCGATCCGGCGACCGGCCAGAGGCGGTTGCTGAGCAGCCAGTTGCTGCCGACGGGTTATTGGTTTGGCACAACCTATCCGTACCAGTGGGCGGTCTGCCATACCGGCAGTTGGATTGTGAATCATAGGCGCTACGTCTGGGTGACGGGGACGAAGCGACACCACTATCCTCCGGTGCACTGGGTGAAGCTGGGGCACGCGGTCGGGTTTGTGCCGATTCACCCGAAGGACGTTGCGGGCAAGACGCCGTTGAACCTGAAGGAAGGCTTCGTCCATCCGGTCGATAAGAGCGGCTCGAAGGTTGAGGTGCTGGCTTACAACTCGTCAGAGCGGGTGAAGCTGCTCGCCGAAGCTCCTAGGTCGTTCCTGAAGGAAAGCTATGTGCCGCTGTCGCGGGCGGAAGCTCCGCGGGCCGAGGCGCATGTGCTGAAGGCCGCGAGCGAAGCAAAGGCTGCGGGTACGCCGATTACCTTCGACCACAAGACGCAGAGCTTCATGGTGTCGCGGCAGGGTGGGTCAGCTGCCGTGGGTGGCAGCAGCCGGACGATGGAGCCGATCGGCGGGCGTGGGAGCGACTTGCAGGCTCATGCTGGTGGTTCGGAGATGTCTCGTGGTGGCGCGAGCGGATTCAATTCGGGAAGTTACGCCCGCGGAAGTTCGGGGTCGTCGGGCTATTCCGGCGGCAGCGGCAGCGCGAGCCACGCCAGCGCACCTGCATCGGCTCCGGCTCCTTCGGCTCCCAGTGGCGGCGGATCGTCTTCGGCTGCTGCGTCCTCCGGCGGCGGCAAGCACTGATTATTTCAAGTTAGAATGGCGGCTATGAAAAGACGAAATCTGTTGCAGGGAATGGGTGCAGCGGCGATGTTTGCCGGACTGTCAGGGCTTGGGGCGCAGGAGAAGAGCGGCGGAATCTTTGAGCTGCGGGTGTATCACTGCTTCGACGGCAAGTTGCCAGGGCTGCTCAAGCGGTTTCGCGAGCATACGATGGCGTTGTTCGAGCGGCATGGCATCACCAACGTCGCGTACTGGACGCCGGTGGACGACGGCCCGCTGAAGGGCAAGACGCTGTTCTACGTCATCAAGTACCCGAGCCGCGAAGAGGCGACGATCCGGTGGAAGGCGTTTGCGACCGATCCGGAGTGGAAGGCTGTCAGCGCGGCGAGTGAGGCGGATGGCAAGCTGGTGGAGCACGTGGACAGCACGTTTTTGGAGCTTACAGACTTTTCGCCGAAGGTCTGACAGGCTTG
>Ga0302314_10013061_pt1 | contig 14299 bp, 1 predicted proteins | sample III_Palsa_N2_3_FD_200533 | JGI IMG/M metagenome (GOLD analysis project Ga0302314, IMG submission 200533) | Peat permafrost microbial communities from Stordalen Mire near Abisko, Sweden - III_Palsa_N2_3 | ecosystem: Environmental > Terrestrial > Soil > Palsa > Peat permafrost | place: Sweden... | reverse complement strand
AACCCAGCCACAGCGGACGATCTTCCGGCCGGTCCCGGCCGTAGGTGGCCAGCAGCGCCTGCGCCTCGATCGGGTCACCAAGCGCCGTCCCCGTCCCGTGCGCCTCCACCGCGTCCACGTCACCCGCAGAAAGACCGGCGCTAGCCAGCGCCGCCCGGATCACCCGCTGCTGCGACGGCCCGTTCGGCGCCGTCAGCCCGTTCGACGCACCGTCCTGGTTCACGGCGCTGCCCGCGACCACCGCGAGCACCGGATGCCCGTTGCGCCGGGCATCGGACAGCCGCTCAAGCACCACCACCCCGGCGCCCTCGGCCAGGCCCATCCCGTCCGCGTCCGCGCCGAACGCCTTGCACCGGCCGTCGGGGGCGAGCGCCCCCTGCTGGGTCAGCCCGGAGAATCCGTCCGACGACGCGATCACCGTCACCCCGCCGGCCAGCGCCAGCGTGCAGTCACCCGCCCGCAGCGCCTGCGCCGCCAGGTGCACCGCCACCAGCGCCGAGGAACACGCCGTGTCCACCGTCACCGCCGGGCCCTCCAAGCCAAGCACGTAGGACACCCGCCCCGAGATCACGCTCGTCGCGACGCCCGTCACCCCGTACCCGTCGGCCGACCCCGACCCGTAGCCAGACGCGGCGGCCCCCGCGAACACCCCGGTCCTGCTCCCGCGGAGCGACCTCGGAGCAACCCCCGCCCGTTCGAGTGCCTCCCAGCACACCTCGAGCAGCAGCCGCTGCTGCGGATCCATCGTCAGGGCCTCACGCGGGCTGATACCGAAGAACCCCGCGTCAAAACCAGCCGCGTCACGCATGAACCCACCACGGCGGGAGTAGTCCGCCGCGTCGTCGCCCCGGAGCGCTTCCAACGTCTCCCAGCCCCGGTCCTGCGGGAAGCCCGAGGTGGCGTCCGTGCCCGACGAGACCAGTTCCCACAGCGCCTCGGGTGCGCGTACGCCGCCAGGGAATTGGCAGCCCATGCCGACCACCGCGATCGGCTCCTGCTCGGCCGCCTCCATTTTCCGCAGGCGCTTGCGCGTTTCCTGCAGTTCCGCGGCTGCCTTCTTCAGGTACTCAAGCAGTTTTTCCTGGCTTTCCACTAAAAGCCCCTCACCGCTATGTGGCCAATAATTCGGCTAGCACAGGTCACGTCAGCCCGATTTCTCTGTCTAGGAAGCTGAATACTTCGTCTGGCGTAGCCAAATCGAACTCGATGTCAGCCTCGTCGGGCGCGGCAACGCCCTGATCACTGATCCACTTCGACAGGATTGACTGCAGGTGCCTGGTGATTTCTTCACGCATATCAAGGTCAGAGGGTATGCACGAGAGACTGGATTCAAGTTGCTGTAGCTCGGTGAATATTGGCGCCGGGGTATTCGCTTCATCCAGAGCCATTTCCGCCAGCAGGTACCCGGCAAGCGTCAACGGCGTCGGGTAGTCGAACACCAGGGTGGCGGGCAGCCGAAGCTCGGTAGCGCCGCCGAGCCTGTTCCGCAGCTCAACCGCGGTCAGCGAGTCAAATCCCAGGTCCCTGAAAGCCCGGCTTGGCTCGACCGCGCCCGGGGACGCGTACCCGAGGACGGCGGCGGCGTGTGCCCGGACCAGATCGAGCAGCAGCCGTTCCCGGTCGGCGGTGGACTCGGCGGCCAGCCGCTCGCGCACTGCCCCGGTCGCGGTGACGCGGGGAGCGACACCGCCGGCCAGCCCTCGCCATACGGCGGGTATGTCCTCGCCGCGAGCCGCCCGAGCACGCAGCCCGGCCACATCCATCCGCGCCGCGACCAGCAACGCCTCATCACGGCCGACCGCCGCGTCGAACAGCGCAAGGCCCTCGCCGGCATCCAGATCGCCCATCCCGCTGCGGCTAATCCGATCCAGGACATCCGCGCCCAGGTTCCGGCCGATCCCCTCCCGCGCCAGCCACGCACCCCACGCCAGGGAAACACCAGGCAACCCAGCTGCCCGACGGTAACCCGCAAGCCCGTCAAGAAACGCGTTCGCCGCCGTGTAGCTCCCCTGCCCAGGACCCCCGAGCGTCGCCGCCACCGACGAGAACAGCACGAACAACTCCAGGTCGGCACCCCGAGTCAGCTCATGCAGATGCCAGGCGGCATCGGACTTCGGCCGCATCACCGCCTCGACCCGGTCCGGGGTCAGCGACCCGATCATCCCGTCGTCGATCACGCCGGCCGTGTGCACCACGCTCGTCAGCGGGCTGGCGGCCGGGACGCTGGCGAGCAGCTCGGCCAGGGCGTCCCTGTCGGCGGCGTCGCACGCGACGACCCGCACTCCGGCGCCGGCCGCGGCTAGGTCGGCGGCCAGGGCGGCCGCGCCAGAAGCGGCGGGACCTGACCGTGAGATCAGCATCAGGTCCCTGGCCCGGCCGGTGGCGACCAGGTGGCGGGCTACCTGGCCGCCCAGCGTCCCGGTTCCGCCGGTGATCAGCGCCGTGCCTGGTGACCGCGGCGCGGCCGGGTCGGGCCGCCACGGCGCTCCGCCGTCCGGCGGGACCAGGCCGCCCGCCGGACGGCCGAGCCGCCGCACGTACGCGCGCTCGCCACGGATCGCCAGTTCCGGTTCGGCACCGAGCAGCACCCCGGCTAGCGCCCGGCCCGCCTGCGCGCCGAACGGCTCGCCGGCGGCGACGTCGGCAAGCACGAGCCGCCCTGGCTCCTCGAGCTGGGCCGACCGCACCAGGCCTGCCACCGCCGTCCCGGCCAGGTCGGTCACGCCCTCACCGGGGTCGACGGGCATCGCGCCCCTGGTCACGAGTGCCAGCCGCGCGCCGCTGAGCGAGCCGAGGGAAAGGAACTCCCGCAGCAGGCCAAGTACCTGTCCTGCCGCTCGCCTGGCCGCCACCGCGGCCCCGCCATCGGGCCGCTGCCCGGCGCCTGGGCACGCGAGCACCACCTCAGGCACCTGCCCGCCCGCCGCCACCGAGCCGGCCAGCCCGGCGAGGTCCGCGTACCCGGCCACGTCGACCCCGGCCGACATCAGCCCGGCCGCCAGGTCGAAGGGATCGGCGCCGATGACCGCCGCCCGCACCGCTTGCCCACCGTCCGTCGCGGGCACCCACTCCACGACGAACAGCGCGTCCCGCACGCCGCCACCGGCCGCGGCCAGCTGCTTCGCCGTCAGCGGGCGCCGCACCAGCGATCCCACGGACACCACCGGCGTGCCCGTGGGGTCGGCGGCGGTCAGCGCGAGCCTGCCGTCGCCGTCCCGCGTCAGCCGGACCCGCAGCGCGGACGCGCCCACGGTGTGCAGCGTCACCTCCTGCCAGGCGAACGGCAGCAGGATCTCGCCCGGGCCGGCGTTCGGCTGACCGTCGTCGCTGAGCAGCTCGGCCACGCTCAGGGCGGCGTTGAACAGGACCGGGTGCAGCCCGAACCTGCCCGCGTCGGCAGTGCCGACGGCGTCCGCGGCGTTCTCAGGCAGGGTCACCTCGGCGAAGATCTCTCCGCCGCGCCGCCACGCCGCGCGCACTCCACCGGCCGTCAGTCCCCCGGGCTCTATGGGGGCCGAGCCACGGGGCGGCCAGGACAGGAAGTCCACGAGGTCGGCGGCGCCGACCTGGTCGGTCTTGTCGGTCTTGTCGGCCTGGCCGGCGGGGGCGAGCAGGCCGCTGGCGTGGCGGGTCCACGGGCCTTTCGTCCCGTCGTCGTGACGTGCGTACACCTCGACCGGCCGCTGCCCGTCCTGATCGGGGCCGCCCACCGCCACCTGCACCCGGACGTCGCCCGTGGCGGGCAGCACAAGCGGCGCCTGGAGCGTCAGCTCCGCCACCCGAGCGCACCCGGCGCGGTCCGCCGCCTGCACCGCGAGCTCAACGAACGCGGTGCCAGGCAGCAGCACCGCGCCGCCCACCAGGTGACCGGCCAGCCAGGGCTGTTCCCGCACGGACAGGCTGCCGGTGAACACAAGGCCGCGTTCTCCTGCTTGTCCTCCGGCCAGCTCCACCGCCACGCCGAGCAGCGGGTGACCCGACGTGCGAGCGCCGCCCGGCCAGCCACCGCCAGTGCCCACGCTCAACCTCGGCCAGTACCGCTGGTGCTTGAACGCGTACGTGGGCAGCTCGACCTGCCGCCCGCCGCCGAGCACGGCCCTGAAGTCCACCGAGGCGCCGTGCACCTGCGCGTCGGCGAGCGAGGCGAGCAGCCGCGCCGCGCCGCCGTCGTCGCGGCGAAGGGTCCCTGTCACCACTGTCCCTGGCACCACTGTCCCTGTCACCACCGTCCCCGTCGCGGCTTCCAGCGTCTCGGCGATCGCCGTGGTCAGCACCGGGTGCGGTGACACCTCGATGAACACCCGGTGCCTGGAACCGGCAAGACCGCGTATCGCCGCGTCGAACTCCACCGGCGAGCGCAGGCTCGCGTACCAGTAACCGGCGTCAAGTTCGGGGCCTGTCACCGGCTCGCCGGTCATCGCGGAGACCATCGGGATCCGCGCCGGCCCGGGGGTAATGCCGGCCAGCGCGCCCCCGATCTCCTCGCGCAGCCCCTCGACCTGGATGCTGTGCGAGGCATAGTCCACCGGCAGCAGCCGGGTCCGCACCCCGGCGTCCTCGCACGCCGCCGCTAGTTCCGCCGCCGCGGCGGGCTCACCGGAGACCACCGTCGCCGCCGGGCCGTTCACCGCCGCGACCGACAGCCGGTCGCCGAAGCCCGCGATCCGCTTCCGCACCGCGTCGGCCGACTCCGCCACCGACAGCATGGCGCCGCCGCCCGCCAGCTTCACCAGCGACAGGGACCGCAGGGCCACCACCCGGGCCGCGTCTTCCAGCGTCAAGATCCCCGCGACGCACGCGGCCGCGATCTCCCCCTGGCTGTGACCGGCGACCGTGTCCGGTGTCACCCCGGCCGCCGCCCAGACGGCGGCGAGCGACACCATGATCGCCCACAGCGCCGGCTGCACGACGTCCACCCGGTCCAGCCCGGGCGCGTTCTCGGCCCCGGCGATGACGTCGGCAAGCGACCAGTCCACATGCGGCGCGAGCGCCCGGCCGCATTCGGCCAGCCGCGCCGCGAACACCGGCGAGCAGGCCGCGAGCTCGCGCCCCATGCCGACCCACTGGCCGCCCTGGCCAGGGAAGATGAAGGCCGTCCGGCCGGGGCCTGTCCCGGTCGTCACGGACCCGGTCACCGCCTGGGCCTTGGGCTCGCCCGCCGCCACCGCCAGCAGCCCGGCCGTCAGCTCATCCATGCCGGAGCCAGTGATCACCGCCCGGTGTTCGAACACCGACCGGGTCGTCGCGAGCGACCAGGCGATATCGCCTGGCTCGAGCCCGGGGTGCGCCGCCACCCACTCCGCGAGCCGGCCCGCCTGCGCCCGAAGGCTGTCCGCGGTGCGTCCAGAGACCGGCCACGCCGTCACGGCGCGGCCGAGCAGCGGCGCGGCCTCCTCACCAGACGCTGTCTCCCCAGGAGCCGGTGTTTCCTCGAGCGCCGGTGTTTCCTCGAGCGCCGCTGTTTCCTCGAGCGCTGGTGCTTCCTCGAGAATGGCGTGCACATTCGTGCCGCTGGCGCCGAAGGCCGACACCCCCGCCCGCCTCGGCCGCCCGTTGGCCGCCCACGGCACCGCCTCGGTCAGCAGCCGCACCTGCCCGGCCGACCAGTCCACATGCGGCGTGGGCTCGTCGACGTGCAGCGTGCGCGGCAGGACGCCGTGCCGCAGCGCGAGCACCATCTTGATGACTCCGGCCACGCCCGCCGCCGCGGAGGTGTGACCGATGTTCGACTTCGCCGATCCCAGCCACAGGGGCCGGTTAGCCGGGTGCGCGCGGCCGTAGGTGGCCAGCAGCGCCTGCGCCTCGATCGGGTCGCCGAGCGTGGTTCCCGTGCCGTGCGCCTCCACCGCGTCCACGTCGCCGGCGGACAGGCCGGCGTTCGCCAGCGCGGCGCGGATCACCCGCTGCTGCGCAGGCCCGTTCGGCGCCGTCAGCCCGTTGGAGGCACCGTCCTGGTTCACCGCGCTCCCGGCCACCACCGCGAGCACCCGGCGGCCGTTGCGCCGCGCGTCAGAGAGCCGCTCAAGCACCACCACGCCAACGCCTTCGCCCCAGCCGATCCCGTCGGCCGCGCCGGCGAACGCCTTGCACCGGCCGTCCGCGGCCATGCCGCCCTGCTGTGAGAAGTCGGAGAACTGCCTGGGATCGCAGATCACCGCCACGCCCCCGGCCAGGGCAAGCGAGCAGTCACCCGCCCGCAGCGCCTGACAGGCCAGGTGCAGCGCCACCAGCGAGGACGAGCACGCGGTGTCGACCGTCACCGCCGGGCCCTCGAGGCCAAGCGCGTAGGACACCCGGCCGGAGACCACGCCGCCCGCCACCGCTGTCACGCCAAAGCCGTCGGTGCCGTCCGGTCCCGCGAGGAGCGAAAGGACGGTGCCGAACCCCGACCACGAGGCGCCGGCGAACACGCCGGTCTGGCTGCCGCGCAGCGATACGGGATCGATTCCCGACCGCTCGATCGCCTCCCAGGATGCCTCGAGCAATAGCCGCTGCTGCGGATCCATGGTCGCGGCCTCGCGCGGCGAGATGCCGAAGAATCCGGGATCGAATTCCGTCGCGTCATACACGAAGGCCCCTTGCTTTGTGTACGACATTCCCGCGTTATCGTGCTCGGGGCTCAGGAGCCTTTCCATGACGTCCCAGCCTCGGTCGTCTGGAAAGCCGGACAGCGCGTCGCCCTCGGTCGCGACCAGCTCCCACAGGCCCTCAGGGTCACGTACCCCGCCAGGAAACCGGCAGCTCATTCCCACGACAGCGATCGGCTCACGACCGCGTTCCTCCACTTCGCGCAGGCGCTCCCGCGTGTCGTGCAGGTTGGTGGTAACCCACTTCAGGTAGTCGCGCAAAGTCTCTTCGTCTGCCATTGGGACCTCCTCTCAAGACCTGCCGAGTTCCTTGTTGATAAAGTCGAATATCTCGTCGTCGGACGCGGATTCGATCTGCCGCGCGGTCGCCTCCCGCTTGACCTGAGCCCCGGCGCTGCTCCATTTCGCGAGGCACCCCTGCAGGCGCGCGGTCACCATGTCGAAGGTGGCGGCGTCCGGGTCGATGTCAGCGAGGAAGGACTCGAGCTTGTCGAGCTCCTCGGCGAGGGAAGGCGATGCCTCCTCGCCGGAGAACTCCTCCGCCCACAGGTACGCGGCCAGCGCCGCGGGGCTCGGGTAGTCGAAGACGAGCGTGGCCGGCAGCCGCATCCCGGTCGCGGCGGTGAGCCGGTTCCGCAGCTCCACCGCGGTCAGCGAGTCGAAACCCAGGTCGCGGAAGACTCGCCCCTCCTCGATCGCGTCGGGCGATGAGTACCCGAGCACGGCGGCGGCCTCGGCCCTGATCACGTTCATCAGCTCCCTGTCCTGTTCCGGCCGCGGCAGGCCGGCCAGCCGCTTGGCAAGCGCCGTGCCGATGTCCGTGGCGCCCGCGCCGTCCGCGACCAGGTCGGCGGCGGCGAGCGCCTGCCTGACCTCGGGCAGGTTCTCGATCAGCGGGCTCGGACGGCGCAGCGTGAAGGGCGGCGCGAACCTGGCCCAGTCGACGTCCGCCACCGTCAGCAGCGTCTCCCCGCCGTCCAGGGCCTGCCCAAGTGCCTTGACCGCCAACTGCGGGTCCATCGGCGGCACACCGTGGCGCTCAAGCGTGGCGCCGCCCTCTCCAGAACCCATGCCGCCGCCGCCCCACAGGCCCCAGGCGACCGAGGTCGCGGCGAGGCCGCGGGCGCGCCGAGCGCTCGCCAGGCCGTCGAGGAAGGCGTTCGCCGCGGCATAGCCCGGCTGCAGGCCGCCGCCCCAGGTGGCGGCGGCCGATGAGAACAGCACGAACGCGTCGAGGTCAAGCTCGGCGGTCAGCTCATCGAGGAGCGCCGCGCCTGTCGCCTTGGCCGCGAGCACGCCGGCCAGCTCGGTGAGGGTCGTCTCCGCGAGCGTGCTCGCCTGGCTGGCCCCGGCGGTGTGCAGCACCGCGCTGAGCGGCGGACCGCTCCGCCCGATCCAGCTCACCAGGGCGGCAAGCGACTCCCGCCCGGCGCTGTCGCATGCCACCACGGTCACCTCGGTGCCCGCCGCCGCCAACCCGGCCGCCGTCGTGGCCACGCCCGCCGCGGCTGGGCCCGATCGGCTGGCGAGCACCACCCGCGGCGCGTTCCTGCCCGCAAGCCAGCGGGCCACGTGCCCGGCGATCACGCCGGTACCGCCGGTGATCAGGGCCGTGCCGCGCGTTGCCCAGGTAGTGCCGCCGCGCGGCAGCGGCGCCCGGTCGAGCCGCCTGCCCAGGATGCCCGATGCGCGGATCGCGAGCTGGTCCTCACCGCGGCGGCCGTCACCGGACCCGGCCAGCACCGCGCACAGCCGCCTGGCCGCCCGTTCATCGAGCGCAGGCGGCAGGTCGATCAGCCCGCCCCACCAGTCCGGGTACTCAAGCGCCGCCACCCGGCCCATGCCCCAGACCTGCACCTGCACGGGGCTTGCCAGCACCTCCCCTGGCACCGCCGCCACCGCACCGCTGGTGAGCACCCACAACGGCGCCCCGTTGGCCAGGTCGCCGAGCGCCTGCACCACGGCCTGGGTCGCGGCCAGGCCGGCCGACACCGCGGGGAACCGCGGCGAGGGCGCCTCGTCGAGCGCGAGCAGCGACACCACGCCCGCCACGCCGTCGGTCGGGACCGCCCGACTGATCTGGCCCGCCAGGGTCACCCGATCGGCCTCGCCCGCGTCCGCTTCGACGACGATGACCCGGGCGCCTCCCGCGGTTAGCGCGGCCACGCAGGCGTTCGCCTGGGTTTCGCAGGCCGCCCCGGCCGGGGTCACCACCAGCCAGCTGCCCGCGAGCGCCCCCGACCCAGGCTCGGCCACCGGCGCCCACGAGACCCGGTACCGCCAGCCCTCCGTCACGCTCCGGTCGCGTTCCCTGCGCCGCCACGACGCCAGCGCCGGGACCACCTCGCCGACCCACGGCTGCCCGTCTGCCGCCAGGGCATCCGCGACGGCCTGGACGTCACCGCCATCGACGGCCGCCCAGAACCGCGCCTCCGCCGCCGATGCCGCTCCGTCTCCGCCGACAACGCGCAGCGCGGCGGGCACGGCGGCGTCCGGCCAGTACCGCTGCCGCTGGAACGCATACGTCGGCAGGTCCACTCGCCGCCCGCCGCCAAGCACGGCCGACCAGTCCACGGCGGTGCCGCGGACGTGCACGGCGGCCAGGGACTGGAGGAACCGCCGCGGTCCGCCATCATCGCGGCGCAGCGTCCCCGTCACGGTCGGCGCGGACAGTTCAGGGATTTCATCGAGCGTCTCGGTGACCGCGGCGGCGAGTACGGGATGCGGCGAGACCTCGATGAACACGTCGTGGCCGGCCGTGGCCAGCGTCCGTACCGCTCGGTCGAACTCCACCGGGGACCGCAGGCTGGCGTACCAGTAGGCCTCGTTAAGCTCGGGGCCACCGACGAACTCGCCGGTCATCGCCGACACCATCGGGATGCTCGCGGGACGTGGGGTTATCCCGCGCAGCACCGCCACGATCTCCTGCTCTATCCGCTCCACCTGGACGCTATGCGAGGCGTAGTCGACCGGCAGCATCCGCGCGCGCGACCCGGCGGCCTCGTATTCCGCGACGAGTTCCCGCAGCGCCGCTGGATCGCCCGACAGCACGGTGGCCGCCGGTCCGTTGACCGCCGCCACCGATAGCTGGCCGTCTTCGCTGGCGAGCCGTTCCCTGACCCGGTCGGCGGACTCGGCGACCGAGGCCATCGCGCCGTGCCCGGCGAGCACCGTAAGCGCCTGGCTGCGCAGCGCCACGACCTTCGCCGCGTCCTCGAGCGACAGGATTCCCGCCACGCAGGCGGCCGCGATCTCGCCCTGGCTGTGGCCGACGACGGCCTCGGGGATGACGCCGGCGGCCTGCCACATCGCGGCGAGCGAGACCATCACCGCCCACAGCGCCGGCTGCACCACGTCGGCCCGGTCGCCGGTGCCGGCGAGCACGTCGTCGAGCGACCAGTCCACGTACGGGGCGAGGGCCCGGCCGCATTCTGCGAGCCTGGCGGCGAACGCCGGTGAGCTCGCCGCGAGTTCCCGGCCCATCCCGGCCCACTGTGCGCCCTGGCCAGGGAAGATGAACACCACGCGGCCGGCCGAGCCGATCGGGATCGCTCCGGTCACCACGCCCGCCGCGGGCTCGCCGGCCGCGACCGCCGCCAGGCCTGCCGTCAGGTCGTCCCGGCAGGCGCCGGTGATGACGGCGCGATGCTCGAACTGGGACCTGGTCGCCACCAGGGACGCCGCCACGTCGGCGGGATCAAGGTCCGGGCGCGCCGCCAGGTGACCCGCCAGCCGCCCGGCCTGCGCGGCAAGCCCGGCCACGGTACGCCCCGACACCAGCCACGCCGGCACACCAGGGAACAAGCACGCCGCAGGCCAAGCCGGGAGCACTGACCCGGCCGGCCCGGCCGGGATCACGCCCGCGGCCGCGGCCCCCGCCGGGACCTCAGGCGGGACCTCAGGCGAGACCTCCGGTGAGACCTCCGGTGAGACCTCCGGTGAGACCTCCGGTGAGACCTCCGGCGGTGCTTCCTCGATGATCACGTGGGCGTTGGTCCCGCTGATCCCGAACCCGGACACCCCCGCGCGGCGCGGCCGCCCGTTCGCCGACCACGGAACCGCCTCCGACAGCAGCCTGATGTCGCCCGCCGACCAGTCGATGTGCGGCGACGGCTCCTGCGCATGCAGCGACCGCGGCAGCACCCCGTGCCCCAGGGCCATCACCATCTTGATCACCCCGGCCGCCCCCGCCGCAGCCTGCGTATGCCCGATATTCGACTTCACCGACCCCAGCAACAGGGGCCGGCCCTCAGGCCGGCCCTGCCCGTAGGTCGCAAGCAGCGCATGCGCCTCGATCGGGTCACCAAGCTCGGTCCCCGTCCCGTGCGCCTCCACCACATCCACATCAGCGGCCGACAACCCGGCGTTGGCCAGCGCGGCCCGGATGACCCGCTGCTGTGCAGGCCCGTTCGGCGCGGTCAGCCCGTTGGAGGCACCATCCTGGTTCACCGCCGTCCCGGCCACCACCGCCAGCACCCGGTGCCCGTTCCTACGGGCGTCGGAGAGCCGCTCCACCACCAGCATCCCCGCGCCCTCGGCCATCCCCATCCCGTCGGCCGCGGCCGAGAACGCCTTGCACCGGCCGTCGGCCGCCAGACCCCGCTGCCGCGAGAACCCGACGAAGTCGTTCGGTATCGCCATGATCGTGACCCCGCCCGCCAGGGCCAGGTTGCACTCACCGCTCCGCAGCGACTGCGCGGCCAGATGCACCGCCACCAGCGAGGATGAGCACGCGGTGTCGACCGTCACCGCCGGGCCTTCCAAGCCCAGGGTGTAGGACACGCGGCCCGACAAGACGCTGGTGGCGTTGCCGGTCATGATGTGGCCCTCGAGTTCTCCCGCCCCCTCGAGGCCCGTGCTGTATCCGGAGTAGTAGCCGCCGGTAAATACCCCGGTGCGGGACCCCCGCAGCGACCGCGGGTCGAGACCGGCCCGCTCGATCGCCTCCCAGGAGATCTCAAGCAGCAGCCGCTGCTGCGGATCCATCGCGAGGGCCTCGCGCGGGCTGATCGAGAAGAAGCCGGGATCGAACTCGCCCGCCTCATGCACGAACCCGCCGGACCTGACGTACGAGGTCCCGGCGTGATCGGGGTCGGGATCGTACATTCCGTCGATGTCCCAGCCGCGGTCACGCGGCAGCTCGGAGATGACGTCGCTCTCGCTCGCCACGAGGTCCCAGAACCCCTCGGGATCCCGTACCCCGCCCGGGTAACGGCAGCTCATCCCCACGATCACCACGGGATCGTCGGCGGCCGCCCCGCGCGGCGCCGTCGCCGCCTCGACCGCCTCAGGCTCGGCGGCGGCGCCGAGCAGTTCCTGGCGCAGGCGCGCGGCCAGGACCTCTGGCGTCGGGTAGTCGAACAGCAGCGTCGCCGGCAGCCGCAGCCCGGTCACCGCGCTCATCCGCTGCCGCATCTCCAGCGTCGTCAGCGAATCAAACCCAAGATCACTAAATGGGCGGGTCACATCCACCGAGGCAGCGGAGACGTGCCCGAGCACCCCGGCCGCCTCGCCCTGGATCACCTCGGTCAGCAGCCGGTCCTGGCCGGCCCGCGACAGTCCGGCCAGCCGCGCGGCCAGCTCACCCACCGGAACGACTCCGGTCGCCGTCCCGCCCGCACCGGCGCCGGGGGCTGGCGCGAGATCACGGATCTCGGCGATCTCCCGCAGTGACGGCATCCCGGTAATACCCGGCTGGGCGGCGTAGGCGGCCCAGTCGACGTCCATGACACCGAGCAGTGCGTCGGAGCCGACCGCCGCCTGGGCGAAGACCCGGATCGCCAGTTCCGGGTCCATCTCAAGCTGCGAACCCCGGGTCAGCCGCTGCCGTATCGCCTCATTGGCTTGGGCCACCCCGCCGCCGGCCCACGGTCCCCACGCCAGCGACACCCCGGCCAGGCCACGATTGCGCCGTTCCTGCGCGAGACCATCCAGGTAGGCGTTGGCCGCCGCGTAGTTCCCCTGCCCTCCCCCGCCCAGCGTCGAGGCGGCCGAGGAGAACAGCACGAACGCGTCCAGGTCCAGGTGCCCGGTCAGCTCGTCCAGCCACCGCGCCCCCGCCGCCTTCGCGCCCATCACGGTCTCCAGCCGCCCCGGGTCGAGCCCGTCGAGCACGCCGTCGTCGATCACCCCGGCCGTGTGCACCACGCCCGACAGCTCGGGGCCGATCCAGCCGACCAGCGCCGCGACCTCATCCCGGACCGCGACGTCGGCCGCCACGACATCCACGGCCATCCCCTCGGTCGCCAGCTCCGCCGCCAGCGCGACGGCGCCGGCCGCGGACGAGCCCGAGCGGCTCGTGAGCACCACTCGCGACGCCCCCTGGGCCGCCAGCCACCGTCCTACGTGGCCACCGAGCGCCCCCGTCCCTCCGGTGATGAGCACCGTCCCTCGCGGCTGCCATGAGCCGTCTTTCCTCGGCTGCGACGAACCGTCTTCCCTGGGTTGCGGCATGTGGACCAGCCGACGGCCCATGATTCCCGCGCTCCGGATCGCGACCTGATCCTCACCGCAGCCCGCGAGCACCGCGCACAGCCGCGCTGTCGCCCGCTCATCGAGTTCCCGCGGCAGGTCGATCAGGCCGCCCCATCGGTCGGGGTACTCCAGGGCCGCGCACCGGCCCAGACCCCACACGCTCTCCTGCGCCGCGCTGGCCAGCGCCTCGCCCGGTACCGCCGCGACCGCTCCTTGGGTCAGCACCCACAGCGGCGCGTCAATCCCCGCATCGCCGAGCGCCTGCATGACCGCCAACGTCCCGGCCAGGCCCGCCGGGACCGCCGGGCAGCCAGCCACGGTCCGTTCGTCCAACGCCAGCAGCGACACCACACCAGCGACCCGCACCCCGCCACCAACCGCACCGGCACCGGCGGCGGCACCAGCACCCGCACCAGCGGCGGCACCAGTGTCAGCGGCGGCTCCTGCGCCAACACCAGCACCAGCGGCCAGCTGCTCCGCCAGCCTGGCGCGGCCGACCACGGCGGCGTCCGCCTCGACCACCACCACCCGCGCGCCGCGCGCCGACAGCGCCCGCACGCAGCCCTCCGCCAGGCCATCGCCGGTCCCGGCGGGCGCCACCACCAGCCACGTTCCGGTCAGCATGGCGCCATCGGGTTCGCCGACCGGCTGCCATGCGATTCGGTACCGCCACGAACCGGCAAGCGACCGGTCCCGCTCCCGGCGCCGCCAGGACGAGAGGGCGGGGATCACCTCGCTGAACGGCAGCTCACCGTCGACCCCCAACGTCTGCGTCAGGCCGACGACGTCGCCGCCCTCCACCGCCGCCCAGAACCGGGCTTCCCCGTGGCCCGAGCCCGATCCGTTGACGGCTCCGTTCGGCACCGTCGGTATGGGGCCATCCGGCCAGTAACGCTGGCGCTGGAACGGGTAGGTCGGCAGGTCCACCACCCGGCCGCCGCCGATTATCGCGGCCAGGTCAACCCGCAGCCCTCGTGCGAAGGCCCGGACCATGGTCGACAGGATGGACGGCGCGGCCGGGAAGTCCCTGTGCAGCGTCCCGTTAATCATCGGGGAGTTCGCCGGGCTAAGGTCGGGAAAGGCATCGTTGATGGTGTCTTCGATGGCTGCCTCGAGGACCGGGTGGGGTGATACCTCGATGAAGGCCCGGTGGCCGGCCGCGGCGAGCTCCCGGATCGTGTCTTCGAACCGGACCGTGTTCCTCACGTTCGCGTACCAGTACCCGGCGTCCAGCTCGG
>Ga0302314_10013060_pt1 | contig 14301 bp, 9 predicted proteins | sample III_Palsa_N2_3_FD_200533 | JGI IMG/M metagenome (GOLD analysis project Ga0302314, IMG submission 200533) | Peat permafrost microbial communities from Stordalen Mire near Abisko, Sweden - III_Palsa_N2_3 | ecosystem: Environmental > Terrestrial > Soil > Palsa > Peat permafrost | place: Sweden... | reverse complement strand
CAATAAAAGTGGGGGCGTTCATGTTTGGCTTGGACATACTCGACGTCGCGATTGGCACGGCGCTCGTCTATATGCTGCTCTGCTTGCTTTTGGCGGCTTTCCGCGAGGGCTTGGAAAGCATAACCAAGACCAAGGGGACAGATCTCGAGAAAGGTATTAGCGAACTTCTATCCTATCCCGCGCTCGTTCAGAGTTTCTATGCTCACCCGTTCATTTCAGCGCTCTATCGCGGCGCCTATGTATCTGGAGGCGCGAACCTTCCATCTTACATACCGGCGCGCAATTTTGCTCTGACAATCATGGATTTGGCCGGTATGAGCGCGGCCGGAGCGAAAGCAACAACCTGGACCGTCGACGACCTGCGGACCGCCAGCGGCAGTTGGGCCTATCAAAACATACAGCCAGTCCTGCGCATCGCGCTTCAGCACAGCGCGGGCGATCTGACCGTCGTCCAGGCGGAGATCGAAGCCTGGTACAACAGCGCCATGCAACGGGTGTCAGGATGGTACAAGCGCCGCACTCAGGTCATTTTGTTCGTCGCTGGGCTAGTCATGACCGCGGCCTTGAATGTGAACACCTTGGCCATCGTGCAGGCGCTGAAGGAATCGAGCGCGCTGCGAGACATCGCGGTTGCGCAGGCCCAGGGCCAGGTCAAACAGGCGGGCCAGGCTCACGCGCCGAGCGCTGCCGATATTCAAGGCATCGTCAAACAACTCGATCTTCCGATTGGCTGGGACGCCAACGCCATATCCGTGATCGACAAATGGTTCACTGACGCTCCCGCCACGGATTCGAAGAACGAATGGCTCGCCAAGCTGCAATCCTGGCACGTCGGCGCAATCGCGCAACTGGTGGGTGGCTGGCTGATGACCGCCATCGCGCTAACCCTCGGCGCGCCTTTCTGGTTCGACGTGCTGAGCAAGCTGGTCCAGCTGAGAGGCAGCGTGGAGCCTGCAAATGAAAAACCCCCGACCAAATCAGCACCCGAGAAAGCGCCGTCCAGCTAGCGATCACTCATCCATGTCGCGGCAGTTGATCGACCGTTCCTCAGACGCCCACGCAGAAGGTCAGCCATGGTTCGCCCTTACATAGAAAACGATGCGAGGTCACTCGCCGACCTGAAACAATACTTCCCGGATGTTAAACCGCCGGCCGCGCCGGGCACGTTCGAACTCGCCCTGTCCGTCGCCGGGGGGACGTCGACGGGCGCCTATATCGCGGGCGTTCTGGACTTCCTGGTCGAAGCGCTGGACGCCTATGCCACCGCTCAAGCCATCAATCCGCTCAATACGCCAAAGCACAAGGTTCGCGTGGTCAACTTTACCGGGACCTCGGCGGGCGGCCTCAGCGTTGGCTTGGCCTCGATCTATACCTTGAGGCAGTTTCCCCATGTGTATGATGACGACAAGTGGGCCAAGTTGGTCGCCGCGGGCCTGGCGACCGGCGTCCAAAATCCGCAGCTCAGTCCGCTCTACCGCGCCTGGGTCCAGGAGATCGACCTATCCAAGCTGTTGGCGCCGCCGCCGCCAGGCGATACCAACATCTCCATCTTTTACGCGGCGCCGGCCGATGTCCGCACGACAGTGTTCGCGCTGGTCAAGCAGCAACCGGTCAGGCCTTGGCCGGCCTGGGCCGCGCAGCCGCTCGACCTTCGGCTGACGGTCGGCAATCTTCGCGGCGTGCCGTACACGCTGACCTTCGACAACGTGGCTGTTCCAGTTGACGGCGAACGTCTTACGCTGCATCGCGACCATGTGGCGTTCTCTGTCTCCAACGGCGGCGTTCAGGGCGCGCCGGACACTCATGACCTGATCGGCGCGACCTTCGACGCGGATCCGGCATGGACCCTGTTCGGTTCCACGGCGGTAGCCAGTTCGGCCATACCGGTTGTGTTCGCGCCGGTTTCAGTGATGGGCCAGGACCCAGTCGCCTATCAATGGCGGGACTGCTATTTCGACAGCGCGCTCAACCTACCGGTCCTGGACGAGCCCTATTGGCTCAACACCCCGACGCCTTACAATTTCACCTCGACGGACGGCGGCGTGTTTGACGACGCGCCCTTTGAGGTCGCTCACCGCGTTCTGGCTGGCGTGAACGGCGTCAACAGCCGCGACGGCGCGACAGCCAACAGGGCCGTCATCCTGATTGCTCCGATCATCAACGAGGCGCAGGGCGATCCCCAGGACCCGGTCCTGCCCCCGCCGGACGGCCCGGCGACGACGGCGACGCCTCTGGGCAAGCTTCTAAACGCGATTGTCCGCCTGGTCCTGTCGCCGATCGAGCAGTGCAGATTGTCTTCGTTCGATCTGTCGTTGATCAAGTCCGAGAATGTCTTCAGCCGGTATATGATCTCGCCATCGCGGGAAAATCCCAATCCGGCGAAGCAGGGCGCGATGTTGGGTCCCTCGAAAAGCCTGATGAGCCTGCCGCTGCTGGCGGTTTTGGGCTTCGCCGCTCAAGCCTATCGGAGGCACGATTTTTTGCTGGGCCGGCGCAACGCGCAAAACTTTCTCAGCTCGCAATTCATGCTCCCCTTGGGCAACCCGCTCATCGATCCCGCCGCGCCCTGGGAGCCGTCCGATCTTCGTATCGCGCCCGACCCCGTTACCGGAAACCCAACGACCTTCTACCCGATCATCCCGCTTCGAGGCGCGGTGCATCAGTCGATCCAGGAGCCTTTGCCGGATTGGAACTGGGAGGCGCTCACCAATGACATGCTGAACAATTTCGTGTCGATGTTCGGCGTCCGCGCTGATGACGCCTGGAACAAGATCAAGGCGTCGCTGATGGCTGCGAAACCCGGCGCATCGTTCTGGGCGGGACTGGGCTCGACGCTCGCCAACACGTTTTTTGTCGGCCCGGTCGCTTGGGCGGCTTGGACGTTCAATCTTCGGCCGTCCGTGGTGAACGGTTTCAAGACTGCGTTGACCAACGCCAAAGCGAGCCTCGATCCGTCGCAGATGTAGGCATGTTGCTCCGCGCCAGCGGCGCAGGCCGCCAGGTTTGCCGCCAACGACGCGGGCTTTCGTCAGACCGGCAGCTCCGTCGTCGTTTTGATTTCCTCAAGCACGGCGTAGGTGCGAGTCTCGCGCACCCCGGGCATCTCCATCAAGGTCTCGCCCAGCAGGGTGCGGTAGGCGGCCATGTCCTTGACGCGAGCTTTGATGAGATAGTCGAAACCGCCGGCCACCATGTGACACTCCAGGATTTGCCGGGTCTTGCGAACCGCCTTCGCGAAGTCGGCCGTCGCCTGGTTCGTCGTCCGGTCGAGGGAAACCTCGACGAATATCAGCAGCGGCAGGCCGACTTCGACCGGATCCAGCAGCGCCGTATAGCCCGTGATCACGCCGCGTTCCCGCAATCGTTTCGCACGTTCAGAGCAGGCGGCGGGCGACAGATGGATCTTTTGAGCCAGATCCTGATTGGTTATGCGCCCATCGATTTGCAGAGCGTTCAGAAGGCGTCGATCTGTGTCATCCAATTCTGTCATGTGGTCACTTCTCCGAATAATATCCGTAAAATTGGATAAATTCCGTTACACCATCGGGATGTTATCCGATATCCAAAAACAATGAACAGTGGCGAAGGTCGCTGCCGATGCGGTCGCCGGTCACATCGCGCGCGACCGGATCGGGGCGTGGTCAACGCCGTCAAACCAAGCTGAGAGGCGGCCCTGCTGCCGGCGAACCCACCAACGCGACCTGGAGCCCCCGATGGACTGGGACAAGATCGACGACGACAAATATTGGCGCGAAACCAAGGCGGTGTCGGCGCTTCTTGAGCTCGCGCCGCTGAGCCGGCTGGAGCGGGAGACGGTCCGGGATGAAGCTGAAACCCTCGTCTCCGGCGCCCGTCTGCGCGCCCACCGGCAGGGAATGGTCGAGAGCTTCCTACAGCAGTTTTCCTTGAGCACGCCCGAAGGGCTGGCGTTGATGTGCCTGGCCGAGGCCCTGTTGCGTACGCCCGATGACGCCAACCGCGACGCCCTGATCGCCGAGGCCGTCGGCGGCGGTGAATGGGCGCGGCATCTGGGTCGATCACCCAGTCTGTTCGTCAACGCGTCCACATGGGGGCTGATGCTGACCGGCAAGCTGGTGACGGTCGACCCGGAGGCCCAGCGCGACTTGCCAGGCTTTCTGCATCGCCTGGTGGCGCGGCTCGGCGAACCGGTGATCCGCGCCGCGATCACCCAGGCAGTGCGAAACATGGGCGAGCAGTTCGTCCTTGGCCGCACGATAGAGGCCGGCCTGGTCCGCGCCCGGCGCGAGGGCTTCCTCTGTTCCTTTGACATGCTGGGCGAGAGCGCCCGCACCGCTGAAGACGCGGAGCGCTACGAGGCCGCCTATGCGGGCGCCATCGAGGCGATCGCCGCGGCGGGAGGCAGCGAGCGGCTCGGTCCGGAACGCGGCCATGGCGTCTCGGTCAAGCTTTCAGCGCTCTCGCCGCGCTACGAGGCTCTGCAGGAAGAGCGGGTATGGTCCGAGCTCTATCCAAGGATTCTCCGGTTGGCGCGGCAGGCGGCCAAGGCCGACATCAACCTGACCCTCGACGCCGAGGAGGCCGACCGTCTGGTCCTCTCCTTGAAGCTGCTTGAGCGGTTGGCGCACGAACCGGCGCTGGGCGCCTGGCGCGGCCTGGGTCTGGCCGTCCAAGCCTATCAAAAGCGCGCGCCGCTGGTGATCGACAAGCTGGCTGCGCTCGCGGCTGACAGTGGCCGGCGTCTAATGGTGCGGCTGGTCAAGGGCGCCTATTGGGACAGCGAGATCAAACACGCCCAGGTGGACGGCGCCCCGGATTATCCCGTCTACACGACCAAGGCCGCCACGGACCTGTCGTATCTGGTTTGCGCGGACAAGCTGATCGGCGCGGGGCCTGGGCTCTTCGGACAATTCGCCACGCACAATGCGCACACTCTGGCCGCGGTGCGGGCGATGGCTGAGCGAGCCGGGATCGCAGTCGAGTATCAGCGTCTCCATGGCATGGGCGAGGAGCTGTTTCGCGCGGCCGTCGAAAGCCATGGCCCGCTTGCTGTGCGCACCTACGCCCCAGTTGGCGCTCACGAGGATCTCTTGCCTTACCTGGTGCGGCGGCTGCTTGAGAACGGCGCCAATTCCAGCTTCGTTCATCAGTTGTTGGACGAGGCGACACCTCCGCGAGACGTGGTCGTCGATCCGATCCGCGTGCTGGAGGAGGTTGGTGTTGGTCCGCACCGCAAGGTGCCGCGCCCCCTCGACCTCTATGGAGATCGGCGAAACTCTCTTGGCGTCGACCTCACCGTGGCGGCGGAACGAGATCGGCTGGTCGACGCCGTCAAAAGTTTCCAGCCCAACCCTAGTCAGGGCCGCGCCATCGTCTCGCCGACGCGGCCGAGCGAGGTCTTGGGCTTCGTCGCCGAAACCGACGAGAAAGAGATCGATGCGGCGTTCGCTCGCGCCAAGCTGGCCCAGCGTGCTTGGGACGCCGCCGGCGGCGACGCGCGGGCCACGGTGCTGGAGGCCATGGCCGACGCGCTCGAGGCGAACCGCGAGCAGCTGATCGCGCTCTGCGTCCTGGAGGCCGGAAAAATCTATCGCGACGGCGTCGGCGAGGTGCGTGAAGCGGCGGACTTCTGCCGTTATTACGCCAGCTTGGCCCGCCGGCAATTTGGCGAACCGACGCTCCTGCAAGGGCCGACGGGCGAGCGCAACACCTTGACGATGCGCGGACGCGGCGTGTTCGTCTGTATCAGTCCCTGGAATTTTCCCCTCGCCATCTTCACCGGCCAAGTCGCCGCGGCGCTGGCGGCGGGCAATGCGGTCCTGGCCAAGCCCGCCGAACAGACGCCCTTGATCGCGCGCGAGGCGGTGCGTTTGTTCCATCGCGCCGGACTTGCGCCTGGGCTCCTAACCTTGACCCCAGGCGACGGTCCCACGGTGGGCGAGGCTCTGATCTCGCACCGGCTCTGCGCGGGGGTCGCCTTCACCGGCGGTGGCGATACGGCGGCCCGCATCAACCGGGTTATCGCTGGGCGGTCCGGACCGATCATTCCGTTGATCGCCGAAACCGGGGGGCTCAACGGGATGTTCGTGGACACCACGGCCCAGTCCGAACAGGTGGTCGACGACGTCATCGCCTCGGCCTTCGGTTCGGCCGGGCAACGCTGTTCGGCGTTGCGTCTGCTGTTCTTGCCGGAGCAGACCGCGGACGCCCTGATCGAGCGGATCAAGGGCGCCATGGACACGCTCGTGGTCGGCGATCCGGCGTGTCTGGGCGTCGATATCGGTCCTGTGATCGATCGCGACGCACAAGCGGCTCTCGAGGTGCATCGCGACGCGTTGAGGGCCGCTGGCCGGGTGTTGAAGCAGATGGCTTCGCCCGACAGTGACGGCGCCTTCTTCGGCCCTGTCTTGGCCGAAATCCCTTTGTCGGAACTCCCCGACCGGGAAATCTTTGGACCGATCCTGCATGTGGTCCGCTACGATCCCAGCGATCTGGACGCCGTCGCCGAAACCCTCGCCGCCAAGGGTTATGGCCTGACGCTGGGCGTGCATAGCCGCATCGAGGCTTTCGCTCGCCGGGTCCAAAGCCTGGTTCCAGCCGGCAATGTCTATGTCAACCGCTCGATCATCGGAGCGGTGGTCGGCGTGCAGCCGTTCGGAGGCGAGGGCCTTTCCGGGACTGGCCCCAAGGCAGGCGGCCCGCATGCGCTTATTCGCTACGCGGTCGAGCGCGCCGTCAGCGTCAACATCGCGGCGCAAGGCGGCGATCCGTCACTCTTCGATCTGTGAGGGCGGTAGACAGCCATGCGGACGCTATCCGTTTCAAGGCCCCGTGACGATGGCCTCCCCCGTCGGCGCGCAACTGTCGGTCGAGCGCCTTGGCGCTCGGCCGGCATTTTTCTCAAGTTGCCAAATGGTCTTTAGGGCCTGAGCGCGAACGCGAAGGCCCGGCTGATGGAGGCGGGCAGGACGGTCAGGTGGTCCTCGTCCTCGAAAGCGTGAAAGCGCACCGAATATCCGGGTCCGCCCTTGATCCTCCGAAGTTGCTCGGCCAGATCGCGCGCGTTGTCCACCATGCGCGAGTCGCTCATCAACTTCTCCATCTGCGCGCGGGTCATGCCGGGCAGGGGGGTATCGGGCACGGCCTGTTCGTTGGCGCCGACCAGGATCAGGACGCGGGGCGCGGCCTCTTTGGCCTGCACCTTGGCCGCGAAGCCCGGCTCGCCGTCCAGGACAGAACGGCTGTCCCACCAGATCGAGGGGCTGGAGGAGACGAAGCCGTGGAACGATGCTGGGTGGTTGAACAGGACGCCGAGGGTGAACAGGCCCGCCAGGGAGTGGCCGTAGAGGGTCTGGTCGTCGGCGTTCACACTATAGGCGCTGGCGATCGCCGGCCGCAGTTCCTCGACCAGGAAGCGGTAGAATTCCTCCGAACCGCCGTAGTCTTCAAGCCTCGGTGGCGGCATGACTGAGCTGCGGGGAATGCCGGATAGCGGCGTTGGCGGCGTCAAGTCGCGGTTGCGCAACAAAAAGGGCGTGAGGTCGTCCTTAGCGGCGTAGCCGACGCCGACCACAAGAGCGGATCTGCCGCCGCCGAATCCAAAGGTCGCATTCAAGGTCGCCGCGAGCGGAAAGGTCATATTTGCGTCGGTCACAACCACCACCGGATAGCCGGACGGCGGCGGCGGAGCGGTGGGCTTGAACACGAAGATCCGATAGGTTCTGCCGCTGATCTTTGAGGTCATGTCGTACTGCACCGACCCATGAACCAGCACCGGAGCGGGCGTCGGCAACGTGGTCTGGGCCAACAACGGCCGGGGAAATAGACCAATCACGACCGCCGCGAGAAGGGCGGCTATACGCGGGAGCATGGCGAGCGCGCTGCGATGCGCGCCAACGTTCGGCGCGGGTTGGCGACCGATCCGAGCTCGGATCCAGTCGTAAAGCTCAGACGGCTGTCGATTGTTGTAAGTCATGGGAATCCGAAGTTGACATTGTCAACCTTGCAACAAGAAGGTTGACCTTGTCAACCCTCCGGCGCACAAATGCGCATGACCGAAACACGACGCGAGAGTCTGATCTCCGCCGCCGCGGAGTTGCTTGATCGCGGCGGCCCGGCGGCGGTGACGTTGCGCGACGTCGGCCACGCGGCCGGCGTCTCGCACAACGCCCCCTACAAACATTTCGCGGACAAGGACGACCTCCTCGCCGCCGTCGCCAGCCGAGAACTGCGGCGCCAGACGGTGATCGCCGCGGGCGACGGTCGGTCAAAACCGACGCCGCAGGCGATCATGGTGGCGTATGTACAGTGGGCTCGGCAATGCCCGGAGCGGTTCAAGCTGACGTTCGGGCGTTGGAAGCGAGACAGCCCCGAGCTTGCCGAGGCCGCGGCGGGGGCTCGCTCGATTTTGATCGAAGCGATCGCCAAGGCGCAGGCTTGCGCCGACCTGCCCGCCGGCGAGCCGGAACGCATGGCCGTGCTGGTGCTGGCCTTGGCCCATGGCGCCGCCGACCTGGCGCTGGCTGGTCATCTCTCCGCCACGGGCAGGGGCCACGCCGACCCCGAAGACCTGGTCGCCGACCTGTTCCGATACTTGAAAGCTAGCGTCGCCGCCGCTCGCTGACGGTCAATCGCAAGGCCTCGCCGACGTCAACCGCGCGTCCCTGAGAAGGGGAACGAGGCGAAAGCGCCGGCCTTCACGGTCCCCGCCATCTGGTCGTCGACCACCATCCCGCTGAACTTGAGCGTCAGGGACATCGGCTTGGTGATCAACATCTCCCACGAGAGCCTGCGGCCATCGACCTTCCCGTTCTTGATCTCCTGCGCGCCCTCCTCGCTCGTGGCCGTGCCGGTCAGCACGTCGCCGTTCGTCTCGAGGGCCAGAGCGGAGGTCTGCACCCCGACCGGCGAGTTCACGGTGAGGGTCCAGGCGCCGTCGATGACGGCGGGCGCGCTTCCTGGCGGCGGCTCGACGAGTTCGATCGGCGTCGCGGGTGCGGATTTTCCCGACGACCCGAACCACGACCGTTTGGGTGGCGAGGGCCTCAGCGCAAAAGCGAAAGCCCGACTGATGGCGGCGGGCAGAACGGTGAGATGGTCTTCGCCCTCAAAGGCGTGAAAATCGAAGCTGTATCCGGGCCGGCCCTTGATTTTTTTGATTTGCGAAGCCAGCTCCCGAGGATTGTCCACCATGCGCCACTCGCGGATCATCTTCTTCATCTGGGCGCGGGTTGTGCCCGGCAGAAGCTCGGTCACCTCCTGCTCGTCGCCGCCGACCATGATCAGGACCCGTGGCGCCGCCTCCCCCGCCTTGATCTTACGCGCATAGGCTGGCGCGTCCTTGAACGTCGAGCGGTCATTCCAGAAGAGCGACGGGCTGGAGGCGACGAAATTTCGGAATGATTCCGGGTGGTTGAGCAGCACGCCGACCGTGAACAGCCCCCCCAGCGAGTGGCCGTACAAGGTCTGGTCGTCCGCGTTCACCGGATAGGCGCCGGCGATCGCTGGGCGCAGTTCCTCGGTCAGGAAGCGATAAAAGTCCTCCGACCCGCCATAGTCCTCGAGCTTGGGCGCCGGCCGGCCGGGGTTTTGCTTGATGGCGGAAAGCGGCGTTGGCGGCGTGAGGTCGCGATTTCGCAGCCGGATAAGCTCCATGAAATCGTCGGTGGCGTAGCCAATGCCGACCGCGATGGCGGCCCTGCCGCTGAGCGCGAAGGTCGCGGCCATGGTCGCCGCGACCGGGAAACTCATATTCGCGTCAGTCAGCACCACGACCGGATAGCCGGACGGCGGCGGCGGAAGAGGGGGCTTGAACACGAAGATCCGATAGGTGCGGCCGGTGATCTTCGACGGCATGTCGAACTGGCTCGACCCGTACACCAGCGTTGGGCTCTGAACCGGCAGCGACGGCGGGTTGTGGTCGGTCATAGGGACTCCGGAGTTGACAAGGTCAACCATGTAGTGAGAGGGTTGACCTTGTCAACCTCGTGGCGCGCAAAATTCTTATGGCCGAAACTCGACGGGACAGCCTGATCTCCGCCGCCGCGGAGTTGCTCGATCGCGGCGGCCCGGTGGCGGTGACGCTACGCGGCGTCGGGCGCGCGGCGGGTGTCTCGCATAACGCCCCCTACAAGCACTTCGCGGACAAGGACGATCTGCTTGCCGCCGTCGCCGCCCGAGAGCTGCGGCGTCAGTCCTCTCTTCGTGCGCCTTCCGCGGACGACGCGCCGCCAACGCCGCAGACGCTGATGGTCGACTATGTTCGATGGGCTCGGCGATACCCGGAACGATTCAAGCTGACTTTCGGGCGTTGGACTCGGGACAATCCTGAGCTTGGCGAGGCCGCGGCGGGGGCGCGGGCGGTCCTGATCGAGGCGATCGCCAGAGCACAGACCGTCGGCGATCTGCCCGCCGGTGACCCGGAACGCGTCGCGGTGCTGGTGCTGGCCTTGGCGCATGGCGCCGCTGACCTCGCGCTCGCCAGCCATCGTTCCGACAGCGCCATGAGTCGCCGCGATCCAGAAAGCCTCGTCGCTGACCTGTTTCGCCATCTAAAGCCTCGCGTCGGCGCCATCCGTTGGGCGCGGCCGAGCGTCGGCTAGGGCGCGTGCAAATTTTTCTGGAGGATTTGCCAATTCCGCGCGTCCTTCTCAAAAGCCCGGCCACCTATGATAGGTTGGCGTGCGCCGACGGAGTGGAAACACGCGATGAGCGTAGGTGCGGCGCCGCGGAAGGAGAGCGACCTGCTCGCGCGGTTCGACGCGCGTTTCCGCCGCCCGCTGATGAGCTTCTTCTTGCGCCGAGTGGGAAACCGGGCGGAGGCGGAGGATCTGACCCAGGATGTTTTCATCCGTCTGGCCGGGGTGACGCAGCGCGAACAGGTGGACGACCCGGACGCCCTGGTGTTCAAGATCGCCGCCAACATGATGCGTGATCGCGGCCGGCGTGGCGCGACCCGTGCGGTCGCTCAACTGGCGGAGGTGGACGATCATCTGATCAGCACCTTGACGCGCGAGTTTTTGGAGGATCGCACGCCCGAGCGCGTCCTACTCGCTCGACTGGAGATTGTTGAAGTTTTGAAAGCCCTGGACGAGCTCGGAGAGCGCACCAAGGATATCTATGTGCTGTTTCGCCTTGAGGCGATGAAGCAGCGCGAGATCGCCGCTCTGTACGGACTGACCGTCAAGTCGGTGGAGAAACATGTGATGCGGGCGACCCTGCATCTGGCTCTGCGTTTTGGGGGCCGAGAAGCATGACCAGGGTCCGGCGCATGGATGAGGCGGCGGTGCGCCGGTTGGCGCAAGCCAGCGCTTGGCGCGTGCGCCTGAGCGAAGAGGACGGCGAAAGCTCCGCCGCGTTCGAAACCTGGCTGGCCGCCGAGCCCGCGAATGCGCTCGCGTGGGCGCAGGTCCAGGGGCCCTGGACCGCCATCGGCCAGGCGGCGACCTCGCCCGAGGTGATGGCCGCGCGGCGCGACGCCCTGCACCGGGCGCGGCGAAGCAGCCGGCGCCGGTGGGCCGGCCCGCGCGTCTTTGGGCGCGTATTCGCCGGCGCGGCGGTCACGGCGGCGTGCGCCGCGGCCGCCGTCGCATTCTTTTGGACCTACCCTCCAAGCCAAGACTATCGGACCGACCTTGGAGAGCGGCGTGTGGTGACGCTCAGCGATGGTTCGCGCGTTTCGCTGGATTCCGGCAGCGAGGTGAAGATCCGCTACACCCGCGACGCACGCCGGCTGGTGTTGCTGGCCGGCCAAGCGCGGTTTGACGTCGCCCACAATGTGCGACGGCCGTTTTCCGTCCGCGCTCGCGGTGAGACCGTGGTCGCCACGGGCACCGCCTTCAACATCGACCTGACGGGCCCCAAGGTGCTGGTCACCCTTATCCAGGGCCGGGTGACCGTGTTGAATGACCGTCAACCCCAACCTCTGCTCGCCATCACCCGCGCTCGCACGCCTGCGGCCCCTCTGATTGTGCTGGTCGCCGGCCAGCAGCTGGTCGCCGCTCCGGGCGTTCCGCCCCGCGTGGAGGTCGCCAGCCTGGATCGCATCGACGCCTGGGAAAGCGGCCAGCTGGTATTCGATGACGAGACTTTAGCCTCGGTCGCGGAAAGGATCAGCCGGTACACCTCTCATCCGATCACCGTCGGTCCCGACGCGGCCGGCTTGCGGATGAGCGGCGTCTTCAACGCCGGAGACGCGGCGACCTTCGTCGACACGGTGACCCACTACCTGCCGGTCGAAGCCGAGGCGGCGCCCGACGGCTCGATCTCTTTGCGTCACAAGGGCTGAGCGCGGCGCGCAAGGCATCTTGGAGGATTTGTGACGGCGATGCGTCTTCCTCTCCCGAACCGGCCCTCGGGGGGCGGGGCCTCACAAAGAGGCTAGGGGGCTCGAAAATGAACAATTCCAGGTCACGGCGCAGGCTGCTGAACACGTCCGCGCTCGTCGCCGTGGCGATATCGCTGGCTGCCGCCGGCGCGGCGGCGGCGCAGGATCGGACCTATCATATTCCCTCGGAGTCACTGTCGAAAGCCTTGCGGGACTATGGCCGGGCCTCTGGCCGGCAGGTGATTTTCACCGAGGATCTCGTGCGTGGCCGTACGGCGCCGGTGCTGGAGGGGTCCTATTCGCCGGACGCGGCTCTGGCCCGGTTGCTGGAGGGGTCGGGGCTGGGGTCGCAGTTGAGCCCGTCCGGCGCGGTGATGATCATGAGTTCGCCCGGCGCTCAAAAGGAGGGGGCGAAGGCCGCGGCGGCCACGCAGATCGGCGAGGTGGTGGTCACCGCGCAGAAGCGGGTGGAGCGCATTCTGGACGTGCCGGTGCCGGTTACGGCGATAAGCGCCAAAGCGCTTATCGACAGCAATCAGGTGCGTCTTCAGGACTATTACGCCAGCGTGCCGGGCCTCAACGTGGCGCCGACCAGCCTGCAATCCCAGCAGCACATAGACATCCGCGGCGTCACCTCGGGTGGGGGAAACCCGACCGTCGGCATCATGATCGACGACATCCCCTACGGGTCCACCACCGGTATTGGCGGCGGCGAGGTGCCGCCTGATCTCGATCCCAATGACCTGGAGCGGATCGAAGTCCTGCGGGGACCGCAGGGTACGCTCTATGGCGCCGCCAGTATTGGCGGGCTGATCAAATTCGTCACCATCGATCCCTCGACAGAGGCTTTCAGCGGCGCCGTGCAGGCCGGCGCCAGCGGCGTCAATCACGGAGCAGAGGGGGGATACAGCCTGCGCGGCTCCGTAAACATTCCGCTCACCGACAACTTGGCGGTCCGCGCCAGCGGCTTCGCTCGGCAGGATCCGGGCTGGATCAGCAACCCCGTGACGGGCGCGGACGGGGTCAATGAGGAGCATGACAGCGGCGGTCGGCTGGCCGCGTTATGGCGACCGTCGGACACCATTTCGCTCAAACTCAGCGCCCTGTACCAGGATGTAAACGGAAATGGGGTCAGCAGCGTCGACCTGCTCCCAACGTTACATGGTCTGGAGCAGAATTATATCCCAGGAACGGGCGCGTACCATAGAACAATACAAGACTATTCCGCAATTTGGACGGTGAAGCTGGGGACCGCGGAGCTGACGTCTTTAACCGGGTACGGGGCCAAGGCGTTTCATGACGCCGAAGATATTACTTACCTATTCGGCCCCTATACCATGTTTGAGTTTGGCGTGCCGGGAACGCCGTATGTAAACGACAACCAAACCGACAAATTCTCCCAGGAAGTCAGACTCGCCGTTCCTATCGGCAAGAAACTCGACCTGCTGGTAGGGGGGTTCTACACCCAGGAAAATACTCATTTCGAGGTGAGCATCCTGGCGTCCAATCCGGTCACGGGGCAGCAAGTCGCCACGTGGAGCAATACGTTCTTCCCGTCCACTTACGAAGAATACGCGGCGTTCGCCGACCTGACCTACCATTTCACGGATTGGTTCGACATTCAGGTTGGAGGGCGCGAGAGCCACATTGACCAATCCGCCTCGGAAGTCAGCGACGGGATCGCCTATAACACGCTGTTCTTGAGAGAACCGGTCGCCTCGTACGTCATTCCATCGGCCACGCTGAACGCCAGCCCGTTTACGTATCTGGTGACGCCCGAGATCCACCTGTCACCTGATCTGATGGTCTATGCAAGATTGGCGTCCGGTTACCGCGCTGGCGGGATCAACGTGACCCTGGGCGTGCCGCGCACCTACAATCCGGACATGACTCAGAACTATGAGTTGGGCGTAAAGGGCGAGTTCCTTGATCGAAAGCTCTCTATCGATGCTTCCCTATATTACATCGACTGGAAGGACATTCAGCTCGGGCTGCAT
>Ga0302314_10013056_pt1 | contig 14304 bp, 15 predicted proteins | sample III_Palsa_N2_3_FD_200533 | JGI IMG/M metagenome (GOLD analysis project Ga0302314, IMG submission 200533) | Peat permafrost microbial communities from Stordalen Mire near Abisko, Sweden - III_Palsa_N2_3 | ecosystem: Environmental > Terrestrial > Soil > Palsa > Peat permafrost | place: Sweden... | reverse complement strand
CCCGACCTCGATGTATCTGCGCAATCTGATGGCGATGGATACGGAGGAGATGCTGCGCGCCCAGCCGATGGACGCGATCGTCGTCATCGGCGGCTGCGACAAGACGCTGCCGGCCCAGATCATGGGTGCCATCAGCGTCGATCTGCCGACGATCGTGGTGCCGGTCGGCCCGATGGTGGTCGGCCATCACAAGGGCGAGGTCCTGGGCGCCTGCACCGACTGCCGCCGCCTCTGGAGCGCGCACCGTGCCGGCGAGATCGATGCGGCCGAGATCGAGGTGGTGAACGAGCGGCTCGCCCCCTCGGTCGGCACCTGCATGGTCATGGGCACGGCCAGCACCATGGCCTGCGTGTCGGAGGCGCTGGGCCTGTCGCTGCCGATGAGCGCCACCATACCGGCGCCCCATGCCGAACGCGTGCGCCTGGCGGAAGCCAGCGGCAAGCGTGCGGCCGAGATGGCCATATCCGGCAGCCCACGGCCGAGCGAGATCGTGACGCCGGCCGCCTTGCGCAATGCCGCGATCGTCATGCAGGCGATCGGCGGCTCGACCAACGGCCTGATCCATCTGACCGCGATCGCCAACCGCACCGAACATGGGCTCGACCTGGCCGCGTTCGACCAGATCGGCCGCGACGTGCCGGTGCTGGTCGACCTGAAGCCGTCGGGCGAGCATTACATGGAGCATTTCCATCATGCCGGCGGCTTGCCGCGCCTGCTGATGCAGCTGGGCGACCTGCTGGACCTCGACGCCATGACCGTGGGCGGTACGACCTTGCGCGAGATCGCGGCCAAGGCCGAGATCGTGCCGGGCCAGGACGTGATCCGCTCGACCGAGAACCCGATCAAGCCCGAGGGCTCGATGGCCGTGCTCTACGGCAACCTCGCCCCGCGCGGTGCCCTCATCAAGCACGCGGCTGCCTCGCCGCGGCTGCTGCAGCATACCGGCCGCGCCGTGGTGTTCGAATCGGTCGAGGACATGGCGGCGCGCATCGATGCGCCAGATCTGGATGTCGGTCCCGACGACGTGCTGGTGCTGCGCAACACCGGCCCGCGCGGCGCACCCGGCATGCCGGAAGCGGGCTATCTGCCGATCCCGAAGAAGCTCGGCCGCCAGGGGGTGAAGGACATGGTGCGCATTTCCGACGCGCGCATGAGCGGCACGGCGTTCGGCACCATCGTGCTGCATATCACGCCGGAATCCGCCGTCGGCGGCCCGCTGGCGCTCATTCAAAACGGTGACATGATCCGTTTGGACACAGCCGGTCGACGCATCGATCTGCTCATCGACGACGCCGAAATGAAGCGTCGCCACGCTGCCCTGCCGACGCCGGTGCCGCCGGAATGGACCCGGCGCGGCTATGCCCGGCTGTTCTACAAGAGCATCCTGCAGGCGGACGAGGGCTGCGACTTCGACTTCATGGTGGGCTCGGACACGCTTTAGCTTGATTTCGTTCTCGTTGCTACATATGTTGTAACAATGATAAAGACGACCACCAAACTCGCCCCGCGCGGTAACTCTCTCGCGGTTACGATCCCCAGGGATGTGCTCGACGCAACGGGGCTGAAGCAGGGCGACGACCTGTCGCTCGTGGCGCGGGATGATGGCGTCATCGAGATCCGCCACGCGGCCCCGGCCGAGGCGGCGCTCGAAGAGGCGTTCGAATGGAGCCTCGGCCGCTATCCACAGACTTACGCCGATCTGGCGAAGTGACCTGGGCGTGGGTGCCGCCGCACCTTGCGATTGCATGGCACGCGCGGTTGGTCGAGCGGTTTGGCGGGGCTCCGGGCGTTAGAGACGTAGCGCTGCTGGAAGGGGCGTTGGGACGCCCACGCAACCATGCTGTCTACGCGCCGGATGTGACGCTGGAGCATCTGGCCGCGCTCTATGGTGTCGGGATTGCGAAGGCCCACGCCTTCGTCGATGGGAACAAGCGCATCGCCTTTGCGGTGATGGTCGCGTTTCTGAAGGCGCACGGTCGGAGCCTCGATACATCGGAATCCGAGGCGACGGCGGTCATGCTCGATGTGGCTATCGGCACGGTCGACGAGCCGGTGCTGGAGCAATGGCTTCGCGCGCATTGTCGGCAGGATTGAGGCCCCGGCGCTCGATGACAGAAGCGGCGAGATGCTAACAATCCGTCCGGCCGTCCGGGACGATGCAAGGTCGATCATGCTTGTGCGCCGTGAGGCAATTCTCTCGAAGGCCGTAACCCACCACGATCAAGCCGCCTTGGAGGCATGGGTCGGCTCCGGCACAGCGGATCGTCTCGCCCGGATCGAGCGGGCAAGTTCGGAGCCGGGCATGATCTTTCTCGTTGCCGAAGCGGCACACAAGATCATCGGGTTCACGATGGTAGTTCCGGCGCACCATGAATTGCAGGCGCTTTATGTCAGACCCAATCTGATCGGGAGTGTCGGACGAACCCTTCTCGCCGCCGTGGAGACTCTTGCCTTCGAAGCCACAGAATTTCTAATCTGCGACGCGTCGTTGAACGCGGCCGGCTTTTACGCCGCCAACGGCTATGTGGAAGAATGCCGCAAGGATCATGTCTCGATCCCCGGCGGTATCGTGTCCGGCGTGGTCCAGATGAGGAAGCATCGTCCGGCGTGTTTCCACCCTCGCTAACCCTGCGCCCCATCGATCGTCAGGATGGTGCCCGTGGTATAGCCCGACCGGCTCGACGCCAGGAAGGCCACCGCGTTGGCGATTTCCTCCGGATGGGCCGGACGGCCGAAGGCCATGGGTTGGTAGAATTCCTGCCAGCGCGTCTCGTCGCCGAACTCGCGGGTGGCGCGGGCGCGCAGCAGCATCTCGATGCGGCCGGTCGCGACGGGACCCGGGCTGATGCCGACGACGCGCATGCGGTCCGCCTTGGCCGAACGGGCCAGCGATTTGGTGAAGGCGACCAGGCCCGCATTGCCGGTAACGCCCGCAATATAGTTCGGGTCGAGCGTTTCGGCGGCGGCGCCGATGATATTGATGATGACGCCCTCGCGTTCCTTCAGGTTCTGATAGAGCGCGCGGGTCAGGCTGATGAAGCCGAAGATCTTCAGATCCCAGGCCGCGCGCCATTTGTCGTTGTCGACGGCCAGCAGATTGCCGGGCGGAATGGCGCCGGCATTGTTGACCAGGATATCGAGCGCGCCGGCCTCGGCCGCGACCCGCTCGACCTCGGCCTGGCTCGAGAGATCGGCCGGGATGGTCTGGACCGAGACCTGGCGGCGCGCACGCACCGCGTCGGCGGCCTCGGCGAGGTTGGCCGGGTCGCGCGCGACCAGCACAAGATCGCAGCCTTCTTCGGCGAGCAGCAGGGCAGTGGCCTTGCCGATGCCCTTGGAGGCGCCGGTGATCAATACGCGTTTGCCGGATAGATTCAGGTCCATGGTTTCTCGCCCTATTGTGCCCGCTGCTGCTGCCAGCGCAGCAGATAGATCTGCAGCCGCCAGATCAGCGCCGACAGGATAACGCCGACGATCATCAGAATGATGACGGCGACCATCATGCCCGACGCCTCGCCGCGCGCCTCGGATTCGATGATCAGCCGGCCGATGCCGTGCTCGGCGCCGATGAACTCGCCAACGATGACGCCGATCAGCGCGAACGAGATCGCCGGGGTCAGCGAGGCGAACACCCAGGCCATGGTCGACGGGATCACCACGCTGCGCGTGATCTGCCATTCGCTGGCGCCCAGCAGGCGGGCGGCGTTGATGTAGCCTTCGTCGACCGAGCGGGCGCCGGCGAAGGTGTTGTAGAACACCAGGAACACGACCACGATCCACGAGGTCACGATCTTGGAACTGTCGCCGATGCCGAAGGCCAGCACGATGATCGGGGCCAATGCGATGCGCGGGATCGAATTCACCGCGGTGATGAAGGGCTGAAAGATCGCACTCAGCCGGTCCGACCGGCCCAGGACCAGGCCCAGCACGAAGCCGCTCGACACGCCGGTCAGGAAGCCGAAGAAGGTGTTCTTGAGCGTGACCCAGGTCGCAAACCACAGGTTATTGTCGAACTTGACCATGCAGCGGCCGAAATCGCCGTTGTCCCAGCCGTTCCAATGGCCGAGGCCGGTCTTGAAGCAGCCGAGCACCAGGAACTGGTCGACGATCTCCGACGGCTTGGAGACGAAATAGGGGTCGAGCAGATCGGGCACGACCGACGGGAACTTGCCGTGCAGGTCGAAACCCCATTGCCACAGCGCCAGCACGGCGACGCAGATCAGCACCTGCCAGAAGATCGTGGTCGGCGCCCGGCCCATCATGGCGCGCGGTCCTTGATGAATTCCTCGCCCAACGAGTGCCAGATATGGGTGAACAGTTCGGCATAGCGCGGTGTCTCGCGTAGCGTCACCGCATCGCGCGGGCGCGGCAGGTCGACCTGGAACATTTCCTTGATGCGGCCGGGGCGGGCGGAAAACATGATGATCCGGTCCGCGAGCGTCAGGGCCTCGCTCAGATCATGGGTCACAAACAACACCGTCTGCTTCTCCCGCTCCCAGATCTTCAACAGCACTTCGTGCATGTCGATCTTGGTGTGGGTGTCGAGCGCGCCGAACGGCTCGTCCATCAGCAGGATCTGCGGTTCCATGATCAGCGTGCGCATGAGGGCGGCCCGCTGGCGCATGCCGCCCGACAGCGACGAGGGATAGACGTCGGCGAACCCCTGCAAGCCCGCCTGCTCGATGCAGGCCTGGACCCGCCCGGCCCGATCGGCCTTGCCGACGCCCGCCAGTTCCAGGCCATAGCCGATATTGTCGGCGATGGTGCGCCAGGGAAACAGCGTGTCCTTCTGAAAGACGTAGCCGACCTGGCGGCTGGCCTTGTTCGGCACGGTCGGCACGCCGTCGATCCGGATGGTGCCCGCCGTCGGCTTCAGCAGGGTGGCGATCATGTTGAGCACTGTGCTCTTGCCCGACCCGGAAGGGCCGAGCAGCGCCACGAACTCGCCCTTGGCAATGTCGAAGGATACGCCCTTCACCGCCTCCAGGATGGCACCGTTCAGCCGGAACGATTTGCCCAACTCACGAACTTCGACCCGCGTCGCTGCCGCCACGCTCACCTCGTGCTCAGCCGGCCGGATAGGCTTGCTTCGCCGCCAGGACGAAGCTCGCGTCGATGATGTCGGCCATGGCGATCGGCTTGATCCCGGTGATCTCGCGGAACCAGACCTTCGAACCGCGCTCGTAGGCGGCCTGATCGATCTCGCCGGTATAGTCGAACAGATCCTTCATCGACTTGATGTCGGCGGACGTGCCGGTGCGCGACGTGCTGCCGAGGAACGGCTCGGCCGTGTCATAGAGCTCTTCGACCGAATGGGACTTCACCCATTGCGTGGCGCGCCAGAGCGCGGTCACGAACGCCTGCATCCGGGGCTTGTCCTGGTCGATCGTCGACGCCAGGCTGAAGTGCCCGGTCGCCGGCACCTTGCCGCCGATATACTGGTTCCAGTTCGCCTCGCCCGAGCCGTCGAACAGCAGGCCGCCCCAGCCGTTTTCCTCGGCCGTGTGCAGCAGGGCGTAGGAATTGACCAGCACGTCGATCTGCCGGGTCTTCAAGGAGCCCAGCATGCTCTCGACATCGCCGACCCCGACCCAGGTGACCTGATCGGCGAGATTCATCACCTCCATGTAGTAGGAGGCCCAGACATGGTTGGTACCGCCCAGCGACGAGACGCCGATGATCGGCTTGTGGCCGTCCGGCCGCTTCGAGGCGGCGAACTGCTGCAGGTTGGTGATGCCGCTGTCGGCCAGCTGCTTGTTGATCATGAACACGACGCTGGCGTTGCGGATATCGACCGGCATCAGGATCTTGGCGGTGCGGCCGTGGTTGGTGAGCTGCATCGGGTGCGACATGTCGCCGATGCCGATGTCGCCCTGGCCGGACGCGACGATCTCGCGCATCTTCACGCCGCTGCCGCCCTGGATCAGCTTGCAGTCGAGCCCGGCTTCCTTGAAGAAGCCTTTCCGGTCGGCGACATACTGGGCCATGTAGGCGACTTCGGCGGTCGGATAGATCACCCGCCCGGGTTTGAGATCGGCCGCGCGGGCGGGACGGAAAGCGAGCGAGAGCCCGCCGGCGCCGGCAACGCAAATCATCGCGCGTCTGGTCAAGATCATCGCCATCATGTTCCTCCCGGTTCGTCGGACGTTGCTGCGCGGGCCTGAAGCCCCCGAGCCGCCGATCTTTCGCCGAACGTCTTTTAACGAGCTGGACTATAACGCCAAAGCCGGGCCGGGATCACAGTCGCGGTTCGGCAAAGAGCCATCGCGGCTGACGATGGCCCGGTCAAATTTTCGCGATGGCAGGGCCCAGCAGATGCTCGACCAGCAGCCGCGTCGCGGGCGGCAGCGAGGCACGGTCGCGCACGGCCAGCATCAGCGAACGGTGTGCCCAGGGATCGTCCAACGGGACTGCGACCAAGTCACCCAGGCTCAAGCGCCCGCTGGTGATCTCCAGCGGCACGACGCCGACGCCCATGCGCGCCTGCACCAGATGGAACAGAGCGTCGAAGCCGCTGACCCGGATGCGCAGCTTCAGCTGCCGGCCCAGTTCGGCGGCGGCCTTGACGCAGAGCGTGTCGATCGAGCTGCCCTTTTCCAGGCTGATGAATTCCTGATCGACCAGATCGCTGAAGCGCACGGTCGGATATTTGGCGAGCGCATGGTCGGCCGGCACGATCGCCACCAGCCGGTCCTGCCGATAGAGGAAGGTTTGCAGATCGGGCGCCAGGATGTTGCCGCCGAAGATGCCGAGATCGGCCCGGTTCTCCAGCACGGCCTGGACGATCAGCGGGCTGATGTTCTCTTCCAGATCGACCCGGATCATCGGATGCAGCACCAGAAACTGCCCCAGCTCCTGGGCCAGCGACTCCAGGATCGCGGACTTGTTGACGAACAGCCTGATATGGCCGCGCGTGCCCTGGCGGTAACCCACCAGCTCGGTTTCCAGGTGGCTGAGATTGCCCAGCACGATGCGGGCATGTTCCAGCAGCGCGTAGCCGGCCGAGGTCGGCTCGATGCCCTTGGAATGGCGATACAGCAGCTCGACCTGCAGCATCTCCTCCATGTCGGAGATGCGCCGGCTGACCGCCGACACGGCGATATGTTTCTTCTCGGCGGCCTTGGCGATGCTCTGTTCTTCGACGATGGCGACGAACAGTTGCAGCGTCAGGATATCGATGCGGAGATTCATCAGCGGGATGGCCTGGACGGCAGCGCGGAATGGCACTGCCGTCCAGGCTAACCGCAAGCGTCCCTAGATCGGAAGCTTCTTCATGGCCGACACGGCCGTCATGACGCCGCGGATCTCGGCGAGGCCGCGCAGGCGTCCGACCAGCGGATAGCCCGGGTGGGTCTTGCGGCCGATATCGTCCAGCAGCTCATGGCCATGGTCGGGGCGGAACGGGATGCGCCAATCGGCGCCGTTGGCGTCCAGGCGGCGCTTTTGTTCCTCCAACAGCTCGGTCACGACCGCGACCATATCGACGTCGCCGCCCAGGTGATCGGCTTCCATGAACGAACCGTCCGGCTCCTTCGCCACATTCCTGAGATGGGCGAAATGGATGCGGCCGGCGAAGCGCTTGGCGATACGCGGCAGGTCGTTGGAGGGGCCCGCGCCCAGCGAACCGGTGCAGAGCGTCAGGCCGTTGCTGAAGCTGTCGACCGCTCCCAGGATGAAGCCGATGTCGTCCTCGGTCGACACGATGCGCGGCAGGCCGAAGATCGGGCGCGGCGGATCGTCCGGATGCACGCACATGCGCACGCCGACCTCTTCCGCGGTCGGGATCACTTCCTTCAGGAAGCGCGCGAAGTTCGCGCGCAGGTCGGCGACGGTGACGTCGCCATAGGTCTCCAGCACGCGCTTCAGGCCGGGCACGTCATAGCGATCATAGGCACCGGGCAGGCCGGACATGATGCAGGCGAGCAGCTTGTCCTTGTCGGCTTCCGACGCCGCATCGAACCAGGCGCGCGCCTGGGCCAGCACGTCGGGCGCATGCTCGGCCTCGGCACCCGGGCGCTCCAGCATATAGCAGTCGAACGCGGCATATTCGAACGCGTTGAAGCGCAGCGCCGTGCCGCCGCTGGCCAGCGGATAGCTCAGCTGGGTGCGGGTCCAGTCCAGGATCGGCATGAAATTATAGCAGACCGTGCGGACGTCGCAGGCGGCGAGGTTGCGCAGCGTCTGCCGGTAATTCTCATAGAGCGGCGTGAGGTCGCCGGCGCCGAGCTTGATCGGTTCCGCCACCGGCACGCTTTCGACCACGCTCCAGCGCAGGCCCGCGGCTTCGATCATGTCCTTGCGCTTCTGGATCTCGTCCAGGCTCCAGACCACGCCATAGGGGATGTGGTGCAGCGCCGTCACGATGCCGGTGGCGCCGGTCTGGCGGATCTGGGGGAGAGTGATCGCGTCCTCGGGACCGAACCACCGCCATGTCTGTTCCAAGCCTATAACTCCTTCGAAAGATCGGGCGCCGTTGCTCGGATCATCGGCGCCTCGGGAAGACTGTCCAGCCGCAACAGGCTGATCGTCGAAAATACTTCGCGCAGATGGCCGCGCATCGCGGCCTCGGCGCCGTCCGCGTCCTGGCGGATCACGGCATCGACGATGGTGCGATGCTGTTCGACCAGCAAGGGCATATGGCCGTCGAGCGGCAGGCTCAACCGGCGGACCCGGTCCATATGGACCTTGCTGCGGTGGATCAGCCGCCAGACGTCGGGCCAGCCGGCGATGGTGCAGAAACTCTCGTGCAGCGCCTCGTCCAATTCGTGGAACTGCTCGGCATCATCCTCGCCGGCCGCCTGTTCCTGACGCTGCAGCAACTGGCGCAGGCTGGACAGGGCGCGCTTGTCGGCGCGCTCCGCCACCCGGTGGATAATGCCGCATTCCAGCCGCTCGCGCACGAACTGCGCTTCTTCCAGCTGGGTCAGGCTGATCTGGGTGACGAAGCTGCCGGACTGGGGGTAGATCGCGACGAGCCCATCCTGGGCCAGGCGCAGCAGCGCCTCGCGCAACGGCGTGCGCCCGACGACCAAACGCATCGTCAACTCCGGCTCCGACAGGCGCGTGCCGGGCGGCATCTCGCCGCGCACGATCATCGCGCGCAGCGTGTCGTACGCTTGCTCGGACAGGGTCGTGCGGGATCGAGGCAGGGCAATCATGGCGACCGACATATTAATATATCAGTCGCGGGCGAGGGAAGGGCCTAGTTCTCCCTCTCCGCCCTTTAGGGGGGGAGAGGGTCGGGGTGAGGTGGGCTTCTCCAGCGATCGCTGCTTGGAACAACGTGCCGGCGGTACCACCCGCCTCATCCTAAATCCTTCTCCCCCTGAAGGGCGGAGAAGGACTTTTCAATGTTCCAGCGCCGCCACCACGGCTTCGCCCATTTCGATCGTGCCGACCTTGCGGGTGCCTTCCTGGTAGATGTCGGCGGTGCGATAGCCCGCCGCCAGCACCGAGCGGACGGCCTTTTCGATGCGGTCGGCCTCTTCGGGCCGGTTCAGCGAATAGCGCAGCAGCATGGCCGACGACAGGATGGATGCCAGCGGGTTGGCGATGTCCTGGCCGGCGATATCGGGGGCCGAGCCATGGACCGGCTCGAACAGTCCCAGCGTGCCCTCGCCCATCGAGGCCGACGGCAGCATGCCGATCGATCCGGTCAGCATGGCGGCGGCGTCGCTGAGGATGTCGCCGAACACGTTGCCGGTGACGATCACGTCGAACATCCGCGGGTTCCGGATCAGCATCATTGAGGCGGCATCGATGTAGAGATGGCTCAATTCGACGTCGGGATATTGCTTGCCGACCTCGATCACGACCTCGCGCCACAGCTGCATCGTCTCTAGCACGTTGGACTTGTCGACCGAGCACAGCTTGTGGCGCCGCTTCTGCGCGGTCTTGAATCCCACATGGGCGATGCGCGCGATCTCGTCCTCGGTATAGCGCATGGTGTTGATGCCGACGCGCTTGCCGTTCTCGATATGCACGCCGCGCGGCTCGCCGAAATAGAGATCGCCGTTGAGTTCGCGCAGGATCATCATGTCGACACCCTCGACGATCTCCGGCCGCAGCGTCGACGCGCCGATCAGCTCCGGAAACAGCACGGCGGGGCGGAAATTGGCATAGAGCGACAGGGACTTGCGCAGCTTCAACAGACCCGCGCCCGGCCGCTTCTTGCGGTCGGGGATCTCGTCGGTCGGGCCGCCGACCGAACCGAACAGGATCGCGTCGGACTTGGCCGCCAGCGCCAGCGTCTCGTCCGGCAGCGGCACGCCGGCGGCATCGACGCCGGCCTGGCCGATCGGCGCGTCCTCCATCTCCAGCTCGAACCGGTTGCTGGCGATGGCACGCAGCACTTTCACCGATTGCGCCGTTACCTCGGGGCCGATGCCGTCGCCGGCCAGCACTGCGATCTTCATTGAGAGGTCTCCAAAACTAGCTGTTTTCGCGGCCGTAGCGGTTCTCGAAGGCGACGATCTCGTCGACCTGCGAGAGGGTGAAGGCCATTTCATCCACACCGTTCAGCAGGCAATGCTTGACGAACGGGTCGATCTCGAAGCCGTGGGTCGACCCGTCGGGCAGGGTCACGGTCTGGCCGGGCAGATCGATCTGGACGCGGGCACCCGGGTCGGCCTGCAGCAGTTCGATCAAGCCGGCGACGATCTCGGCCGGCAGCACGACCGGCAGCATGCCGTTCTTGATGCTGTTGTTCCGGAAGATGTCGCCGAAGCTGGGCGCGATCGCGGCGCGGAAGCCATAGTCGTAGAGCGCCCAGACCGCGTTCTCACGCGACGAGCCGCAACCGAAATTCTTCTCGCCGACCACGATCTCGGCCGCGCGGAACGGGTCATGGTTCAGCGGGAATTCCGGCTTCTCCGAACCGTCAGTCGCGAAGCGCACGTCACGGAACAGGCATTCGGCCAGGCCCAGCGCGCGGTCGCGACTCAAGAAGCGCGCCGGGATGATCTGGTCGGTGTCGAAATTCGGCCGGTCGATCGGCAGAGCCACGGCATCGAGTGCCACGAACGGGGTCATGGCTGGCCCTCCAGCTGGCGCACGTCGGTGAGATGGCCGGTCACCGCCGCCGCCGCCGCCATGGCCGGGCTCATCAGATGGGTGCGCGCACCCGGTCCCTGGCGCCCGACGAAATTGCGGTTCGAGGTCGACGCACAGCGCTGGCCCGAGGCCACGGTCTCGCCATTGGTGCCGAGGCACATGGAGCAGCCGGCCTCGCGCCAGTCGAACCCGGCCGCGATGAAGATCCGGTCGAGCCCCTCGGCCTCGGCTTGGCGCTTGATCAACCCGCTGCCGGGTACCACCCAGGCCAGCACATTGTCCGCGACCTTGCGGCCCTCCGCGACCTTAGCGGCGGCGCGCAGATCCTCGATCCGGCTGTTGGTGCAGGAGCCGATGAACACGCGATCGACCGGCACTTCGGCGAGCTTCATGCCCGGCGTCAGGCCCATGTAATCGAGCGCCCGGCGCATGCCGTCGCGCCGCTCGATATCCGGTTCGGCCGAGGGGTCGGGCACGGTGCCGGAGATCGGCAACGCGTTCTCCGGGCTGGTGCCCCAGGTCACCATCGGTTCGAAGCTGGAGCCGTCGAGCCAAATCTCGCGATCGAACGTTGCACCCGGATCGGTCGGCAGCTGCCGCCAGCGTTCGAGCGCCTTATCCCATTCGGCGCCCTTGGGCGCGTAAGTCCGGCCGTGCAGATACTCGAAGGTCTTGTCGTCTGGCGCCACCATGCCGGCGCGGCCGCCGGCCTCGATCGACATGTTGCAGAGCGTCAGGCGACCCTCCATCGACAGGCCGCGAATGGCGCTGCCGGCATATTCGATGACGTGCTCCGTGGCGCCGGCGGCGCCGATGCGGGCAATGATGGTCAGGATCACGTCCTTGGCCGTGACGCTGGCCGGCAGGGTGCCGTCGATCTCGATGCGCAAGGTCTTGGGCTTACGCTGCCACAGGGTCTGGGTCGCCAGCACATGGGCGACCTCGCTCGACCCGATGCCGAAGGCGAGCGCGCCTAGCGCGCCATGGGTCGAGGTATGGCTGTCGCCGCACACCAGGAGCTGCCCGGGCTGGCTCAGGCCGGCCTCGGGGCCGACGACATGGACGATGCCCTGCTGCGGATCGTCGAGCCCGAACATCTTGATGCCGGCTGCCGCCGTGTTGGCGGCCAGCTGCTCGACCATGCCGCGCCGTTCGGGATCGGGGATTTCGTCGATCCGCCTCGTGTCGGTCAGCACATAATGGTCTGGAGTGGCGAAGGTGCGGCCGGGCACGCGCACCTTGACGCCACGGGCGGCCAGATTCTGGAACGCCGGCGCCGAGCCGTCATGGATCAGATGGCAATCGACATAGAGCAGGGTCTGGCCGTCGGGCCGTTCCAGCACGCGATGGCGCGACCAGACCTTCTCGAACAGCGTGCGCGGTGACGGATCGACCGGCATCCGGATTCCTCCTCCTGTCGGCGCTTGGGTGGCCGTTCATGGGGAGACTAGCCGCTGGTCGCCGGGCCGGGGCATCGTATTTCGGCACCGGGCCGTCGCGAGCGGCGAGGCCGGCCGGTCTACTTCCCCATCTCGTCCTGCTGATAGATCCGGATGATCTCCTCGAAATTCGCATCCGGTTCGAAGCCCAGGTCGAGCGCGCGCTTGGGATCGAACTTGCGCGGCCAGCCGGCGACGATGCTGCGGATGGTCTCGTCCGGTTCCTCGCGGATAAGGGCCACGGCGGCGTCGCCCGCGACCTGGCGCAAAGCCTCGATCTGTTCGGCGACGGTGACCGACAGGCCGGGCATGGTCAGGTTCCGGCGCGCGCCCAGCTTGGCCAGATCGAGCGTGGCCGCATGCACCAGAAAACCCACGGCGGCACGGGGCGAGGCGTGCCAATGGCGCACGGTGCGCGGAACCGGCAGGATCGCTTCCATACCGTTCAAGGGTTCGCGGATGATCCCGGAGAAAAAGCCCGACGCGGCCTTGTTCGGCTTGCCGGGCCGCACGCAGATCGTCGGCAGGCGGATGCCGATACCGTCGACGAAGCCGCGGCGGGAATAGTCCGACAGCAGCAACTCACAGATCGCCTTCTGTGTGCCGTAGCTGGTCAGCGGCGTCAGGTGGAATTCATCCTCGATCGCGTCCGGGAACGGGGCGCCGAAGGTGGCGATGGTCGAGGTGAACACCAGGCGCGGCTTGTAGCCGTCGCCCACTTGCCGGATCGCCTCCAGCAATTGCCTGGTGCCGTCGAGATTGGTGCGGTAGCCGGCCTCGAAATCGGCCTCGGCGCCGCCGGACGGGATGGCGGCCAGATGGAAGATCACGTCGGGCCGGCTCGCGACCAGGGCGTCGGCCAGGCCGGCTCCGGCGAAATCCCCGGCGACGGCGCCGACCTCGAACGGGGCCGCCAGGGGGGCCGGCTGGACGATGTCCTGCAGCACCATCCGGTCGATCTTGCGGCCGCCCAGGCTGCCCTCGGCGGCGAGCCGCTCGGCCAGCTTGCGCCCGATCATGCCGGCGCCGCCGGTGATCAACAGCTGGGTCATGGCTTGTCCTCCCTGGTTCTAATCCGGTGTCTGCAGGATATGCACCCGGATCAGTGTTTTCAGCCGCGGCAGATCGCGCGCCGCCAGCGCATCGACCATCAGGAAATGCTCCTGGGCCGATTGCTCGATCCGGGCACGCGTCTTCCATTGTTCGAGCGGGGCCGACGGCCCGCGCCCGCGGAATTCCAGGATCAGGCCGGTCAGTTCGCGATTGGCGCACAGCTTGGCCATCCGGACATGGAAGGCGATGTTCGCCTCGTATTGCTCCAGCAGCGTGCCGTCGAACACCAGGTCGCTGAAGCGTTGGGCGAGATCCCGCAGCTCGGCCACCGCCGCCGCATCGGCATGCTCGACGATCGTGTCGGCGGCAGCGCTTTCCAGCATGACGCGGACGTCGCGGATCTCGTCGCTCTGGCGCGCGTCCGGCTGATAGACGTGATAGCCGCGGTTCGGGATGTGCTGGACCAGCCGGCGCAGCACCAGCTTGTCGAGCGCACGGCGCACCTCGATGCGCGTGCAGCCATAGCGCTTTTCCAGGTCGATCTGCTTCAGCCAGGTCCCGAGGCCGAAAACGCCGGCATGGATGTCGCGCGCCAGCATTGCCGCCGCGTCCATCGCCGGTGTTTCGGGGCTCTTCACACGCGCCATAAAGTTTCCTGTCGTGTCATCGCTGCTTTCCGTTTCATAGCCGCTTGCCAAGCCTCTCGGCAATATGCAACATAATTGGCGCCAATTATGGATACAAAAATGCCAGAGATCAA
>Ga0302314_10013055_pt1 | contig 14304 bp, 13 predicted proteins | sample III_Palsa_N2_3_FD_200533 | JGI IMG/M metagenome (GOLD analysis project Ga0302314, IMG submission 200533) | Peat permafrost microbial communities from Stordalen Mire near Abisko, Sweden - III_Palsa_N2_3 | ecosystem: Environmental > Terrestrial > Soil > Palsa > Peat permafrost | place: Sweden... | reverse complement strand
TGGCGCCGGAAAGCGCCTTTCAGACGGAGCGGCTTACGGTCGGGTCGCTGATGCACGGCATGGCCGATCGACTTGCCGCGGGATTGCGAGGCTGCGATCCCGCCGATCTGCCGACCATCATCTATGCTTGGGGCAAGGCCCGGGTCGGATCGACCGCGCTGACCAATATGTTCGGCATCGCAGGATTGCCGGCTTATTATCAGCCGGTGAAGGCGATCGCCCGACAAATGCTGATGGGTCGCGACGGTGCGGCCTGGACGCTGCCATCCAGACGCCTGCATCCCTATGTTTTCGCCAAGGAGACGGCGGGCCCCTATTCGCCGGCCGAATGCCTGTACATGCCGCTTCAGGCCCTGATCGAGGCCGGCTATCCGGCAGCCAAGCTGCATCTGATCATGCTCGATCGCAATCCGGCGGACTCGCTCGCCTCCTGGCTCGACAAACTCTCCGGCCGGCTCCCGGCCGAGCGCCTGGAGCGCCATCACATCCTCGCCTCGCTGAACGGAATTCGGGTCGAGGCACAGGCCCGCAGGTCCGGCGTGGCGGTGACGCACTATGTCTACGAGGCGAGCCGGGATCCGGTGCGGGCCGCCCGGGTGCTGTTCCAGCGCCTCGGTCTCGCCCATCGCTTCACCGCGTCCGCCGTCACGGATTGGCAGGATCGGGGAAATCTGGAATCCGCCGATTGCGGGATCATCTATCCGGACGAGCCGGACATCTATCGTCTGCCGGGCCTGCATGGGACCGCGACGGCCTATTGCTATCGCGACCGCCGCAAGAACGCGCCGACCGAGATGCAACGGGCCATGATGTCCGAGTACGGTCTGGACGAACTCTACCGCGCCTCGGCGGCGGCCTGCACCGCGGAACTCGGCATCGACCTTGCCACGACGGCCGGGCCGACGGGCTTCGACGACCGACGGCATAGCACGGCGGCCTGACCCCGGCAATGGATTGTCAGGCTTCAGATCTCGCGGCTGACCGAGACGGCGTTGGTTGCGCGCCAGTGCGCGTCGAGACGGACGTCCAGCCGGTCGCCCGGCCGCGTCGCCAGCGGTGCGGCCAGCGGGCTGAACGCTTCAGCGGTCCAGATCAGATGATCGTCGAACCAAAGTTCCTGAACCCACATCATGGCGGTTGCGATGCCGGGTGCGTGGATTTCAACCGGAACCCGATCCGGCAGCCCGGCGAACGCCGGGTCCTCATCGTATCGGAACTCCGCCACGAGGGCCCGGTCGCTCAGCAGGCGCCCGGTTCCCCGAGGATGGCGATAGCCGCCATTGGCCGAGCTGGGCTGCCATTTATGTTCGCCATGGATTGGTGGACGCGCGCGATCGAACAGGATCTCGGCCGCTGCCGCCTCCAGCAGCGGACCGAATTTCAGGCCGTATCGTCCTTCCATGTCGGCAACCGCGGCGGCGAGATCGGCCAGCTCCGTCGCCGCGTCGAGTTCGGGCCAGTCGCAGGCGATCGCCCAATAGCGGACCCGGTTCGGCACGGTAACGCAGGCGGCCGCGGCGAATTGTCGGCGCAAGACGGTCACGGCCCGCGAGCGCGCCTCGTCGACCAGCATGTGATTGGTATAGACGAAGGCGAGGATCGCGTCGAACGGACCGGGCAGATCGGCTGGGCCGAGCCGGGTGATGTCGGCCTCGATGAAGCGGATGCGGTCCGCCATTCCGTTGGCGCCGGCCAGCGCGCGGGCCAGATCGATATTGTCGCGATCGACGGCGACCACTTCCGAAGCGCCGGCCTCAAGTGCCAGAAAAGACAGCAAGCCCGAGCCGCAGCCGGCATCCAGCACGCGGGTGCCGGGACGGATGGCCGAGCGCAGGGCGTGCCGGATGCCCTGGGTGCGATCGACCCGCAGCAGCAATCGCAGATGCATGGTTGCCGAAAAAACCACATCACCGGGCGGCTTGACGCCCAGCGTATCGGGAGTCTGGGGCGTATTTATCATCGAGAACCTCGGTTCTGTATTTTTAGACTCGACCAAATTATTGAGGGTGCGCCATAGAACGAGAAATAAATGATATGGAGTCTATCATCATGAATTATGTAATACGCGTAAAAAATCTATCTTAGGTAGATTATTATAAATATATCCAGCATTATAAGAAATGCAACACGCTGGGGTTGGTAAAAACGACCGCCGTAGCGGTGCGTCGATCCGCTTGGCCCCGAGTCCGCTTGTGACCTTATTGCCAAGTTTCTGTCGAATTCGGCATCGCGCCAGGACGGGCACTGTCAAAGAAATACGGAGAAATCATGCTTAAAAGGCTGCCGATTTCGTCTCGCCTCATGCTGTTCCTGCCGGTGCTGCTGTTGGCCCTGGGCGTCACCGTCTGGTTCGGCCTCACCAACCTGCGACAGAACCTGCTGGACGACCGGAAGGAATCGCTCAGAAACCTGGTTCAGGCGGCGGTCAGCATCGTCGATGACTGGCATCTGAAGGAAACTTCGGGTGCGCTCACTGCCCAGCAGGCGCAGCAGGGCGCCGCGGCGGATCTGAGCCGCATTCGCTACGCCGGGGACAATTACCTGTTCGTGCAGCAATATGACGGCACGACGCTGGTGCATATCCAGTCCGATTTCGTCGGCAAGAACCGCATCGACGCGACCGACGCGGACGGGGTCCCGACCGTGCGCGAGCAGATCGACGCCGCCCAGCACGGCGGCGATTTCGTGTTCTACCGGACCGCCCGGAGCGGCACGCTCGGCGACGGCAGCCGGCTGCTCAAGCTGTCCTACGTGCTGCCTTACGCGCCCTGGCAATGGGCGATCGGAACCGGCGTCTATATCGGCGACATCGATGCGACCTATGATCAGGAGATGCTCTTTTCCATCGGTCTCGGCATCCTGGTGCTGGCGATCGGTGGCGCGATCGCCTTTGGTCTCGCCCGCAGCATCAGTCGTCCCTTGTCGCTCATTACCCGACGCATGACCGAATTGGCCAATGGCGATCTGACCATCGTCGTGCCGTTCCTGGACGATCGGCACGAAATGGGCCGCCTGGCGAGCGCGCTCGACATCTTCAAGACGAACCGGCTCGAGGCCGACCGGCTGACGGCATTGCAGCAGATGGAGCAGGCGGCCAAGCTGCAGCGGCACGATCGGATCGAGGTCCTGATCACCGATTTCCAGCAGCGGACGGCGCGGGCGGTCACTGCGGTGGTGGTGGCGGCCGGCCAGGTTCAGAGTCACGCCGGCAGCTTGTCCGCCATGGCTAGCCAGAGTCTGGCCAAGGTCGCGACCGTCAATCACGCCGCGAGCGATACGACCAGCAACGTCGAGGCGATCGCCGGGGCCGCCGAGGAGTTGTCAGCCGCCGTCGCCGAGGTCAATCATCAGATCATCCAATCGACCGATACCGCCGAGCGCGCCGTCTCGGAGGCTGATCGGACCAGTATCGCCATGCACAGTCTGGCCGAGGCGACCCAGCGGATCGGGGCCATCGTCCAGGTGATCAACGGCATCGCCGCCCAGACCAATCTCCTGGCGCTCAACGCCACGATCGAAGCCGCGCGGGCCGGCGAAGCCGGCAAGGGCTTTGCCGTCGTGGCCAGCGAAGTGAAGGCGCTGGCGACCCAGACGACCGGTGCGACGGAGGAGATCCAGGCCCAGATCACCGGCATCCAGGGCGAGACGGCGCGCGTGGTCGAGGCGATCACCAGCATCAGCGCCACGGTCAAGGACATGCGTGGCATCGCCACGGGCATCGCCTCGGCCATGGATGAGCAGGGCGCCACGACCCAGGAGATCGCCCGCAGCATCAATCAGGCCGCCAGCGGCACGCGGGAGGTGGCGGCGAATATCTCCGGCATTGCCGAGGCGGCCGACGCGTCGAGCCAGGCCGCCGTCGAACTGCACGGCGCCTCGGACGACCTGCGGCGCGAGGCGACGACGCTCGACAGCGAAATGACCGATTTCTTCGGGCAGATCCGGGCGCTGTAAGGGGCGGGCCGGCCGCGCCGATACGACAACGCCGGCGGGGTTTCCCCGTCGGCGTTGTCCGTCGATACGTGATGGCGGGCTCAGATCGCCTTGAGCTGGAACTCGATGTCGTTGGCGATGCCCCACATCCAGCCCTTGTCGGCGGATCCGACCAGCGCGTAGCCGTGGCCCTGATGGCGCCAGTAGAGCAGGTTTACGCCCTCGCGCTTGTCGAAGGTCGGCACGACGTCCTTGCGGGTCGTGCTGGTCACCGTGATGGTGATCGGGCCCAGGCTCTTGTTGTCGGTCATATAAAAGAACTGGAACGCCGGCTTGCCCTCGACCACCAGCTTGCGGGCGCCCTGGAAGGTCAGGCCCCAAGGCTTCAGGTCCGGAATGCGGACGTCGGACGGCAGTTTCTTCTCGCTGTCGGCGCCGGCTGGGACGTCGAACACGGTGTTCTCGGCCCCATTGGCGCTGGAGATCAGCAGATTGTGGTAGCCGGCGATATTGTCGAGCCAGCTGGTCGTGGTCGCGCTCGGCTGCACGCCATCGATGGTGACGTCGCCCGTGCCGGCCAAATAACCGCCGCCGGCGCCGATCACCAGGAACGACAGCGAAGCGGCCGCGGCCACGCCCAGGCCCCAGCGCCGGTTGGCCATGCCCTTGCGCGCGGTGACGCTGGCGAGCCGGGCGCCGAACGACAGGATGGCGGCGCCCTTGACCGGCTGGGCGATGGTGTCCCGGCCGCGGGCGGCCGCCATCAGCCGGTCCGGCACCGGTTCGCGCAGAATTTCTTCGAAAGCGTCCCGGATATGGGTCGCCGACTCGGTCAGGGCTTGAAGTCGGGTCCTGAGGTCCGGATCCCGCTCCAGCCAGGACTCGACCTCGACGGCAACGATCTCTTCGACCTCGCCATCCAGGTAAGCCACGAGCAGTTCATCGCTGGGCCGCTGCATCATCGCCACTCCTCCGAAGACCCCCGCCCGCTTCCAATTGCGCCACCAGCGCAACCCTGGCCCGGGCGAGACGGCTCATGATGGTACCGACGGGCACCTGAGCGATCTCCGCTGCTTCCTTATAACTGAACCCATCGACCGTCACGAGCATCAGCGCTTCACGCTGCTCCGCCGGAAGCCGCGCCGCGGCGCGACGCACTTCCTCCAGAGCCAATCTCGCTTCGGCCCGCCGCACGGGTTCGTCGCTGCCGTACCGTTCGTCCTCGATCTCACCGTCTTCCTTGCGGACGGCGTGAGACCGGATCTGATCGATCCAGATCGTCTGCACGATCCGGAACATCCAGCTGTCGAACCGCGTGCCCTCCTGGAACTGGTGCTGACGCGTCAGCGCCCGTTCGCAGGCAGCCTGCACGAGATCGTCCGCCTGGGTCGCATTGCCGGCCAAGCCGCGCGCGAATCGGCGGAGCCTGGGCAGCGACGCGACCAGTTGATCGCTGAACGCCTCGGTCACATCGACACCGCAAGGGCGGTCGTCTTCGTGCAGGGATAACGGACCGGCATCGGTTTTATTCCATTCCGTCTTGTTCTTCGTCCCTCGGGTCCACAAGGGAACGCGCGTGCCAAAGCCCATAGCACGCCCGAGGCCAAGGGAAAACACCCTGCCGCCGTAACGAAAAATCGCGTTCCCGCTCAAATCATCCCAGAAATTTCGTCGGACGGCGCCCGGAAGTCTGGTACGAATGTCAAACGGACGCTTCGGATATGTAGATACCGCAAGCGTATAAAGGGTTTCGTTGGGCGCCGGGGGCTTCAGCCAAGACCGCCGGCGCTTGGAGTCCAGGGGAACGACGACCGATGAAAGTGGCCATCACAAAAGAAACCCGCGCCCATGAAAAGCGGGTAGCAGCATCGCCGGAAACGGTAAAGAAGATGATCGCGCTCGGGCTCGATGTCGTGATCGAGACCGACGCCGGCACCGCCGCCGCCTTCACCGACGCTGCCTATCAGGCGGCGGGCGCCACCATCGCGGCCAGTGCCGCGGCCGCCACCGCCGGGGCGGCGCTGGTGCTCAAGGTGCAGCGGCCGCAACTGGCGAGCGAGGGCGTGGACGAACTGGCCGGCCTCGTGCCCGGCACCGCGCTGGTCGCCATCCTGGGCGCCGTGCAGAATCGCCCGGATGTCGAGGCCTATGCCAAGGCCGGCCTCACCACCTTCAGCATGGATCTGATCCCGCGCATCACCCGCGCGCAGTCGATGGACGTGCTGTCGTCCCAGGCCAATCTCGCCGGCTACAAGGCGGTGATCGAGGCCGCGACGGAATATGGTCATGCCTTCCCGATGATGATGACCGCGGCCGGCACCATCCCGCCGGCGCGCGTCACGGTCATGGGCGCCGGCGTCGCCGGTCTGCAGGCGATCGCGACCGCCCGCCGCCTGGGGGCCATCGTGTCCGCCTTCGACGTGCGGGCGGTCGCCAAGGAACAGGTCGAAAGCCTGGGCGCGTCCTTCATTGAGGTCGATGCCGAGGCGGCCAAGTCGGCCGAGACCGCCGGCGGCTACGCCAAGGAAATGAGCGAGGATTATCAGCGCCGCCAGCGCGACAAGATCCACGAGGTGCTGAAGAAGGCCGATATCGTGATCTGTACCGCCCAGATCCCGGGCAAGAAGGCGCCGGTGCTGGTGACCAAGGAGATGGTCGCCGACATGAAGGCCGGCTCGGTCATCGTCGATCTGGCGATCGAGAGCGGCGGCAATGCCGAGGGCGGCAAGCTCGGCAAGATCGTGACCACGCCCAACGGGGTGAAGCTGGTCGGCCATGCCAACATGCCGTCGCGCATTGCGGCTGACGCCTCGGCGCTCTATGCCAAGAACCTGCTGAATTTCCTGGGCCTGATCGTCGACAAGGAGACGAAAGGCCTGAAGATCGACATCGCGGACGATATCGTCAAAGGCACGCTGGTGACCCGCGACGGCCAGATCGTTCATCCGGCGCTGGCGCCGGCCGAGCCGGTTCCGAGCGAACCAGCCCCCGCCGCCCCCGCCGCCTGAGGAGCTTCGACATCATGGATTCGACCTCTCTGTCGCACCGTGCGACCGATCTCGCCGGGGATGCCTCGGCGCTGTCGCACAATCTCGACGATCTGGCCAAACAGGTCGCCGATACCGCTTCGACCGCCGCCGCTCATGGCGGTAGCCCGTTCGTGTTCTTTCTGACCGTGTTCGTGCTGGCCTGCTTCGTGGGCTATTACGTGGTCTGGCGGGTGACCCCGGCGCTGCATTCGCCGCTGATGAGCGTTACCAACGCCGTCTCCAGCGTCATCATCGTCGGCGCGCTGATTGCCGCCGGCCCGGCCGAACTGACCTTCTCCAAGGTGATGGGCTTCATCGCCGTCGTCCTGGCCTCGGTCAATATCTTCGGCGGGTTCATCGTCACGCAACGCATGCTGGCGATGTTCAAGAAAAAGCAGAAGTAAGGAGGACGGCACAGTGACCGAGAACCTTTCCGCCTTCCTCTACCTCATCGCGTCGGTCTGCTTCATCATGGCCCTGAAGGGCCTGTCGAGCCCCGACACCAGCCGCCAGGGCAATTTCTTCGGCATCGGCGGCATGGTCATCGCCATCCTGACCACGCTTGCCTCGCCCCTGGTCGAAAGCTACTGGCTGATCGTCGTCGGCATCGCGATCGGCGGTGGCATCGGCGCCTATATCGCCCGCAAGATCGAGATGACAGCGCTGCCGCAACTGGTCGCCGCGTTCCATTCGCTGGTCGGTCTGTCGGCGGTCTGCGTCGCGGCCGCCGCCTTCTACGCGCCCAGCCGCTACGGCATCCTGGAGCCGTCGGGTGCCATCCACACCGGCAGCCTGCTGGAAATGGGCCTGGGCACCGCGATCGGCGCCATCACCTTCACCGGCTCGATCATCGCCTTCGCCAAGCTGCAGGCGCTGATCACCGGCAAGCCGCTGACCTTCCCGGGTCAGCATATGCTGAACTTGGCGCTCGGTGTCGGCATCCTGGTGCTGCTGGGATTGTTCATGGCGTCCAGCTCGCCGCTGGTGTTCTGGCTGTTGGTGCTGACCTCGCTGACGCTGGGCTTCCTGCTGATCCTGCCGATCGGCGGCGCCGACATGCCGGTCGTGATCTCGATGCTGAACAGCTATTCCGGCTGGGCCGCCTGTGGCATCGGCTTCACGCTCGCCAACAGCCTGCTGATCATCACCGGCGCGCTGGTCGGATCGTCCGGCGCCATCCTCAGCTACATCATGTGCAAGGGCATGAACCGGTCGATCTTCAATGTCATCCTGGGCGGCTTCGGCACCGACGGTGGCACGGCGATGCCGGGGGCCGCCAAGGGCGACCAGATCGTCAAGGCCGGCTCGGCCGAGGATGCGGCCTTCATCATGAAGAACGCGTCCAGCGTCATCGTCGTGCCCGGCTACGGTATGGCCGTGGCCCAGGCCCAGCACGCGCTGCGCGAGATGGCCGACGTCTTGAAGAAAGAGGGCGTCACGGTCCGCTACGCGATCCATCCGGTCGCCGGCCGCATGCCGGGCCATATGAACGTGCTGCTGGCCGAGGCGAACGTGCCCTATGACGAGGTCATGGAGCTGGACGAGATCAACCGCGATTTCTCGTCGACCGACGTCGCCTTCGTCATCGGCGCCAACGACGTGACCAATCCGGCCGCCAAGACCGATCCGACCTCGCCGATCTACGGCATGCCGATCCTGGACGTGGAGAAGGCCAAGACCGTGCTGTTCATCAAGCGCTCGATGGCGTCGGGCTATGCCGGCGTCGATAACGAGCTGTTCTTCCGCCCGAACACGATGATGCTGTTCGGCGACGCGAAGAAGATGACCGAAGAGATCGTCAAGGCGCTGACCGCCTGATAGGCGGCATCTTTCTCGCCGTCATTCCCGCGCAGGCGGGAATGACGGGATAGGACAAACAAGAAAAGCGCCGACAGGATATCCCGTCGGCGCTTTTGCTTATTCGTTCACTGATGCCGGGTCGGCGATCAGGGAAGCCCGGGGCTAGTAGCCCTCGCGGTCCATGCGCTTGCGCAGCAGCTTGCGATGACGGCGTACCGCCTCGGCCTGCTCACGCGCCCGCTTTTCGGACGGCTTCTCATAATTCCGACGAAGCTTCATCTCGCGGAAAATGCCTTCCCGCTGCATCTTCTTCTTTAGCGCGCGCAGCGCTTGGTCGACATTGTTGTCGCGAACGAGGACTTGCACGGTGAACCGGCGCTCCATCCAGAGAATAAAAAAATGGGTCGCGGATGCGAGTTGCACCCCGATCGAGCGGCTTTAATAGCACCGGAGTTGGCAGAGGGAAAGAGGAGTCTTGTCTGCGTCGTGGGCAGGGCGGACCAGCGATCGGTGCGGGGCAGCCGATTTCGATCGGCCGATCAATCGCAGGAGGCATAGAACCCCGGTTGTTTGTCCCTCTTGCGATCAATCCTCATACTTTCGTGACAGCGCTGGCTTTTTCGCGTCAGACTGGTGGTGTGACACGGTCCTTCGGGACCGCCAAACCCGCACTCAGAGGCGGGACCCAGGGGGGGAAGATGCCGACGCTCTCGACATTCAAAGTCCGGATTCGATTTCCCGTCGCCGCGCTGAGCCTCAGGGCCGCGCGACGGCGCGTCGGCGATCTCAGGATCGCCCACAAGCTGGCCGCCGCCTTCGCGGCCGTGGTCGTGCTGCTGGCGGCCAGCGGCATCGTGACCTTTCGCGAGTTGCGCGTTATCGCCGACGCGGGGGCCCGGACCGAGGAGACCCATACGCTGCTCGATGCGCTGCACGAGATGCAGGCGAGCATGATCGACCAGGAAACCTCGATCCGAGGCTATATCATCGCCGGCGACGATCGGTTCCTCGATCTCTACGGCGTCGGCAGGACGGCGCTCAAGGACAGCCACGACCGGCTCCAGCGTCTCATCGGCGAGGATGCGGACGGCAAGGCGGCGCTGGAGGACATCGACAATATCGTCGCCGCCTGGCAGCACGACGTCGCCGAGACCGAGGTTGCCGACATGGCGAAGTTCGAGACGCGCGACGACGCGCGCCAGATCGAGGCGAACGGCATGGGCCGGGCCTATATGGACGGCATCCGCGAAAAGGTCGCCGACCTGGACAAGTCCGAGCGCGCCAGGCTGGCGGCGCGGTCGATGGCGCAGGGCCGTGCGGTTACCGTCGCGGTTTCGGTCACGATCGGCGCGCTGATCGTCCTGATCCTGGTCGCCCTCGCCCTATGGTACGGCCTCAGCCGGGCGATCGCCCGGCCGATCACGCGCATCACCGGCGTCATGGGGTTGCTGGCCGAAGGCGATACCAGCGTCACGGTCATCGGGCTCGACCGCCGCGACGAGCTGGGCGCCATGGCAAGCGCGGTCGAGGTGTTCAAGTTGAACGCGATCGACCGGCAGCGCCTGGAGGCGGAGCGGATCGCGGTCGAGCGCGAGGCGGCAGAGGCGAAGGCATCGGCCATGGCCGGCCTCGCCGAGAGTTTCGAGGTCAAAGTCGGCCATCTGGTCGAGGTGCTGTCGTCTGCCGCGACCGAGTTGGAGGCGACGGCGCAATCCATGTCGGCGACCGCGGCCGAAACCGGCGATCAGGCGGCGCTGGTCGCGGCTGCGATCGGCGAAACGGCGAGCAATGTCGAGACGGTGGCGGCGGCGACCGAGCAATTGTCCGCCTCGATCCAGGAGATCGGGCGGCAGGTCGACCAGTCGGCTGGTATCGCCAGCCGCGCGGTCGAGGATGCCAAGCGGACCGATGTCACGGTCCAGGCGTTGTCCGAGGGCGCGCGCAAGGTCGGCGAGGTGGTCGGCCTGATCCACCAGATCGCGGCCCAGACCAATCTGCTGGCCCTGAACGCGACGATCGAGGCCGCCCGCGCCGGCGAGGCGGGCAAGGGCTTCGCCGTGGTCGCCTCGGAGGTGAAGTCGCTGGCGACTCAGACCGCGCGCGCGACCGAGGAGATCACGGGCCAGATCAGCCGGATGCAGGGCATCACGGCCGAGGCGGTCGCGGCGATCCGGGCGATCGGCGCGGTCATCGGCGAGATCAGCGACATCGCCGCCGCCGTCGCCACCTCGGTCGACGAGCAGCGCAACGCCACCGCCGACATCGCGCGCAACATCCAGGATGCCGCCCGCAGCACCCAGGAGGTGTCGAGCAGCGTCGCCAGCGTGCAGCAGGCCGCCGCCGAAACCGGTGCCGCCGCCGCCGACGTGCTGGGTGCGGCCAGTGGTCTGTCGCGCAACGCCGTACAATTGAACGGCGAGGTCGATGCCTTCCTCACCGGGATCCGGGCGGCGTGAGCGCGGCTATTGCATGGTCGGAACGGTCGAGACGCTGGCCGGGTCGATGCCCATTTTCTTCAGGAAATCGAACAGATTGACCGCGAACGCGCTGGCGCTGGGCCCCGGCATCGCGATCCGGGCGACGACGACCCGCAGCGCCGGCGCGTTGGAATGGGAATGATCGAAGCGCGAGACCTCGAATGCGATGCGCAGGATGCCATTGTGCAGGAAGAAGCCGGTGGCGCCGTCGGCGAACAGATCGGGCGCGCCGGGTGCATCGACGAAACCCGGACCCTGCGGCGGCGGCTCGGCCGCGGGCGGCTTCGCGGCCTCGGGGGCGGTCGGCGCCATGCTGGTGGGTTGCACGGACACGCTGGGCGCGACTTTGCCCGGATCCAGCCCCATCTTCTTCAGGAAGTCGAACAGGCCGACGGCGAGCGCGCGCGCGCCGGCCGCCGGCAGCACGACGCGGGCGACGATCAGCCGCGTGACCGGGCCGTGGCTGAGCGCATGATCGACATGCGACGCCTCGAACGCGATGCGCAGATTCTGGTTGTGCAGGAAGAAGCCGCAGACGCCATCGACGAAAATCTCAGGGGCACCGGGGGCTTCGATCAGTTTCTGCGCGGGTTTGGGCTGTTCTTCGGACATGGGATCCTGGTCGGACGCGCGGAATGTGGTCATCCATAGCACCATCCGGATGCCGCGCAACATGCCCGCGACATCGGGGGCTTTACCGGCGGCGAGGCGCCACCCATACTCCGCCGCATCATGAGCATTCTCAAGATCGCCCGGATGGGCCATCCCGTTCTGCGTCGCGTGGCCGATTCGGTCGACGATCCGACCGCCCCCGATGTGGCCGAACTGGTGCGCGACATGATCGAAACGCTCGAGGATATCGGCGGCGTCGGTCTGGCCGCGCCGCAGGTCCATGTCTCGCGCCGGGTCATCATCTTCAAGGTCCCCCAGGAGCGCACGAGCGATATTGCCGGCGACGGACCGGAGCCGATGACCGCACTGATCAATCCGACGGTCGAACCGGTCGGCGACGCGCTCAATCTGGGCTGGGAGGGCTGCCTGTCGATCCCCGGTCTGCGCGGCGCTGTGCCGCGCTTCACCACGATCCGCTATCGGGGCTTCGCGCTGGACGGCACCCTGATCGACCGGACCGCCGTGGGCTTCCATGCCCGGGTGGTGCAGCACGAGTTCGATCATTTGAACGGCGTGCTCTATCCGGAACGGATGAACGACCTAGCTCTTCTGACGTTCGTCGAGGAGGGCATGAAGCACCCGATCGATCTGGCGGCCTACGCCCGGGGAGAGTTGGAATGACCGCGACCGCCGAATTCATCGCCGACAAGGACCGGCTGCTGGAGGCGACCCTGCCGAACGTGCTGTTCGACGGTTGGTCGCTCGCGGCCTTGAAAGCCGGCGCCCAGGCGATCGATCTGCCCGAAGCCCGCATTGCCGTGCTGTTCCCCGACGGCGGTGGCGAGGCGGCGCTCTGGCTCGACGATTGGGCCGACCGGCAGATGCTCGACGCGCTGGAAGCGATCGATCTGGCCCCGCTCAAGGTGCGCGAGCGGGTGGCGACGGCGGTCAAGGCACGGTTGACGGCGCTCGGTCCCCATCGCGAGGCGGTGCGGCGCGCCATCTCGCTGAAGGCGTCGCCCTGGGGGGCGGCCAAGGCGGCCGCGATCGTCTATCGCACGGTCGATGCGGTCTGGTACGCCGCCGGCGACACTGCCACCGACTTCAATTTCTATACCAAGCGCGGCCTGCTGGCTGCCGCCTACGGGCCGACCGTGCTCTATTGGCTGAACGACACCTCCGAAGCGGCGACCGAGACGTTCGCCTTCCTCGACCGGCGCCTGGCCGACGTCATGAAGATCCCGAAGCTGACCGACGGCGTGAAGCGCGCGGCCCGGCATCTGACCGCCCCGTTCGAGTTCCTGCGCCAGGCCCGCCGCTAATTGGCCGGACTGGCGCGGCCCGGTGCCAAGCTCGGCTGATGCTCGGCGTGCTGGCGCTGGCCGGCTGCCGGGAAATTTGAACCGGGCGACTAGAACAAGGACGTGCCGACCGCTTCCATGGTGATCGCCAGCCCGGCCAACGCCAGGAAGCTGATGCCCATCAGCACGGTCTCGATCCGCGCGCAGACCGAGGGCGCGAACGCGATGTGGCGCACGACGACCGGGCGCAGCGCCGGCAGCACGCGGGCCCGCACCAGCTTCCGGGTGGCCGTCTTGCGAACCGGACGGGCGGTGGCGCGGGGGGCGAAGTTCAGGGCGACATTGGCGTTCATGATCATTCTCCAGCAAAACTTTGGTGAGATGATCAGGAGCAACCGGCGGGCCAGATGAGGGTTTTGTTGTAAATCAAAGACTTGCGGTGACGGAGTGACGCAGCGTCATTCAGGATCGTTCGAAACCGGACGAGAGATTGTCCGAAATCGGACAGTCAGTGCCGCGGCATCAGTCGCGTCACATGGCCCATCTTGCGGCCTGGGCGGGCCTCGAGCTTGCCGTAGATATGCAGCTTGGTCATCGGTTCGGCCACCGCTTCGCGCCAGCGCTCGATGTCGTGGCCGATCAGGTTCTTCATGACCGCGTCGGAATGGCGTTCGGTCGAGCCCAGCGGCAGGCCGGCGATGGCGCGGACCAATTGCTCGAACTGGCTGGTGTAGCAGGCGTCCATGGTCCAATGGCCGGAGTTGTGCGGCCGGGGCGCCAACTCGTTGACCAGGATCTCGTCGTTCTGGGTCACGAACATCTCGACCGCGAGCACGCCCACGACGTCGAGCTTCTCGGCAATATGGCGCGCGATCGTCTCGGCCCGCATGCCCAACTCGGGCGCGATCCTGGCCGGCGCGATGGTCGTGTCGAGGATATGGTTCGCGTGCTGGTTCTCGACCGCCGGGTAGTTGGCGATCGAACCGTTGGTGCCGCGCACGACCACGACCGAGACCTCGCAGCGGTAGTCGACGAAGGATTCCAGGATGGCGAGCCCGTCGCTGTCGGCGGCGCCGGCGATGGCGGTCCAGGCCTGGACCGGGTTCATGTCCGGCGTGATCATGACCTGACCCTTGCCGTCATAGCCCATGC
>Ga0302314_10013054_pt1 | contig 14304 bp, 14 predicted proteins | sample III_Palsa_N2_3_FD_200533 | JGI IMG/M metagenome (GOLD analysis project Ga0302314, IMG submission 200533) | Peat permafrost microbial communities from Stordalen Mire near Abisko, Sweden - III_Palsa_N2_3 | ecosystem: Environmental > Terrestrial > Soil > Palsa > Peat permafrost | place: Sweden... | reverse complement strand
CTCGCCTACAACCGCGCCAAGCCGGTTTCGGCCAGCCTGGTCTGCGCCGGGCCGGCGCTGCATCGGTTGATCTTGTCGCGCACCCAGCCTATCGACCTGCCCGATTGAACAAACGAGACGAATCGTCATGCCCGACAGACAGCTTCTGCACATGGTCATCGGTGGCGAGCTGAAGGAGATCGGCGGGACCGAATTCCGCGACCTGAAAAAGGTCGAGTGGGTTGGCGCCTTTCCCAACTATGCCGAAGCCCGCACGGCGTGGAAGACCCGCGCCCAGGCCACCGTCGACAACGCCCTGATGCGCTACTTCATCATCCACGCCCACAAGCTGATGGACCCGCACGACGACGGTCACGAAGACCACACCCATTAGGGTTTTGGCGGGCGCGCTTTATTGACGCGCCCCGCCGCCTCTGGCCAAAGTCTCCGCAATGCGCGTCCTTGTCACTGGAGCCTCGGGCTTTGTCGGCCGCCACGCCGTCTCCGCCCTGATCGGCGCGGGCGCCGAGGTGCACGCGGTCGCGCGCGAGACTCTGCCCATCGGCGACTGCGCCTGGCACCAACTGGATCTGCTGGACCCCGAAAGCGCCGTGCGGATCGCCCGCGAGGTCAAGCCGGACGCGGTGCTGCATCTGGCCTGGTGCGTCGACCATGGGGTCTTCTGGACCGATCCCGCCAACGCCAACTGGGTGGCCGCCAGCCTGATCCTGGCGCGGGCGGCGGCGGAGGCCGGCTGCACCCATTTCACCGGCGTCGGCACCTGCTTCGAATACAATTGGCCGTCGACGGACGACTGCCACGAACGCACCACACCCCTTGCCGGCCACACCCTCTATGACATCGCCAAGAGCAGCGCCCGGTCGGTGCTCGACGCCCTGTTCGCCTCGCAGGGTCTGGGCTTCGCCTGGGCGCGGCTGTTCTTCCTCTATGGCCCGGACGAGGATCCGCGCCGGCTGGTGGCCAGCGTCGCCCGCGCCCTGGTGCGCGGCGAGGCGGCCCGGTGCTCGCAGGGGTTGGCGGTGCGCGATTTCATGGATGTGCGCGACTGCGGCGCGGCCCTGGCGGCGATCACGCTGTCGGGCGCCACTGACACCATCAACGTCGGCGCCGGCCACGGGGCGCGGGTGGCCGAGGTGGCGTCCATGCTGGGAGAGCTGGCCGGCCGGCCCGACCTGATCAAGCTAGGGGCGCTACCGGACCGCGCCGACGAGCCGGTGCGTATTGTTGCCGACACCACCCGGCTGACCACAGAGGTGGGCTTTCGCCCGCGCTTCGGTCTGGAGAACGGCCTGAGGGATTCGCTGGCCTATTGGGCTGCAGATGCCCGGCAGGCGACGACCGTCTAGGCCGTCAGACGCCGGACCTGCCGGTGCCAGAGCGGGTGGTCGGTATATGGCGGCTGGCGGGGCCGGTGGCGCGAGACCGGCGCGCACGGGTGGGTGCATAACCATGAACACGGGCAGCGCCACGAAGGTCAGCGCCTGGAATGCGAGAAACAGAATGACCGGCATGGCCGGGACCGTCGCCACGACCAGCGCTGCAATGGGGTGAAAGGGACGTATGGTCCACGCACATATCGGCGCAAAGAATGACGCCCCGATGAGGGCGACCAGGACGTCCAATACGATGTCCTGCCAGCCGGCCTGGGGTTGGCCACCGACCGCGGCCGCTGCAAAGAACCATGCCATTCCATACAGGATGAAGCCGATCACATTCAGGGCCGTGAGCCCCATCAGCAAGCCAGATGGGCGCGTCGCCGATGGCGCTGGCGTCGTCGTGGTCGCTCTGAACGTCATCTTGTCATCAACGGCGATGCAGTCGCGCGCCACAACCTTGGACGCGATCCTCAATACCGCTTCGGCGTTAACGGAGGCTCACGGACGATTGAAGATTTTCGCGTTCAACTGAGGGTCAATTAGCGTGCGTTGCGACCTAGGCCGCGTCCCCGATCAGGGTCAGGGAATCCTCCGCAACAGTACCGACCGCCGTCGCGATGGCGGCGAACAGGCCGTCTTCGGTGATCGGGCGGGCCATATAGCCGGAGGCGCCGCTGGCGAGGACGTCGCGCTCGGGGCTGGTCGAGGTGGCGCAGGTCATCAGGATGATATGGGCCGGCGCGCGCTTGGAGACAGCCTCGTGGGCGTGGATCGTCCGCGCGGCGCAGAGCCCGTCCATCACCGGCATGTCGATGTCCATCAGCACCAGGTCGAAGTCCCAGGCGTCGGCGGCTTCCACCCCGTCCTGGCCATTCACCGCCTCATGCAGGTCGACGCGGTCGCCCAGCATCAGCCGCAGGGTCTGGCGATTGACCGGATGATCCTCGACCACAAGCACGCGCGGCCTGCGGGTGGCGGGCGCTGCGGGGTCGTCGAGGGGGGAAGTCCGGGTCATTCGCGACGATTAGGGCGCGAAAGTACAAACATTCGGTAAGCATATTTACGCACGCGTCGTTGTGGCGCGGCTACTCGCGCTTGATCAGCTTTTCCGTCAGCATCGTGCCCCACCACATGGCGCGGAAGTCGGCCTTGATACCCACCGGGTCGTAGGCGTCGCTCTCCACCCAGTCGATGAAGCTGATCCCCTGGGGTTCGGCCTCGGTGAGGTAGCGTTCGAACACATAGTCGAGGACGCCGGTCTTGCCGGCCTTCACGTGCAGATAGCTCAGCGAGAGCTGTTCGATGGCCTGGCGGATCGGCTGGCCCAGGCGGAAGTGGCAGTAGAGCACGCTCATGATCCCGGCCCGGTCCGCGCCGGACTTGCAGTGCATCAGGGCCGGATATTCGATGGTCTCGAACATTTCCTTGGCGCCCAGCACCCGCGCCCGCGACGGGACCTCGCGAGAGGTGACGGTGAAGTCGATCAGGGTCAGGCCCAGTCGCTCGCAGGCGTCCCGCTCCAGGGCATAGAAGCTGCCGTCGAACCCGCCGCGCAGATTGATGATGGTCTTGACGCCCTTGTCCTTCCACTGCCGAAATTGGAACGGCCAGGGCTGATTGGTGCGGACCAGTTCGGGGCTGATCCAGTGGGCGTTCTGGAAGCCCAGCCGCAGATAGGCGTGGTCGTTCCAGAGATAGTCCAGGACGGTTCTGCGACGGCCGGACGAAGTGGTAAGATCAAATGGGGGCAAAATTCACTGCGTGCGATAAGGAAACGGTTTAGCCAGCCCCTCATAATCGCCATGTTGTGCGAATTGAAGAACAACCGACGCGCTCAGACGCGAATCTGAGGCGCGATTGATGTGACAAGGCCTGCGACGAATTGACCGACACTGCCCGACAGCCGTCGAACCCACCCAAGCTGACCGGCATCGCAGTGCGTGTCTGGCGCATCTACCTGACACCGTTTCGCTTGCACATGGTGTTCGCGGCCCTGGCCGGGGTCCTTGTCGCGGCGACCACCGGTGCGATCTCCGGTATCCTGAAGCCGGCGATAGATCAGATTTTTGGCGACCACCCGCCGCAGTACGCCTGGATCTATTTCCCGCTGGCCATCGTCGCCCTGGCGATCGGTCGCGCCATCGGCTCGGTGTTCCAAGTCTGGACCACGAACACCGTCGGCCACAAGATCGTCGGCCGCATGCAGGCGGACCTGTTCGAATCCATCATCCGATCCGACCTGGCCAGGCTCCGCAGCAGCCACTCCGGCTCCATCGTTTCGGCGATGTTGTACGACGCCTCGTTGGTCCGCACCGCGGCCACGTCATCGGTCATCAACTATATGCGGGAGAGCCTCATTCTGGTCTCGCAGCTGGTCGTGATGATGTTCAACGACTGGTCCCTGACCCTGGGCGTGCTTCTGGTCGGCCCTCTCGCCTCGTTTCTGATCCAGCGGTTTTCGCGCTGGGTGAAGAAGGCCTCGACCAAGGCGATGAACGAGACCGCCGGCTTTTCCACCGCGGTTATGGAGGGGATCGACGGGGTCAAGATCGTCAAGATCGACAACCGCGAAGCCTATGAGACCGAACGGGTCACGGCCGCGATCGGCCGGCGCCAGGTCCACATCATCAAGAGCGCCAACATCGGCGCCTCGCTGGCTCCCACGCTGGAAGTGGTCGGCGCCTTCGCCCTGGGCGGCGCGATCGCCTACGCCGCCTGGCAGCATGCCCACGGCCAGATGACCGTCGGTGGCTTTACCTCGTTCGCCCTGTCGCTGGGTATTGCGTCCCAGTCCCTGCGCCAGCTTGGCGTGTTGCAGTCGACCTTCGTCGAGGGATTCACCGCCGCCCAGCGGATGATCGCCCAGATGGACGTGAAGCCGTCGGTCGCCGATGCGCCGGGCGCCAAACAGTTCGACCACCGGGCGGGCGGCCTTGCCCTCGAACACATCGGCTTCAGCTACGGCGCCGAGGGCGATGCGGCGCTGAGCGGCGTCAGCCTCTACGTCAATCGCGGCGAGACCATCGCTCTGGTTGGCCCCTCGGGGGGCGGCAAGAGCACCATCCTCAGCCTGATCCCGCGCTTCTATGACGTCACCAGCGGCACGGTGACCGTGGACGGCGAGGACACTCGCGCGATCACCCTGGCCTCCCTGCGCGACCAGATCGGCCTGGTCACCCAGGAGACCTTCCTGTTCGACGACACCATCCGCGCCAACATCGCCTATCCCCGGCCCGACGCGACCCAGGACGAGATCGAGGCGGCGGCGCGCGAGGCGGCCGCGCACGACTTCATTCTTGCGTTGCCCGACGGCTATGACACCCAGGTCGGCGAGGCCGGCGCGCGCCTGTCCGGCGGTCAGCGCCAGCGGATCGCCATCGCCAGGGCCTTCCTCAAGAACGCCCCCATCCTGTTGCTGGACGAGGCCACCAGCGCCCTCGACACCGAAAGCGAAGCCCAGGTTCAGGCCGCCCTGGAACATCTGATGGAGGGCCGCGCCACCGTGGTCATCGCCCACCGGCTGTCGACGGTGAAGAACGCCGACCGCATCTATGTGATCGACAGGGGGGCGGTGGTCGAATCCGGCTCGCACGCCGCGCTGATGGGGGCGCGAGGCCTCTATGCCCGGCTGGCCCGGGCCCAGGACCTGGAGCCTGCGCCGGAGGCGGCGGAGTGAAGACATTCATTCGCTCGGCGACCGTGCAATGGATCCTGTCCATGCTGGTGACCGTCTATATCGAGGGGGTCCACGCCAGCATGCGCTGGCAGCTACTCGACACCGAGGGCGCGGACGCGGCGGTGGCCGGGCCGGATGGCCTGATCGGCGCCTTCTGGCACGGCCGCATCGCCCTGTCGCTGATCTGCCGGCGGGTGCTGAAGCAGCAGCCGACCCGGGGGATGATCTCCATGTCCAGGGACGGGGAATTCATCGCACAGGCCATGGGCCGCGCGGGCATTCCGTCCTTCCGTGGCTCGGCGATCAAGGCCGGGGACAAGGCCAAGCGCAAGGGCGGGGCGACCGCCTTTCGCCAGTCGCTGGCCTTCATCGCCGAGGGGGGCTGCGTCGCCCTGACGCCGGACGGGCCGCGTGGCCCCAATCAGGTGATGCAGGACGGGGTGGTGACCCTGGCCCGGATGAGCGGGGCGCCGGTCTTCCTGTTCGGCATGGCCGCCAGCGACGCTATTAATTTGAAGAGTTGGGATCGAACCCAGCTGCCGCTGCCGTTTACCCGCGGCTGCGTGGTGTTCGACGGGCCGCTGCGTATCGCGGCGGACGCGGACGAGGCGCAGAGCGAGGCCGTCCGCCTGGATTGGCAAAATCGCCTGAACGCCGCCCAGCGTCGCGCCGAGGCCATCGTTGCCAGGAAGGGCGTTTGAGCCGGCTACCCCTGTCTCTGGCGCTCTATGGCCTGGCGACGCGGCTTGCCGCGCCCATCGCGCCGGGGCTGCTGAGACGCAGGCTGGCGCGGGGCAAGGAAGATCCGGCGCGTCTGGGCGAGCGTCTCGGCGTGGCCGCCGCGCCAAGGCCCGACGGCCTGCTGGTATGGCTACACGGCGCCAGTGTTGGTGAGGCGCTGTCGCTCCTGCCCCTGATCGAAGCCATCCGAGGCGCTCGCCCGGATGTCGCCATCCTGGTGACGAGCGGTACGGTCACCTCGGCGACGATGATGGCGCAGCGGCTGCCCGTCGGCGCCATTCATCAGTACATCCCGATCGATACCGAGGCGGCCACGGCGGCCTTCCTCGATCACTGGCGCCCAACTCTGGGCGTGTTCGTGGAAAGCGAACTCTGGCCGAACCTGCTGCTCGGCGCCCAGGCGCGGGGCGTGAGGATGGCGCTTCTGTCGGCCCGGCTATCGTTCAAGAGTTTCCGGAGTTGGAGCCGGCTGCGCGACGCGGCCCGGCGCATATTTGGGGTCTTCGATCTGGTTCTGGCGCAGAATGACTACTCTGCCAGTTTTCTGAAAAGTCTGGGCGCCAACGTTGCCGGCTTCGGCGACCTCAAGTTCGGCGCCGCGCCCCTGCCTTGCGACGAAGCGGTCCTCACGGCTCGCCGCGCCGAACTGGCGGGCCGTCCATTGCTCCTGGCCGCCAGCACCCATCCTGGTGAGGAAGAGGTGGTCATCGAAGCATTCCGCGCGGTGCGAAACGCCGAACCAAGGCCGCTGCTGGTCATCGTGCCGCGCCATCCCGTTCGCGGGTCCGCCATCGCCGACCTAGTCGCCGCCTCTGGCCTGACCGTCGCGCGTGAGCAGGCGGGCGAGGCGATCGGCGACGCCGATGTCCTGGTGGCGGACCGTCTTGGCGAACTCGGCCTGTGGTTTCGCCTGGCCAGGCTGGCGATCATGGGCGGCAGCCTGCTGCAAGGCGTCGGCGGCCATAACCCGCTTGAGCCCGCGCGGCTGGGAACGCCCTTCGTCTTCGGACCGCATGTGGACAACTGGAAGAGCGTCTATGACGATCTGATGGAAGCCGAGGCTACGTCCTGCTCCGGCGACGCAGAGGAAATCGCGGCCTCGATGCGGGAAGCCTTGGATCGGGACATTGAGATGGCGCGGGCGTCGCATGAGGCCACGCTCTACGTCGAGGCGGGGGACGCCGCGGCGCGCGCGATTCCAGCCCGGGTCCTGGCGCTGCTGCCATGATGCTCGCCACGCCCCGCTGGTGGTACACCCGCAGCCCACGCCGGCTGATGGCCACGCGTCTTGTGGCCGCGCCGATCTCCTGGATCTGGACCGCGACCACTGCCCGCCGGATCGCCCGCGCGCAGCCGGTCGACCCGGGCGTTTCGGTGATCTGCGTGGGCAATGTCACCATGGGCGGGGCGGGCAAGACGCCGATTGTCCGCGAACTGCTGGCCCGGCTCACCGTGCGGGGCCTGGCGGCCCATGGCCTGTCACGCGGCCATGGCGGCCGGCTGAAAGGCCCGGTCCGAGTCGACCCCGCCATCCACACCGCCGCCGATGTCGGCGACGAGCCGCTGATGCTGGCCCACGACTATCCGATCTGGGTGTCTCGCGACCGGCCAGCAGGCGCGACGGCCGCTGCCGAGGCTGGCGCCCAGGTGGTGGTGATGGACGATGGCCACCAGAACCCGTCTCTGAAGAAGGTGCTGTCACTGATCGTGGTCGACGGCGAGACGCGGGACGAAGAATGGCCGTTCGGCGATGGCTCTGTATTCCCCCTCGGCCCCATGCGCGAGCCCCTGGCCGCCGGCCTGGCGCGGGCCGACGCGGTGGTGATCCTGATGCCGGCCGATCTGGCTGAGCCCGATCCGGAACTGCTCGCCCTGTTCGGTGACACGCCGGTGCTGATCGCCCGGCTCGAACCCGCCGCGCCGCCGCCGACCGGCCCTCAGGTCGGCTTCGCCGGCGTCGGCAAACCCTGGAAGGTCGAGCGCGCCCTGGAAGCCGCCGGCTGCGACCTGGTCGACTTCGCCCCCCTGGCCGACCATGCGACGCCGAATGAGGATGATCTGCGCGCCCTGGCCGCCCGCGCCCACAAGCTGGGCGCGGGTCTGGTCACCACCGAAAAGGACTGGGTGAAGCTGCCGCTAAGCTGGCGGACACGGGTGGTGGCGTGGCCCGTGCGGGCGCGGTTCGAGGACGAGGCTGCGCTAGACCGCGTGCTGGCGGGGGTTGTGTAGACCTGCCCCGACAAGCGTGGAAGGTTCAGAGTCCGCCTATTCCGCCCCCGCCTTCACCGCGAACTTCCACGCCGCTTCGCCCAGCAGGGGCACCCGGGCTTCCATCGCCGCGGCTTGCGGGCTGTTGGCGGTGCCGTCGCGGGCGCGGCCGACGATGCCTTGGCAGATGCCGGCCAGGCGGAAGATGTTGTAGCTGAAGTACCAGTTCAGGTCCGGCAGGCCGTCGCGGCCGGTGAGCCGGCAGTATTCGGCGATCACGTCGTCCATGCTGGGAATGCCGGTCTTCTCATAGTCCGGGATGGCCGAGATGCCGCCGTTCACCCACTGCATCAGCAGGTTGGAGAAGTCCGCCAGCGGGTTGCCGATGGTGGACAGCTCCCAGTCCAGCACCGCGACGACCCGCGCCTCGGTGGGGTGGATGACCATGTTGTCCAGACGGTAGTCGGCGTGGACGATGGAATGCTGGTCGTCCTCGGGGCAGGTCTTGGGCAGCCACTCGATCAGCCGCTCAATGGTGTCGAGATGCTGGGTTTCGGAGGCCTTGTACTGTTTGGTCCAGCGGTCGATCTGGCGCGCCATATAGTTGCCGGCGCGACCGAAGTCCTCCAGCCCGATGGCCTTGTAATCGGTGTTGTGCAGGTCGGCCAAGGTCTTGACCGCGGCCATGTGGATGGCGCGGCGCTCGGCGGGCTCGTAGCCGGGCAGGGACTGGTCCCACAGGATCCGCCCCTCCACCATGTCCATGACATAGAAGATGGTGCCGATGACGGTGTCGTCGGTGCAGAGGCCATAGGTGCGCGGGGCGGGAAAACCGGTGGGATACAGGGCGCTGATCACCCGGTATTCCCGGTCCACCGCGTGCGCCGACGGCAGCAGTTTGCCCGGCGGCTTGCGGCGCATGACGTATTTCTTGCCGGGCGTGATCAACTGATACGTCGGGTTGGACTGGCCGCCCTTGAACTGGCGCACCTCAAGAGGGCCGGCGAAGCCTTCGACATTGGCCACCATCCAGTCGAACAGGCGGGACTCGTCGAACTTATGGCTTTCGGCCACCGCCTTGGTGCCGGAATTCAGCGCTTCCCGCGCCTGTTCGGTGGCGACTTCCTCAGCCATGGCGTTCCCTCTTACGATCGTTTGAACCCAGTCTAGCGAGTGGTGTGCGGCCTTGCAAAGGCGGGATGCGGGGTTCTTTGCGGGCCGGCTGATTGAAGAATTTCACCACGGAGCACACGAAGGGCACGGAGAAGAAGGATTTGACGCAAGGCGCGAAGGATCCAAAGGCAGGCGAAGCTCGCGAGACAATCGGCGGGAGCTGCTTCCGTCCAATCGCGCTACGCGCCTCTTAGCGTCCCTTCGGACTTCACCTGTCCAATGCTCGCCGGCCGATGTCGGTGCGGTGGAAGCCGCCGGGCCAGTCGATCTTGGCGACTGCGCCATAGGCCAGGTCTCGGGCCGCCTGAAGGGTGGGCGCGCGGGCGCAGACATTCAGGGCGCGGCCTGAGCCGGCGATGAGGGCGCCGTCGCCGCGGCGGCTGACGCTGGCGTGGAAGACCACGACGTCTTCGCCGAGATCGGCTTCGGCGCCGTCAATGACCGATCCGGCGTCGGTGGCCTTGCCGGGATAGCCGTTGGTCGCCAGCACGACGCAGATCGCCGCCTCGTCGCGCCAGGTCGGCGGGGAAAGCTCGGCCAGACGGCCCTGGGCGCAGGCCAGTAGATAGGGGACCAGGTCGCTGTCCAGGCGCAGCATCAGCACCTGGCACTCCGGATCGCCGAAGCGGACGTTGAACTCCACCAGCTTGGGGCCGTCTTTGGTGACCATCATCTCGCAGAAGATCACGCCCCGATAAGGCGCGCCTTCCGACGCGATGCCGGCGAAGGCGGGCTCGATCAGCCGGGTGCGGGCCGCCTCGATCACGGCGTCGGTCAGGACCGGCGCGGGGGCATAGGTCCCCATGCCGCCGGTATTGGGGCCGACATCCCCATCAAAAGCGCGCTTGTGGTCCTGGGCGCCGCCGAAGATCAGGTTGTCCTCGCCGTCGCACAGGGCGAACAGGGAGGCGATCTCGCCTTCCAGGAACTCCTCGATCACCACCCGCGCGCCCGCCGCGCCGAAGCCGCCGCCCAGCATGTCGTCGATGGCCGCCTCGGCCTCAGCCCGGGTCTGGGCGATGGTCACGCCCTTGCCGGCCGCCAGTCCATCGGCCTTGATCACATAGGGGGCGGTGAAACGGTCCAGGAAGGCCTTGGCGGGCGCGGCCGCCTCAAACACCCCATAGGCCGCCGTGGGCAGGCCGTGGCGGTCGCAGAAGGCCTTGGTGAAGGCCTTGGAAGTCTCCAGCTGGCCGGCCTGGGCGCTCGGTCCGAAACAGGGGATGCCTAGCTTTTCCAGGGCGTCGGCAAGTCCGACCTCCACCGCGCTCTCCGGGCCGATCACCACCAGATCCGCCCCGATCTCCTGCGCCAGGGCGGCCAGTCCGGGGACGTCGATAGCGGCCACGTCGCGGGTTTCGGCGACCTTGGCCATGCCGGGATTGCCAGGCGCGCACACAAGGCGCGTCAGCAGGGGGGATTGGGCGATCTTCCAGGCCAGGGCGTGTTCGCGTCCGCCGGCGCCGACAAGCAGGATATTCATGGGCGCGGCTTTGAAGCGCGCGGGGCTTCAGGTCAAGCCGGAGGTGGTCGGCGGCGGCTTAGCCGTAGGCCTTCAGGCCCTCGGCCTCGTCGGCCAAAAAGTTCAGCAGCTGGTTCATCGGCATCGGCCGGGCGATCAGATAGCCCTGGGCCAGGTCGCAGCCCATGCCGGACAGCAGGGCCAGGGCTGTTTCCGTCTCGACCCCCTCGGCGGTCACCTGCAGGCCAAGGCTGTGAGCCAGATCGATGGTGGAGCGGACCAGCAGGGCGTCGCGCTGGCTCTCGTTGAGAGCGAAGACAAAGGACTTGTCGATCTTCAGCTCATTGGCCTTGATCTGCTTCAGATAGGCCAGGGACGACAGGCCGGTGCCATAGTCGTCGATGGAGACCTTCACCCCGGCGCGGGCGAACCGGTCGATGATGGCCAGGGCCAGCTCGGGGTTCTCGATGACCGCGGTCTCGGTGATCTCGAAACAGATTTCGCCGTCCGCGCCTTCGACCAGGGCCAGGGCCACCTCCGCGAATTCAGGATCGCTCAGCAACCGGCCGGAGATGTTCACCGAGACCGCCAGTTTCTTGCCGATAGCGGCCATGGCCCGCTGGTCGGCGATGGCTTGGCTGAGCACCCATTCGGTCAGGGCGCGGATGTGGCCGGTCTCCTCGGCCATGCCGATAAACAGGTCCGGGACCAGGAAGCCGCGGGTGGGGTGGGTCCAGCGGACCAGGGCCTCGGCGCCGACGATGGTGCGCTGGCGCAGATCGAACTTGGGCTGGTGGTGCAGGACCATATGGCCGCGCTCGATCGAGCTGCGCATCTCGCTCATCAGCGAAAGATTGGCGGCGGGGTCGCCATAGAGGACAGCGTCGAAGGCTGCGCTGCGGCGGCGGCTGTCGCGGGCCTGGTCGACGGCGATGGTGGCCCGGTCGATGACCGAGGTGACGCCGGCCGCGTTCTCCGCGCAGCCGGAAACGCCAACAGTCAGGCTGACGTCGACGGTGTTTTCGCCCAAGCGCAGGGGCGACTCGAGCATCTTGGCCACCGTCTCGGCCCTGGCGAGGGCGTCGCCTGGGCCGGCGGCCCGGAACGCCACCGCGAGGGTCGCTGAACTCAGCCGGGCCACCCGCATCTCGGGTTCCGATTGCCGGATCCGCGCGCCCAACTCACGGATCAGGCTGGCGAACAGGGTGTGGCCGATGGCGCCGCGCACATGGCTGAACCTGTCCACGCCCAGCGCCGCGACAAAGGTATGGTCTTCGCCCGCCTGCCGGGCCACGGCGACGATTTCCCGCTCCAGCGACTGGCGATTGGGCAGGTCGGTGTCGGCGTCGTGCAGCGCCAGGTGGGTGATCTTCTGTTCGCGCGCCTTGATCTCGGCGGCCATGTCGTTGAAGCGGCCGGCGAGGCGGCCGATCTCATCGTTGGTTTCGACGCCGACCGTAACATCCTCGCCGTCCTTCAGGCGCTGCGCGGCATCTTCCAGCGCCGAGATCGGTCGGGTGACGTCGCGGGCGAGGGCCCAGCTGCCGAACAGCAAGAGCGCGATGCTGCCGAAGCTGATGACCAGCATGACGCCCAGCATCAGCTGATAGGGCGCCATGGCCCGCGCCAGGGGATAGCGCAGCAGCAGCACCGCCGGGGCGTTCTGGTCCAGCGACTGCAGCGGCTTGGCCAATCCGATCCCGCGTCCCGCGCCTTCGTCCAGGGGCATGGGCGCGGGTGCGGCGAGCTTGAGCGCGGTGTCGACGAAGGTGGTGATCCGTCCGTTGTCGCGTCCGGCGGCGGCAGGGTCGCGCCAGCCGGTCTGGGTGCGATAGACGATGGAAGCGTCCAGCGGGATCGCCGAAAGCCGCTCCAACCCCTGCATCTGGGCGCGATCCAGCCTGCTTGCGAACACCACCCAGCCCATCGGCATGGGCGTCAGCACGGGCACGGAGACGGCCTGATAGGGGGCGCCGTCCATCATCATGACCCCGGCCGCGGCGTCGTCGGATTGAAGGCCGGCCAGGGCGGCGGCCGACAGGCGCTTGATCGGCCCGGGATCGCCCACGGGGGTGACCGCCCCGTCGGGGCCGATCAGGAAGGCGGTGTCCGCCCCCAGCCGGGTCTTCAGATTGTCGAGGGCCGATTGGACCGTCGCGGCGTCATGGGTGGCGATGGCCGAGCGAAAGCCGAAGTCCCGCGACAAAAGCCCCGCGCCGTTTTCCAGCTGGGTCGTGCGCAGAGCCCAGACGCGATCGAACACCGTGCCGCTGGCGGCCAATTCGCCCTGAACCACATGTTCGACGTTGCTGGCGATGGCGGAATAGACCACCCCGGCCATCACCAGAAGCACAGTCGCGAACAGGCTCGCGTAGAGCACGGTCAGCTTGGTGCGAAGCCGGCGAAACCGGAACATCAGTACATGCTGTGCATCATCGCCGGAGGATGAACCTCGACAGCGAAAGCTTCGGAAATCTGGCCGACGGCGGGCGCCGTGATGGCCTTGGTGAGCTCGTTATTCGGCGCCTTCATATAGGGGCGCCAAAGGTGCAGCGTCGCGGGACCGGGTGGCAGGCCGTGGATCACCAGGGCGCCGTTCGCGTCGGTCTTGGCGGCATAGGGTGTGTCGACGACCTTGATGAAGGCGGCCATCTTGTCGTGGATGTTGCAGCCCAGGGCCACCGTCCCGGCCTTGTCAAACTTGACCGAGCGGGTCTCGTCGCGGCCGTAGAGTTTCAGCTCGAACTGGTGCGTCGGCGAGAACGAATAGACGTGGTGACGGACGTTATCGAGGTTCGGAAACGAGACCGAGCCGCCCACGGGTACGATCAGGACGAAGGGATGGAACTCGATGTTCTGCTGCGACATGCGCATGGGCCAATCGAAGTGGATCGGACCCGTATCGCCGCCGCTGGCGGGATAGACGGTGACCACCGCGTCGGCCACGGGCGCGCCGGCGGTGCTCTTTACCTGCACCGCCAGATCGCCGGCCAGGGCGTTGCTGGCGCATAGGCCAAGGCCGATGATGATCGGCAGCAGAGTTGCTAGTCGGCCCATGGCGCTGACGTAGCAAGCGGAAATGAATTGCGCGTTAAACTACCTAAATTGGGGAGTTTGGCGGCGAATATGCTCTACGGTTGCTTCATGGCCGTGAAGTTTCCATCGTGACCCGGCGCGGTGACGCTACCTCTAATTACTTCGTTCGACAGAGTTCCTGAGTAGGTGGCGTCGAAGGTCTTCAGCAGATAGTTGGACTGGTAGGTCCAGCTGACATGGTCGCCGGAAACCTCGCCCCACGTCAGCGGATGCGGCTTGTTGGTCCCGCCATCGTAACAGACCCCGCCCAGTCGCTGGCCCATCTGCTCGAAATGACAGGTCAGGGTGAACCGAAAAACGCTGACCTTGCCGTGGACCGCCCAGCTTCCGGTGATGGCGTCGCCGGCCGCCGAGGCCGATCCGGCGGCGGAGAGCGCCACGAAGGCGGCGAGGGCGGCGGATGTTGACTGTCGCATGATAGAATTCTCTACGGCCGCCGCCGGCGCGCGGATCAACGGCCTGCCCATCTGCAGCCCGGTCGGGTAGGCTGCCGGCGTGACCGATATCGACTCACCCGCCGCCGAGACCGGCAACGCCGCCGCCTATTCGGTGTCCGAACTGGCGTTCGCGCT